>Ga0075431_100007905_pt1 | contig 10596 bp, 11 predicted proteins | sample RhiMetdeltSRZDD5_FD_75297 | JGI IMG/M metagenome (GOLD analysis project Ga0075431, IMG submission 75297) | Populus rhizosphere microbial communities from Tennessee, USA - Rhizosphere MetaG P. deltoides SRZDD5 | ecosystem: Host-associated > Plants > Roots > Rhizosphere > Soil | place: USA...
GATGATGAGGCCGAAGAGGATGCGGCGCTTCTTAATAAATACAGGCAAAAGCATTCGGTATTAACTCATATACCTGATGACGCCTATGATGCAGTACAAGACGGTATGCACGATGTAGTAGAAGAAGGTACAGCACGTATTGCAAAAATTCCAGGTATTAATATTTGTGCCAAAACAGGAACCGCTCAAAACTTTACCGTGTTGGATGGAAAAAGGATCGAATTACCAAACAACTCGATGTTTGTTTGCTTTGCACCAAAAGAAGATCCCAAAATTGCATTAGCTGTAACCGTAGAAAATGCAGGGTTTGGTTCCACCTGGGCTGGTCCTATCGCAAGAATCATTATGGAAAAATATTTGAACGATACATTGCAGACAAAAAGTAAAGAAGACCTCGAAAGGATATCTAACGCTGACCTGATGCCCAAATATTATATACGAAAACAATTTATCGCTGACTCAACAAGAGCATTTGAATGGTTTAAAATGACAAATGACAGCTCTTACATCGAGAAATATGTTTTTCAAAAAACCCCATTGCCTACTCCTGAAAAGAATAATGATCCTCAAAAAGAAAACAACCTGGCAATTACTGCCTGGAATGCTGAAAAGCCAAATCGTCAAAAACGATTGGCACAAATTACATGAATCACAGAAGGCCGGAAATATCGAAAGGCGTTGACTGGAGTCTCGTATGGCTTTGGGCGTTGTTATGCTGTATAGGTATACTGGCAATTTTTGGCGTAACTTATCACGAAGGCGATAGCGTTGTCCAAACATTTCTTCGGTTCAGAACCGATTATAGCCGTCAATTCTATTTTTTTGTTGCTTCAGGAGTGATTGGTATGTTCATCCTGCTTACCGATAGCAAATTCTTTCCCGCTACTGCTAATCTCTGGTATGCAGCCGGCATAATTTTATTGCTTCTTGTTTTTCCATTAGGATCAAAAGTTAAAGGAACAGAGTCCATCATTAAGGTGGGTGGTAGCTTTCAATTTCAGCCGGCTGAGTTTTGCAAGATCTGCGTATGTCTGGCTTTAGGAAAATATCTTTCACGTCCCGAAACCGATTTTCGGGGAACGCAATCACATTTTATTGCAGCCTGTATTGCCTTATTGCCTGCGGCATTTAGTATTCTGCAAAGCGAAACAGGTTTGGCTCTGGTATATCTTTCGTTCTTTATTGTTATGTATCGCGAAGGACTTCCTTCTTCTATATTGGTAATTGGATTTTCAATTGCTGTATTGGTGATTGCTACTTTATTAATTCCGAAGCTGACGCTAGTGATTATCTTGACAATACTTGCTTTAACAGTCGCCTATTTCATGTGGAGAAAAATTAAAAGAAATATTTCGGTTCTTATAAAGATCGCTTTGATCTGGTTTGGGACTTGTCTGTTCGTTTATGTCGTGGTTCCCCAGATTTTTAAAAAGTATTTGCACAACATCAGGTAGAAAGGATATTTAGCACAATTGGTAAAGATATTCCTGAGGAATACAAAAAACCCGGACGAGTGGGAGTGCCGGTGAAAAAAGATGTTGATTATAATGTGAAGCAGTCAAAGATCGCTATTGGGAGTGGCGGCTTTAAAGGAAAAGGATTATTGAAAGGAACACAAACACGGTTTGATTTTGTGCCCGAACAAAGAACCGACTTTATTTTCTGTACAATTGGTGAAGGTTTTGGTTTTATCGGTAGTCTTGTATTATTGAGTCTTTATCTTGTCTTGTTATTCCGGATTGTTACCGTTGCCGAACGACAGCGTAGTGTTTTCAGCAGGTGTTATGCCTATGGTGTGGGTGCCGTTTTCTTTTTTCATATTGCGATCAATCTTGCTATGACGGTTGGTCTTGCCCCGGTGATTGGAATTCCATTGCCTTTTGTAAGCTACGGAGGTACGTCGTTACTCACGAATACAATACTTCTCTTTATTCTTATCCGTCTTGATGCGGATCGACAGATGGTCTTACGCTAACAGACACCAATGAAAACGAATTAGCGCTAATTAGCTCCAATTAGCAGAAATTCGTGAGATGAAGATCATTCCCTTAAGTGAAGGCACATTCACAATAGATAAGACGAAACTTTTTGTTCCATTTGATGAAGATGTTCATGAACTGCAGCAAAGACCTGTTGGAAGTTTGCTGGTGGAGATCCAGCCTTTTGTTGTTATTACTGCTAAAGATATATTGTTGCTTGATACCGGACTGGGGTTTGAAAAAGATGGTCAATTACAGCTTCATAAAAATCTTATTGATGCAGGTATAGAACCATCGGCTATTACAAAAGTTTTATTAACGCATTTGCATAAAGATCATGCCGGGGGTGTTTCAATGGGAGCAGATCATATGCAACTAAGTTTTCCGGAGGCAACATTTTATCTACAGGAAAGAGAATTGAATTTCGCATTTGAAAAAGGATTTCCATCTTTTATTCCCGGGGAATTAGGAGCATTAAAAGGATCGAGACAAGTTGTCTTATTAAAAGATGATGAAGGCCGGATTAATGATGATATTACCTATAAGATCACCGGTGCCCATTCGCCATATCACCAGGTTTTTTGGATAAGGGACAATGAGCAAACGATTTTTTTTGGCGGTGATGATGCGCCGCAACTGGGACAAATGAAACACCGCTTTGTGGCAAAATATGATTATGATGGAAAGAAAGCGATGGAGTTAAGAAGAAACTGGTGGGAGCAAGGCCAAGAAGAGAAATGGACATTCTTATTTTATCATGATGTGAAAAACCCAGTAATTGAATTTTAGATTTCAGATTTACGATTTCGGATTTATTTTGAACTGTCCGCTGATAAAATCTAAAATCCGCAATCTAAATTCTGCAATCAACTAAAAGGCCATCCCGATAACATCGAGACGGCCGTTGCTAACCTATGAAAAACACCGAGATTAAATGCTATTGTATAAGGGAACGGAATCGTTTATTAGGGCGATCATCTTTCTTATTGCGAACTTGTTCCTCTCTCATTTTTTGAATGCCCTGTATAAATTCATCTTGTCTTTTAAAGATATCATTGCTTCGTTTTTCTCCAACAATATCACGGAACTCAGTGCGATAACGGATCCTTAGCTCTGCAATTCGCTGGGTACGAACCAAATTATCATCCCTGTGGTCTCTCAGGGTTTGTCTCCATTCTCTGAAGTAACGGATAAAAACGGGTGTAAATCTCTCGGCCTCATTACGGGTAAGATTAAGTCTCTTTTGGATAAACTCTCTCATCCTATCCCGTATTTTATCATTGTCATCATCCTGCGCCTGTGATGCGAAACCGGCGAACAATGCAAGGGTTAATATGAGTAAAACTTTTTTCACTTATTAATTCAGGGTACTTATATCATCATTAGAACTCAATGCTACAGCATCGTTTAAAAAATCTTCTATTTCTTTTTCAGGAATATCTTTCATCAATTCCTTTATTTCCGCTTGTTTTGCTTCTTCATTCTCTTCAATAGTTTTTGCACCTGCGTCCTGATTCACCAACGTTACGAGCTCATCAATCTTATCCTCGTCGCCTTTGAGTTTCGTTTCTATCCAGCCCTGCGGGTCCTTATCAATATTAGGTTGCTTGTTAATTAGCATTAATCCTGTAACTGCAACGATCCCGATAACAATTGCTGCGGCTGCCAAACGATACCAACGACGACTTGCTATAGAAATGACTTTTGCTTGCTTCTTTTCTCCAAAGGAGTCTGCCGGTTGGCGGACAACAGTTTTGTCTAACGTTTCAAAATAGCCTGCTGGAACAGAATAAGGATTTTTATTTTTTAAACTGCTTAGTAAAGGTGATAAGTTTTTGATCTCTTCTTCGCTTGTCTGGTGATTAACATTTTCATTTAATCTTTCTATCACACTATCAGCAAAGTTTTGAAAAAACCCTGTTGGGACTGAATAAGGCATTTCTTTAGAAGCATTGCTCAGCAATGGCGATAAATATTCCAACTCTTCTTTTGCGCTGGTTGCTTCCAATGCTTTTATACGAGTCATGATCCGGGTAGGAAGTCCCTCAAAATAACCATTAGGTACTGCATAGAGATTTTGAGGGCTCAGGTTTCCAAGAGTACTTTCAAGCTCGTTCAATTCATTTAATATGGTATTCCTGTTTGTCATTTTACCGTAATTGAGACGGCATTTGGCTATGTAAGTTTAATGATTCTTAATGTATTCCTCTATTTTTTTCACCGCATGATGGTAGCTGGCTTTCAGTGCTCCCTCGCTGGTTTCCAGCACTCTACTCATTTCCTCATAGGGCATTTCATCGTAATAACGCAATTGAAATACAATTCTTTGCTTTTCAGGTAATTGCTGTATGGCTAATTGAAGTTTCCACTCAAGCTTATTACCGTCAAAATGTTTGTCAGCCTTGATCTTATTTGCCAGCCCGCTTTCTACATCACTTAGAGAGACGGCCGCCCGCTTCTTTTGCTGCTCCAGAAAAGTTAAACATTCGTTGGTGGCAACCCGGTAAAGCCAGGTATAAAGTTGACTATCCTCCCGGAAATTTTCGAGCCCATTCCAAACGCGAATCATTACGTTTTGCAACACATCATTTGCATCTTCATGATCCACCACCATTCGCCGCAGATGCCAGTATAATTTTTCCTGGTATTTTTTAATGATAGAGGTGAATGCTTTTTCCTTTGTAACAGGATTACGAAATTCCAGGAGCAATTCGCTGTCGCTTGTGGTTGTCAGGGCCATTCGGTTCGGTCTTAGTGAAGGTTAGAATATTGGAAAAACATATTGTTTAAATCATTTTCATCTTAAAATTAAAAAAAGAAAATGGGAAAACTACTATTTATTCCTGAAGGGAGCGGTTACTACCAGTCCTATTCCGACTCGCATGGGATAATGATAAAAATTGTAATCCTTATCATTTAATCTTGCAGTAAGCGCTCCAAAGATCTGGATACCTAACTTTTGTTTTTCATCAAAAAATATTTTGGTGTCAAATCCAAAGTCAATGAAGGATGATGATTTTGAATGGCCGTTAGGAGGTAAGTTGTAAGAGAATTGTTCGGCTTGTGTATAATCAGTATAAACATTTGCGTATTCAACATAATTATAACGTGCAGTGATTGCCTGGTGAATATGCTTTGCGTAAAAATGAAGGCTGCTTTGCAAAGCCCAGCGTTTTATATCACTGTTGTAAGAATTATTTTTAATGCCGGGATTTGAATTGCTCGATGATGTTTCACTCATTTTAAAATCTCCATTAGTATAAGTGCCGAAAACGGAAATAAACAACGAAGAAGAAATATCTTTTATCAAGGGGAAATAACTGCCAGCTCCCAAATGAAAACCATTGTGTTTATAGAGCAAGGTTGCATTTGCACGATAGGAAGAAAAAATTGAATAGCTTTCTTCTTCGTCTTTATTCCTATAAGTGAAAAGCCCGCCGAGGATTGCCAGCCTGTTTGTTAATGCATAGCTCCCATGAAGATCAAATCCTGAGGGAGCACTTACTGCTACCGAAAAATTATGATCATGCTTTTCCTGTAATGACGGAGTATTTATTTGTGTGGGCGCATAAAGTTTGCGGTTAATAGTAGCGCAGGAACACAGCAGGCAAATGATGAGGGATATAGAAATCCTATATAACAATTTGCTCATAGCGAGGCTTATCGATCAGGGATGAGCAGCCTACTTTCTTGCCATTACCTTTTCAGCCGCCACAATAATATCCGGCACATCCAAACCATATTTCTTTAATAATTGTGGAGGAGTCCCGCTTTCGCCAAAGGTGTCTTTTGTGCCAACATATTCAATTGGTACAGGAAAATTCTTCGAAGCACATTGAGCAATGGCATCGCCCAACCCCCCAATGATATTATGTTCTTCGGCAGTCACTGCACATTTTGTTTTACGAATTGAATTGATCACTGCTGCCTCGTCCAATGGTTTTATTGTATGGATATTTATTACTTCAACACTGATCCCTTTCTCCTGCAAAATCGCTCCGGCTTGTATGGCATTCCACACTAAATGGCCACAGGCAAATATTGAAAGATCGCTTCCTTCAGAGAAGAATTGTGCCTTGCCAATTTCAAAATCTTCTTGCTTGCTGAATATTGGCCATACAGGTCTTCCAAATCTTAAATAAACTGGTCCAACATAATCGGCGATTGCTAAAGTTGCCGCTTTGGTTTGATTATAATCACAGGGAACAATCACCGTCATCCCGGGTAACATCTTCATCATTCCAATATCTTCAAGTATCTGGTGCGTTGCCCCGTCTTCACCTAAGGTAACACCTGCATGTGATGCACAGATCTTTACATTTTTTCCGGAGTAGGCAATTGATTGGCGTATCTGGTCGTACACACGGCCCGTAGAAAAGTTTGCGAAGGTAGTTGTGTATGGGATTTTTCCGCCGATAGTTAATCCGGCTGCGATACCCATCATGTTTGCTTCAGCAATACCGCATTGAAAAAAACGATCCGGAAATTCTTTTATGAATTGATTCAGCTTTAGCGAACCAGCGAGATCGGCAGTTAGTGCCACAATATTTGAATTTTTTCTTGCTGCTTCTACAATTCCATCACCAAATCCACTACGGGTATCTTTATTACCGGTTGATTGAATTTCTTTGAGCATAGTCGTTTTTTGTTCCAGTACTTCCATAATAATTTCATGTATGGTTGTGACAAAAGTAAGGGTTCAGCGTGAATGGTGAATTGTCATCCCGATAGCTATCGGGAGTGAATGAGGAAAACTTGTCAATTGAGGGGTCCTGGTTTACCCGAAAAAACCTTTTCATCCGCCTTTAATCGTTGCTCCCATTTCCAGGAGGTTGCCACCATATCATCAAGGTTGTATTTTAGCTCCCAACCTAATTCCTTTTTTGCAAGCTCATTACTGGCGTAAATGGCAATGACATCACCAGGTCTTCTTGGCCCTAATGTATAATTAAGTTTTACACCGTTTACTCTTTCAAAGGCATTTATCGCTTCAAGCACTGTTACACCATTACCAGATCCAAGATTAAATACTTCGCAAGAAGATTTATTTCTTCCCTCAGCTATATAATCAAGTGCTAGGGTATGAGCATGCGCAATATCACAAACATGAATAAAATCCCGTACACAGCTTCCATCCCGCGTGGGGTAATCGGTGCCATAAACCGTCATTCCCGGCAGCTTTCCAATGGCAGTTTGCGTGATCGCAGGGAAAAGGTTCTGTGGTTTGCCTACCGGCATTTCACCAATGATAGCAGATGGATGAGCACCAACAGGATTAAAATACCTGAGCAGTATGCATTTTGTCGAAGCACTTTTTGCATATTCATTTACTATTTGCTCACCCATTTGTTTTGTATAGCCATAAGGTGATTCGGCAGGTTTGGGAGGGGTAGCTTCCGTAACAGGACTCGTTTCGGGCATTCCATACACAGTGCATGATGATGAAAAAACAAACCAGGGAATCTCAAAATCCTGAACGCATTTTAAAAGATTGACCAGTGAGAACAAGTTGTTTTCAAAATACATGAGCGGCTGTTCTACGGATTCGCCAACCGCTTTATATGCTGCGAAATGAATGACGCCTTTTATGTCAGTGTTTTCCTGGAAAATGGCAAACGTATCATCGAAATTGCAAAGATCAACTTTATAATTTTTTACTTTTTGACCCGTGATTTTTTCTACACGCTCCAGCATGCTGGCATGTGACCGTGAATTGTTATCAACAGAAATTACGTCATACCCGTTTTCAATAAGATCAACTACCGTATGAGAGCCAATATATCCACAACCTCCCGTAACAAGAATTTTCACCATGAATACCAAGATTTATTCATGCAAAAGTCGGGAAAAGAGAAGAGATCGTGTTAGAAAAAAAGTTTGACAATTGAGTAAATACCTGCAGCCAATAGACCACTGATCGGTATGGTTAAGATCCATGCCCAAAGAAGATTCACGGTGACACCCCAACGAACTGCCGATAGTCTTTTTGTTGCTCCCACACCCATGATCGAACCTGTAATAGTATGCGTGGTACTCACTGGTATCTTTAATGCTTCAGTAATAAATAATGTAATAGCACCGGCGGTTTCTGCTGCCACACCTTCAAATGGGGTAACCTTGGTAATTTTCGTTCCCATCGTTTTAACGATCTTCCATCCTCCACTCATAGTGCCGGCGCCGATAGCCGCATAACATGCAAGAGGGACCCATACAGGCATCTGCTTGAAATCAGTAATGCTTCCGCCGGCGATTAGTGCCGCAGTAATGATACCCATTACTTTTTGTGCATCATTCCCGCCATGTCCAATACTAAAGGCTGCAGACGATACCAATTGCAATCTTCTAAACCATTGGTTGGATCTGTTAGCATTTAATGTATTGAGGTAAAATGTGAATACGGCCATGATCGTCAGGATCAATGCCAGTAATATCCATTTAAAATTTTTCGAATAAAAGATCACTTTCAATGCATAAGACTCATAGTGCGATTTCAATTTTGATTCATCCAGTTCAAGACTCTTATAAAGAAACCAGCCTACTAATATCAATACAATCACCGAGATAATTTTTGGGACCATTCCTTTTCGGAATGAGTTAAGAAACCAAAGTGAGATGATTAGTGCCATTATCATACCTACCAGCGGAGCCAGGAAAATAAAGCTTGCAGTTTTTAATACTACCGTAGTATTTATGGCGCTAAACCCTCCATGGGCGATGGCAGCACCGGCAAAACCGCCGATCAAAGTATGTGAAGATGAGGAAGGAATTCCAAACCACCATGTAAGCAAGTTCCAGGAAATGGCAGCAATCAGTCCTGAAAAAATTACAACCTTCATGTTTTCCGGTGGCACCATATCACTATGTACGGTTTTGGCCACAGTATCCGCCACGCCATGGTCCTTAAAAATGAAAAAAGCAACAAAGTTGAAAACAGCTGCCCAAAGCACTGCCTGGAAAGGGGTTAACACTTTTGTAGAAACAACAGTGGCAATAGAGTTTGCGGCATCATGAAAGCCATTGATGAAATCGAAGATGAGGGCCAGTGCAATGATAACTATCAGGAAGGTGGTCATAAAATTAATTTGCTAATGTGCCAATTTACGAATGTGCAAATGAAAGTGTATTGCTATTTGCAAATTTGCATATTGGCAAATTGATCAAGCGTATTTAATGATGATTGATTCTATCACATTTGCTGCATCCTCACATTTATCTGTTGCGATTTCCATCACGGTATAGATCTCTCTTTTCTTAATTACTTCCTTGGCATCAGGCTCGGTTTCGAATAATCTTTCAATACTCATGTCAAACACATCATCAGCCTGGTTCTCGAGACTATTGATCTTTACCAGCGATTCCGTTACCTGCCTGAGATTTTTCATATCCCTTAGCGAAGTAACCGCATTGCTTACCAGCGTAGCACTTTGCTCAATGATCTCGGCGAGCTTTTGGATACCAAGATCATTTGGATTCACTTTATAGAAATTGATCTTTTTTGCAGATGCATAAATGGTATCTGCTATATCATCAAGAGAAGTAGCGAGGTAGTGAATATCTTCCCGGTCAAACGGGGTAATAAAATTTCTTCCTAATTCAGTGAAGATATTATGAGTGAGCTCGTCATTGGCATGCTCCAGGTCCTCAATGGTATTTATGATGGCTGTTCTTTTATCGAAGTCGGGTTCTGCAACCAGGGTTCTTAGTTTATTCCCCATAAGAGATGCATTATTTGCCACTTTTTCAAATAGCTCATAAAAAACCCTGTTTTTGGGAACAAATATTTTCATGATTGAATTGAGTCCTGCCATAAAAAAAATTTATTGGTTGCGAAGATACCCGCTGGGCGAACGGCGGATCGGCACAAAAATAGAATTAATAGAAACTTAATATAGAGGTAACGATTTCTTAAACACGCGGTAACATAAATGTTGTATAGGACTAAATAACTTGCGACCGATTATTACCAAATCATTAAAAAATTATTACTCAATGATTAAGTTAAGGTTAAGGATCATATTCCTCAGCATAATAGTCATTGGATCAGGTTCGCAGCTTAAATCGCAACGGTACCTGACAGACATCGATTCTTCCTTTTTTATCAAAGACACTGTTCGACCAATAATAAAACGGTTTGAAAACTTAATTATCTCTGGTTATATGCAGCCTCAATACCAGGTTGCTGAATCGGATGGTGCGCCTTCTTACGCTGGCGGTAATTTCGCCGCATTTTCTCAAAGCAGGTTTATGCTAAGACGAGCCCGGGTGAAGGTTGACTATCTTATGAAAACAAAGGAGAACTTTCCTCAGGCATTATTCACTTTTCAGATCGATGCCACTGAAAGAGGAGTGATCGTCCGTGACATGTTTGTAAGACTCTTTGAAACGAGGCGAAACAATTTTTCTGTTTCAGCCGGTTTGTTTGCCAGGCCCTTCGGATTTGAAGTCAATCTGAGTTCATCTGTCAGGGAAACCCCCGAGCGGGGACGAATGTCTCAAATATTAATGCCTTCTGAAAGAGATCTTGGCGCCATGGTCTCTTTTGAACCACTTCGAAAAGGGCATCCCTTATCACATTTTAAGTTTGATGCAGGCTTCTTTAACGGACAGGGTTTATCAG
>Ga0075431_100007907_pt1 | contig 10595 bp, 9 predicted proteins | sample RhiMetdeltSRZDD5_FD_75297 | JGI IMG/M metagenome (GOLD analysis project Ga0075431, IMG submission 75297) | Populus rhizosphere microbial communities from Tennessee, USA - Rhizosphere MetaG P. deltoides SRZDD5 | ecosystem: Host-associated > Plants > Roots > Rhizosphere > Soil | place: USA...
GCCCCGGCGCACGAACTCGGACACGTTCGCGCGCTCGGCCGCCGTGAAGCGCACGGGGAGATGTCCCGTGAGGTAGAGCATGGGATGGCGAAAGACGTCGCGCGACGCGAGCGACACGACGACACCGGTGGGCGCCACCGCGATCGACGTGTAGCGCGCGACCGAGTCGATGACGTTGGCCGGCACCAGTGGCGCGCTGTCCCAGTCGCCCGACTCGTACTGGGCGGTGGCGAAGACGAACTCGCTCACCACGCTCCCCACGGACGAACGGTGCCCTGGCCGCGCGACGGACCGGCGAGGACGACGCGCGCTCGAGCGATCGCCGCCGCGGCGCCCTCCCCCGCGCGGAGCGCCGCGATCACGTCGCCTAACGCGGCCGAGCCGGCGGGCGAGCGGTCGAGCAGCTCGACGCGGAGCAGCATGAGGGAATCGACGGCGGCCGGCCGATCGCTGTCGATGAGCGCGGCGGCCCGCGCGAGCCGTTGCCCGGGGTGCGCGCTGGTCGGCGCGGAGGGCGAGCGGGCCGCGGGAACGACGGAATCCCGCTTCCCGGCGAGCCGTGCGCGGTGGACGTCGACGACCACCGCCGCCGGCCGGCCGCGGAGATACACCCGCTCCGCCTGACGAGCTCGCTCGATGGCAGCCAGCGCCGCGTACATGTGGGGAAGCGCGGTCCGGGGCGATCCGATGTTCAGCTCTCCGGCGGCAGCCCACATCGCGTTGTACGCCTCGAGCAGCGGGCGGTTGATCCCGACCACCGGACTCTCGCCCTCGGCGAAGTCCAGCAGCTCCCCTGCTCCGTGCTCCGTGGCCTCCTCCGCCGCTCGCAACAGCTCCTCGGCGGTCATCTCACCGCGTCGCTCCTCTTCCTCGTGCGAATGCTCCGCGCCTTCCTCGCCGGTCAGCCGGCTGAAGATGATCTCACCCACGCGACGGCGAAGGCGCGACTGCTCGAAGGCGATGCCTCTCGATTCCTTGATGACCGTATCGCGCGGCAGTCCTGGCTCGCGCTTCACCAGCGCTTCCGTCAACATGATCAGCATCCGCTGGCTGATCGCCGACGTGTCCGCTGCGGCGGGCGGCGCGCCCTCGACCGCGACCGAATCGTATTCACCGAGCCGCGCGATGCGTACGACGCGGGTCTCCGATGCGCCTGTTCCCGCATCGCGGGCGGGATTGCGGTCGCGCGCGACGAGTCTCATGTGGACGACATCGCCCGGCGCCAGGCGAAGCGAGTCGATGTCCAGCGTCGCCTCGATGGCTGCCTGACGATCCCCGGTGTGCGCGCGACGCGCCAGCACTCCCGAGCGAAACCGGAAGCTCTCCCCTTCTCCGCTGCTGACGATGTACTCGAGCCAGGTCGACGCCAGTCCGAGTGCATCGCGCGCATCTCCACGCACGGCGATCCGGCCCGTCGCCGTCCGGAGAATCGTATCGCGGGCCGGAGAGATCATGGTCACGGTGGGTGCCGTGTCGGGACGTGGTGCGAGCACGATGAGCCGATCGAACTCCCGGTCCTCGAGCCGCAGCGCCGTCGGGGCCGCCGGCATGGTGAGCTCGAGGCGCCATCGCTCGTCGCGCCCGCTCGCGCCCACCCGTGTGTCGCCGACGAAGCCGGCGATGCCCGCGGCATCGCCCCGCCCCTCGACCTCGATGCGACTCCCCACGAGCGCTTCAATGGTGTGCGGCTCATCGAGACCCACTGACGGAAGACCGCTATACCGGGGCGGCGTGACTCGCGCCGCCAGTGGGGTCAGGCGGCTCGCGGTTAATGTCCGTCCCACCTCCGGCCGCTCCACCGAGTCCCCTGCGCGCGGAGCCCGCACCCGGCCGACGGCGCCTCGAGGAAGCAGAACGAGCAAGGCGACGGCCATGCCTAACGCTCCGAGTGGCAGAAGCGCGGCGCGCGCGATCGCGCGCGGAAGTACCGTGCGCTCCCACCTCGCGCGCTCGACTTCCGCGGCCAGCAGTGTCGCCACCTCTTCGCTTTCCCGTTCGAGTGCGCTGACCAGCGCGTACTGGAGCGAGGGAGTTCGCTCTTCGATCCACAGCGCCGTCGCGGCGAGTGACCGTGCCCCGCGCCCGCGCCAGAGCATCGTCAACGCGACAGTTCCGGCCACGAGGACGGCCAGAGGTATCGTGAGGCGCCGAGCGCCGTGCGGAAGCTCGAACAGCACGTCGAGGATCGCGGCGACACCGATCAACGCAAGGCCGGCCGCGGCTGCCCACGCCAGAGCGCGCCACGCCACCGCGGCGATGAGCACCACCCTCGTGCGGCGCACCCGATCGCGGGGCGTCACGCGGAGGCACTCCGTTGGCGTACCGCGAGCTCCACGAGGAGCAACAGTGCCCCGGCAACGAGCAGCCACGACGTGACTGCACTCCGCTCGCGAGGTCTCCGTGAAATTGATGTGGAGGCGAGCAGCGGCCCTGCGCCCCGAAGCGAATCCATCCGGCCCGCCGACAGCGGCATGCGGTGCTCTGCCCCGCTGCACGGACCGACCAGCGACGCGGTCAACCGCCGCGCACTTTCGCGCAGCGGCACATCGCCGGCGACCGGAAAGTCGAAGGCGACGTCGCGCATGCACCCCTCGCCATACGCGTGCTCGACGATCGCCGGCGCGCCGTCCGCGAACCGTGCGATGATGCGCGCCGCCCGGTCAGCGCCGACGCGCCGCCTGACGAGAGGAGCAACGAGCACGACATCATCGGACACGATGCCTTCAGCCGACACGGCCGCCGAGTCCGCGGCATCAGGCCAGTGTATGAGGACGCGATCCGAGGCCGCCGTCCACGCCGAGTCGGCCGCGGAAGGACTCGCGCGCACGATTCGCGCGCGCGGCTCGCCATTCACGGGGAAGCGTGCCGCGGCCGCCAGGACGGGATCGTTCGCGGGAGCGCGCACGTCGACCACGCGGGCGGCAGTGTCGCCCCGGTGGAGTGGAACCGGAACCAGCCGCGCGCGGCCGCCCCAGCGCGCTCGAAGAATACCGGTGGCGGCATCCCACGCCGCCGCATCAAAAGGCGACACGATCACCAGCTCGATCGAGTCGGCCCGGTCGCGCAACGATACCGCGGCACGCTCCGCGGCGACCAACGCCGCGCTCAGCGATGACGGTGTGTTCGTCGTCGACAGTCTCGAGGTGTCGGCCGTTCGGGCCGCGATGACGGTGGTCACGGAATCGAACGCGATCATCACGTCGCCTTCGCGCACGACGGCCCGCGTCGAATCGCGAAGGGCGTTCGAGTCGGCCACGCCGCCCCCGCGATCGACGAGAACGATGCGAACGATCGCAGCCCGGGCCGGGCTTCGCATCGGCCGCGCGAAGGCCGTGGCAATGACCAGCACCGCGAGGACCCGCAACGCGAGCAGCACTAGGTCCGTCGGCCACGGCGCGCGCGACGGCCACCGCGCGGGGCGGTCGGGCACGAAGCGCGCGGTCGGCAAGACCGCCGGGCGCGGGCGCCGCCGTGCGAGAAAGTGCAGCAGCAGGATCGCGCTCGCCACGGCCGCCCCGGCCACCAGGAAAATGGGCGCGACGAACGTCACCGTTCCCCTTCCTCGCGATGCGCGCGGGCGATTCGCCGGATGACGCGCTCCGCCGACTCTCCCGTCGTCGTATACTCGTACTGGGCTCCCGCGGCCCGCCACTCTCGCGCGAGCCATTCGCGCCACTCGGCGAACTGCCGCGAATACGCCTCGGCTGTCTCCGGAGTGAGCGCGCGTTTGATGTGGTCGGCTTCGGGATCGGTGGCGAGAATTGCTTCCGATTCGGGCGCCAACTCTTCGCGCGCGACGACGTGAACGGCGATCACTTCGCCACCATCGCTGAGGAGCGTGCGCGCCGCCTTGAGCATGGCGTCGACGTCGCCCAGGAAATCCGAGATGACGGCGAGCCGTCGCGCCGCGCGCCCATGCCGTACGATCTCGCCGAGCTCGGCGTGACCACCGGGCGTTACCGCGTCCAGCAGGCGTGCGCACTCACGCACGACCCCGCGCCGCGTTCGCGGCTCCGTTCGCGCCGCGCCGCTGGCCGTCGCGACGGTCACCCCGACGGGATCACCGCCCGCGTGGGCCACTCCGACCAGCCCGATGGCAAGCCGCCGCGCGTGTGCCCATTTCCCTAACGACTTCTCGGGAAACGCCATCGACGCCGAGGCGTCGACGACGATGAGTGTCGGGAGCGTCGCGCGGTCGCTCGTGATGCGGAGATAGGCGCGGTCCGTCCGCGCCAGCAGCCGCCAGTCGAGGCGGCGCGGATCATCGCCCTGTCGATACGGTCGATACTCCGTGAATTCGGGCGAGATGCCGCGCAGGCGCGACCGATGCGTGCCGCTGGTGCTTCCGCGCGCGGGACGCCGCGCGGGCCATGTCACCCCACGCAAGGCGTCGAGCAGCTCGCCGTAGCCCGCCGCCCCACGCATGTCAGAGCGGGACCTGACTCCGCGGCGGGGTGATGCGGCCGAGCACCTCGTCGATCACCCGCTCGGCGGTGATCCCTTCCGCCTCTCCCGCGAACGAGGGCAACACGCGATGACGCAGCACCGGACGGGCGACCCGCCGAATGTCGTCAGGCGACACCGCCGCGCGGCCGGAGAGCAGCGCGTGCGCCTTGGCGCCGAGTATGATCGCCTGGCCGGCTCGCGGCCCCGCGCCCCACCGGACCGCCCGCTTCACCAGCTCGGGTGACGTCGGGTCGTCCGGTCGCGTCGCGCGTGAGAGTGCCGCCGCATAACGCAATGCGGGCTCCGAGGCGGCGACATCACGCACGAGACGCTGCACGGCGAGCGTTCCTTCCGCGTCGAGGACTGCGGACAGGGCCGGCGCGGCGCCACCGGTCGTCGCGCGCAGGATCGAGACTTCGTCATCTTCGCCAGGATATCCGATACGAATGTCGAAGAGGAACCGATCGAGCTGGGCTTCCGGCAGCGGGTACGTCCCCTCCTGCTCAATGGGATTCTGCGTCGCGAGCACGAAGAACGGCTCGGGAAGATGCATGGTGTGACCGGTCGCGGTCACGCTGTGCTCCTGCATGGCCTCGAGCAGGGCTGCCTGCGTGCGCGGCGGCGTACGATTGATCTCATCGGCGAGAACGATGTTGGCGAAGATCGGTCCGCGAACGAAGCGGAAGGAGCGCGCGCCGGTGGCGCTGTCCTCCTCCATGATCTCCGTTCCGGTGATGTCGCTCGGGACGAGATCGGGCGTGAACTGGATACGCCGGAACTCGAGCTGCATCGCCTCGGCGATGGAGCGGATCATGAGCGTCTTCGCGAGGCCCGGAACGCCGACGAGCAGCGCGTGGCCGCCCGCCATGATCGCCATGAGGATCTCGTCGAGCACCGCCTGCTGGCCGACGATCCGCCGGCCGACCTCGTCGCGCAGGCGGATGACGGAAGCGATGACGGCGTCGCGATCGGCCGGCTCCGCGGCGCGGTCGCGCCGCTGCGCCGTGACGCTCACCTGACCGGCCGACGGCGCCGGTGCGTCACGAGAAAGATCGAGCCATCGACGGCGCCGGCGTCCGACACCGAGGCCCGCTCGTCGAGCACCTCGAATCCGCGCAGCTTGGTGACGTACGCATCCGGATTGGCGCGGGGATTGAGCGCCCGCAGCGACGCTGCCTTCACCGCATCCACCGTCGCGTCGGGCGCGGCCGAAATTCGCACGACGTCCCACAGCTCCGGGACCTCGACGCGAAGCGTCAATGATCGCCCGTCTGCGCTGCCGACGTGCACCGTATCGCGGCGACTGCGAACGGACCCGACGAAGGGCGCGCTCACGCTGCCCCCTGAGCCGGCGGTAGCGTCGAAAAGAATCGCTGCACCTGCATGTCGAACAGGTACGTGGAGGCGCGCACCGCCGTGCCGCCCTCTGCCGGTGCAACGCCAATCACGAGCTCCTCGCCGCCCTGCCCGCGAAACGACGCGAAGGTATCGCCTTCCTTCTCGAGAAATGCTGCGTACAGGGGGTTCCGGCGCGCGAAGAATTTCTTCGCTGCCTCGAGAACCTCCGTCGAGCCGAGCTGCGTTCGGTACTCGAAGATCATGGTCGCTGTGACATCACGAGAGCGCGAGCGCTTCGCGCGCCGCATCGGGAACGTATTCCACGGGAAGCTCCACGACGAACGTCGATCCTTCATCCGGGGTCGAGCGCAGGGTGATGTCTCCGCCCAGGAGCCGCGCGAGCCGCCGCGAAAGCGCGAGGCCGAGCCCGGAGCCGCCATAGCGCCGCGTCACCGATCCATCCACCTGACGAAACTCATCGAAAATCAAATCCTGGGACCCGTGAGCGATTCCAATGCCGGTGTCTCGCACCGTGAAGCGGACCCTGCCGTCGCTCACCGTCACCGAAGCACGAATCTCGCCGCGCGACGTGAACTTGAAAGCGTTGCTGAGCAGATTTCCCAGAATTCTTACGACTTTGCGCCGATCGCTCTGCATCGGAACCGGCATCGTCTCCGGCACGTCGACGTGGAGGGCCACGTCCTTGTGCCGCCCGCGCGTCGATGCGATGGCCTCGTGCAGCGCCTCGACGGGATCGAACGCATCGATGTGGATCGTCACCTCGCCACGCTTCAGCGAGGTGAGGTCGAGGAGATCATCGATGAGTGTCAGCAATCGCTCACTCGCTGATGTCACCTGCGCCAGCGTCGTGCGCTGCTCCTCGGTGAGCGGGCCCGCCAACCCTTCCTGAATGAGATAGGTGTAGCCGAGCACGGCGGTGAGCGGCGTTCGCAGCTCGTGCGACATGTTCGCGAGGAATTCATCCTTGAGCCGCCGCGCCTCGAGCGCCGCTACGTACTGCCGTTCCAGTTCCGCGTTCGATTCCACGAGTGCGGCGTTCGCCCGCCGCAGCTCCTCGATGAGCGACGCTTTCTCGGCGGTCGCGGCCATTTGGTCCGACACGATGCGCAGCAGCCCGCGCTCGACCTTGTCGAATCCTTCGGCCTCGGCGAAATAGAAGGCGACCGCTCCGAGGATGCCGGTGCGTGTCTCCAGCGGAAGCGCGATGATCGCGCGGAACCCCATCTCCGTTGCCGCTTCCTGCCAGTCGACGAGCGATTTGTCGGCAAAGACATCGCGCACCTGCACCACGCGTCGCTCGCTCGCCGCTTCGCCGCTCGGTCCGCGTCCGAGGCGCACGCGCATCTGGCCGAGAAACGGGCGAAACTTCTCCGGCCAGTTGTAGGCCGCGGCGAGACGCATGGCCTCCTCGCCGCGCTCGACGAGGTACACGGAGGCGAACGATGCGCCGACGAGCGGACTCACACGCTCGAGCGCGAACTGAAAGACTTCTTCGGCGCGATCCGCGGTGAGGAACGCGTGCACGATCTCGCGCACCGCGACGAGCTCGCGGATGGCGGTGTCTTCGGTGTCGACAGGGATGCGGATGCGGGTCGCCGTCACGCGCATGAATCTACCGGCGACGCGCCGGTGACGGCTAGTCGCCCCGGCTATGCGCCGCGATCCGGTCGATCAGCGCGGGGAGCTGCGCGACGAACGCGGAGCGCGCCATGACTTGAACGCCGGCGGCGCGCGCGGCGTGGATCGCCTCGACGTTGGTGTGCCCGGCGAAGCCGATAACGGGGACGGTGGCCGCCTCCGGCCGCGCCCGCAATCGCCCGACGACGGTCGCCGCGTCGAGGTCGTCCATCTCGAGATCCATCAGGACGACGGCCGGGACGGCATTCCCGAGGTGGCGATCGATCTGCTCGACGTTCCTCGCCACGCGGAGTGGAACGCCCGCACGCCGGGCAACGTCGTCGATCTTCGACCGGAAGAGCAGGTCGGTGATGACCAGCAGGACGGCGGCTGTAGAGGTTGGCGGCATGAGGCTGGATTTGAAAGGCAGAGATGTCAGAGGTCAGACGTCAGAATTCAGACGTCAGAAACCGCATATCAACCACCCAGACGGTGGAGTAAACCGACGCGGTCGTCCGGCGATCTGACATCTGAGATCTGACGTCTGAGCTCCGACATCTCTGCCGTTCATCGAACCACATTCCTGACCGCTCCGTAGATCACCTTCGTTCCGAACAGCAGACTCGCCACCGGCACCCGCTCGTCGTTGCCGTGCATGCGCTCCTCGTCGTCTTGCGCCAGCGGAAACGGCAGCATGCCGTACGTCTGAACTCCCCAGGCCCGCAACCGCGCGCTGTCGGTGGCACCCGTGCTCATGTAGGGGACCACCGCGATCGTCGAATCCACGGAGCGTACCGCGTCGGCGATCGCCGTGAACATCGGCGAGCGGAAGGAGGACGCGGGGGCATCGATCGTGTCGCGATCGATCTCGAACTCGACCCGCCTGTCCGCCACGACACGGCGCAGACGACCCACGAGCGAATCGATGGACTGACCGGGGAGCACCCGCACGTTGAGGTTCGCCGTCGCCTCCGTGGGAATCACGTTCGTGCGAATGCCGCCATCGATCAGCGTCGCCGAAATGCCGTTGCGCAGCACCGCATTGTAGATCGGGATCGCCGACAGCACGCGCGCGCCCCGCGCTACGCGACGCGCATCTCGTGACGCGACATCCCGCATGGCACGCCCGACCGCGGCGTCGGGCCAGACGGCGCTGAGCTCGGAGAAGAACACCCGCGTGGTCGGGTTGATTCGTACTGGCTCTTCGTGCTCGGAGATTCTCGCCATGGCGCGGGCGAGCCGGCTGATCGCGTTTCCCTCGAGCGGCACCGAGGCGTGACCGCCTGGCCCCCGCGCGATCACACGAACGTTGTGAGCGACCTTCTCGGTGTTCTGCACGGCCACATACAGGGGACGACCGCCGACGATCCGGGTCCGCCCTCCTTCGTTGAGCGCGAACTCGGCCCGAATGAGATCTGGCTTGTTGGCGATGAGCCACCCCATTCCCCAGGTGCCTCCCGCCTCCTCGTCCGAGTTGGCCACCATCACCACATCGCGCTGCAGCGCGCCGCCGGCGTCGATCACGTGGCGCTTCAGCAGAAGCATCGTGACGAGGTTCGCGGCCAGCATTCCCTTGTCGTCAATGGCGCCGCGGCCGTAGACGTAGCCGTCCTTCTCGATGCCCGCGAACGGGTCGACCGACCATTTGTCCGCTTCGACGCCAACGACATCCATGTGAGCGAGCAGGAGTACCGGCTGCTTTACGCCGCTGCCCTTGAGACGCGCGACGAACGCCGCGCGGCCGGGTGATGGCTCGAAGAGATGGGTCTCGATCCCCGCTGCCGTGAGCGTGCTGTCGAGGTACCGCGCGACGGTGATCTCGTTTCCCGGCGGATTGACCGTGTTGAGCTGAATGAGACGCCGCAGATGGCGGACGGTCTCGTCGCGGACGACATCCCAGTCCGGGTCGCCCGCGGCCATCGCCGCTGTCGGCGACGGACGCGGGTCAGCGACTTGCGCGCGGGCCACGGACAGCAGGCCGGCGAGCGCGACGGGAGCGCCGCGCAGGACCGCACGGATGAGCGATGGTCGCATGGCGCGCACTCACGATATGACGAGAAGGTCCTCGATCGCGCGGACGAGCGGCGCAAACGAGAGGGCGCGTCCCGTTGCGCGCTCGGCGAGCTCTCCAGCGAGCTCTCGCTGACCTTCTCCCAGCAGCGCCTCGCGGATCCACGGGCCCGCTCGCGGATTGCGCCACCAGTCCTCGTCGAAGCGCTCGACCAGGGTTTCGGTCAACAGCGCCTGAAGCTGCCAGGCGCGCAGGTAGCGGGCGGCGTAGAACCGCGGATCGACGTCCACGAAGGCGTCCGCGCGATCGTACTGGAACGTCGTCGCACTCGTGAGGCGGTCGACGTACAGGTCCGGCAGGGAGCTCCACGACGTCTCGCCGCCGTACAACGCGGTTTCGTAGATCAGCTTGGCGCAGTACCGGCGAAGAAAATGCAGCTCCTCGAACCCGACCGTCCGAAGGAAGGTCGGGGCGCGCCGGCGGCCGAGCTCCGTGTATCGCGCCAGCCACCCCGCATCGTGCATGAGGTGATCGAGGAGCATCGCGTACCCCTCGGTCACCGAATTGTCGCCGAGCCAGCGCCACTCGAACGGGTAGTCGCCACGGGTATACGCGAAGTGCAGCGCGTGCCCGAGCTCGTGTAGCAACGTGCGATAATCGGCCTGGCCGCCGTGCGGACGCAGCACGAGGTACACCTCGTCGGGCACGCGCACCGGGGCGCAGAACGCGCGTGAGCGCTTCCCTTCCCGCTCCTCGGTGTCGAAGATGATGCGGCCACCCGCGCCGGGATCGATTCCCATCTCCCGCGTTTGCCGACGGATCGACGCCTCCATCGAATCGCTCGGGAAGAAGGCGTCGAATTCCTGTGCGCGCAGCAGGTGCAGCGCGTCGGCGCGCGTCGCCTCGGCGGGATCCATCCGCAGCTTCGTGCGAACGGTCTCCGCATAGACATCGTCCCACATCGCCTGCGTATCGCGCAGAAACTGCTCGCACTCGGCCACGAGTCCCGAGAGATTCACGCCGCTCAACGCCTCGAAGGTCGCGTTGTAGGTGGGCGCGATCCGCATTGCCTCGATGAGCTCCTTCTCGCGCTGGAATCGCTCGCGGCGCATCGGGGCCAGCTCGGCCTGGACGACGCGAGCACGCGCGCGCTCGATCACCA
>Ga0075431_100007908_pt1 | contig 10595 bp, 8 predicted proteins | sample RhiMetdeltSRZDD5_FD_75297 | JGI IMG/M metagenome (GOLD analysis project Ga0075431, IMG submission 75297) | Populus rhizosphere microbial communities from Tennessee, USA - Rhizosphere MetaG P. deltoides SRZDD5 | ecosystem: Host-associated > Plants > Roots > Rhizosphere > Soil | place: USA...
GAGCGCGGTGGGCCAGTCCCATGGGCCTTCGAAGCGCCCATGGTAGGGCCGCCTCGTGTGGTACGCGACCGGCGTGAGCGTGCCGGCGAAGAAACGGTGGCTGTCGCCCACGAACCAGCGCGCGCCCCGTGCCGGGGGCAGGCGGACGTGGCTCACCCGCCCGATGCGCTCCGCGGCGCGCTGGCTGCGTTGCGCGACGGCGAGGAAGGGCAGCAACATCGGCGCCGCGAGCGCGACGCCGAGGACGCCGCCCGCGAGAGCGCGCGCGAAGAACCGCGTCCACGGCACGGCGCGCCGCGTCGCCGCCGGCGAGCTCTTCGTCCGCGCGCGCCGCCGGAGCGCTCCGCCGAGCACACCGGCGAGAAGGGCGGAGGCGAGCGCCGCCTCGGGGTGGCCGGCGAGGAGCATGGCCGCCGTGGCCAGGGCCAGCGCGACGACCGCGCGCACGCGAGCCCCGCGGGCGATCGCCACCACACCGGCGACGACCCACGGCGCCCACGCCACCGCCGTCGAGAGCGGGAAGAGCCCCCAGGCGATGACGCCGCCGCCGAGGGCCAGGGAGGCCCCGGCGAGCAGCGCGCCCGAACGGCTCGCGCCGGCCGTCCGCGCCAGCACCCACGCTCCCTGGAGCGCGACGAGCATCTTGAGCGCGAGCGACACCAGCAGGTGGTGCTGGATCGGCGCGAGCCGCGCCCCGAACGCGACCGGCGAGAGCACCTGGGCCTGCGGGTTCGACCAGGGCGAGCTGCCGCCCTCGAGCCGGTCCGACCAGAACGGCAGCGTCCGCGCGGCGAGGGCGTGCCGCACCTCAAGCTCCCACGGCAGGAGCTGGTAGAGCAGGTCGTTGAGCACGAGGTGCTCCGCGTGCGCCTTCCAGCTCTTCTCGATGCCGGGCACCAGCTGGGCGAAGGCATCGCAGGGCACGAGGAGCCGCTTCCCGGGAAGCCAGGGCCCGAGCAGCACGAACGGCAAGGCCCAGCCGGCGAGGACGGCCTCGAGCCGCAACGGTCTCCCGAGCCAACGCGCGAGGAGCAGCAGCGGAATCTGCAGCACCCCGAGAACCACGACGAGGGCGAGGATGAGCCTCAGCATGAAAGGCTGGTCGCCGTCGACCTCGTCCGCGCGGATGCCAGTGAAACCGAGGCGGTTTCACTGGCAGGAGCTGCCACCGTGGCGGGCCGAGCTCTCACCGCCGGATGTAGAATCGGGCTCGCCTCGGCGGCATCATGCAAACGGACAGCATCCACTTCGGCGAGAAGATCCTCCGCCAGCTTCGTCTGGCGTTGCTCGACGCCGACGACCTGCGCGGCGCGCTCGCCAAGGCCGACGCCGAGCCGGTGGCACACCCGCCCGGCTGCTTCCGCGCCAGGACGACGCTGGCGGTGCCACGGCCGCTCGACCCCGAGACCGCCGAGGTGCGGCAGCTCGAGGTCTTCCTGCGCCCGGTCGACGGCGGGCTCGAGGTGTTCGCGGTGCGCGGCCTCGACCTCGAGGCGATCGGCGAATAAGCGCATCGCCTCAGCGCAGCCAGCGCAGGAGCCACGTCTGCGTGGCGTTCATGGCGGCGATGAGGAGCGGGTTCGGGCCGGCGAACGGCGTCTTCGCTCCGAACGTGTGATCGGCGCCCTCGATCCGCAGCAGCTCGCACGGCGGGGCGGCCGCGGCGGCCAGCTCCTCGCCCTCCGCCAGCGGCACCGTCTCGTCGCGATCGCCGTGGACGATGAGCCACGGCGCGCGCCGCCGTGACGCGGCGAGCCGCGGGTCGAGCTCCTCGCGGTGGGTCTCGAGGTCGCGCAAGAGCTCGAGACCCACCGGCAGCTCCTGGCCGGTGCGCGCGTTGACGACGGTCCACGTGCCCGTCTCGCGCCAGCGCCGCAGCTCGTCGGCGTCGAGGCGGTCGAAGCGGGAGACCGCCGACCAGGTGACCAGCGCGCGTAGCGTGTCGCGGTGCTCGGGCCGCGCGGCCGCAAGCAACGCCACGGCGCCTCCGCGGCTGTGCCCGAAGAGGGCGACGCGCGAGAGGTCGAGCCTCCCCGGAGCGAGCTCGGGAAGCGCGCCGAGCACCGCCAGCAGGTCGGCGAGCTCGCCGCTCATCGTCTGCCGCCGGAACGCCTCGAGGTCGGTGACCTTCTCGTCGCCGAGCGCCATGCCGCTGTCGCCGTAGTTGAAGCGCACGGCGGCGAGCCCGCGTTCTGCGAACAGCGCGGCGAGCGGCGGGAAGAACCCCCACTCGACGAAGCCCTTGAATCCGCAACAAAGGACCACGACGGGCGCGGGGCCCGGGCCGTCCGGCAGGTCGAACAGCCCGACCAGCGGGCGCGGAGCCGGCAGCTGGAAGGGAGTTGGCGCCACCGGCGGCGAGTATACGTGGGGCCTTGGCGGGCCTAAGTCGCTGCGCCGACTGCTCATCCCACGGACCTTGCCGACGTCCGGGAGCGGCCCTTAGAATGCCTCAGGTCCAATCGAACCAGAGGCCTTCGCCGGCGTCACCCGCCGGGTCTGGGCGTCTCGTCCATAACGGGAGAAGTCCGATGATGCGAACCGTCGCCCGCAGTCTGCCTGCAGGTCGCGCTTGGCGCCTGCTCCTTCTCGCTGCTCTAGTCCTCTCGCTGCCGGCGGCGGCGCGAGCCGCGGTCGAGCGCGTCGTCGTGCGCGTACCCTCGAGCGCTCGCGCGCAGCTCACTGCGGCGGAGGTGCGGCTGGAGAATCGGCTCGACTACGGCGCGTTCGACTGGGTCGAGCTCGCCGAGGGCGACCTCGCGCAGCTCGCCAAGAAGGGCATTCCCTACGAGGTGGTCACCGACGCCCGGCAGGTGCGCGTTCCGGGCTACCGCTTCGATCCCATCAAGGACGGCGAGCCCGAGATCGCGCCCGAGCGGCGGGCGGACGCCAGCAGCCCGGGTTTCCGCCTGGTGCAGCTCCAGGGCCCGGCGAAAGACGAGTGGCTCACGCGCCTCGGCGCGAGCGGCGCCCGGGTGCTGCAGTATTACCCGCACAACACCTACCTCGTCTGGTCGGCACCGGCCGCCGGCGAGGCCATCGACGCCCTCGACTTCGTGCGCTGGCAGGGGCTCTTCCACCCCGCCTACAAGGTCAACTCCGACCTGCAAGGGCGCACCGGCAGGATCGAGAACGTCGACGTGATGTTCTACAGCGACGACGTCAAGCAGACGCTCGGCACCTTCCGCGTCTTCGGCGCCACGGTCGTACAGTCGAACCCGTCCCAGGCGGACGGCGCGTTCTACAGCGCCATCCTCAAGCTCGACTCCGCCGCGATCGACGCCGTCGCGTCGGTTCCCGAGGTCCTCTGGCTCGGCTACGAGAGCACGCGCGCCACGCTCGACGACGAGATGTCGGACCAGATCATGGCCGGCAACCACCCTGGCGGCACGCCGGTCATCGGCTACAACGCGCACCTCGGCACCCTGGGAGTCAACGGCACCGGGGTCATCTGGGCGATCATCGACACCGGCGCCGACTACGACCATCCCGACCTCGCCTCCCACATCGTCGGCGGCTACAGCTTCCCCGGTATTCCGGTCGGCTGCGACACCGGCAGCCAGCCCGGCACCGACTGCAACAACGGCGGCCACGGCACCCACGTGGCCGGCATCGTCGGCGGCAACGCCACCGGCGCCTCGACCGATGTCAACGGGTTCCTCTACGGTCTCGGCATGGCGCCCGCGTACAGCATCTTCGCCATGAACTCGCTCTCGGCTCCGGCCTGGCCGCCCGTCGGCGGCTGGCAGGAGCACACCAAGCGGGCCGTACTCGGCAACGCCATCGGCGGAAACAACTCGTGGACCACCGGCGAGGGCGCGGCGCATGGCTACCAGGCCTCGGAGCGCACTCACGACCTGATGGTGCGCGACGGCAACTTCGACACCGCGTCCGTCGCCGAGCCCTTCATCGAGGTGTTCTCGGCGGGGAACTCCGGCCCCGGCGCGATGACCCTGACCGCGCCGCACGAGGGGAAGAACCTCATCGTCACCGCTGCCTCGCAGAACTTCCGTGTGGGCAACATCAACAACATCGCCAGCTTCAGCAGCCGCGGGCCCGCGGTGGACGGCCGCATCGTGCCGACCATCACGTCGCCCGGCGAGCAGATCGCTTCGAGCCGGAACGATTCGGGCGGCGTGTGCAACACGGCGATCGGCGGAGCTCCGCTCTACGCCTTCTGCTCGGGTACCAGCATGGCATCGCCCCACACCTCCGGCGCTGTCGTACTGCTCACCCAGTGGTGGCGTGCCAACCACGCCGGCGCCACCCCGAGCCCGGCGATGGCCAAGGCGCTCCTCGTCAACCAGGCGGTCGACATGGGCACGGCCGATATCCCGAACGCCAACGAAGGCTGGGGCCGCATCAACATCACCAACGTCGTCAATCCCCCCAGGCCCGCGGAGTACTGGGACCAGACGGTCGTCTTCGGCAACACCGGAGACGGCTTCGGTACGAGCGTCGGTGTCGTCAATCCCGGCCAGCCAGTCCGGGTGACCCTCGCGTGGACCGATGCGGCCGGTGCGGTGGGCGCGAACCCGGCCCTCGTCAACAACCTCGACCTCACCGTGACCGACGGCGCCAACGTCTACAAGGGCAACCGGTTCGTGAGCGGCACGTCGGCCACCGGTGGCAGCTACGACACGCTCAACAACGTCGAGAATGTATTCCTCCCCTCGGCCACAGGGGGCGGCGAGCTCCTCATCGACGTCGTGGCGACGGCGATCAACGGCGACGGCGTGCCCTACAACGTCGATCTCACCGACCAGGACTGGGCGCTCGTCTGCTCCAACTGCGCCCTCACGCCCGACTTCACCTTGGCCGTTACGCCGCCGAACGTGGGCATCTGCGCTCCCAGCGATGCGGGCTACACGGTCAACGTGGGCAACATCCTCGGGTTCACCGACCCGGTCACCCTTTCCGCCAGCGGCAATCCCGGCGGGACCACCGTCGTGTTCGGCACCAACCCGGTCACCCCGGTCGGGTCGAGCACGATGACGATCGGCAACACCGTCGCGGCCGCCGCCGGAAGCTATGTCATCCAGGTCGACGGCACGAGCACCACCGGCACCAAGTCGCGCAACGTCGGGCTCGACGTCTTCACGGCGACGCCGTCGGCGGTGATTCTGCTCACCCCGGCCGACGGGGCGGTCAGCCAGCCCGTCCTCCCGAGCTTCACCTGGCAGGCGGTGACCGAGCTCGGGACGTACACGATCGAGGTGGCGACCGACGTCGGCTTCGGCAGCATCGTGGCCTCGGCGAGCGGCCTGACCACACCCAACTGGACCTCGACGACATCGCTCAACACCAACACGATCTACTACTGGCGCGTGCGGGCGAGTAACACCTGCGGCACCGGCGCGAACTCCGTCGTGCGCTCCTTCAGCACCGTGGCGGCGCCCGGCGATTGCGGCATCGGCACGACCCTCACGCCGCTCTTCAGCGAGAGCTTCGACAGCACCGTCGTCGGCTGGACCCACAGCGGGACGGGTGACAGCTGGGCGATCTCGGGAACGCGGAACCACAGCGCGCCCAGCTCCTTCCACGCCAACGACCCGGCGGTGGTCTCCGACCAGTACCTCGTCTCCCCTGCGGTCGCGCTTCCTGCTGGAGCGAGCTCCGTGGCGATGAAGTTCTGGAACCATCAGACGATCGAGCACCGCGCGGCCGGCGGCTGCTGGGACGGCGCGGTGGTGGAGATCTCCACCAACGGTGGCAGCTCGTGGACGAGATTGGAGGCGGAGCTGCTCACCGATCCCTACGATGGCCTGATTCCGAGCGGCTTCAGCAACCCGCTCATCGGCAGCAACGTCTGGTGCGGCGATCCACAGGACTGGATGAACTCCGTGGTCGACATCAGCGCCTTCGGCGGTCAGACGGCCCAGTTCCGTTTCCGCTTGGCCTCCGACAGCTCGGTGTCGCGCGAGGGGTGGTACATCGACGACGTCTCTGTCCACGCCTGCACGGCCCTGCTCTTCAACAACGGCTTCGAGACGGGCACCCTGACGCCCTGGACGGGGGGTTGGGCGCCTCCGTAGGCCCCTGACCTACCGGTGGCGCGGCGAACAAGGCCCGCCGCGCCACCGGGTTTAGACTTGTGGGCTCCGATGGAGCTCACGAGCGACCCCGCCGGCCCCCTCGCCTCGGTGCACGCCGACCTCGGCGTGTCCTGGGGCGAAGACGCCGGCCGCCTCGTCCCCGAGTGCTACGGCGCACTGGATGCCGAATATCGGGCGGTCATCGAGGGCCGCGCCTTCGCCCACCGCGCCTGGATCGACCTCCTCGAGATCCGGGGCAACGACCGCCGGCGGTTCCTGCACGGCTACGTCACCTGCGACGTGCAGGGCCTCGCCGCCGGGGCGACCGCGTACGGCTTCGTCCCGTCGGTGCAGGGGAAGGTCCTCGCCGAGGCCGTCGTGCTGGCGCGCGAGCAGAGCCTCCTCGTCGAGCTCCCCTCGGGCTGCGGTGCCGCCGTGGCGAAGCACCTCGGGAAGTACCTCATCGCCGACGACGTCTCGATCGAGGAGCGCCCGGACCTCGTCCCGCTCACCCTCTTCGGGTCCGAGGCCGAGCTCGAGGTGGGCGCCGCGCAGCTCGCCGCGGGAGCGTCGACTCTCGAGGCGGCGACGCTCTTCGAGATCCCGGTGCTCGCCGACCGCCGCCCGGTGTGGGGGATGCCCTCGCTCACCCTCTGGGTGGCGGCAGAGGAGGCTCCGGCGTTCTTCCAGCGCCTCCTCGAGGCGGGCCGCTGCGTGGGGCTGCGGCCGGTCGGGGTCGCGGCGCTCGAGACGCGCCGCGTCGAGCTCGGCGTACCGCGCTTCGGGCGCGATTTCGGCGCCGACCACTTCCCGCAGGAGACCGGGCTCGACGAGGGCGCGGTGAGCTACACCAAGGGGTGTTATCTGGGGCAGGAAGTGATCGCCCGCATCCACTACCGCGGTCAGGTCAACCGCGTGCTGCGCGGCCTGCGGCTCGACGGCCAGTCGGCCGGCGCCTTGCCGTCCGACGGCAGCGAGCTCGCGCTCGACGGCCGGCCGCTCGGCGCGCTGTCGAGCGCCGTGGGCTCGCCGGCGCTCGCGGCGCCCATCGCGCTCGCCATCGTCCACCGGCGCGGCGCCGAGCCCGGCACCCGCGTCACGGTCGAAGGCGGCGGAGAGGCCGAAGTGGCGGCGCTGCCGTTCGTTTGAGGCTTGCGTTCGTCTAGAGCTTCGTTCGAACGCGGACTGGGCGTAGGCTCGCCCTGCTAGAGACCTCGGGCATGTCAAGAGACCTCGAGCATGTCGTGGGCGGTCGCCGCGGGCGCGGGGCGGCCGCCTCACCCTGACGCCGCGCCCGAGGAGGGGATCGTGGAACAGAATCTCTGGAAGGCGCTCACCGCCGAGCTCATCGGCACGTTCGCGCTCGTGTTCATCGGCGCCGGCGCCGGGGCGATCGGCGCCGGCGGGCTCGTCGGCGTGGCCTTCGCGCACGGCCTCGTCGTCGTCGCCTTCGCCTACGCTTACGGCCACATCTCGGGGACGCACATCAACCCCGCGGTGACGATCGGCGTCTTCGCCGCCGGCCTGATCGATGCCGGCCGCGCGGTCTCCTACATCGTCTTCCAGCTCGTCGGCGGCCTGCTCGGCGCGCTCGCCCTGCGCTTCGTGCTCGGCGGCGCCGAGAGCGGCCTCGGCGCCACCACCCTCGCCGGCGCGGCCACCGTCGGTCAGACGGTCGTCGAGGTGACGCCCGCGATGGGGCTCGCCGTCGAGGCGATCCTGACGTTCTTCCTCGTCAACACCGTCTTGAACGCCGGCTCGCCCAACAAGACCAACGATCTCGACGGCGTCGCGATCGGCATGACGCTCGTCTTCTGCATCCTGATGGGCGGCCCGCTCACCGGGGCGAGCCTCAACCCCGCCCGTACGCTCGGGCCGGCGGTGGCGGCGGACATCTACGCCGACCTCTGGGTCTACTTCGCCGGGCCGGCGCTGGGCGCGGCTGCGGCAGGGCTACTCTGGCGCTACTTCCTGCGCAACAAGCGCAAGGCGGGGCAGCACTAGATTCCTGAAGATGGTGCGCACGGCGCACCCCACGAAAAGGCGCTCCGGCGTAGGGTGCGCACCGCGCACCATCCGCCCTCAGCTCGCGGCGAGACGATGGTGCGCACGGCGCACCCGACGAAAGGCGCTCCGGGTAGGGTGCGCCGTGCGCACCATCCGGACTCCGGTCCGTTCCGCGCCCGCCGCGCTCAGACGGTGAACGACGAGCCGCAGCCGCACGACCCCACGGCCTTGGGGTTGTGGAACTTGAACCCCGCGCCGGCGGTGCCCATGACGTAGTCGATGCGCGTGCCCTCGAGGTAGCGCGCCGAGATCGGGTCGACGTAGATCGTCACGTCCTCGACCTGGTAGACGAAGTCGTTGGGGCGCGCCTCGTTGGTGAAGTCGAGCGCGTACTGGAAGCCGCTGCAGCCGCCGCCGGAGACGGCGACGCGCAGGCCGTGGGTCTCGTCGAGCCCCTCCTCCTGGCGGGTGAGGCGCACCATCTGCACCGCCTTGGCGGTGAGCGAGACCGGGTGCTCCGGCTCCGCGGCGGGCGGGGCGGCGGGTTGCTGCTGCTGGGTATCTTCGACCTGGGCCATGGGGCGAGCTCCTGGGAGTGTGCCGACATCCCGCTCAACGCGCGCGGGATGGGGCGAAATTCCTGCGTAGTGCATAAGTTAGCCCCCATCCACCGTCCGGTCAACCTGCGGGGGAGGGCCCCAACGGAGGGCTGGCGGCGCGCGGTGGTTGCAGGGGCGACCGGTGGGATCCGGCGCCGCCGGCTCCACTGGCTCTATCATCCCGGCGGTGCTTCGCGCCCTCCTCCTCGACTTCAACGGCGTCCTCGTCGACGACGAACCCCTCCACCTCGAGCTGCTGCTCCGCGTGCTCGGCGAGGAGGGCGTCTCGCTCACGCCCGAGGATGCCTGGCCGCGCTTCCTCGGGCGCGGCGACCGCGAGTCCTTCGCCGAGGCGCTCGCGGGCGCCGGGCAGCCAGCCCCCTCGCACCGCCTGACGCGTCTCGTCGCCCGCAAGGCCAGCTACTACCAGGAGGCTGTGCACCGCCAGGGCTACGTGTTCTTCCCCGGTGCGCTGGAGCTGATGCGCGAGGCGGCGGCCGCCGGCCTCGTCCAGGGCGTGGTGAGCGGCGCGCTCCGCGACGAGATCGAGGGCGCCCTGCGGCAGGCGGGCGTGCGCGGGCTCGTCAAGGTCGTCGTCTCGATCGAAGACGTCGAGGAGGGCAAGCCGAGCCCGCAGGGCTACCAGCTCGCGCTGCAGCTGCTCAACTCCGAGGCGCCGCTGCCGGCGCGCCTCCTCCACCCGCACGAGGTGCTGGCGGTCGAAGACACCTTGCCGGGCATCGCCGCCGCCCGCGCCGCCGGCCTCGTCACCCTGGGGATCGCGCACTCGCACGAGCCCACCGCTCTTGCGGGCGCCGGCGCCAACGCCGTCGCCGAGCGGCTCGAGGGGCTGGGCCTCGAACGGCTGCAGGCGCTCTACGCCGAGGCCAGCAGGTCGTGACGTGACTCCGGCTCCGCCAGGCGGCTGACCAGGCGGAGACTTCTCCTGTCCGGTGTAGGGGCGGGGCCTGCCCCCGCCCGTCCGGTCCGACCGCCGGTCGACAGCCGGCCGGCGCCTGCCATCCCACTGCACTTGCGCGCAACCTTCAGCGCGTGCGTTCGGGGCGGGCGGGCACAGGGCCCGCCCCTACATCAGAACGCCGTGCCCAGACGACGACCCTCCTCCGTCTGATAAAAAGCGTCCTCCATGCGCAGTCACGACGGCGCCACCGGCCAGATCGAGGTCATCACCGGAGGGATGTTCTCCGGCAAGAGCGAGGAGCTCGTCCGCCGGCTCCGCCGCGCCCTCATCGCGCGCCAGAAGGTGCAGGTCTTCAAGCCGGTCGTCGACGACCGCCACGCCCGCGACAAGGTGGTGACCCGCGACCAGCGCGAGCTCGCCGCCATGGCGGTGGCGAGCTCCGCCGAGCTCGAGGCGCAACTCGAAGACGACGTCCAGGTGGTCGGCGTCGACGAGGCGCAGTTCTTCGACGCCGGGCTCGTCGACCTGGTGACCCGCCTCGCCGACCGCGGCGTGAGGGTGGTGGTCGCCGGGCTCGATCAGGACTACCGTCGCCGTCCCTTCGGGCCGATGCCGGCGCTCCTCTCGCTCGCCGAGGAGGTCGACAAGATGCACGCCGTCTGCGTGCGCTGCGGCGCGCCGGCGCACTACAGTCAGAGGTTCGCCGGTGGCGCCGAGCAGGTGCAGGTGGGCGACGGCGAGTCGTACGAGCCGCGCTGCCGCCGCTGTTACGAGCTCTTCGCCCCGACCGGGGTCAGCTCGTGAAGCGCACCTTCACCTACGACGAGGCCAAGGCGAGCTTCCCGCGCGTGCGCCAGCTCACGGTGGGCGCCGTGCGCCAGGTGGATGCGGTCTACCAGGGGGTGCGCGGCCGCGAGGACGCCGAGGCCCGCAAGCCGGAGATCGACGCCGCCGTGGAGCAGATCGTCGCCGAGTGGACCTCGCGCATCGTGGCGCTCGGCTGCGAGGTGAAGGGGCTCTGGCTCGTCGACT
>Ga0075431_100007911_pt1 | contig 10593 bp, 8 predicted proteins | sample RhiMetdeltSRZDD5_FD_75297 | JGI IMG/M metagenome (GOLD analysis project Ga0075431, IMG submission 75297) | Populus rhizosphere microbial communities from Tennessee, USA - Rhizosphere MetaG P. deltoides SRZDD5 | ecosystem: Host-associated > Plants > Roots > Rhizosphere > Soil | place: USA...
GTGATCGTGGGCGTGGACCATCCGGAGTCACGGCGCGTGTTCGAGGAGCTGTACGGACCGTTCGTGCGCACGGGCAATCCGCTCGTCTTCATGGACATTCCGTCGGCCGAGATGACCAAGTATGCCGCGAATGCGATGCTCGCCACGCGCATCACGTTCATGAACCAGATCGCCGAGCTGTGCGAAGCGGTCGGCGCCGACGTCCAGCTGGTGCGCAAGGGGATCGGGTCCGATCACCGCATCGGACCGGCCTTCCTGTTCCCCGGGCCGGGGTACGGCGGCTCGTGCTTCCCCAAGGATGTGATGGCCCTGGTGAAGACCGCCGACGCCCGGAAGGTGTCGCTCGATGTGCTGAAGGCGGTCGAGTCCGGCAACGAGCGCCAGAAGCGGGTCTTGTTCGACAAGCTCGCGCGGCACTTCGACGGCAAGCTCAAGGGCCGCACCATCGCCGTCTGGGGGCTCGCGTTCAAGGCGGAAACGGACGACGTGCGCGAAAGCCCGGCGCTGGTGCTGGTCGAGGCACTGCTCGAGGCCGGCGCCACGGTGCGCGCCCACGACCCCGCCGCCATCGAAACCGCGCGCCGTCAGCTCGGGGATCGCGTGGTCTACGCCGCGAGTGCGTACGAGGCGCTGGTCGGCGCCGATGCGCTGGCGATCGTCACCGAATGGCGGGAGTATCGCAATCCGGATTTCGCGCGCGTCAAGCAGACCTTGTCGCGGCCTCTCATCGTGGACGGGCGCAACCTGTACGAAGGGGCGCGGCTGGCCGAGCTGGGCTTTACCTATGATTGTATCGGACGGCCGCTCGCATGCGCATCCTCGTAACGGGAGCGGCGGGCTTCCTCGGGTCGCATCTCTGCGATCGCCTGCTGGCTGACGGGCACCGGGTGATCGGGATGGACAACTACATCACCGGATCACCGGCCAATCTCGCGCACCTCGTGCACAATTCCGAGTTTCAGCTGGTGATGCACGACGTGACGACGTTCATCGAGATCGAGGGGCCGCTGGATGGCGTGCTGCATTTCGCCAGCCCCGCCAGTCCGGTCGACTATCTCGAGCTGCCGATTCAAACGTTGAAAGTCGGCTCGCTCGGCACGCACAAGGCCCTGGGCCTGGCCCGCGCCAAACACGCCCGGTTTCTGCTGGCTTCGACGTCCGAAGTGTACGGCGATCCCCTGGTGCATCCGCAGCCGGAGAGCTACTGGGGCAACGTCAACCCGGTCGGGCCGCGCGGCGTGTACGACGAAGCGAAGCGCTTCGCCGAGGCGATGACCATGGCCTATCATCGCTACCACGGGCTCGATACGCGCATCGTCCGGATCTTCAATACGTTCGGACCCCGCATGCGGCCCCACGACGGCCGCGTCGTGTCCAACTTCATCATGCAGGCACTGAAAGGTGAGCCGCTCACCGTCTACGGCGACGGATCGCAGACCCGGTCGTTTTGTTACGTGGACGACCTGGTGGAGGGGATCGTGCGGTTGTTCGAGCGCGGCGGCCACGAACCGACCAACATCGGCAACCCGGCTGAATTCACCGTCCGCCAGCTGGCCGACCGCGTCCTGGCCCTGACCGGGAGCAAGAGCGTCGTTGTGCAGCGGCCGCTGCCGGTGGACGATCCACGTGTCCGTCAGCCGGACATCAGCCGCGCCGGTGAACAATTGCAGTGGGAGCCGCGGGTGCCGCTCGACGAGGGGCTCACGCGGACCATCGCTTTTTTCCGGGGGACCTGAAGTCGCATGAGCAGGCTGTTCGTCACCGGCGCCGCCGGCTTCATCGGATCGCACGTGTGCGAAGCGCTCCTCGCCGCCGGCCATCAGGTCGTCGGCATGGACAATTTCGACCCGTTCTATCCTCGCGCCGTGAAGGAGCGGAACCTGTCCGGCCTGCGGGGACGGGCGGGGTTTCTCTTCGCGGAAGGGGACGTGGAGCGCGACCCGCTTCCCCTCGATGGCGTCGAGGCCATCCTGCATCTCGCGGCGAAGCCGGGTGTCCAGCCGTCGCTCGAGAACCCGGTGGCCTATATGGATACGAACGTCACCGCGACGGCGCGGCTCCTGGATCAGGCGCGGCGTGAGGGCATCGGCCGCTGTGTGCTGGCGTCTTCCTCTTCCGTGTACGGCGAGTCCACGCCGGCTCCGTTTGCCGAAGATGCGGCGGCGGACCACCCCATTTCCCCCTACGCCGCGAGCAAACGGTCCGGGGAGCTGGTGAGCCGGGTCTTCACTCACCTGTACGGGACGCGGATCGCCAATCTGCGGTTTTTCACGGTCTACGGCCCGCGCCAGCGTCCGGACCTCGCGGTGCACCGTTTCACGGACCAGATCCTGTCCGGCCGTCCGATCCGGATGCGGGGCGATGGTTCGAGCGAGCGCGATTACACGTATGTTTCCGACGTAGTGGATGGGGTCCTCGCCGCCCTGGAATGGACCGGGCGGGCGGGGAACGGCGGGGTGGAGCCGTGGCGGGTATTCAACCTCGGGGGTGGTGGGCAGGTGCGGCTGGATCGTCTGATCGCCCTCATCGGCGCCGCAACCGGCTCTGATCCGGTGATCGAGCGGGTCCCGGATCAGCCGGGCGATGTGCCGGTGACGGCGGCGGACCTGCGGCGGTCCGAGCGTGAGCTCGGCTACCGTCCCAAGGTGGGGATCGAGGAAGGCATCCGGCGGTTCGTGGCGTGGTACCGGGAGGTCCATGGACGCGAGTCCTGAACGCAGGGTCGATCAAGCGCGCGAGCGGTTCGCGCTGCAGGACTATTACGGCGCGATCCACCTGCTCGAGGAGCTGGTGGCCGTCGGCCACGCGTACGCCGACGCCGAGCACATGCTGGGGCTGTGCTACTCGCTCGTCGGCCAGTCGGAAAAGGCGCTCGCGCATCTCGATCGCTCGCTCGAGCTGAATCCGCACTACGTCGAAGCGCTGGTACATCGGGCCCTGGTGCTCAACGATCTGGGGCGGGAGCAGGAAGCGACCGAATCACTGCGGCGCGCCGGCCAGATCGGCGGCAAGTCGCGGCTCGGGTTCCCGGCGCATCTCGCGGCAAAGCTCGCGAATCTGCACGCGCATCTGGCCGAGGCGTACATCGAGGCGGGCGGAATGCGGGAGGCGATCGGACAGTATCAGGCGGCGCTGGCCCTGGGCCCCGATTTCCACGACCTGCGCTACAAGCTGGGCCGGCTGCTGCTGCAGGCTGGTCGCGTGCTGGAGGCGCGGGAGCAGTTCGAGATCATCGTGCGCTCGCGGCCGAATTTCCAGGACGCCGCGGCGATGCTGGGCCTCGCCTGCTACCTGAGTGGTGACGGGTTGTCGGCGCGGGTGGTGTGGCAGGATTGCCGTCGTCGCCGCCCGGAAGACCCGCGCGTGGAAGCCTACCTGGCGATGCTCGATCGCGGGGACCTGATTGGGGCGCCGGCCGAGCCGGCGGGCCGCGCCTCGGAACGCCTCTCGGAGTCGTGACGCGCTGGATCAGGCGCGTGGGGCTCGTGGCGGCAATTGCGTGTACCCGCAGCGCCGCCGACCACGAAGTCCTGGGAGACCGGGAATACGCCGCAGCGCAATATTCAGACGCCCTGGCGGAGTATGAGCTCGGGCTCCATGCCGGAGCCGGCAGGGTGGGGCTCCACGCCAAGGCGGCCCTGGCCGCTTTGCATACTGGTGACCTCCTGACGGCCGCCGAGCAATACCGCGCCATGGCGCAGGCCGATCAATCCCGCACCGATGAGGCCGCTGACGGCTTGGAGCGGACCGCCCGCGCGGCGGCCGCCGCGAACGACCGCAGCGCCCTGGCGGAGGCGCTGCAGGGTCTGCGGGAAGCGGCGCCGAGCCGGCCGCTGGGTTCCTATGCCCGGATCGTGGCCCTCGACGCCGTCGCGGCGGGGAACACGGCGGCCGCCCTGGCGTACTTGCCGACGGCTATCGCCACCGCCCCGGATGCCAGGACGGCGGACTCCATGTTATTCGTCTACGGTTTGTCCGCCGCGCTTGCGCGTGACTGCGGAACGGCGACACTGGCGTTCGAAGGCGTCCTGCGCCGCGAGCGTCAGTTCTCGGTACTCGACGCCGCCCGGGAAGGCATCGCGCGCTGCGCGTTGATCCGCGCCGAGGCCACCCTCGCGAGGGGTCGTCCCGTCGAAGCCGAGGACTGGTTCCGGCGGGCGGCGACGCCCGGGGCGGCCTCGGATGTCGCCCGGGCGGCGTATATCGGCCTGGGCGATGTCGCGCTGGCGCGCGGCGACGTGGCCGGGGCGATCGATTTGTATCAGCAGACGCTGATGAGCGGGATGCCGGGTGATTCCCTGGCCCAGCGCGCACAGGACAAGCTCAATGCGATCGGCCGGTCGGACAGCCAACCTCCTCCCACGCAGCCGTGAGAACGATGCGCATTCGACGATTCGGATTCCTGCTGCTCGTGGCTTGCGGGCACGGAGGGCGGACGCCGCCCGGGCTCGCGCCGGAGGCCCTGCTGGATCGGGCCCGGGCGCAGTTCCGGCACGGCGAGTTTTCACGGGCGCAGCAGAACTACCAGCGTCTGTTGTTCGAGCTTCCGCCCAACGACCCCGTGCTCCCGGAGGTCCACTATTATTTCGCGGAGTCGCAATTCCAGAGCGGGCAGCTGCTCGAAGCGGCGCGCCAGTTCCGTCAGACGGCCGATCAATATGCCGGCAGCGTGTACGCCCCCCTGGCGTTGCTCCGCGCCGGCGACGCCAACCTTCGTCTGTGGCGGAAACCGGAGCTCGATCCCAGCTTCGGGCAATCGGCGCTGGCCATCTATCAGGATCTGGCCGGGCGGTATCCCGATTCCGACGCGGCCGCCCGGGCCCAGCTGCACGTGCGGCAGCTGCGCGAGTGGTTCGCGGACAAGGCGTACAAGAACGGGCTGTTCTACTTCAAGCGGGGGGCCTACGACTCCGGAATCATCTACTTTAAGGATGTCGTGGCCAACTATCCGGAGACTCCCCGCGCGGCCGACGCGCTGCTGCGGCTCGCCGACAGTTATCGCGCGATCCGATACCGTGACGAGCTGCAGGAGACCTGCGCTCACTTGCGCCGCTTCTACCCCCAGGCCGGCGGCATCGAGCGGTCCTGCCCGACCGTATCCGATAGCGCGCGCTGAGCGCGTGGACGCGTTGTTCGGCGGGTCGTTCGACCCGGTGCACCTCGGGCACCTCATCGTGGCCGATGTCGTCGCGGAGGCCCTGGGGGCGCGCGTCCGGCTGGTTCCGGCGCGTCAGCAGCCCTTCAAGCCGCACGTGTCCGGCGCGACACCCGAGCAGCGGGCCGAGATGCTGCGTCTTGCGGTCGCGGGGAATCCGCGCCTCCTGGTGGAGCCGGTCGAGCTGGAGCTGCCGGTCCCTTCGTACACCGTCCGCACCCTGCGCGCGCTCGCCACGCGCGAGCCCGGGAACCGGTTCACGTTATTGGTGGGGGCGGATGTCGCGCGGGAGCTGCCGGCCTGGTACGAAGCCGAGGCGATTCCCGCGCTGGCCGATGTGGTGGTGTTCGCGCGGCCGGGGTGGGCGGTTCCCAGTCACCCCATGATCCAGCGCGTCGTGGAGGTCCCGGCGGTCGATATTTCGGCCACGGCTGTGCGCGAACGCGTGGTGGCCGGCCGCTCGATCCGCTATTTCGTGCCCGAGGTCGTGCGCGAGTACATCGCCACGCACGGGTTGTACCGATAGTCGAGGACCGATGGTCCAGTCGCTATTCACGAAACTGATCGGCACGCGCTTCCAGCGCGAGCAGAAACGCATCCGCCCGCTACTGGATGCGATTCACGCCCATGAGGCCCGGTTCAAGGACCTGAGCGACGGCGCGCTCCAGGCCCAGACGGCCGCGTTCCGGGCCCGCATCGCCGAGCAGACGGGCGCGCTCGCGGCGGAGGTGGAGCGCCTCAAGCGGGAGAAGCACGACTGCCCCGACGCCGAGGAGCGGTCGCGCCTGACCGACCGGCTCGGCGCGGCGGAAGCGCGCTACGCGAAGGCGTTGCAGGCGGCGCTGGATGGGCTGCTGCCGGAGGCCTATGCCACGGTGCGCGAGGCGTGCCGCCGCCTGCTGGGCTCGAAGGTGATGGTCACCGGGCACGAGATGAGTTGGGACATGGTGCCCTACGACGTGCAGCTCATCGGCGGCATCGTCCTGCACCAGGGCAGGATCGCCGAGATGGCGACGGGCGAGGGCAAGACGCTCGTGGCCACGCTTCCGTTGTATCTGAACGCGCTCGCCGGCAAGGGCGCGCATCTCGTGACGGTCAACAACTACCTCGCCCGGCGCGACAGCCAGTGGATGGGGCACCTGTTCACCTGGCTCGGGCTCACGGTCGGTTGCATCGACGATACGGACCCGTCCACCCCCGGGCGTATCGCCGCCTATCGCTGCGACATCACCTACGGCACCAACAACGAGTTCGGCTTCGATTACCTGCGCGACAACATGGTGTTCAGTCTGGAGCAGCGCGTACAGCGCGGGCATCACTACGCCATCATCGACGAAGTCGACTCGATCCTGATCGACGAGGCCCGCACCCCGCTGATCATCTCCGGGCCGGTGGGCGCCGAATCGGATGAGAAGTACGCGCAGTTCAACCTGCAGGTGGTGCAGCTGGTGCGGCGCCAGACGACCGTCATCAACGACCTCATCGCCAAGGCCGAGCCGCTCCTCAACGACGACAAGACCCAGTACGAAGGGGCGAAGCTTCTCTATCAGGCCCAGCTCGGCATGCCCAAGAACAAGCGGCTGCTGAAGCTGCTGAACGAGCAGGGCGTCAAGGCGCTGGTGCAGCGCGTGGAGCTCGATCGCCTGGCCGACCGCAAGCAGCCGGCGTCGAAGCAATCGATGCGCAACATCGAGGACGAGCTGTTCTTCGTCATGGACGAGCGCGGGCACTCGGTGCATCTGACCGACAAGGGCGTCGAAACCATGTCGCCCAACGACCCGACGCTGTTCGTGATTCCGGACATCTCGCAGGCGATCCACCATATCGATCGCGACGAATCGCTGTCGCCGGCCGAGAAACTGGAGCGCCGCCGCACCGTGGAAAGCGAGTACGCCACCAAGAGCGAAACGCTGCACATCATCCACAAGCTGCTCCAGGCGCACGCGCTGTACGAGAAGGACGTCGAATACGTCGTGCAAGAGGGCCAGGTGTTCATCGTGGACGAGTTCACCGGCCGCCTGATGCCCGGGCGGCGCTGGGCCGAAGGACTGCACCAGGCCGTCGAAGCGAAAGAGGGCGTCGTGGTGCGCGAGGAAACGCAGACCCTCGCGACCATCACCATCCAGAACTACTTCCGCATGTACGAGAAGCTGGCCGGCATGACCGGGACGGCGGAGACCGAAGAGACCGAATTCTTCCAGATCTACCGGCTGGAGGTCATGGTCATCCCCACCAACCGGCCGGTGCGGCGGGTCGACAAGCACGATCTCATCTACAAGACGCGTCGGGAGAAGTACAACGCCATCGTGGAAGAGGCGGAGCGCCACCACAAGCGCGGGCTTCCCGTGCTGGTCGGGACCGTCAGCGTGGACGTGTCCGAGACCTTGTCGCGGATGCTGAAGCGCCGCGGCCTGAAGCACGAAGTCCTGAACGCCAAATACCACGAGCGCGAGGCCGAGATCGTGGCCCAGGCCGGGCAGCCCGGCTCGATCACGATCGCCACCAACATGGCCGGCCGCGGCACCGACATCAAACTCGGTCCCGGCGTGAAGCAGTGTCAGGTGTGCGGCATCCGGGCTCGCGGGGAGCCCGCCTTCGGGCAACAGCTCGAGAAGGCGGATCTCACGCCCGAGCGAATCAAGGAGCTCGACTGCAACGACGATCCCCCATGCGGGCTCGTGATCGTCGGGACCGAACGCCACGAAGCGCGCCGCATCGATCGCCAGCTGCGCGGCCGCTCCGGCCGTCAGGGCGATCCGGGCCAGAGCGTGTTCTACCTCTCGCTCGAAGACGACCTGATGCGGCTGTTCGGGTCGGACCGCATCGCCCGCTGGATGGACAAGGGAGGGGCCGAGGAAGGTGAAGTGATCACCCACCCGTGGGTGACCAGCGCCATCAGCCAGGCGCAGAAGCGCGTCGAGCTCCAGAATTTCCAGGCCCGCAAACGGCTGCTCGAATTCGACGACGTCATGAATCAGCAGCGCGAGGTGATCTACTCGCAGCGTCTCTACGCCCTCGAAGGCGGTGAGGAGCTCAAGGCCGAGGCGTTGGCGAACATCGATGCCGCCGTCGCGCGGCTGGTGGACGAGGAGACCGAGGGCGCGGACCCGGCCGACTGGGATCGGGAGCTGATCGAGACCGAGCTGCTGCAGAAGTTCCTCATCTCGGTCCCCGGCATTACCGATCCGGCGCAAATCAGGGACCGCGCGGCGTTGGTCCGCGCGGCTCAGGAGGCGGGACGCGCCGCGTTCGCCGCCAAGCTGGCGTATTTCAAGGAAATCGAGTCCAAAGTCGGGGCCGCGCGCCTCGGCGAGCAGGCGCTCGCCCACATCACGCTGTCGGTGCTCGACGAGAAGTGGAAAGACCATCTCTACGATCTCGATCAGCTGCGCGCCGCGATCCAGTTCCGCGCCTGGGGACAGAAGGATCCGCTGGTCGAGTACAAGCAGGAAGCGTTCGAGATGTTCAAGGGGTTGATCGACGACCTGCGCACCACCTTCACCGAGCGGTGGCTGAAGCTCCAAATCCACCTCGGCCCGCCCGATTCCAGCGGATCTACCACGGGGCCGATGGGCGGCCGGCCGCCGGGCGGTCCCGGTGCTCTGATCGGGGCTCGCCAGCCTCGGCGACCGACACCGATGGTCGCCACCAAGCCGGATGTGGACGGGCTCGTGAGCGGCGGCACGGCCACCGGCCCGAGGGCTCCCTCCGGTGCGCCACCGGCCGTAGGTGTGGCGGTCTCGAATCCATACGCCGGCGTCGGACGCAACGATCCGTGTCCCTGCGGTAGCGGCAAGAAGTTCAAGAAGTGCCACGGGGCCGCGGTGTGAGGTGAGGGGCTCGAGAATCGAGCCCCTGGTCGCGTAGATCGGGTACAAGCGCCGCGCCTGACCGTCGTACGTTTGCGGCGTGTCGTTCCGCCTCGCTGAGCAATCCATCATCGACCGCCCGCGCGAGCGTTTGTGGCGCCTGGGACCGGCCGCCCTGACGGTTCAGGAGTTGTTGGCCGTCCTCCTGGGAACCGGGTGCGCGGGCCGCGACGCGCTCGACGTGGCGGGAACGCTGCTCGCTCGCGTGGACGGCTCCCTGGGCCGCCTTGCCGGCCGCCCGGCGGTCGAAGTCTCCCGAACGCCCGGCGTCGGCCGGGCCAAGGCCGCGCGGCTCGCCGCGGCGCTCGAGCTCGGGCGTCGCCTCGGCGTGGAGCGGGAACCGCCTCCCGAGCGCATCAAGGGCCCAGCGGACGTCTACCGGCTCTGCGGCGCCGGGTTACGCCACCTCCTGGTCGAAGAGTTTCATGTCCTGGCCCTGGGGAGCCAGAGCCAGGTGCAGGCCGACATCCTCGTCACTCGGGGCATCCTGAACAGCTCGTTGGTGCATCCGCGAGAGGTGTTCCGGGCCGCCATCGCCGAAGCGGCGGCCGGGATCATCGTGGTGCACAACCACCCCAGCGGCGACCCCACGCCGTCGGCCGATGACCGGGCCGTCACCCGGCAACTGGTCGACGCCGGCCGGCTGCTCGATTTGCCCGTGTACGACCACGTCATCGTGGGTGGGGAGCGGTATATGAGCTTTGCGGAGGCGGGGTTGCTCTAGGTCGCGTTGACTGGGAGAGCCCGTCTCGCCATCCTCCACAGGTGACGACCGCGGCGCCCAAGCTCGCTCCCGACCTGGCCAAGGCTGTCGCGCCGCTCTCCGAGCGCCTGGACTTGGACCTGGTAACCCGCGCCTACCGCGTCAGCGCCGAGGCCCATTCCGGCCAGAAGCGCGAGTCGGGGGACGACTTCGTCTCGCATAGCGTCGCCGTCGCGACCATTCTCGCCGAGCAGCAAATGGACTCGACCACGATCGCCGCCGCCCTGCTGCACGACGTGGTCGAGGACTCCAACGTCTCCCTGGACCAGATCCGGCGCGAGTTCGGCGGGGAAGTCGCGGATCTGGTCGACGGACTCACCAAACTGTCGGGATTGACGTTCCGGTCCGCGGAAGAGGCGGCGGCGGAGAACTACCGCAAGCTGCTGCTCTCGATCGCCAAGGACGCGCGGGTCATCATCATCAAGCTGGCCGACCGGCTCCACAACATGCGCACCCTGCAGCACCTGTCCGACGACAAGCAGCGACGCATCGCCCAGGAGACCCAGGAGATCTACGCGCCCCTGGCGCATCGGTTCGGCATGGCGGGCATGAAATCCGAGCTCGAGGACCTGGCCTTCCGGTTTCTCGAGCCCGACGAGTACAAGACGCTGACGCGCAAGATCCGGGCGAAACGCAACGAGCGGGAGCAGACCATCGATCGGCTGCGCGCGCCCCTCGAGGCCGAGCTGAAGCGCGCGGGGCTGCGGGATTTCGAGATTACCGGCCGGCCCAAGAACCTGTGGTCCATCCACAAGAAAATGAAGCGGCGCGACAAGCCGTTCGAGGAGATCTACGATCTGCTCGCG
>Ga0075431_100007914_pt1 | contig 10592 bp, 9 predicted proteins | sample RhiMetdeltSRZDD5_FD_75297 | JGI IMG/M metagenome (GOLD analysis project Ga0075431, IMG submission 75297) | Populus rhizosphere microbial communities from Tennessee, USA - Rhizosphere MetaG P. deltoides SRZDD5 | ecosystem: Host-associated > Plants > Roots > Rhizosphere > Soil | place: USA...
GCCCTCCTGTGTGAGCGCCCGAACATACCGCGGACGGCGGCGCGCCGAAAGGGTAGAGTGCCGCGCGTGAGCCCGCCGACCATCATCCACGACACCACGGTCGTGACCGCGGACGACGCCGGCACGATCCACGCCGACGCCGCCCTGGTGATCGACGACGGCCGCATCGCGGCGCTCGGCGCCAGCGCCGAGCTGCTCGCTCGGTATCCGGCCGCCGAGCGCGTCGACGGCCGCGGCCGCGTGGTCTTCCCGGGCTTCGCCAACACGCACACACACCTGCCCCGCGTGCTCGCGCGCGGGATCTACGAGGACCTCTCCCCGCCGCACACGCCACCCTTCACCGGCGGCCTTGCCCCGATACCGCTGCCGCGCCTCACCGCGGACGAAGAGCGCGTGATGGCCTTGCTCGGCGCGCTGGAGGCGATTCGCAGCGGCACCACCCTCCTCCTCGAGGAAGGCGCGCGGCTCGAGCGCTACGCGGGCGCCCTCGCGGACACGGGCCTGCGCCTCGTGCTGTGCGAGCGCGCGTGGGACCGCGCAGAGGCGTCGGTCGGGCAGCCGGGGCCGTTCATCCAGGATTCGCGGCTCGGGGACGACGCCATCGAGCGGATCCGCGCGCTCCGCGCCGCGTGGCACGGCGCCGCCGGCGGTCGCGTGCAGGTGGGCCTGGCGGCATGGGCTCCCGACATGTGCTCTCCGGAGCTGCTCCGCCGGCTACGCAAGCTCCAGCTCGAGCTCGACGGTGTCGCCAGCATCCATCTGAACCAGATGTGGGGCGAGGTCGAGGCCGTGAAGGGCCAGCGCGACGCGCTGCCGACGGAGTACCTCGCGCGCGAGGGGTTCCTGTCCGACCGCCTCGTGGCCGCGCACTGTCGCTGCATGAGCGCCGCCGAGGAGCACGCGCTCGGTGCCGCCCGCACGGCCGTGGCCGTGAACTCCGCCATCGCCGCTCGTCGTGGCCTCGCCGCGCGCGTCGACGAGCTCGAGCGCGCCGGCTGTCCGATCACGCTCGGAACCGACAACATGGCCGAGGACATGGTCGAGGCGATGCGGACGGCGCTCTTCATGGAGCGCGTCCGGCGGCAGGACGGCCGCCAGCCCACGCCGGAGCAGGCGCTGACGTGGGCCACGCGCAACGGCTATCGCGCGCTCGGCGTCCCGGACGGCGGCTGGCTCGCGCCGGGCAATCGCGCGGATCTGATCCTCGTCGACTTCCGCCGCCCGCACCTCACGCCCGCGCTGCGGGTCGTCTCCACGTTCGTCCACCAGGGCCAGGCCAGCGACGTGGAAGCGGTGATGGTGGACGGCCGATGGATCATGCGGGCCGGACGCGTGCTCTCGCTCGACGAGCCGTCGATCCTCGCGGAGGCAGACCGCGTCGCCCGCGCGGCGTGGTCGAAAGTTTTCCACGAGCGTCCGGAGCTTCCACGGCTCCCGGGTCTGGCACCGCCCGTCGGTCAGTAATCGTCCAGCGCGCAGCCTCCCGATCGGCGCCATCGCGCGGAAACCCGCGTCAAATCAAGCGCTCCACGTCTGGTACTCCCCTTGCTCTAGGAAGGGGTGCCGATAACGGCGCCCGGAACAACGGGGGAGGAACACAACATGCGTTCGTTCGGACTTGCCGTGAAATGCATCTCCCTGGCGGTCTTCGCCGGGGTGTTCGGATTCGCGGGCCTCTCCAGCGGCCCGATCGAGCGGTACTTCGGGCAGGCGGTGGCGGGAGACTCCGAGACGGAGCCGCGCCGCGAGGCGCCCCTGACCGCCGACACGCCGATCATCGGGTACGGAGACCCGGGCCTGATCGTGAGATCCACCTCGCGCGCCGACATGGTGATCGTCTCCAGCACGAAGCCCACGGGAGCCGAGGAGCTCCACCGGAGCATCCTGGGCTACGTCACGGAGCGAAACCCGAACGCGTCGATGCGCGCGTTCCGCGACTACCCCGCGGTCCTGCTCGACGAGGCCGCGCGCACCAATCTCGATCACTGCCTGGCGCTGGCGCAGGCGCAGGCCGAATCCGACTTTCGGCCGGATGCCGTCGGGGCCGCCGGCGAGATCGGCCTCTACCAGCTCATGCCGACCACGGCAGCGATCTTCGAGCCCGCGCTCGGCAAGTTTCGCAAGCCGAGCCTCCGGCGGCTCGAGCGGGACCTCGGCGACCTCGGCAACCCGCTGGTGAACACGCGGTTCGCGATGGCGTACCTCCGCGACATCCTCGTGCGCAAGCCGAGCCTGCGTGACGCGCTGACCGAGTACAACGGGGGCCCGCGCGGCCGGCAGCCGCACTACTCCCGCATCGTGATGGCGAATTACGTGGAGATCCTCGAGCGGCCGGAGCTCGGCTGCCGCGTGCGCGAGCGGCGCGCGCCCCTGCTGGAGCTGGCGCGCCACTGACGGCGGCTCAGGACGCGCGCGGCAGCAGCTTGCTGATCTCCGCGTGCGCCATCACGACGTCCGGCGAGCTCTGAAGCGCATCCTGATAGCGCTGCTGGAAGGCCCCCTCACCGCCCGATTTCAGGAGCTGGTACACCGCCGCGAAGGCCCGGTCGACGACGTCGGGCGCCAGCGCCTCCTCCGCGTCCACCGCCTCGTCGACGCGCGCGATCATCGTCGAGAGCGCGCGCAGCCAGGCGAAGCGCTCGTCCTGAAGAAGCAGGCGGAACATCTCGTTGGGGGCCACCGCGCCATAGCGATCCTCGTAGGCGCGGCGCTCGCGGTCCAGCAGGACCTTGTGCAGTCGGAGCAGGCTCTGGCTCAGGTTGCGGAGTCGATCACGGCTGGGATCCATATCTGCACGGTAACAAGATCGAAGCGGCGCTGCACGCTCGGCCGGGTCGGCCGAGCGTGCAGCGGAAGGAATGCGAGCGACGGATTAGGGAACGCGAACGGTGGTGTTGTCACCCGACGCCTGAATCGTGAACACGCCGGTCGCGGTGTCGGCGGTGTAGCCGTACGCGGTCCAGCCCGACGGCTGCGCCACCGTGTTCGCCATGAACGGACCGGCCGCCTGGTTCTGCGAGTTCGTCACCGCCGAGGTCAGCTGCGTGAGCGCGGTCGGCACCACGCCCATGTGCGCGCCGTAGATCGACACCGCGGACACGAGCGCGCGGGCGTCGGCCTGCGCCTTCGCGATGCGCGCGCGCTGCTGGACGTTGGCATACAGCGGAATGGCGATCGCCGCCAGGATGCCGATGATGGCGACGACGATCAGGAGCTCGATCAGCGTGAAGCCGCGCTGACCGCGGTGCGAGAGCCGCTTGCGGAGCTGGATCATGGGTGCCCCCTGTAGGTAAGCCTGCGCGACACGCGCAAGAGCGGCCACGCTCTCTCCAGAGGGGGCAAGGCGCCATCCTCTTTCTTCGGCAGCCCGGCTCTCTAGGGCCATCCCCAGATCCGTGGCTTTGCGTCCCAACCTCACGGCTGGTTTGCCTTTTCGGAAAGAGCGACTACTCCGGCCCGACGGCGGGCCAGCGGCCATCGCAGACGCAAAGGCGGCGCCAACTTCGCTCTGGCGTCAAAATAGCTGGAAATGCAGGCGCGCTTCGAGGCGGCGGGTGATTCCTGACCGCACGACGTGCCAGTTTCGGGCTACGCGATCGACAATCCGCGTCAGGTCGCGAGGTTCGCCGCGCTAGATCTCCAGGAAGCGCTGCTGGATCGTCGGATCCTTGCGCAGCTGCTCGGGCGTCCCCTCGAACTGAATCCGCCCCTGATCCATGACGTACAGGCGGCTCGACAGCGCGAGCGCCACCTCCAGCGTCTGCTCCACGAGGAGGATCGTGGTCCCGCTGCGATTGATGGCCGCCATGATGTCGGTGAGGTTCTGCACGAGGATGGGGGCCAGCCCTTCCGTCGGCTCGTCGACGAGCATGACGGAAGGCCGGGCCACCAGCCCGCGCGCGATGGCCAGCATCTGCTGCTCGCCGCCGGAAAGAAAGCGGCCCCGGTGCGCGATGCGTTCTTGCAATCGCGGGAAGAAGCGAAAGACCTCGGCCAGGCGCGGCGCCACGTCGTGCTTGGGGGCGCCCGCGCCCAGCACGGCCAGTCGCAGGTTTTCGTGCACGGTCAGGTTCGGCAGCACCCGCCGCTCCTCCGGAATCCAGGCGAGCCCACGCCGGACGATCTGGTGCGTGTCGAGGCGGACGAGGTCGTCGCCGCGCAGGCGGACGCTGCCGCGGGCCGGACGCGCGATGCCCATGATCGAGAGGAGCGTGGTCGTCTTGCCGGCGCCGTTGCGGCCGATGAGGCTCACCACCTCGCCCTCGCCGACGCTCAGCGAGACGCCTTGCAGGATGTGCGCCTCGCCGTAGTACGTGTGGAGGTTCTCGACCTCGAGCAACGCCATCAGCGCACGACCCCGAGATACGTCTGCTGCACGCGCTCGTTGGCGCGGATCTCGGCCGGCGTGCCGTCGGCGAGGACCTGCCCCTGGTGCAGGACCGTGATGCGGTCGGAGATCCGCATGACGAGCTTCATCTTGTGCTCCACCAGCACCACCGTGCGCCCGGCCGTGAGCGCGCGGATGAGCCGCATGGTCTCGTCGGTCTCCTCGGGGCTCATGCCGGCCGTGGGCTCGTCGAGCAGCAGCAGCTCGGGACTGCCGGCCAGCGCGATGCCGATCTCGAGGTGGCGCTTCTCCCCGTGCGAGAGATGCGCGGCCAGGAGGGCGGCCCGGGGCGTCAGCCCCACCGTGCGAAGGATCTCGTGGGCGCGCTCGGCGACGTCGGTCAGGCGATCGGCGCGCGACCAGAAGTTGAACGAGCGCGCCCAGCCCTGCACGGCCACCCGAACGTTCTCGTGCACGGTCAGGTGCGGAAACACGTTCGTGATCTGGTACGACTTGCTGATGCCGAGCCGGGCCACCGTGTGCTGCGGCAGTCCCGTGATGTCCCGCCCCTTGAACCACACGCGCCCGGTCGACGGCGCCATCTCGCCGCTGATGAGGCGGAAGAACGTGGTCTTGCCGGCGCCGTTGGGGCCGATGATGGACCGCAGCTCTCCGGCGTGCATCGTGAGATCGACCCGGTCGACCGCGCGCAGGCTTCCGAACGAGCGCGAAAGCGCTTCCGTGCGCAGGAGCGGCTCCGGCATGACGCGCAGATAGCACGCGGCCTTTCGGCGTGTCAAGGCACGCGCCCGTGTAGTATAGCTGGCAACGATGTCCGTGATCCCGCTGCCGCCGCTCACGAGCGAGCAAGCCGACATCACGAGCCGCATGGCGGCGCTGGCCCGCACCCGCTTCGCCCCGCGTGCCGCGCGCCACGACGCCGAGTCGTCCTTCCCCACCGAGAACTACCGCGACCTCCACGAGGCCCGTCTCCTCCCCCTCGCCGTGCCGAAGCGCTATGGCGGCGTCGGCGCCGACGCGGTGGCGTACGCGCACGCCCTGCGCGAGCTGGCGAAAGGCTGCTCGGCCACCGCGCTGACGTTCAACATGCATTCCACGGTGACGTCGTTCATCGACGCCCTCGGCACCGAGGCGCAGAAGCGCCGCTGGTTTGGCGAGATCGTCGGGGAGGGACGCCTCATCGCCTCCATCACGAGCGAGCCCGAGCAGAGCTTCCGCGACAAGTTCGTGCTCAACACCGTGTTCCGACGCGTCGACGGCGGCTGGCGCGTCGCCGGCGTCAAGCAGTTCTGCTCGCTCGGCGACTCCGCCGATTACTACTTCGTCACCGGCGTGGTGGAGGGAACGGCGTCCGCGCGCGACGGCGTCATCTCGGCCATGATCCCGCGCAGCGACGCGGGCGTGAAGATCGAGGGCGTGTGGAACGCCACCGGCATGCGCGGGACCATCAGTCACACCATCCGCTACGATTCCGCGGTCTCGGACGCCGACGTGGTGGGCGCGCCCGGCGGCCTGCTCGCCATCGACCTCTCCGGCTTCGCGCTGGGCTACGCCGCCGTGTACCTCGGCATCGGCGAGGCCGCCTTCGAGTACATGGTCGAGTATGCGAAGACGAAGACGCTCAGGCCGTCGACCGAGCCGCTGGCGCATCATCCGCTCGTGCAGCGCACCGTGGCCGAGGTGGGCACCGCGCTGCGCGCGGCCCGGCTCCTCCTCCACGAGGCGGCCACGCTCCGGATGTCGGGCGACAAGGCGGCCACCATGCTGGCCGTCAACCAGGCCAAGACGTACTGCGCCGACGTCGGCCTCGACGCCACCACCCGCGCGCTGCGCCTGGCCGGCGGCCGCGGCATCCTCAAGGAGCTTCCGCTGGAGCGCTGGCACCGCGACGCCCTGGCCGGCCCCGTCATGCCGCCCGCCAACGACCGGTGCCTGGAGACGGCCGGCAAGCTGCTGTGCGGATTGCAGGCCGCCACGCTGGAGTTCCAGTGAGCCTCGACCTCCCGCGCCCGCGGCCGGCGCCGGAGCAGGACGCGATGCCGCGCACGCGCGGCGTGAACTTCTACACCGCGGATCCGAACCTCGAGTTCGTCTGCGCCACCGTGATGGAGCGCGACGTCTTCGACCGCGCGCGGCCACTCCTCGTGGAGCTCGGCGCCGTCGCCGGCGACGAGCTGGATGCCCTCGCCGCCGAGGCGGATCGCACGCCACCCGCGCTGCGGCCGTACGACGAGCGCGGGCGCCGGGTGGACGAGATCGTGTTCCATCCCGCGTACCGCGCGATGGAGCGGCTCGCGTTCGAGCGCTTCGGCCTGGCCGCCATGTCGCACGTGCCGGGTGTGCTGCGCTGGCCCGGCCCGGTACCGCACGTGGTCAAGTACGCGCTCTCGTACCTCTTCGCGCAGTCGGAGTTCGGCCTCCTGTGCCCCGTCAACATGACGGACTCGACGGCGCGCATGCTGACCCGCTTCGGCAGCCCGGAGCTGCGCGAGCGCTTCCTCGGGCGCCTCACGACGACCACCTACGCGCAGCTCTGGCAGGGAACGCAGTGGATGACCGAGCGAACGGGCGGCTCCGACGTCGGCGCGCTGACCACGGTGGCGCGGCGCGGGCCGGACGGCACCTGGCGGCTCTGGGGCGACAAATGGTTCTGCTCGAACGCGAACGCCGCCCTCGCCATGACGCTCGCGCGGCCCGAGGGCGCGCCGGCCGGCACCGGGGGCCTCGGCATGTTCCTGGTGCCCAAGCACCTGGACGACGGGACCAAGAACGCCTGGACGATCAATCGCCTCAAGGACAAGCTCGGCTCGCGCTCGATGGCGACCGGTGAGGTGACCTTCGACGGCGCGGTGGCCTACGTGGTCGGCGACGTCGGGCGCGGCTTCGCCCAGATGATGGAGATGGTGAACGCCTCGCGCCTCTCGAACGCCATGCGCGCGGCGGCCATCATGCGGCGCTGCGCGCTGGAGTCAGTGGTGCACGCCCGCGGGCGACTCGCCTTCGGCAGCGCGCTGTTCGACAAGCCACTCCTGCGCCAGAACCTCCTCGAGATGCTGCTCGACGCCGAGGCGGCCGCCTCCGTCGTGCTCAACGCCGCCGTGATGTTCGACGCCGCCGACGCCGGCGCCGCCGACGCCCGGCGGCTGCTCAGGCTGGTGACGCCGGTGGCCAAGGGATGGATCACCGCGCGCGCCCGCGCGGTGGCCAGCGAGGCGATGAACGTGCGCGGCGGCAACGGCTACGTCGAGGAATGGGTCAACGCGCGGCTGCTCCGCGACGCCTACCTGGGGGCCATCTGGGAGGGCTCGACCAACGTCGTCGCCCTCGACGTCCAGCGCGCCATCCTCAAGGACGGCTGCCTCCAGCCCTTCGCCGCCTTCGTCGCCGCGCGGCTCGATTTCGTCCAGGAGCGCACGGCCAAGCCGGCCGCGGACCTGGTTCGCGGTGCCGTGGCCGACGTCGAGCGCCGGGCCGCCACCTGGCCACGCCTCGACGCGCCGGCGCGCGAGCTGGAGGCGCGCGCCGCCGCCGAGACGCTCTATCACGTGCTGGCGGCGGCGCTCCTGCTCGAGGAGGGCCAGACGCTCCGCGCCCAGCGCGACGATTTCCGCAAGCTGCTGATGGCGTCGCTGTACGCGCGGCGCTGGCTCGCCCCCGCCCCGCCCGGTGCGCCCCCGTACCCGTGGCGCGTGCTCGAGCGTCTCGAGCGCATCGTGGACTGGCGCCCCATCGGGGCGGATGCCCTCGCCGGCGACGCGGCGGAAGCCAGCTGACCACGGCCGGGAACTTCGGGGCGGGCGGACGGTCTAACGTGCAGGAGGCCCAGCTCGTCGCCCGACTTCGCCGTGGCGACCTCCGTGCCTTCGAGGAGCTCATCATCGCGTACCAGCACCGCGTCTTCGGCGTTGCCCTCCGCATGCTCGGCAACCGCGCGGAGGCGGAGGAGATCGCGCAGGAAACCTTCCTGCGCGCCCATCGCGCGCTGCCCGAGTTCCGGGGCGAGGCGCGACTGGGCACCTGGCTCTATGCCATCGCCTCGCGACTGTGCCTCAACCGGCTGGCGACACCCGAGCGGCGGCTGGCGCGTGCCGACGACGCGGCCCTCGCGGAGGCGCCGGGCCACGAGCCGGACGCGGCGACCGCACTGGAGCGCTCGGAGCTGGAGGCGGCCGTGCGGGACGCCATCGCCGCCCTACCAGACGAGCGGCGCATCGTGGTCGTCCTGCGCGACCTCGAGGGACTTTCCTACGAGGAGATCGCCGAGGTGCTGGAGCTCGAGCCGGGCACCGTCCGCTCGCGCCTGCACCGCGCCCGCATGGATCTGAAAGCGAAGCTGGAGCGCTTCACGCCATGACCTGTCACGACGTCCGCGAGCTCTTCTCCGCCCTCATCGACGAGCGGCTGTCGCGCGAGGAGCGCGCCGACGTCTACGGCCACCTGACGACCTGCCCGGAGTGCCGGCGCGAGCTGACCGCGCTCGAGCAGACGGTCGGGCTCGTGCGCCGCAGCGTCCCCATCCGCGCCCCGGTCGGCTTCGTCGATCGCGTGGTGACCGCCGTCCGGCCCACGCCGTGGTACGTGCGCGCGGCACGCGCGGCCTTCCTGCCCTGGCCCGTGAAGCTGCCGCTCGAGGCCGCGGCTCTCCTGCTCGTGGGGGGCCTGGCCGTGCTGCTGTTCCGCGGCATCAAGGAAGAGCAGCGCGCGACACGCTACGAGGCGACGCCGCCCGTCGTCGCCGAGCGCCGGCTCGAGGACAAACGCGCAGAGCCCGAGGCATCGGCGGCGAAGAGCACCACAGCGCCGTCGGCCGTTCCACAGGCGCCCCCTCCGATGAGCGCACCGGCCGACGCCCAGCCCGGCGTGGCATCGAGTGACCGGTCGGCGGCCAAGGACGCGCCCGCCTCCGTACCTCGCCGCGCCGACGACGCCGGCACAGCGGAATCCCGGCTGGAGCGCGCGCAGGCGCCGCCGCCGGCGGCCGAGCGCGATGCCCTGGCCAAGGAGACGTACGGCGCCGCGCGCGGCGCGCCGCCGGTCGCGCAGTCGGCGCCGGAGTCGCGCGACAAGTCCGTGACGGCCAAGCTCGAGGCGCGACCGCCCGACGTCGTCGCGCGACTGGCGGCGCCCGACCCGGGCACGGCCGCGCGCGCGGTGGCCGCGCTCGCCGCGCGGCTCGCCGGGTCCGAGGCGGCACGGCGCACCGTCGGCGACACCGTCCTCGTGGAGGTGGTCATCCCGCGCGAGCGATACGCCGACTTCACGCGCGAGGTCGCCCGCCTGGGCGACTACCGCACCGACTCCGAGCCGGCGAGCCTTCCCGACCCCGTTCGCGTGGACGTCCACCTGGCCCGATAGCCCGCGGGAACTTTCCGGCCGCTGCCCGGTCTAACGGGCAGATGCAGGAACTCGACCGCGGGGAGGGCGAGATGAAACGCCTCGTTGCGCTATTGCTCCTGATCGCCGTGCCGGCCACGACGCCGGTGGAGGCGACGCAGGTCTCGGTGGGCCGCGCGGCCCAGACCGACGTGATGGTCACCGTCTACAACGGCAATCTCGGGCTCGTCAAGGACGTGCGCGACGTGCAGCTGCCGGCGGGCGTCCACGAAATCCACTACGCGGACGTCGCCTCGCTGATCGATCCCACCAGCGTGCTGCTGAAGTCGCTCAGCGATCCGGCCGCGCTGCGGATCCTCGAGCAGAACTACGAGTACGACCTGCTGTCGAGCGACAAGCTCATGGAGAAGTACGTGGGCAAGAAGGTCCGGCTCTATCAGTCGGACGGCACCTATCACGAGGCCACGCTGCTCTCCACGGCCGGGCCGATCTACGAGATCAACGGCCAGATCCATCTCGGCCACAACGGCCGGCTCGTGCTGCCGTCGCTGCCGGAGAACCTGGTGGCCAAGCCCACCCTCGTCTGGCTGCTGCGCAACCAGGCGGCCGCCCGCCAGAAGGTGCAGGCGTCGTATCTGACGGGCGGGCTCAACTGGAAGGCCGACTACGTGATGGTCGTGGACCCGTCGGACAGCCGGAGCGATCTGACGGGCTGGGTCACCATCGACAACAAGAGCGGCGCCACCTACACGAACGCCGCGCTGAAGCTGGTGGCCGGCGACGTGAACCGCGCCGTCGACGCCCGGCGCGTCCCGCGGGCGCTCGAGCTGGCCGCCAAGGCGCAGTCGATGGCGGATGCCTCGCGCGACTTCAAGTCGGAGGGCTTCTTCGAGTATCACCTCTACACGCT
>Ga0075431_100007916_pt1 | contig 10592 bp, 11 predicted proteins | sample RhiMetdeltSRZDD5_FD_75297 | JGI IMG/M metagenome (GOLD analysis project Ga0075431, IMG submission 75297) | Populus rhizosphere microbial communities from Tennessee, USA - Rhizosphere MetaG P. deltoides SRZDD5 | ecosystem: Host-associated > Plants > Roots > Rhizosphere > Soil | place: USA...
ACGAGATCCAGCGAGGCGATGCGCTCGGCCACGCGCGCCGGATGGTTGTAGCCGGGCGGCATCAGCACGATGCCGTGACCGAGCCGGATGCGCTTCGTCCGCTGCGAGGCCGCGGCCAGGAAAACCTCCGGCGCCGACGAGTGCGAGTACTCCTCGAGGAAGTGGTGCTCCACCTCCCACGCGGAGTCGATGCCTAGCCGATCGGCCAGCTCGACCTGGTCCAGCGCGTCCTGGAACAGCTGTCGCTCGCTGTCCTCCGTCCACGGCCTTGGAAGCTGGTGCTCGTAGAAGATGCCGAAGCGCATGCGCTCGCCTCCCTGGAATAGCCGTGCAATATAGCACGCGCGTTATGATGCCCGCAGATGGGGGATCGCTGGCTGGCGCTCGCGCTCATCTTCGTCACGCGGATTTCCATGGGGGTGCAGTTCCAGTCGACGGCGTCGGTGGCGCCGCTCCTCGTCGACGACCTTCACCTCTCCTACGCGCAGCTCGGGACGCTCGTGGGTCTCTACCTGCTGCCCGGCGTCGTGCTGGCGCTGCCCGGCGCCTGGCTCGGCCGGCGATTCGGCGAGCGCCGTGTCGTCGTCGGCAGCCTCGCCGTCATGGTGATCGGCGGCCTCCTCACCGCCTGGAGTGGCAGCTTCGCCACCGCGGCGGCCGGACGCGCGCTGAGCGGCGGCGGCGCCGTGCTCATGAACGTCCTGCTCGTCAAGCTCACCGCCGACTGGTTCGCGGAGCAGGAGATGGCGACGGCGATGGCGGCGGTCCTCACCGCCTGGCCGGTCGGCCTGGGTATCGCCGTCACGGGCCTCGGCGCGGTGGCCACCGCCACCTCGTGGCGCACGGCCATCGTGCTGGCGTCCGCGCCGGCCGCCCTCGGCGTGGTGCTGATGGCGCTCGTGTTTCGCGATGCGCCGACGCGCGCCGCCCAAAAGACGCCGGTGCCGCTGCGAGGCCGTGACGTCGGACTGGCGCTGAGCAGCGGAGCGGCGTGGGGCGCCTTCAACGCGGGCCTCGTGGTCGTGATCGCGTTCGCGCCGGCCATGCTCGTCGCGCGCGGATTGCCGCTCGGCCAGGCCGGCTTCGTGACGAGTCTGGCCATCTGGACGACGATCGTGTCGGTGCCGCTCGGCGGGCTGCTGAGCGACCGTCTCGGATGGCCGAACCTGGCCATCGTGACCGGCTGCACCTTGGCCGCCCTGCTCCTCCTGGCCCTCCCCACGATGTCGGCGGAGTCGCTCGGGCTCATCCTGCTCGGCGTGCTCGTGGGCGCGTCACCGGGGCCGATCACCTCGCTCCTGCCCCGCGCGCTCGCCGCCGAGCGGCTGGCCGTGGGTCTCGGCATCTCGTACATGGCGTACTACGTCGTGATGGCGCTGGCGCAGCCGCTCGCCGGCGCGGTGCGCGATCTGACCGGTGACCCCGCGGCGCCGCTTCCCTTTGCGGCGGCCACGATGGCGGCGACACTGGTCGGGCTTCTCGCGTTCCGTTTGATCGAGCGGCGCGCCGGCGCAGACGATCGTCCCTATTGACGGTCGTCGGCCGGCGGCGTAACGTCGCCGCGCAACTGCTCGGGTGAAGGTTCTTCGCCACAGGAGGCCGACATGGCGCCCGTAAACGATCCGTCTTCTCTGTCACGTCGCGAGCTCCTGCAGCTCGGCGGCGCCGCGCTGGCGGGCACCGCCCTGCGCCCCGACCTCGTCGCCGCCGCCACCGAGACGCCGCGACGCGGCGGCGTGTTCCGGATCCGCGGGGAGGAAGCGACGACGGGCTTCGATCCGCACCTGTCCGTCAATCACCATCGGATCGCGACCAATCTGTCGTTCACGCACAGCCGCCTCGTCAAGGTGAAGGCCGGACCTTCCATCGCGCCGGGCACGCTGCCGCTCGAGCCCGACCTCGCTGAGTCGTGGTCCCAGCCGAACGACCGCACCTACGTGTTCAAGCTGAAGAAGGGCGTGCGCTGGCATCCGAAGCCGCCCGTCAACGGTCGGGAGCTCACCGCCGACGACGTCAAGTACACGTACGACCGCTTCCTGTCGATCAAGGGCAACCCGAACCGTTCCATGCTGGGCCACGTCGAGAAGATCGACGTGCTCGACAAGTACACGGTGCGCTTCACGCTGACGGAGCCGTTCGGCTGGTTCCTCGACTATCTCGCCAACACGGTCATGTGGATCGTGCCCCGGGAAGCGGTGGAGCAGTTCGGCGACCTGCGGCGCGCCGAGGCCTGCATCGGCACCGGTCCGTGGATGCTCGAGCGCTACGAGCCGAACACGCGGCTGACCTTCGTGCGTCACAAGGACTACTTCGTGCCGGGACTGCCGTACGCGGACGGAGTCGAGGTGACGGTGGACGAGGATCCGTCGTCGCGGCTGGCCAGCTGGATCTCCGGACGGTACGACTTCGCGCCCGAGTACGGCCAGTGCGTCCGCCGCGTGGACCTCGAGGTCGCCCGCCAGCGGAAGCCCGGGCTCCGCACCCAGGACTTCGTCGTGCTCTTCGGCTCGGTGACGGCGATGAAGCTCGACCGCGAGCCGTTCCGGGACATCCGCATGCGCCGCGCGCTGGCGATGGCGGAGGACTGGAAGCTCATCCTCGAGACCAACGCCTGGTCGCTCGGGCACGGCGTGCCGAACCCGACGATTCCGGCCGCCCTCAAGGAATGGGCGGTGCCGATCGACCAGCTCACCCCCACCGGCCGGCGCATTTACGAGCGGAACGCCGCCGAGGCCAAGCGCCTGGTGGCCGAGGCGGGCTTCCCGTCCGGGATCAAGACCTCCGTGGAGGCCACGCTCGGCTGGAGTCCCGACTACGCCGACATGCTGCAAGTGACGATGCGCGGCTGGAAGGAGGGCGGGATCGACACCGAGCTCAAGAGCAAGGAGTTCGGCGCCTTCATGGCCACCGCCATCTTCGGCAAGTTCGAGAAGCTGATGAACACGCTCCGCGGCGGCAGCCCCATCGCCGACATCTCACTGCAGACGGGCCACGTCCCGGGCGAGCCGCTCAATGCCTCCGGGGTCGACGATCCGAAGCTCACGGAGATGATCAAGCTGCAGCGCCGCACGCTCGACCCCGCCAAGCGCCGCGAGATCGTGTACGACATCCAGCGCTATCTGGCCGAACAGGTGTACTACGCCTACGGCCCGTCCATCAGCACGGTGGCCGCATGGGACGCTCGGGTCAAGAACTTCGCTCCCAACATCGGGCACGACTACGGCGGCCGCCTGATGGCCGCCTGGCTCGCCTGAGCCGAGCGCTCAGGGGCGCCCGTACGTCCCGCCGCCGCGCGGCCGCTCGCGCCGCCGAGCGCTCGGGATCAGCACCCCCGCCACCACGAAGAGGATGATGAGCACGGCGCCGATCAGCATGGCCGCCGTGACCGGGAGGCCGAAGACGCGCTGATCGCGGCGCGCGACGGTGGTCCCCGCCGACGCGGACGGCGCGTCACCGTCACGGTTGCCGGGCCGCACCTCGGCGGCATTCGGCTGCTGGCCGCGCTGAACCACGCCGTCGTCCTTGGGTCCGGCGCTCCCTGGCGCGCCCTGCTCGCGGTTCATGCCCGCGGCCGGACGATCCTGAGCGTGGGCGGACGTCGTCAGCGTCAGCAGCGCGGCGAGGAGCAGGACGAGCCGTTTCATGGCGTGAGCCTCCCGCTCGATCTCGGAGCAAGCACGGTGCCAGTAGCCTCACGCCCGGCGAAGGCAACGCGCGCTTGACACGTCCGACTCGCGGTCGATAATGGCGACTGTCATGCGCGCGCGCCACTTCACGCTCTCCGCCGCGGCGGTGTTCGCCGTGGTGCTCCTGCTCCTGGCCGCGGCCATGGTCGTTCAGCTGCAGCTCAGCGCCGTCCTCCGCGTCGCCCTCGATTCCATCGACGATCCGGTGGCGCAGGAGCGCGACGAGGCCGCGCCCGCCAACGCGCCGAGCACCCACCGCGGTTACGAGGCGGCCGCCCGTGTCGCCGCCGCCCCCCACGTGCTCGAGCGCGTCGTACCGGCGGCCGAGGCCGCCGTCGTCGTCGCGCCCCGGGCCGTCTCTGTTCCGCGCGCACCTCCCGCCGCCTGACGCACTCCGCACGACGTTCCTGATCGGCCCGCGCCTGATACGCGCACCGGGCGTGGACCGCCGTCACCCTGCGCAGCGAACGGAGTGGTCGGGATGGAAACGTATGAGCGAGATCGTGCAGTCCGCTATCGCATCGCCCGCGGCGAGCTGCCCCGACGTATGGAGCGCGCCCGGATGTGGGGCGGTCACGGATCGCAGCGGCCGTGCGATGTCTGCGACGAGAAGATCGTGCTGAGCGCGATCGAGTACGAGGTCGACGTGGACGACCGGACGCTGATCCTGTGCGTCCCCTGCTACCTGGCCTGGCGTGTCCACTGTGGCCGCTGAGGGTCGCCGCCTCTTGACGCTGGCGCTCGCCCCGTGGTCTATGGACCCACCGGGGAGGAGCCATGAAGCTCAGCGGCGAGCAGCTCGAGAGCCTCTACACGACGATGGTGAAGATCCGGCGGTTCGACGAGCGGACGGCGGAGCTGTTCGTCGAGGGGCTCGTGAAGGGAACCGCCCATTCCTATGTCGGCGAGGAGGCGGTGGCGGCGGCCGCCTGCGCCAACCTCCGCGTGGACGACTACATCGTCGGCACGCACCGCGGCCACGGCCACTGCATCGCCAAGGGCGCGCGGATGGATCGGATGATGGCGGAGCTGATGGGCCGCGTGGACGGCTACTGCCGCGGCCTCGGCGGCTCCATGCACATCGCCGCCCTCGACCTCAACATCCTCGGCTGCAACGGGATCGTGGCCGCCGGCCTGCCGATCGGCACCGGGGCCGCGCTGGCCGCCCGCCTCCGGCATACGGATCGCGTCGTCATTGCGTTCTTCGGCGACGGAGCCTCCAACCAGGGCGTGGTCCACGAGTCCCTCAACCTGGCCGCGGTCTGGAAGCTGCCCATCATCTACCTGTGCGAGAACAACCAGTACGCGCTCTCGACCTCCTCCAAGCGCACCGTCGCCGGTGATTCGATCGCCGGGCGCGCGGCCGCGTACGCCATCCCCGGGGTGCGTGTGGACGGCAACGATCTGCTCGCCGTGCACGACGCGGTGAAGACGGCGGTGGCGCGGGCGCGCGCGGGCGCCGGCCCCACGCTGATCGAGGCGCTGACGTATCGCTGGGGCGGGCACTCCATGCGCGCGAACCTGCCCGACTATCGCACCAAGGACGAGGAGCGCGAGTGGATGGAGCGCGATCCGATCGCACGGCTCAAGCCGGAGATGGAGCGCGCCGGCGCGACGCTCATGCGTCTCAAGGAGCTGGAGGAAGCCGTCGAGGTGGAGCTCGACCGCGCCGTGACGTTCGCCAAGTCGAGCCCGGAGCCGACGGTGGAGGTCATGGAGGCCTCCGTCTACGCGCCGCACGCGGCCGCCACCGAGCCGGCCGACCGCCGCGGCCCCGAGCGCACGATGGCGGAGGCGCTGAACGAGGCGCTCCACGGCGAGATGGCGCGCGACGAGCGCGTCTTCGTGATGGGCGAGGACGTCTCGCTCATCGGCGGGATCTTCGGCGTGACCCGCGGCCTGCGCGACAAGTTCGGCGAGGAACGGGTGCGCGACACACCCATCTCGGAGGCGGGCTTTCTCGGAGCGGGCGTGGGCGCCGCCATCGCGGGCCTCCGGCCGATCGTCGAGATCCAGATCTGGGACTTCATCGCCGTCACCATGGACCAGGTCGTCAATCAGGCGGCGAAGTTCCGCTACATGCTCGGCGGCGGCCCCACCGTGCCCCTCGTGATCCGTGGCCCGCAGGGCGGCGGCATCCGCCTGGCCGCGCAGCATTCGCAGTGCCTCGAGGCGTGGTTCGCCCACGTCCCGGGCCTGGTCGTGGTGGCGCCGTCGACGCCGTACGACGCCAAGGGCCTGCTCGCCACCGCCATCCGCGACGACAACCCCGTCATCTTCCTCGAGCACAAGGCGCTCTATGCGATCAAGGGACCGGTGCCGAGCGAGCCCTACGTCATTCCGCTGGGCAAGGCCGACGTGAAGCGCGAGGGCACCGACGTCACCGTGATCGCGACGCAGGCGATGGTGGCGCGCGCGCTCGCGTCGGCGGCGGAGCTGGAGAAGGACGGCCTCAGCGTGGAGGTGATCGATCCGCGCACGCTCGTGCCGCTCGACGAGGCGACCATTCTCGCCTCGGTACGGAAGACCCACCGGCTGGTGGTGGCCCACGAAGCGGTGAAGCGCGGCGGCTTCGGCGCCGAGCTGGCGGCCCTGGTGGCGGAGAAGGCGATCGACGAGCTCGACGCGCCGGTAGTGCGCGTCGGCGCGCGCGCGGTGCCGATGCCCTACAACGACGCGCTGGAACGGGCGACGATCCCGAGCCAGGCCGACATCACGGCCGCCATCCGCAGTTTGTTTTGATGGGGGGCCCCGAAATGGCCCCCCAAACCCCCCAGCGTTCCTCGCGCCCCGGCGGAGCCGTGGCGCTCTATACCGCTGACGCTTATGCGCTCGACAGCTTGAGGACGGGCGGAGCTGATCTGCGGCGCTGAGGCGGCGGCGCGGGCTCCTGGGTGGTGAGAACGATCTCCGCGTTGGCGCCGAGCGACGCCTGGGCGATCTCCAGCATCAGGCCGAGATCGCGCATTCCCGCCGGCACCGACAGCTCCGCGATCCAGCCGCGGCGGCGGCCGTGCCGCACACGCGGCGCCACCACTGGGCCGAGCACGGCGTGGATCGCGTCGGTGAGCGCGATCTGCTGGGCGACGGCCGCGCCACGGCGGCGCTCCCGGGCGTTGGCCAGCTCCAGCAGCGCGAGAATCACCGCGACCGGGACGGCCACGACCACGAAGAAGGCGAGCGCGTTCATCTCGCACCGCCTTCCGCCAAGATCAGCACGGGCACGGGGGACTTCGCCCGCACGCGGCTCGTCACCCGGAGAGCCGCGCGCCGCCACCACGGGCGGCGCCGCGCGGACAGCGCGATCACGTCGGCATCGAACGCATCCGCCTCACGGAGGATCTCGGTGACGGCGTCGCCGAAGCGCACGCGACGCTCCACGGCCACGCCATCGAGCAGCCGCTCGACGTCCCGGAGCCGGTCCAGGCCTTCCGACTCGCGGCGCTGCTCGAGGTGATGCGCGTAGACGAGCACGCGACCCGTGTCGGTGAGGCGCGTTCGCGCGAACGGCACCACGTGCAGCAGCCGCACCGTGCTCCCGGCGCCGCGTGCGAGATCCGCTACCAGCGGCAGCACCGCCTCCGAACGCTCCAGCGCGTCCAGGGGAACCAGGATTCGCTTGGCCATCATCCACCTCCGCACGGTAAGACACCGGTCGGCGACGGACGTGAAAGTCAGCTGGCGAGCGGGTGCAGATCGGGGCGGCAGTCGCTGCAGGGCTCGAGCCCGAGCGCGTCCACGCCCTCGCGCGAGGCGATCAGGGTGAGGTTGGCGAGGGTGTGCGAGGGCAGGTCGCCGCAGGTGGGCAGGCAGTACGCCCGGTCCTCGCCCGCGCGCACATACATCGCTTCCCGCACGACGCGGAAGTCGCGCGAGGCCGGCTGCGTGTGCACACCCTCGATGTCGAGCAGCTGGCGCTTCAGGCCGAGCTTGTCGCCCGCGTAGCCGGTGAGCTTGCCGGAGGAGCCGACGATGCGATGGCACGGCACCACGATGGGCAGCGGATTCCAGCGCAGCGCCTGGGCCACCGCGCGCTCCGCGCCCGGCTTGCCGACGCGCTTGGCGATGGCGGCGTACGATGTCACCGCGCCGTACGGGACGCCGACGGCCGCCTCGAGAACCGCGCGGCGGAAGTCGCTGCCGGCCAGCCGCAGGTCGAGGCGCCAGCCGAGGTCGCGCCGGCGGCCCGCGAGGAAATCGAGCAGATCGTCTCGCAGCCGCGCGATCTCGGCGGAATCCTCGACCGTCTCGACGTCGACGAGATTCCGCAGGCGCGAGCCGGACAGCGTCTGCGCCTCGCCCAGGTACTCGACCATGGTCACGCCGTGCTCGGAGCGCGCCACCAGAATGTTGCCGAGCGGCGACGGCACGATGCCATAGCGCAGCACGCGGCTTCGCAGATCCGCCAGCCGCGCCTGCAGCGCCGTGCGTGAGGCCTGGACGTCGGTGGCGGGCGGCGTGTCGTCGCGCAGTCCGCGCGCGACGGTGTCGATGGCGCGGTAGCGTCCCAGCTCCTCGCGGCACGACGCGCATCCGTCGACATGCTCGGTCACCCGGCGCACGGCCGTCGCGCCCCCCTCGCCGGTGGCCGTGGCGACGAGATCGGATTCGATCGCGCGGCAGGACGAGGGTTTGGGCGTCATCGCGTCGGCTCCATGGTAGGTAGTGCGTGGCCGTTGAGGCTCACACGGATCTTCTTCAGCGCCTGAAAGACGTGGGCGCGCGCGCTGTCGGGCGAGCACTCGAGGCTCTCCCCGATGGCCCCGTAGTCGAGGTCGTGGACCTTGCGCAGCGTGAAGGCCAGGCGCTGCTTCAGCGGCAGCCCGGCCACGACGCGATCCAGCAGCGCGCGAGTCTCGCGAAACACATGCTCCTCCTCTGGTCCGGACGGCTCGGCCTCCGGACGCCGGTCCCCGACGGCCACGTAGGCGCGGCGCCGCCGCGTCTCGCTCCGGAAGTGGTTCCGGGCCAGGTTGGTCGCGATGGCGAACAGCCAGGCCCGGACGTTGGCCTCCGGCCCCAGGCCCTGCCAGGCGCGATACGCGCGCAGAAACGTCTCCTGGGCAAGGTCGTCGGCCTCGCCCGCGCGCCACGTCAGCCGCCGCAGGTATCGGTAGATCTCCGGGTGATGTGCGGCCACCACGTCATCGAAGGAGGCCAGCCCCATACGCTCATGAGACACCGGACTCACCGCCTTGTGAAAGCCCCGTCCACACCGCGAATCGAGACGTGCCCCGGGTCCCCCGGGGCGCGGCGAGCGCCGGGGGGTATGGGGGCCATTTCGGGGCCCCCATTCCTAACGGGGTTTCAGTTCGAGCCGGTAGCCGTCGGGATCGCGGATATAGATGGAGGGGCCGTCGCCGAAAGCGCCCCGGCGCTGGACCACGTCGCTGTCGAGGACCACCCCGCGGGACTTCAGGCTGGCCGCGACGGCGGCCAGGTCGTCGCAGCGAATCGACAGGCAGACGTGGTCCATGCCCCGCCCCTCGGGTGGAGGCGGGCCGTCGGCCGGCAAGAGGTCGATGAGGGCCGCGCCGAAGCGCAGCTGGACGAGCGAGATCCGCGCGTTGACGTGGTCGAGGCGGCAGCCGAGGACGTCGATGTAGAAGCGCTGCGAAGCGGCCTGGTCGCGCACGCGCAGGACGACGTGGTCGAGGCCGAGCGGCTCGAAGCGGTCACTCACGGCGCAGCACCGGGAGCGGCTTCTCGCCCAGGAGCCGGAAGGTGGCGAGAAAGCCGATGGCCACCGACAGGGCAATGGTGAGCCCCACGCCAAGCGCCATGGCCGCCGGCTGCAGGCGCCACGGCGTGTCGAGCACGAATCGCAGCACCACCCACGCCAGCACGGCCGCGAGCGTGGTGCCGCCCACGCCGGCGGCGGCGCCCAGGCAGCCGTACTCGACGGCGAAGGCGCGAGCCACCGCCCCGCGGGTGGCGCCGAGCGTGCGCAGCACCACGGACTCGTAGAGGCGCTGGTACCGCGTGGCCGTCAGGGCGCCGGCCATCACCACGAGGCCGGTGGCCACCGTGAACAGCGCGATGACGCGGATGGCGACCGCGATGTTGGCCAGCACGACGGCCACGCGCTCCAGCACGTCGCGCACGGGGATGGCCGTCACGTTGGGGAACGCGCTCACCACGGCGCTCTGCAGCGCGGCCTCCCTGGCCACCGGCGTGCGGGCGGTGGCCACGAACGTCGTCGGCGCGCCGTCGAGGGCGCCCGGCGAGAAGATGACGAAGAAGTTCGTGGTGAGGCTCTGCCAGTCGATCTTGCGCAGGCTCGTCACCTCCGCCTCGATGGCAACGCCCTGCACGTCGAAGGTCAGCCGCGAGCCCACGTCGATCCCGAGCTGGCGCGCCATCACGTCCTCCACCGATACACGCGGCGGACCGGGCTCGGCGCCCCACCACCGGCCGCGCGTGACGACGTTGGCGGGCGGCGGCTCGCTGGCCCAGGTCAGCACGTACTCGCGCGTGTAGTAGAACGCATTCTCGCGGTCCTCGCCACCGCGCGCGCGCACCAGCGCCCGCGTCACCGGCGCGCCGTCGATGGCCGCCAGCCGCGAGCGCACCACCGGGGTCAGGACAGGCGCCGTGCCCCCGGTGGCCTCGCGCACCACGCGCGCGAACGCTTCGCGCTGGTCGGGCTGGACGTCGATGAAAAAGAAGGACGGCGCCTCCAGCCGCGTCTCGTGATCGATCTGCGCGTCGAGGTTCTGCTCGAGCAGCGCCACGGCCACCAGCAGCATGACGCCGGCGCCGAGCGCCACCACCACCCGCGCGGACTGGCCGCCGGGGCGCCGCAAGGCGCCGAGGCCATGGCGCCACGCCGGCGACGGCGCCCGGCGCAGCCGCCGAGCCAGCGCCACCAGCGCACGCGAGACGGCCCACAGCGCCACCACCGCG
>Ga0075431_100007920_pt1 | contig 10589 bp, 10 predicted proteins | sample RhiMetdeltSRZDD5_FD_75297 | JGI IMG/M metagenome (GOLD analysis project Ga0075431, IMG submission 75297) | Populus rhizosphere microbial communities from Tennessee, USA - Rhizosphere MetaG P. deltoides SRZDD5 | ecosystem: Host-associated > Plants > Roots > Rhizosphere > Soil | place: USA...
TCGCGGTCGTCGAACGCCTCACCGGCGGCGGTGCGGTACGGCACCGTGTCCTTCGACACGTACCCCTTGCGCGCGCCCTCCTGGTAGCCGATCACGTCGGCGGTGTGGTTGGTGATGATGTCGAAGTAGACCTTCATGCCGCGGGCGTGCGCCGCGTCGACCAGGGCGCGCAGGTCGGCGTTGGTGCCCAGGTGCGGGTCGATCTGGGTGAAGTCGGTGATCCAGTAGCCGTGGTAGCCGGCCGACGGGCCGTCCTCGAGCTGCACCGGCTTGTTCTTGAAGCTCGGCGTCAGCCAGACCGAGGTGGTGCCGAGCCCGCGGATGTAGTCGATGCGCTGCCGCAGGCCGGCGAGGTCACCGCCGTTGTAGAAGGCCTTGCTCGTCGGGTCGAAGCCGGAGACGAGGCGATCGTCCGGCAGCCCGCCCCGGTCGTTGGCGGTGTCGCCGTTCTCGAAGCGGTCGGCCATGACGAAGTAGAAGTTCTCGTCGGTGACCGGCCCGCGCAACGAATGCTGCGCGGCCAGCCCGCCGGGATGATCCGGCTGTGGCGCAGCGGCGGCCGGCACGGTGGCCAGCGCGGCGCCGAGCACGCTGGCCAGTAGGACGGTTACCGCGCCTCGAACGGCCATGAGTTCGCCTCCTCGGGGTGTGGATCGCTGGTGAACACTACGCACGGCGCGGCGACTTTCAACCCCGCGGGACGAACTCGGCCGCTGACGCTCCCGTGCTCTGATCAGGAGTTAGGCCGGTTTCCGTGGTTGGCCTTGCTCTTCTTCCGGTCGCGCTTCTTGCGGGCACGCTTGGACATGCGGGTCTCCATCCATGATCGCTTCGGTGGTCCGGTCGTCACCTGGGCCGTTGTCCCAGTCTGGCACGGCAGTCTGACACGCACTGGCGCCCGAGCGGCGCCCGGCGTGGTTGGATGGCGCCAACGCCCGTGCCGTCGCAGAGCACGGGATCCGAGGAGGACGCGATGGCCGAGGAGATTCGCGCCGAAATGGTCGCCAACGTCTGGAAGGTCGTCGTCGCGGTGGGCGACGCCGTGGACGAGGGCGAGACGGTGGCAATCCTCGAGTCGATGAAGATGGAGATCCCGGTCATCACCGAGGACGGCGGCACGGTCAGCAAGATCGCTGTGAGCGAGGGCGACGTGGTGCAGGAGGGTGATCTCATCGCGATCGTCGACGAGCCGGGCGCGGTCCGAGCGTAGGGACCACCGCGGAGCCGCCTCGTGGCGACGCTGAGCGAGCTGCTGGCTGAGCACACCCGGCTGCCCGGCGCGGCCGCCGACCAGCTGCAGCTCGTGGTCGCGGAGTGGCAGCTGCTGTCCGATCTGGGGTTCGCCGATTTCCTCATGTGGATCCCGCTCGGCGGGTCGCTGCGGCGGTTCCTGTGTGTGGCCCAGGTGCGGCCGACCACCTCGCCGACCGGGCATCCGGACGACATGGTCGGTGTCGAGGTGGCGGTGATCGAGCACCCGCAGCTGCGGCGCGCCCTGCTGGAGGGCAGGGTCTGCCGGGAGGAGGACCCGCGCTGGCACGACGGCATGCCGGTGCGCAGGGAGACCATCCCGGTGCGCTTCGGCGACCGCCCGATCGCGGTGCTCTCCCGGGAGACCAACCTGGCCGTGCCCCGGGTGCCCAGCCCGCTGGAGCTCGCCTACCTCGCCAGCGCGGCCGACCTGTGCCAGATGATCGCGGACGGCACCTTCCCCTCCGCGGAACCGGCCCTGGACGTGCACAGCAGCCCGCGCGCCGGTGACGGTCTGATCCGCCTGGACCCCGATGGCGTGGTGGTGTTTGCCAGCCCCAACGCGTCGTCGGCGTACCACCGGATGGGGCACGCGGCCGACCTGGTCGGCACCGGGCTGGCCCAGCTCACCCGCGAGCTGATCTCGGATCCGTTCGACGCCAAGGAGATCTCAGAGCTCATCCGCGACGCGGTCGGTGGCCGCCCGAGCATGCGGATCGAGGCCGAGGCACGCGGGGCCACCGTGCTGTTCCGGGCGCTGCCGCTGCGCCCCCGCGGCGAGCCCGCCGGCGCGCTGGTGCTGGTCCGCGATGTCACCGAGATCCGCCGCAAGGACCGCGCGCTGCTGAGCAAGGACGCCACCATCCGGGAGATCCACCACCGGGTGAAGAACAACCTGCAGACCGTCGCCGCGCTGCTGCGGCTGCAGGCCAGGCGCACCTCGGCGCCGGAGGCGCGGCAGGCCCTTGACGAGGCGGTGCGCCGGGTGGCCTCCATCGCGCTGGTGCACGAGACGCTGTCCACCTCGCTGGACGAGCGGGTGGATATCGACGAGGTGGTCGACCGCGTCATCCCGATGCTCACCGAGGTGGCCAGCGCCGAGCCGCTGGTGACGGTGCGCCGCGACGGGTCGTTCGGGGTGTTGCCGGCCGAGCGGGCCACCCCGCTGGTCATGGTGCTCACGGAGCTCGTGCAGAACGCCATCGAGCACGCCTTCGAGCCCGGCCGGCGGGGGTCGGTCGTGGTCGGGGTCAGCCGGTCGGCCGGATATCTGGACGTGGTGGTAGCCGACGACGGGTGCGGGCTGCCGGCGGGCTTCTCCCTGGAGCGCACCGACCGTCTCGGGTTGCAGATCGTCCGCACCCTGGTCGACTCCGAGCTGCGTGGGTCGCTGTCCCTGCGCCGGCGCCAGCCAACCGGCACCGAGGCCGTGCTCCGCGTCCCCCTACAACGCCGCCGCTGACGCCCGCCCGGCCCCACCGGCGTGTCCGCGGTTGCGGACACGTGATCCTGGCGTTGTGACACCTGCGCCGGCGGGAGTGCGAACGCCGGTTGGTGAACGCGTGTGACGAAACGGCGGACACGCGTGTCCGTAACCGCGGACACGCCTGCACGCAACGGCGGACACGCGGGTATGCGACGGCGGACACGCGCTGGTGGGGTCGGGGCAGACGAGTAAGCCCCGGCGGTATTGGCCGGGGCTTACTCGATCGATCTTGATTGCGAAGGTAGCGCGGGTACTAGGCGCCGGTACGGGCCCGGGTGCGGGCGTTGCGCCGCTTGAGGGCGCGCCGCTCGTCCTCGCTCATGCCACCCCACACTCCAGCATCCTGACCGGACTCGAGAGCCCAGGCCAGGCATTCGGAATTGACGGGGCAACGACGGCAGACGGTCTTCGCCTCGGCGATCTGCAGCAGAGCGGGACCGCTGTTCCCCACTGGGAAGAACAGCTCCGGGTCCTCGTCTCGGCAGGCCGCGCGGTGGCGCCAGTCCATCGGTTGTGCTCCTCGCATCTACGCGTCGAAATCGGCGATGCGCCGGTCAACGGGTTGGGCTTCGTGAGTGCTTGTGAATGCTTTCACGAACTTTCGTGATGTCAAGGGGTAAGAGCCTGTCCGGTGATCCAACTCACCCCGGCGGCGTAGTGCCGGTCCGATGCGTGATCAATGCACGTCAAATCGATTCAGAAGCCGCAGGTCGCGGCCCGTTGGCCCAGTTCGCCGGCAGGTTGCAACTAGGTCACGAGGCCGGGCCCCGCGTGCCGTGGGCCAACGCGGACCTCACACGACGACGGTGAGGGCCGCCGGTACGGACTCGTAGTCGACGCGCACGTGCTCGCCGAGGTAGTCGCCGTCGACCTGCAGCCCGATCGGCTGCTCGCTGGTGATTCGCAGGGTGGCCAGGTCTTGGCGGCGCACCAGGTGTTTGCCGCGCGGCACGCCGCGGCGGCGCAGGATCTGCACGACGTGCCGCAGCACCGGCAGCGGGGCGAGCGTGCGCAGCGCGAACAGCCCCAGCCCGTCGTCCTGCGTGCAGCCGGGGTTCATCCGCACCGCGCGCCGGCCGGCGTAGGTGTAGGGGTCGCTGTTGGCGACGATGGCCAGGAACGCGCCGGTCACGGCGTCCTCGCCGGGCAGTTCGATGGTGAGCCGCGGGTGCCGGTGGTCCTGCCGCAGGTAGGACAGCGCGGCGGCGCGCACGTAGCGAGCGGTGGTCGCCCGCCGGCCCCTGGCCCGCGACCGCTCGACGTGCCGCACCGCTGCGGCGTCCAACCCGAGGCCGGCGTTGAACGTGAACCAGCGCGGGATCGGCGGCTCGGCCTGCTCCGGCTGCCAGGCGTGCATCCGGCCGAGGCCGATGGTGCGGCGGCGGCCGGCCTGGACGGCCCGCAGCAGGTGTCTGGTGGCCTCGACCGGGTCGCGCGGGACGCCGACGCCGGCGCCGAAGACATTGGCCGAACCGCCGGGCACCACGCCGACTGCCGGCACCGGCACCCGGTTTCGCACCGCGAGCAGCCCGTTCACCACCTCGTTGACCGTGCCGTCGCCGCCGTGCACCACGACCAGGTCGAAGCCGTCCAGCGCGGCCTGGGACGCGAGCTGCGCCGCGTGTCCGCGATGGGTGGTCGCTGCCACGTCGAGCTTGAGCTCGCTGGCAAGCGCCGCGGCGAGCACGTCGCGGCCGGCCGGCGTGGTCGACGTTGCGTGGGGGTTGACGACGAGCAACGCGCGCATGAGCGAAGAGTAACGCGAACATGGACACCCTTGTCCGGTTGGCGCTCGCGCCGTGGCCGATGCCCGCGCCGGGCCAGGTGCGCAGGTTTCGTAGGCTGCCGGCGTGCCAGCAACCGCACAGCCACCCAACTCGGTTCGTGCCGCCGCGGCCGTGGTCTGCGCGCAGGGGCTCGCCGGCCTGGTCTTCGGCGCCGCGCTGCTGGTCAGGGTGCTCGACGGGGTCGACAATGCCGGCGACGTGCTCGGCGAGGCCGGATACTTCGCCGTGCTGGGCGGCGGCGTGCTCGCGGTCGGGGTGGCGTTGCTGCTCGGCCGCCGCTGGGCCCGCACCCCGGCGCTGGTGGTCCAGCTGCTGCTCCTCGGGGTGGCCTGGTACGCGGCCGGGCCGTCCGGCCGCCCCGAGTACGGCGTGCCCGTCGGCCTTTGCTGCCTCGCGACCGGCGCCGCGCTGCTCACCGCGCGGGCCCGCGCCTGGGCCTACCACTCACCCGCGGACAGCTGACCGGGCCATCGGCTCCGGTCGTGCCGGCGGAACCTGGGCCGACACCTGCGACGATCATGAACGCCGCGCGGAGGCCGCGGGGAGGCCGCGGGGACACCGCGCCGGCGGCATAGAAGGTGCCGAACGCGATCCGCGGCCGGCCCGAGGGCCGACCGCGGATGGGTGATCGAAGCGAACGACGTTACGCGTTCTTCGTCTGCCAGAAGATGGTGTCGATCTCCTTGATGAGGTCCAGCAGCTCCTGGCCGGTCTTCGGGTCGGTCGAGCCCTTGGCGCCGCCCGCGCCGGCGGCCTTGGTGGCCTTGTTGAACAGCTCGTGCAGGTTCGGGTACGACTCGAAGTGCGGCGGCTTGAAGTAGTCGGTCCACAGCACCCACAGGTGGTGCTTCACCAGCTCGCAGCGCTGCTCCTTGATCTCGACCGCGCGCTGGCGGAATACCGGGTCCTCGTTGGCCTGGTACTTCTCCTGGATGGCCTTGACCGACTCGGCCTCGATCCTGGCCTGCGCCGGGTCATACACGCCGCACGGCAGGTCGCAGTGAGCGGTGGCCTCGATGCGCGGACCGAGGACTCGCGACAGCAGTCGCATCGTTCCTCCCTGACTGTGGATGTTGCCAATGGGCGCGACACTACTCGCAGCGGCGGGGCGCGGCAGGCAGGATTGACGGATGTCCGCGGTCCCACGGCGTGGTCTTCGGCGGGTGGTCGTGCGCGGCCCGTCGATGGCCCCGACGCTGTCCGCCGGCGACGTGGTGCTGGTCCGGTTCGGCGCCCCGCCGCGGCCCGGCGACGTGGTGGTGGTGCGGTGGCCATCGCGGCCGGCCCAGCTGTCGGTGAAGCGGGCCAGCTGCCCGGCCGACGGGGGCTGGCTGGTCAGCGGGGACAACCGGCTCGGCTCGACGGACTCGCGCGCGCTCGGCCCAGCGGTCGTGCTCGGGGTGGTGCTCGCCCGGCTATGGCCACGGCCGGGCCGCTTGCCGGGCAAGCGGGATCATTCGTAGAGGTGCGGGTAGCAGTCATTCAATACGGTCCGCTGACGCGATGCCGACGCGGTCTCCTCCAGCGTACGGCGAAGGACGGCCTGGTCGGTGGCCCGCAGGTTCTCGCCTAGTTCCCGGACGATTTCCCGTAACCTCTCGTCGAAGAGCGGAACATCGACGCCGAGTGCCTCCAGCTTCTTGACGTCCAGCACGGTGTCGACGCGAATGTTGGGCGTCATCCGGTCGAGTTCGGCCTTCTCGATCCGCTCTGGGTCGAGGTCGGGCAGGATATGATCACGGATCATCTGGGCGATCTTGAATGGCGTGGTGTAGCCGGCGTTCGCGACGTGGTAGATACCGGTCGCGTGCCGGGCGATCAGTTCGTCGGTCCACACCATCAGGTCGTCGATGACGGTTCCCGAATTGGGAGTATCGACGAACTTGGCGAAGGTGAGCATCTTTATCAGCATGTTCTTCGGGCTGGCGACGGCGGATACCGGCTGGCGGGGTCGCAGGATAAGCGGCCGGAAGTCGGCGGAGCGCTCGAACGTCACAAGTTCCTCGCTCCATACCTTGGTCCAGCCGTAGTATGATGCGGGGTTGGGCGCAGCATCCTCTGTTTTGGCGTCAGTGCCGTCGACGCTACTGAAGATGCAGCCGCTGGAGAAGTGCACGAGGCGGGCACCGTGCGTGTCACAGGCTCTGGCGACGTTGCCGGCACCAAGGGCGTTGACGTTGAAGGCTTGGAGCCGATTGTTGCCGCACCATTCCAGGTTCGTGGCCGCCGCGGTGTTGATGACGACGTCCGGGCGGAATCGGGCGATGGCTCGATCCAACTGACCGGCGTCTGTGACGTCTACGCCAACGGCTATTTCGGCTTCGGTGTCGCTGTTCCGGTAATGTTGCAGATATGAGTTGCCGATCTGGCCATTGCCGAGTATCAGTATCTTCATAGGGCTCCTCAGCGTCTCGAGATCTGCGCCATTGTACTCTGCCGTCTGTGGCTGCGTCGGCCTGGTGAATGTTGGTGGACTTGTTCGGTGTGACCTGCACTCTTGGAGAATTGAGCTACCGGGTCACATCCAGCAATAAGGGAAAATAGGGTCGCGCAGGTATCATGCCACTGGCTGCACGGCGGATCGCAATGTTGATACCCCAGGGCGGGGCCACTGCATTTCCTGCCTCGCTGGGCCTCGCTGCTTCCTCGCTGGGGCTGCGCCGTGATCGCTGCTGCACCGCTGGTCGTGGCTGGAAGAAAGGAATTCAACACCCAAGTCGACGTCGAGGTGACCCATGTTGGCTAACGCCGACCATCTGACGCGTCCGCCGAACCATGTCTACCGTTTTCGGCCTGAATTCTTCAGGCTAGGCTGGTGAATAAGGTCCGAGCAGGGGCTGGGTTGCGCACGTCTCACGACGGTGCGGGCGCGCCAACGGCGGCAGGGGTGCCGATCCGGACCAGCGTGGCGGCCTGGGCGATTGCGGAACCGACGCACACCAGGTTGTAGCCGGTGTAGAACAGCGACGCGGAGCAGCCCTCGTTGTCGGTGACGACGACGGTCACTTGGAAGCTGCCGGGCTGGCGGTAGGCGTGGCTGGGCCGCGGGCCGCCGTTGGCCAGTGTGGTGCCATCGCCGAATTCCCAGTCGTAGCGGGCGACCCGGCCGTCGGGGTCGGAGGAGGCGGTCGCGTCGAAGGTGGCGACATTGCCTCGCGACCGTGCGGTGAGCGAGGCTCGCGGGCCGAGGTTGGGCAGCATGGCGACGGAGTTCAACGACGGCGCGAGGCCCATGGACGGCCGCGGGGACCCAGGGAGTTGGCGCAGCGTGGCGGACTCGTAGGCAGCCACGTCGTTGTCGAAGAATCCGGTCACCAGCAGGTGCCGGCCGTCCGGGGTGATGGCCGCCCCGCCCCCGCTGCCCGAGGCGTCGAGCCGGGGCCTGGCAGGGGTCAGTGATCCGTCGTCATTGACGGAGAAGGTCCACAGGCCAGCCTCGTCGAGGACGAGCGTCGGCTCGGTGGCGACGTCGCTCACGAACAGCGTTCTGCCGTCAGGGGCGAACGCCATGCCCTCCGGGGTGTTGTTCGCCATGAATGGCGAGTTTGGTACCGGATGCAGTTCCCCGTTCGGGCCGATGCGGAAGCCGTAAACGTCGTGGGTCGCCGAGCAGGCCACGTAGAGGAATCTCCCGTCCGGCGAGAGCAACAGGCCAGTGCCCGTGATGCCGATCGGTGCGGTGAACGTCGGAGCCCCGAGCGAACCGTCGGCGTTTATGGGCAGGGTCTTGACCACGTCAAAATTCATGTCGGGCGGTACGCCATGAGAAACGAACAGGAACCGGCCGTCCCGGCTCACCGCGACGTTGCGGGTGTTCGTCACGCCGGTGGGGACCGGATCGCCGAGCAGGACCGGGCGACCGGAGGGGCCGATCGAGAAAACGGAAATGTTGTGCGAAGCCAGGTTCGCCACGTACAGGTGCCGCCCGTTCGGTGAAATGGCGATCCCGAACGAGCCCACGCCCTGGGTGGGGACCGGCTCCCCGAACGGTATCAGCTCACCACCGGCGCCGACCCGGTAGACGGACACCGCCCGGTCGGCCGCCCCGACTACGTAGGCGAGGCGGGCGTCCGGGGTGAACACGATGCCCCGCGCCCCGTTGACGGTGGGCACCGGCTCCCCACGGGGCACCAACTGTCCCGTGGCGTCGATGGCGTAACGGCTGACCACATGCGGTCCGGTGGAAAGGTCAAATGCGATCCCACGGCTCGTCACGTATATCGGGCGCTCGAACTCGACGCCTGCGCGTCCATCGTCTGCGTTGGCCGTGTCTGGGGTGGCCGTGGCGGGATTTGCCGTGGAGACGACGGCGGCGGCCAGGACCAGCGCCGCAAGCCCGCAGAGCATTCTTTGCACGGTACAGTGTCCTAACATCGTGGGTCGCCTGCGTCTTTGGCCAATATGGCACCGCACTTTTACGGCTGGAATGGTCAGAATCGCCTAGGAGGCCCTCGGCACCCCCAGGTGGCGCGCGTTGCTTGGCGGGTGCGATGGCAGGCCCAGTACCTGAGTGTTGCGCCTTTACGTAGGTGATACGCCGCAATCCCTATTCTTGGGCGCGAACACGCCCGAGACTATGGTCCTTCGCATCGGTGACCCGAGACCAGGTGCTCCGCTGCTCACCTGCCGGGCGAACAGCCAGGTCCGATCCGACCTGACGGCGATCGGGACGGTGTGGCTCGCGCGCCACGCTCCTGCCGGCGCGACAGGGCAGCCATAACCTGACAGACTGACCTGCACATCTGTCCGCACTGGGGAGCCCCTCCACCGAGTTGAGGCATCCTGAGCGTCGACATCGCGTCGCCGGTGTATCCCGCCGTGGCGTCGGTGCGCACCGCACGAGGGCGTTTGCCCAGCATGCAGGAGGAACTGCCGTGGAGCAGACCGCAGCCATCACCGACGACGAGATCTTCGCCGCGCACGTGGGTGGCAAGCTCGCGCTCGCGCCGACCGCGCCGCTGGACACGGCCCGCGCGCTGTCGATCGCGTACACCCCCGGCGTGGCGAAGGTGAGCCGGGCCATCGCCGCGGACCCGCGGCTGGCCGCGCGCTACACGTGGGCGCACCGGCTGGTCGCGGTGGTGAGCGACGGCACCGCCGTGCTGGGCCTCGGCGACATCGGCCCGCGCGCCTCCCTGCCGGTGATGGAAGGCAAGTCCGCGCTGTTCAAGGCGTACGGCGGCCTGGACTCGATCCCGATCGTGCTGGACACCACCGACGTCGAGGAGATCGTGGAGACGATGGTGCGGCTGCGGCCCACCTTCGGCGCGGTGAACCTGGAGGACGTCTCGGCGCCGCGGTGCTTCGAGCTGGAGCGCCGGCTGGTCGAGGCGCTGGACTGCCCGGTGATGCACGACGACCAGCACGGCACCGCGATTGTGGTGCTGGCCGCGCTGCGCGGCGCGTGCACCGTGCTCCGGCGCGACATGGCGCCGCTCAAGGTCGTCGTGGCCGGTGCCGGCGCGGCCGGCGTGGCGTGCGCGAAGATCCTGCTCGCGGCCGGCGTCCGGGATGTCGTCCTGACCGACTCCAAGGGCGTTGTGCACGCCGGCCGGGACGGGCTGAACCCGATCAAGGCCGAGCTCGCCGCCGTCACCAACCCGCGCGGGATCACCGGGGAGCTCGCCGATGCCATGGTCGGTGCCGACGTGCTGCTCGGGCTTTCCGGTGCGACCGTCTCGGAGGAGTCGGTGGCGACCATGGCCGCCGGCGGCATCGTGTTCGCGCTGTCCAACCCCGACCCGGAGATCCACCCGGACGTCGCCGCGCGGCACGCGGCCGTGGTGGCCACTGGTCGCAGCGACTTCCCGAACCAGATCAACAACGTGCTCGCGTTTCCCGGGGTGTTCCGCGGCGCGCTGGACGCCGGGGCACGGCGCATCACCGAGGGCATGAAGCTCGCTGCCGCCGACGCGATCTTCGGGGTCGCCGCGCCGACGCTGGCGCTGGACCGGATCGTGCCGAGCCCGCTCGACGCCGGCGTTGGGCCGGCGGTCGCCGCCGCGGTCGCCGAAGCCGCGCGCGCCGAAGGTGTGGCCAGCTGACGCTGCGTGGCGGTAGACCCG
>Ga0075431_100007921_pt1 | contig 10589 bp, 8 predicted proteins | sample RhiMetdeltSRZDD5_FD_75297 | JGI IMG/M metagenome (GOLD analysis project Ga0075431, IMG submission 75297) | Populus rhizosphere microbial communities from Tennessee, USA - Rhizosphere MetaG P. deltoides SRZDD5 | ecosystem: Host-associated > Plants > Roots > Rhizosphere > Soil | place: USA...
GCCGGTCGTGCTCGAGCCCATGAAGGCCTTCCCGCTGGTCAAGGACCTGGTGACGGACGTGTCCTGGAACTACGGCGTGAAGAAGGCGATCAAGCCCTTCAAGCCGCGGCCGCCCGACGCCCCCGACGGGACCTGGCGGATGGCGCAGTCCGACGTGGACCGCGTCCAGGAATTCCGCAAGTGCATCGAGTGCTTCCTCTGCCAGGACGTCTGTCACGTGCTGCGGGACCATCGGCTCTTCGAAGGCTTCATCGGCCCGCGCTTCCTCGTGCACGTGGCCGCCCTGGAGATGCATCCCCTCGACGTCGAGGACCGGCTGGAGTCGCTCCGCGACGCGCAGGGGATCGGCTACTGCAACATCACGAAGTGCTGCACGAAGGTCTGCCCGGAGGGGATCACCATCACCGACAACGCCATCATCCCGCTCAAGGAACGGGTGGTGGACCGGTTCTACGACCCCGTGCGGAAGCTCTTTCGGATGATTGGCGCCGGATGAGTGCCCGGGAGGAGGCGACCATGCTGGAGCCCAAGCCCGTCACGCGGGAGGGCATTCCTCGTGCCCTGGAGAAGGCCGAGCGTTATCGCCTGCTGAACGAGCCGGTGGATGCGGAGAGCATCTGCCTGGACGTCCTCACCATCGACCCCCAGAACGCGCGGGCCCTGGTGATGCTGGTCCTCGCCCTCACCGACCAGTTCGGGGAAGGCGCCGCGGATGCCGTCCAGCGCGCGCGGGACGTGCTCCCTCGGCTCCGCGACGACTACGAGCGCGCCTACTACGCCGGCATCATCTCCGAGCGCCGGGGAAAGGCCCATCTCGACAAGGGCGGGCCCGGCGCCCGCGGCATCGCCTACGAGGCGCTCCAGGAGGCCATGACCTGGTTCGAGAAGGCGGAGGCCATCCGTCCCGCGGGGAACGACGACGCCGTCCTGCGCTGGAACACGTGCGCGCGCATCCTGGCCCGCCACGACTTGCGGCCATCGCCGTCGGACTGGTCCGAGCCTCCCCTCGAGTAGCCGCGCCGGCACCGCGCGTCGCCGGGATCAATAGTCGACGTAGATCCAGCGGCTCTTCTCCTCCTTGGGCGGCCGCGATTCGAACAGCGGCCGCACTCCCTCCGGGATCGGACCGCAGCGCGCGCGCAGCGTGTCCGCGTGCTTCCAGCGTGCGAGCGCCTTCCGGCACTGCCCATCCCGCTCGTGGAGGAAGGGCCCGTCGAGGTCGGCCTCGGTGTGGGCGGTCCGTTCGCGGAAGACCTCGAAGGCGGGGTCGTAGGCGGCGGGCCAGCGATCCAGGAGGGCCCGCGCCATCGTCGAATGCTGGAGGTAGTCGAGGGGCGACTGCACGCCGCCGCGCGCGGCCGCGACCGCCACCTGGGCCGCCACCGCGGCCGCGAGCAGGACGGCCCAGGCGCGACGAGGCGGCGCCAGCAGATCCGTCGCCGTCGGCCCGAGCGCGAGCAGGTACGCGACCACCGGGAACATCCAGACGACATAGCGGCTCGGGCCCGTCGTGCCGTGGTTCCAGTTCCCGGTCGCCGACGAGAGCAGCATCATGAGCGCGAGCACGACGACGAGCGCGCCTTCCACTCTCCACGCCGCACGGCGCGCCGCCATCACGACGACCGCGGCCAGCAAGCCGACGGTGAGGGGCGCGTACCGCACGAGGCCCAGCTCGGGATCGAGCATCAAAGAGGCGGCCTTGCCGATGCCCATGGCGTGCGCGCCCGCCGTCTCGTACGCCGCGAGGTTCGGCGTCGAGAACTCCGCCAGGAAGAAGACGGGCGAAGCGATCGCGAGCAGCGCGGCGAGGACCAGCGCCCAGGCGCGGCCTCGCGGCTCGGGCAGGGCCGTGCGCGCGAGGGTCGGCCGGACGGCCTCGAAGACGGCGAGCAGGGCCAGGGGCGGGTTCTGGACGGACGCGACGGCGGCGCAGAGGGTGGCCACGCCGCTCGCGCCGCGGGACCCCGCCACCAGCGCGAGCGTGGCCATCGCGAACGACAGCACCTCCGGATGCGGCCAGAGGAGGAAGCCGAGGACGGGCGAGGAGAGGAGCAGCGCGGCAGCGGCGCGCCGGGCCCAGGCCCCCGCGGGGGCGAGGAGGAGCACGGCCCCCAACGCAGACCCGAGCGCGATCGCGTTGGTCAGCGGGCCCGCCCTGAGCACGTCACCCCCCACGGCGCCGAGCGCGACCCGGGCGGGCAGCGTGAGCAGGGGATAGAAGGAGAAGTGATAACAGTAGAACCGCCCGTCGCGCCCCTCGAAGTAGTTGCCCAGCGCGTCGTCCGGATCGACGGCCAGCCCCGCCACCGCGGCGTGACGGCGCAGCGCGTCCACGTCCCCCGGTCGCAGCGCGGGGCTGCCGTGGGCCGCCCACGACTCGGCCATGAGCAGGTACTCGGGCGCGTCACCGAAGGGACGCGGGGGGAGAGCGAGCGCCATCCCGACGAGCGCGGCGAACGCGCCCGCCGCGAGCGCGCGATCCACGGCGCGATCCACGGCCGTCACCGCAGCCAGCCGGCCACCTCGGTCCCGTAGGATGGCCCCATCGCCTGCACCAGGTCGTTGTGGCCCGCTCCGGGGACGACGCGCAACCGGCGCCGCCGGGGCGCGGCCTCGAACAGGGCCTGCGCGTGGGCCAGGGGCACGATCTCGTCCATCTCGCCGTGGAGGATCAAGACCGGGACCACAAGGCGCGCGATCCGCTCCCGGTTCGGGTAGGCGTCACCGGCCAGCGCGGACAGCGCCGCCGGATAGTGCTCCCGCGCCACGTCGCGCAGGCTCGAGAACGTGGACTGCAGGACGCAGGCGAGCGGGGGTGCCTCGAGGGCGAGGCGCAGCGCGACCGCGCCCCCCAGAGACTCCCCCATGTAGACGAGGCGCGCCGGATCCACGTGTCCGCCCGCCACCAGCGCGGCCCGGGCCGCCTGGGCGTCCCGGTGCAGGCCTTCCTCGCTGGGCCGCCCCGTGCTGCGGCCATACCCGCGGTAATCGAGGAGGAGGAGGTCGAGGCCGGCCGCGGTGAGCGCCGTCGCGTGCTCGAGCCGGTGCGAGACGTTGCCCGCGTTGCCGTGGAAGAAGAGGACGTGCCCGCGCGGGGGCATCACACGCGTGGGGATCCACCAGGCGTGCAGCCGCTCGCCGTCCTCCGTCGGGATGGTGAGGTCCGTGAAGGAGAGGCCCACGTCCCCCGGGTCGCCGTACTGGTCACGGTCCGGGAAATACACGAGCGAGTCGACGAGCGTGGACCACATGACGGGAGAAGCGCCCTCATGGTGCCTCACGGCCCCGCCGCCGTCACCCTGGACGCCGTCGCCGGCCGGCGGGCCTACAATCGTGTGGGGAGACTGACGGTGGGGACCATCCACACCCGGCGGGCGTTCCTGAGCCAGGCAGGCCGCGCGGCCCTCGCCTGGCCGGCCGCCTCCCTGGTCGCGTCGTGGGCGAGGCCGGCCCTGGCCGCGGGGCCTCCGGTCGTCCCGTCCCTTTCACCGCGTGCGCTGCCCTCCCTGGCCGAGCGATTCTCCGACCTCCGGCGCCACTTCATCTTCGACTTCTATCCCTGGTACGGCGGGCCGCCCGATTACCTGCACTGGGACTACCTCGACCGCCGGCCTCCGCTCGACCTCTCCTCGAACTACGTCCCGCGGCTCGGTCCCTACGACACGCGCGCGCGAGCGGTCCTGGAGCAGCAGGCGCGCTGGATCGCGGACTCCGGAGTGGGCGCCATCGCCCTGAGCTGGTGGGGCATCGGCCATTACACGGACGAGGCCGTCCACGACGTCATGGACGTGATGGCGCGCTACGACATCAAGGTCACCTTCTGCCTGGAGCCCTATCGCGACGACCGCGGCAAGGTCTTCGCGAAGGACGTGCGCTATCTCGTGCGCGAGTACGGCGAGAAGCGGGGCTTCGACGCGATGCTGCTGCTGCGCAACGCGGACGGCAAGGAGGGCCCGCTCTTCAAGGGGTTCGCCTGCATCCTTCCCGAGGATTCGACCGACTGCCACGGGGAGACGCGCCCCATCTCCAACTACACGACGGACGCGCAGTGGCGGTCGCAGACGGACGAGGTCCGCGAGTCGCTGCGCGGGGAGTTCGACCACGTGACCCTGCTGGCCGACTCGCTGCACTGGCCGCGCACGGTCGCGGCCGGGTTCGACGGGATCACCGTCTTCGACAACTACATCGGGCCCGAGCGCTACGCCGGCTACGCCGCGGGCGCCTCCGCGAGCGACCTCGTGTTCTCGTTCAACGTCAATCCCGGCTTCGACATGATCGTGGACCGCGAGGTGGAGCCCGGCTCGTGCTACTCCGCGCCGCCCTTCGCCCCGCCCGCCGAGGCCGCCCTCGACTGGTCCCGCGCGGACGAGCACGAGCGCGCGGCCCGGCTGAGCCGGGCCCGCATCGCCTCCGCCCTCGAGGCGACGCTCCGCGTCCAGACCGACCCCGCCCTCTCCAACGCGCGGCGAGGTTTCTTCCTCGTCTACATCAATTCGTTCAACGAGTGGCACGAAGGCCATGCCTTCGAGCCCATGAAGGACTTCTCCCAGCTCACCGCGGACGAGCGTGCGCTGGGCTACCACAACCCCGCCGACGGGTCGTACCGCCTCGACACCCTGGGCGCGCTCCTGCGCCCGGTGCTCGCGCGGGGTTAGCATTCGAGCAGGAGGACAGACCCGTGCCCGAGACATCGACGAAATCCAGTGAGGATCGCGCCCAGCCAACCAACTCGCCGGTGGCCGCCGCGCCCTCCACCGCCGCGGAGACGGCGGCCTTCAGCGGCCGCCGTGGCATCCCCATGCCCGTCAACGAGCCGGTCAAGGCCTACGCGCCGGGCTCGCCGGAGAAGGCGGAGGTGAAGGCGCGCCTCAAGCAGATGGCGGCGGAGACGATCGAGATCCCCCTCGTCATCGGCGGGCGCGAGGTGCGCACGGGCGAGACCGCGAACACGGTCATGCCGCACGACCACGGCCACGTCGTGGCCCGCTGGCATCGCGCGCGGCGCGAGGACGTCGAGCGCGCCATCGCGGCCGCGGCGGAGGCCCACCGCGACTGGTCCGCCTGGTCCCTCGAGGACCGCGCGGCCGTCTTCCTGAAGGCGGCCGACCTGCTGGCCACCACCTGGCGGGCCACCCTCAACGCCGCCACCATGCTCGGGCAGTCCAAGACGATCTTCCAGGCGGAGATCGACTCCGCCTGCGAGATGACGGACTTCTGGCGGTTCAATCCCTTCTACGCCCAGCAGCTCTACGAGGAGCAGCCGATCTCCGATCGCGGGGTGTGGAACCAGCTCGAGTACCGGCCGCTCGAGGGCTTCGTCTACGCGATCACGCCCTTCAACTTCACCGCCATCGGCGGGAACCTGCCCACCGCCCCCGCCCTCATGGGCAACACCGTCGTCTGGAAGCCGGCCTCGTCCGCCATGCTCTCCGCCTGGTACACCCTGCGCCTCCTGCAGGAGGCGGGGTTGCCGCCCGGCGTGATCAACTTCGTGGCCGGCGACGCGCCCATGATCTCGGAGGTGGCGCTGAGCCACCGCGACCTCGCGGGCGTCCACTTCACGGGCTCCACCTCGGTCTTCAACTCGATGTGGAAGACGATCGGGGCGGGCATGTCGCGCTACCGCTCCTACCCGCGCATCGTGGGCGAGACGGGAGGCAAGGACTTCATCGTGGCCCACCCCTCGGCCGATGCGCAGGCCCTGGCCGTGGCCATCGTGCGTGGCGGCTTCGAGTACCAGGGGCAGAAGTGCTCGGCGGCCAGCCGGGTCTACGTGCCGCGCTCGCTCTGGAGCGAGGTGCGCGACCGCGCGGCGGCGATGATGCGCGAGATCAAGATGGGAGACGTCGCGGACTTCCGCAACTTCATGGGCGCGGTCATCGACGCGCGCGCCTTCGAGAAGATCAGCGAGTACCTGGGGGAGGCCAAGCGGAGCGCGAAGATCGTCGCCGGCGGCAACGCGCGCGGCGAGAAGGGCTGGTTCATCGAGCCGACGCTGGTGGAGACGGACGACCCCGGGCACCGGCTGCTGTGCGAGGAGATCTTCGGCCCCGTGGTCACCGCCCACGTCTATGACGATGCCAAGTGGACGGAGATCCTGCAGGTGGTCGATTCGACGTCGCCCTACGCCCTGACCGGATCCGTCTTCGCCCAGGACCGGCGGGCGGTGCGCGAGGCCTCGACGGCGCTGCGCCACGCCGCCGGGAACTTCTACATCAACGACAAGCCGACGGGGGCCGTGGTCGGCCAGCAGCCGTTCGGCGGGGCGCGCTCCTCGGGCACGAACGACAAGGCGGGCTCGAAGCTGAACCTCGTGCGCTGGGTCAGCGCGCGCACGATCAAGGAGACGTTCGCGCCGCCGAAGGACTACAAGTACCCGTTCATGGCGGAGGAGTAGACAAGCAGCAACGGAGATCGATCGACTCGGTTACAGATAGAGGCTGTGGCCGGGTCGGTCTGTCATCAGGAACGGCAACAACAACAACAAAAACAAGCGTCAGCGCGCCCCGCGCCACGCGCCACAGCGCCCGGGGACTGCGCTCATGCTCTCCATCGGCGCGTCCGAGGCATTACATCCGCAAGACGTTACCCGCCGGCTGATTCATTCGACTGACCTACCGCCGAGGTGCCGCGAGAACCGAAGACCAGTTCCGCCTCGTATTGGTTGTGGCGGCGACAGCGTAAGGCGATGTTCTCGGGTATCCCCGGTCCCCCCAGCGCATACGGCTCGATGTGGTGGAACTCCAGGAACGCGCGCTCGGAGCATCTGGTCCCGTCCGGCGCAACGAACCCGCACTGTCCTCCTTCGCGGCCCCAGGCCACCCGTCTCGATTGATTTGGCGTGTGGCGCGAACGGCTCTTATCCGTCCCGGGACGGATAAGACGCGGTTTCGTGGTTGCCCCGAGCTTCGCCTTCTCGACCTTCTCGAGGAGTAGCGTGACCGCTCGGTCAAAGATCGCGCCCGGATCGCCGTCCGGGATCTCACGACGGAGGAGCGCCTGTAGCCGTCGCAGCCTGTCGTGGGTGTCCTTGCCGACGGTGAACTGGACGCGATAGCGCTCGGGTGCGGTCGGCTCGATGATCGGGCGCCGCGTGGGCGGTGGCGTAAGAATGGGCGGCACGGATTCAACGACCGTGGCCGCGACTGGACTCGTCGCCACCGGCGCGGCCGGCGCAACCAGGGGAATCGTTGTGGGCAATTTCCGAACCGAAGACGGCGTGTCCGGACGCGGAGCCAGCTCCGCGATGAGCTCCAGGAGGTCCTGCCGGCTCCGTCCGGACGCCTTGTTCAGCACGGCGACGTGGTTCTCTTCGGTGAGGTGTGGACGCAGCATGCGGACCGTGGTCAGCGACAACTCGCCCGTGGCCAGACGGTCGAGGACGATCGGGAATCGCCGGGCCACTCGAGCGGCATCGATCCGGTTGCACGCCGCATCTTCGGAGAGGCGAAGCACCTGCGTGCAATAGCTGAAGAGAGACCCATGACCCTGCGCGGCGTACAAAGAGGGCCGCGCCTCGAGCGCGGCCAGGTGGGCGACCAGCTCCGCCGACGTCTTACGCTCGCGGCCGGCGAGCGCGGCGATGCGGTCGAGAAGATCGTGATCGGAGAGACCTGACGCAACGACGAGCATGTTCGTATTCATGCACTCGGTGTATCACGGTGATTTTCGCGGCTCGACGCAGGCTCCAGCGTTCACCAGGAGCAGCGTGTCGACGCTTCTCCCTCGCGGCCGATGACTTTGCTGCCGAGAGAGTGTAGAGAGGCCGGCGCGCATTCGAGCAGGGATCGTCGAAGCGGGCTTGCGACGGAACGAGTCGCGAGGTCGGAAATGCGGGTCCGAAACTCGTGACGCGAGAAAAAATATTTTTGCGAGGCGTCAGCGCGCGGACGCGAACTCACGGCCGGAGGAGTCGGAAGCAACGGACATTCGATCGACGCGGTTACAGATAGAGGTTGTGGCTAGGTCGGTCTGTCATCAGGGACGGCAACAACAACAGCGTTAGCGTGCCCCGCGGGATACCGCCGCAGCGGGCTCCGTTATCGCCCTCCTGATGCGCCCCAGTGGCGCGTCATCCCTGAACCGGATGCCGCCGACGTCCTCGAGTCCAAGCCGCCCCCACAGCGCCGCCAGGTCGACCTTCTGCGCCGACTGCGCCGCCAGGCGCTCATACAGCGGGCCGAGCACCTCCACGCCCACCGCGCGGTCGGCCACGGCCAGCGTGTGCTCCACCGGCCAGGTCACGGCGATGCTGCCGCCGGCGTCGCGGATCCCGCGCAGGGCGTCCTCCAGCGACTTCCGGTTGTCCGTGCGCTCGCGGATCTCCACGTCGGCGAGGAGCCAGAAGAGCGCGCCCCCCCAGTAGATGGCCTGGAAGCCGCGGTTCGCGTCGAGGCCGCCCGCGCCGGGCACGCCCTGGGGCGTGCGGCGCACGAGGTCGGTCCACACCTCCTCCACCGAGAGGTGGCCGTGGCGGGCGCGCGCGATGGGCTCCACGTAGGTGGCCAGTCCTTCCTCCATCCAATGCTGCGCCCGCGGGAGGTTCGGCAGGCCGAGGTGGACCATCTCGTGGGTCAGGACCCAGTCCCGGCGCAGGTCGGTCTCGCTGGCCGCGGCGCCGACCCAGATCATGATCGAGCCGCCTCCGTTCCCCATCGTGGTGCCGAACCCCACCGCGCGCCGGCCGCCGGGAATGAGGATGACGAGCGCGCGCGGCAGCGGGAAGCGGCCGTAGTACGAGGCCACGTCGCCCGCGGCCCGCTCCACCCAGGCCAGGAGAGCGGCCCGATCGAGGACGGTGGCCCCCGGCAGCACCGCCACCTCGACCTCGCCCCCCGTCACGCGGATGTGCGCGGTCTCGAAGGGCCCGAAGGCCGAGTACGGCGCCTCCGGCAGATCGGCCAGGTTCGCTTCGTACGCCCCCGGGCCCGCGGGGAAGATCCCGGTGGCGAAGGAGAAGCCCGCGGGCGTAGTCACCTGAAGGTGGTAGCGGCCCGGGCCCCGCGCCGCCGGACGGATCAGCCAGACGGAGGGCGCGGCCACGAGCGCGCCGCCCTGGGCGAAGGCGGAGTCGCGATTGCGGGCCCCGCGCGTCGCCTCTTCCAGGAGGAAGACGTAACGCACGCGGCAGCCGCGGCGGCAGGCGGTGGTCCGCAGCGTGTCCTCCTCGACGGCGGCCGCCGTCCAGGTCCGGCCGCTGGCCACCTGCGCCTCGCGGACGAAGCGGCCCATCCCGTCCTCGAACACGAGGTCTCCGCCGGAAGGCCCTTCCGAGAACGTGGCCTCCACGCGCAGCTCCCGCGCGCCGTCACCCGCCTCGACGGCGTAGCGCGCGGCCGGCACGGACGCGGGCGCGGCCGCGACGGGAAGGGCCAGGCCGGCCAAGGCCAGGAGGACCGGAAGAACCCGCATTCGAGAAGATTATCCGAGGGAGGCGGGCGCCGATTGCAAAACGTCGTCTAGGACCCGGCCTCTTCTCCGCGCGCCCGTCGGGCGCGGCGGACGACGTCGTCCAGCACCGCCTTGCGGTCCGGCGGCGCGCCGGCGGCGGATTCGACGCAGACGGCCAGGACGTCCGGGTCGGCCGTCGCGCTGCTCGTGAGCGAGCGCAGCGCGGCCGCGCCCACGCCCGAGGCCGCCTCGGCCGAGGACGCGGGCAGGGCGGCGATCACGCGCTCCACGTACGCCCGGTCCCCCGTCGCCGAATAGCTGGCCCAGAGGTCGTCGATCGCGGATCGCGAATCCACCGGCAAGGCCCGCATGTCCGGAGCGGGTGGTCCGGCCCGCACGCCCCAGCGCGCGAGGGCGCTCGCGCAGGCCTTGGTGCCACAGCGCCAGAGCGCTTCCGCCACGAACCGGCGGGCGCCGGGCGCGAAGGGATGGCCTTCGACCTGGACCACGGCATCCGGATTCTTGGCCAGCACGAGACCGAAGAACGAGCGCATGCCCCCTCGCTGCGCCTCCGCCTCCAGCGTGGAGCCGTGCCGCGGCAGCTCGTCCTCGAGCGCGACCAGAGCGGCCACGACCAGGTCCGGACGCGGCTCGCGGTGGTAATAGGTCAGCCAGGCCTGCAGCTCGGTGGGAGATTGGAACGCGGGCGCGGGGTCGGCGCCCCCCAGCATGGCCAGCACGGCGGCGGCGAGAATCATCCAGAAGCTCCTCGACGCTCCCCCGTGCACATTCCATGCCCAGCGTCCCCATCAGGAGGCTGTCCCATCGTGGCTCCGAACAGCCTCCTATCGGCTCTCCCCGGCCTGCTTGACGGGCAGCCCGGCCGCCGTCCAGGAAAGCATTCCTCCCGAGAGATAGCCGGCGTCGCGCAATCCCGCCTGGTGCGCGACCCGCGCGGCCAGGTAGGCCAGGCGCCCGGTGAGGCTGACGAAGACGATGGGGCGGTCGCGCGGCAGCGACCGCAAGCGGTCGCGAAGATCGGGAAGGGGCATGACGATCGAGTCGAGGATGTCGCCCACTCGGCCCCGCTCCGGCTCGACGTCCACGATGACGACGCGACCGCGCGCGGTGGCGAGCTCCGCCGCCTTCCACGGTCGGGCCCGTCCTTCGCGCGCCGAGGCCGCGACACGGCCGGCCAC
>Ga0075431_100007922_pt1 | contig 10588 bp, 9 predicted proteins | sample RhiMetdeltSRZDD5_FD_75297 | JGI IMG/M metagenome (GOLD analysis project Ga0075431, IMG submission 75297) | Populus rhizosphere microbial communities from Tennessee, USA - Rhizosphere MetaG P. deltoides SRZDD5 | ecosystem: Host-associated > Plants > Roots > Rhizosphere > Soil | place: USA...
AAGAGCTGTTCCTGGCCCTGCTGGAGTCCTTTCGCTACGAGCCGGAGGGTGAGACGGAGCCGCTCGGCGCCTTTGGACGCCGCGCACTCGTGTGGCGGCCGGCGCCCTACGAGCGGCTGTTCGCGCCTGACGGCACCTACGTCCAGCTTCGCGGGCGTGTGGAGAAAGTGGTCAGCGGCGGCCGCACGTATGTGCGGCCGGACTGGCAGGGTGTTCGCCGTCACGCCCCGCGGCGCGTGCGGGACGTCGAGGGCGGCGTGGTCTGCTCGCTCTGGGCGCTCGACTCCGCCGTCGCGGACCACATCATCCTCGGAGGGGATGGCGAGGCCCTCCGCACGCTCGACACCGGCGGCGACCGGCCGCGCACGTACGACACCGCCGCCGGCGTGACCGGCGTGCGTCCGCTGGCGCCCGCGGTCGCGGAGGGCATCGCGGCGGTGGTGGCGGCCGCGAGCGCGGCACCTCTCGCCGGCGCCATCGTCACCGAAAGCGAACGGATGCGCTTCGAGTGGGGGCCGGTCGTCCGTGACCTGGTCGCCGTCGCCGGCGACGACGTGCGGTTCTCGTCCGCGCTCGACGCGCTCGGCGTGGAGCGCACGGCGGCGGCGCGGACGCGCGCGGACGCGCTCGAGCTCGGCCTCGTTGCGCTCACCGAGCTGGCCTCGCTGGCGGGGGACACGCTGCGGGCGCGCGCGCAGGCACGGCTGCTCGCGCTGCCCGACGCCGCGCAGGCGGCCGCGCTCAGCACGATGCCGCACGAGGGTGGCACGGACGCACGCCTCATCGTCCGCGCGGTCGAAACGCTCGTCGAGGGTTGGCTCGGCGGGTCGCGCCTCAGGCCATCGCGCTGATGACGAGCCAGAGATTGAAGGCGATGAAGGCGGCGATCGACACCGTCGAGAGCGCCACGTAGCCGATCCACACGCCTTCTTCGCGTGTGAGGTGCGCGGGCCAGTGGCCGCGGAGGATTGCGCCCACGAAGGCGAGCGCGTCGTGCTTGAGCGTCGGCGCGCCGAGCACATCGACGAGGACGTGATAGCCGTCCATCTCGATGAAGCAGAACGGGTAGAGCGCGAGCGCGAACGCCTGCCACTGCACGATCCCGGACGTCGCCGCAAAGGCCTGGGTGAAGCCGGGCGGCGATCCGGCGGCGATGAGGAACCACACCGAGCCGAGGACGAGGTGGACGAGCGCGCCCGACACCGCGGTCACCACCCGCGCCCGCCGGCTCGTCATGAAGATGTCCGTGACGTCCACGTAGAACGTGGGCACGAAGCCATGGAGGAACGTGAAGCCGAACTCGCGCACGCGACGCCCATAGTGGACACACGCGAGCCCGTGCACGATCTGGTGGGCGGCGAGCGTGAGGATGAACAGGACCTTCACGCTCAGCAGCGCCATCACCGGGTGCGTGCCGAGCCCGGCCGCAACCGCCTCCGCGTCGGACCAGAGTCGCACCCCCACCACGAGTCCGGCCACGCCGAGGAGCACACAGGCGAGCGCAGCCACGCGCGTGAAGAGGAGAAAGCCGCCCCAGCGGTAGAGCCGCTGGAAGAGCGGCTGCACGTTGCGACTCGCGATGACCACGCGCTCGAGCACGGTGAAGCCGCTTTCCAGCATCTTCGCCACGGGACGCCGGTTGCGCGCGAGGGCGCGGCGCAGTCGCGATGCCGGGCGCATGGTGAGCAGCTGCGCGTGCTGGAGCTTGCGGATGAGCGCGGGCAGGATCTCGAAGTTGAACTCGCCGTATTTCAGCACGTACGCGGTCGCCATCTCCTGCAACGAGGTGGCGCCATCCATCTGCTCCCAGAGGAAGCGCTCGGCCTCGGAGAGGAGCAGGAAGCGGTCCGTCTGGCGGTTCTTCAAGATGTAGCGCCGCTGCTGCCCCACGCGCGAGTTCACCACGGCCAGCTCGTACTCCTCGGGAGGAACGCGCTGCGGGCGCGACTGCACGAACGCCGGCGCGCTCGCCACCTCGCGCACCTCGAAGCCGTCATCGCCGGGCTGGCGGACGAGGAGCTCGAGCTTCGCGCGGCGCGGAGCGGATCCGTCCGTCATCGCGACTCGAAGTCGAGCCCGGTCGCCTCCAGACCCCAGCGCGTGACCTCGGCCACGAGATCGCTGGAGGCGCGCAGCCGCTCGATGAAGACTTCGACGAGCGCGTGCATGAGCAACGCGCCCGCGCGCGGGTTGACGTCGATCAGCTCTTGCAGCCGGTCGCGGTCGAGGGCAAGAAGGCTGGCGTCGCTGTCGGCCTGCACGGTCGCCGACCGCGGCGCGCGATCGAAGAGGCTCATCTCGCCGAAGAACTCGCCCACACCGAGCCGGGTCAGGACCTGTTCCACGTTGCCGGTGACGGCCTTCGAAACGATGAGCACCCCGCGGCGAACGAGGAACATCTCGTCGCCGTGCTCGCCCTCACGGACGAGGACCTGGCCCTTCTTGAGCGACACGTCGCGGAGGTTGCGCGCGAGCGAGCCGAGCTCGGCCTCCCCCAGGCTCCTGAACAGCCGGACATCGCGAAGGAACGCGATCGTGTCGGCGGCGCTCGTCATGACGGAACCGCCGTCAGGTCGCGACGCGGCGGAGGAGAGCGGTACGCAGGGCTTGCGCGCGCTGCGGCGAGGGCGCCGTGGAGAGCCGATCTATGGCAAGACGAATCGCCACACGCTCGTCATCGCTCAACTCGTACTGGGCGAGGACAACGTCCGGCGCGCGCTGCAGATCGATGAGGAAATCGGCATCGAGCATCGCGCGTCCCACCAGTTCGCGCAGACCCTGCGCCATGGTGCGTCGCATCATACCAGAGACGGAGGGGCCCCCGGCGGCCCAATTGGCTGTGTGAACGTTCGCTCAGTGGCAGCCCCGTTGCACCCACCGGTCCTACGTCGTTGATCGTGACGCCGTGCAAACAAGGAGGCCAACATGTTGCATCGATTTGCATTGATCACGGCCGCGCTCTGCCTGGCCGTTGCCACCAGCGCGTGGGCCGAAGAGGTGAAGGGCACCGTCCAGAGCATCGACCCGTCGGGCCGGATCCTGACGCTATCGGACGGGCGCATCGTTCATCTCGAGCCGGGAACCCGGGTCATGGTGGACAACAAGGTCGCGACCGTCGAGAGCCTGAGGCCCGGAACCCAGGTGCTGATCGTCACCGGCCCCGCGGCAGCGGCCGCCGCTCCCGTGGCGGTAACGGCGCCGCCGCCGCACCCGCCCGTTGATGCCAGCGGGACGGTCGCGAGCATCGACCCCCAGACCCGTGTGATCACCTTCCAGGACGGCCGCATGGTGCAGGCGACCAGCCAGACGGTGATCTGGCAGCCGATGCAGGTCGGCTCCGTGCGACCCGGGACGCAGGTGTTCGTGCGCGACGCGCAGCCGGTCGGATACCGTCAGGCCTGGTCCGGTGCGCCCGCGAGCAGCACCCGCGAGATGATGGGCACGGTGACGCGGGTCGATCAGTCACAGAGCCTGATTCTTCTCAGTGACGGCACCGTCATTCGCGTGAGCCCGAACACCAAGCTCCAGATGGGCGGTCAGCAGGTGGCGATTTCCCAGCTTCAGCCGGGCACCGAAGTCGTCGTGCGCGTGAATCAGCCGGCGACGACCGCGACGACCACGTCCAGCACGACGTCGTCGAGTGCGGGCGTCAGCGCGTTGCCGCGCCAGGGCGTCTTCGGGACCACGCTGGATGCCTCCGAGGTCCTGATCGTCCGCCGCCCCGAGTCGCCTTGATCGAAGCGACCTCGGTGTGACGTGCGCTCGACGCGCCCGGGCATTCGCGCCCGGGCGCGTCGCCCGGGCGCGTCGTCGTCATAGCCAGCCGGTGCTCTCGTAGATGTTGAACGAGTGCACGCTCACCCGATAGCTGTCCGCCGGCGGCAATCCCCTCACGTCGAAGTACGTACGCGAAAGGGGGGGCAGGCTGCCCGGGATCCACTGGTAGCGCCGGTCCACGATCCTGCCCGACCGGTCGAGCGCCTCCACGAGAAGCCGCACCTCGCCGGCCGACGTCCCGTAGTCGTTGTGGATGAAGCCCGTCACGCGACGCGGGCTGGCGTCCTCGCCGGACACCGTCCACTCGAGCCGGAACCAGCGCTGTAGCGGCGCGCCGAAGTCCGATTGCGCGGTCGCCCGCGGCGTCGCGGCCGCGGTCGCCATCATCACGATCGCGAGCGACGTCACCGCGATGCGGAACCGCACCCCGCAAGGACTGCCGGCAATCTTTACGATTCCTGCGTCCTCGCGTTTGCTCACGCGTCGAACTCCTCGTCAATTCGAGAGTCCTGCGTTTGGCGCTGCCCTTGCTCGTTTCCGCGCGCCCCCATGCTACGCCAGGGCGCGTTCCTCGCTGCGATGATCGTCCTGATCGGCGCCGCCGTCGCGGGCGCCGCTCCGGCTACCCTCGTGTGCGATCAGGAGCCGGGGGCACGGCTGTACTGGGTGGAGCGCGGCTTCTGCGACCTCGAGATGAACGGGCCCGAGCATGCGCAGGGCATCATCATCTGGAACCACGGCATCAACGCGACGACCGAGCAGTGGCGCGCCCCCACCCCGCCCGCATTCCGCTTGCTGCAGGCGCGCGGCTGGGACGTCCTCATCCTGAAGCGCAACCATCTCGGCGACGCCAACGTGGATGTCGCGCTGTCGCGTACGGTGGAGCGCACGCTCGAGGAGGCCCGGATCCAGCACGAGCGCGGCTATCGGCGCGTCGTCCTCGCCGGTCAGTCGTTCGGCGGGTACGTCACGCTCGAGGCGGCCAGCCGGTCCGGAGACATCTTCGCGGCCATCGCGATGGCGCCGGGCGTGCGACCGATCGGCGCCAACGCTCGGCTCGACACGTCGGTCACCGAGCGCTCGCTCCGACGCATCAAGACCGAGCGCGTGGCTGTCGTGTTCCCCAAGGACGATGCCCTCTTCGGTAACGTGATCCGTGGGGAGAGCGCCAACAACATCCTCGCCGCCCGCCGCCTCGCGTATCTGCTCCTCGACGAGACGAGCGGGCTCACCGGCCATGCGGGCGGCATCGGCGGACGATTCGCGCTGATGTACGGCCTCTGCCTGAGCGAGTTCCTCGCCGCACCGGCCCTCCCCGCGGGACGGTTCACGTGCCCGCCCGCCGAGGAGTGGGACGCCGCCCGCGAGCTCCTGGTCCCGAGCGGCAGCACGGTGAGCGTCGTGGACGACCCGACTTCGGTCGGGACGGGACTGGCAGCGTTCACCGGACGCTGGTACGGCGTCCTCGAAGACACGATCGTCTTCTTCGGGCTGCTCGAGGGCGGCGGCGCTTCTTCTCCACCCCGATCACTCTATCGATGGGCGGCGTTCCGAATCGGCGGTGGCATCTTCGACGTCGCCGTGAAGGACGGCCAGCTCGGGGTGGGCTTTCCGAACGGCGCCAGCATCGTCGTGTCGCCGGTGGGAGGTGAGATGGTCCTGACGTGGACGTCCGCCGACGGCACCCGCGTCGTGAACACCGTGCTCGCCCGCGAGAAGCGACTACCGACGCGTTCGGCTTCGACCGGGGCGCGGACTTCAAACCCTCTGCGCTAAACCGCCGCTCGTCAGACGGGATCGCGCGCTGCCCAGCGTGTTCTCGCGGGCAACGCGCGCGCCCGCAATCGTCTCAAACGGGACCGCGCTGGGCAGAGCGATAGACGTTCGGTTCGGATTCGGGACCGGCAACGAGACGCGGCGCCACTCCATAGCGCGCCATGAACCACGACGTGTAGCAGTCGAGGTGTACCCGACCGAGCGGCGACCGGACCTGAGATTCCGACTGGACAATCGGCTCCTCGCAGCGCCAGCAACGCTCAGTTTTCATGCCTCGCTCCGTGGGGAAGATGGCTCCTACGGAGGTGAAGGCATAGAGTAAGCCAGATCGCCGTCCCCTGATCTGACGCGGCTTTCCCGTGCGCGTGACCCCGCCCACACCGGGGCTGCCGGAAACAAAATCGCCGTCGCCGGCAAATTCTGCTGAGTGAGTCCTGACCAGCGTCGTCACACGCCGCGCATGCGGCGGGGTGTGCGCCCGAGCGCTCACGGTGTGCGCTTCAGTTCCTCGTCGATGACGCGCACGAACGCGTCCAGGGGCTGCGCGCCCGAGAGCAGCTGTCCGTTCACGAAGAACGCGGGCGTGAAGTTCGCGCCGAGCGCGAGCGCTTCCTCGACGTCTTTCTGGATGGCCGCCCGCGCGCGTCCGCTCGTCACGCACTGCTCGAAGCGCGGGACGTCGAGGCCGAGCTCGCCCGCCCACGTGGCGAACTTCTCGCCGGACGCATCCGGTGGTTCGGTGAACAGACGGTCGTGGAACGCCCAGAACTTCCCCTGCTCGTTCGCACACTGCGCCGCCTCCGCCGCGCGGGTGGCGCCGGGATGCAGGTTCTCGAGGGGAAGATTCTTGTACACGAGCCGCACCTTGTCGCCGTAGCGGGCGCGGAGCTGCGCCAATACGGGGACGACTTGACGGCAATACGGGCAATAGAAGTCGGAGAACTCCACGATGGTCACGGGCGCGGTAGGGGCGCCGAGCGCGGGCGCGCCGGCGGTGGAGATCGTTGCGCGCACGGTGGGCGGCGGCGTCAGGTGGACGACGACGTTCGCGCGCGCGCGGAGGGCATTCACGAACGCGTCACGGTGGGCGGCGGCTTGCTGATTCGCGAGATAGGTGCGGATGCGGTCGCGCAGTTCGGGGAGTGGCGCGCTCAGCCGTTCCTTGTTCGCCTCGTAGAAGGCTTCGACGTCCGCATCGGTGACCGGCTGCAGCTTCGCCCTCACCTCGCGCTCCACGAGCTCGGACACCGGCACCCCGCGCCGCGCCGCCTCGCGCGCGATCAGCCGGTCACCGATGAGGGCGTCGAGACGCTGGCGCTTCATCTCGTACACCTGCTGCTCGAGCCGGCTCAGCGCGGTGCCGAGACTCTTCGTCACCTCATCGGCGGTGATCGGCACGCCGTCCACGTCGGCAAGCACGCTGCTTCCCGAGGGCGGCGACGGGGACGCGGGTTGTGCGAGGGCGGCCGGTGCGCGCATCTGGACGACGACCGCGATGCCGGCGATGAGCATGCTCACGACCACGACCGCGGCCGAGAGGCGCGACCGCGCGCAGGACCATGGACGCATGCAGGAGACTTTACGCTATCTTCTCGGCATGATCGACTGGAGCGCTTTCGACGCCATGCTCGCCTCCCGCCGCCGCGCCATCGTGGACGGATTCGTGGACTTTCTGCGCATGAACGCGGTCAGTCAGGAGCCTGAGAAGGTGCGTGCCACCGGGACGTGGCTCGCGGAAACGCTCCGTGCGCGCGGGCTCGAGGGACGCCTCCTGGAAACGGGCGGGAACCCCGCCGTGTTCGGTGAGCGCCGTGTGCCGGGCGCGACGCGGACAGTCCTCGTCTATTGCCACTACGATACGAAGCCGATCCCGCGGCGAGGGTGGCTCCAGCCGGATCCGCTGGAGCCGGTGTTTCGCCGCGGGCTGGCCGAGGACGGGGTGCCGGCGATCGATCCACGCGCCGTCGGCGATGCGGAGCTGCCCGGGCTCTGGCTCTACGCGCGCGGCGCCTCCGACGACAAGGGACCGATCTGGTCGCATCTCCACGCGCTCGCGCTGCTCGATGCTCTTCGCATCGCGCCGCGCGTGAACGTGAAGTTCATTTTCGACGGTGAAGAGGAGATCGGGAGCCCCTTCTTCGGTCCCTTCACGGAGGCACATCGCGATCTGCTCGCGGCGGACGTCGTCATCGTGACCGATGGGCCGAAGCACGCGAGTGGACGTCCCACCATCACCGGCGGTGCGCGCGGGGTGCTGAAGGTCGAGCTCGTCATCGAGGCGGCGCGACGCGACGTTCATTCCGGCAACTTCGCCGTGCCGAACCCGGCGTGGAAGCTGAACGGGCTGCTGGCGTCGATGGCGACGCCGGACGGCGCGCCGCTCATCGAAGGGTTCGAAGAGGACGTGCTGGCGCCGACGCCGGCCGAGCGGACGCTCATCGCGGAGTTTCCGCTCGACCTCCCTGTCCTCGAGAAGGAGCTTGGCGTCTCGTTGCCGAGCGACTATCTGGAGCGGATCATGTTCCACCCCACGCTGACGATCCGCGGATTGCAGAGCGGCTTCGTGGGCGCGGAGGCGAACACGATCATCCCGCACCGTGCGACGGTGGCGATCGACATCCGGATGGTCAAGAACCAGCGCTGGGAAAAGGTCTACCGGCGCCTGCTCGAGCACATCCGCGCGCAAGGCTTCACCGTTCTCGAGTCGCCCGATGTGCCGCTGCCCGACGCCCTTCGCGGCCGCGCGGTGCGCGTGGTGGACAAGGGCGGCTACGATCCCGCCAAGACCTCGCTCGCGCTGCCGGTCAGCCGCGAGATCATCGCCGCCGTCGAGCGTGCCCACGGCGGCCAGCGCGCGGTGCTGATGCCGACGGCGGGCGGCAGCGTCCCGATCTGGGCGTTCACCGACATCCTCGAGCTTCCCACCCTCCTCGTGCCGTACGCGAACGCCAACAACCGGCAGCACAGCCCCAACGAGCACCTGCGTCTGGACCACCTGTTCCAGGGCGTGCGCACGACCGCCCAGCTCCTCCTCGACCTCGGCGGTGAGCGGGCGCACTCGCCCGATCTGCCGCCCGAGCGCGCTGCTCAGTCGAGGATCTGATCCGCGCGCAGCAGGAGTGAGCTCGGAACGGCGACACCGAGCGCCTTCGCCGCCTTGACGTTGATGACGAGCTCGAATGTGGTCGGCTGCTCGATGGGAAGATCGGCGGGCCGCGCGCCCTTCAACACCTTGTCGACGTAATCGCCCGTGCGGCGCCAGAGATCGCGACGGTCGGGGCCATACGTCGGTGCAACCGACGACGGCCCGCTTGCGCGGTTGCGCCTGGGCCGCGAGCACCGCCGCGAGGACGAACGTCAAGCCGAGGACAACGCGCGCGAGCACGGTCCGCCGTGACATGCCCGCGAGAATAGTGAGCGGGGTCACCGCGGTCAAGGCGACGGCGCTTACTTCACGGTGACGCTCTTGGCGAGGTTGCGCGGCTTGTCTGGGTCATGGCCGCGCAGCAGCGCCAGGTAGTAGCCGAGGAGCTGTCCGGGCACGGCGTTCACGATCGCGCTCGCGGGTCCGAGATCGGCCACGCGGATGTGGTGGTCGAACGCCTCGTGGGGCTTCGGTGACACGCCGATCAGCATCGCGCCGCGTGCCTTCACCTCCATGGCGCCGGCGAGGATGTCGTCGTACGTCTCGTCCGACGGCGCGAGGACGACGCAGGGCGTCCCGGGCTCGATGAGCGCGATCACCCCGTGCTTGAGCTCGCCCCCCGCGAACCCTTCGGCGTGGACGTAACTGACCTCCTTGACCTTGAGCGCCGTTTCCAGCGCCATCGGATAGCTGGGGCCGCGACCGATGACGAAGAGGTGATCGCGCCGGTAGATGGTCTCTGCGATCCGGCGCACGAGATCACGTCGTTCGTCCGCGAGCAGCCGCTCGATCTCGTCGGCAGCTTCCCGCAGCAGCGCCGCTCCTGCCGAGCGAACGCCGCTCAGCTCGAGCGCGGTGAGGAGCAGAATTCCGAGCTTGGCGGTGAAGCTCTTGGTGGCGAGGACGCAGCGCTCGGGGCCGGCGCTGAGCGGCACCGCGACATCGGCGAGCCGCCACAAGGTGGAACCCTCGACGTTCACGAGCGCCGCCACCCGCGCCCCCCGTCGTCGGGCCGCGCGCACGGAGTCGATGATGTCGATCGTCTCGCCGCTCTGGGAGAGCGCCACCACGAGAGCACCTTCGCCGACGAAGTCGCGCAGATAGGCGAACTCGGAGCCGGTGGCGAACGTCACCCGGCGGCGCCCGAGCCGCGCCAGGAAGTACTGCCCGGCGAGCGCGGCGTGGCCGGCGGTGCCACAGCCCACCATGAACACGTCGCGCGCCTCCGCGATCATCGCCGCCAGGCGCTGGGCGTGATCGCCCGCCCCGTCGGCAAGACGACGGAGGACCGCGGGCTGCTCGTGGATCTCCTTCGTCATGTAGTCGGGGAACCCAGAGAGCTCCGCGGCCGCGGCTTCCCACTCCACCTCGACGACGTCGGGCGCGAGCTCGCCGCCCGTCTCCACGTCGAAGAGCCGATTGCCGCTGCGGGTCACCAGCACCGCCTGGCGATCGTCGACGAACGTCACGCGCCGGGTGTGTTCGAGGAGCGCGCTGTAGTCGGACGCGAGCATGTTGCCTTCATCGCTCCAGCCGAGCACGAGAGGGGAGCCGCTCTTGGCGGCGGCGAGCTGACCGGTGCGAACGTCGAGCACGGCGATGGCGTTCAGCCCCTCCAATCGCCGGAAGGCTGCCATCGTGGCGAGCACGAGCTGCTCCGGCCCCGGCGGCGTCTCCGCGAGGCAATCTTCGAGGATGTGCACGACGACTTCGGTGTCGGTCTCGGAGCGGAAGCAGTGACCGGCGCGCAGGAGCGGTTCCCGCAGCTCCCGATAGTTGGACACGATCCCGTTGTGGATGAGCGCGAGGTGGCCGCCGCAGTCGAGATGCGGGTGCGCGTTCGGCTCGGTCACCCCGCCGTGCGTGGCCCAGCGTGTGTGGCCGAGGCCG
>Ga0075431_100007923_pt1 | contig 10588 bp, 10 predicted proteins | sample RhiMetdeltSRZDD5_FD_75297 | JGI IMG/M metagenome (GOLD analysis project Ga0075431, IMG submission 75297) | Populus rhizosphere microbial communities from Tennessee, USA - Rhizosphere MetaG P. deltoides SRZDD5 | ecosystem: Host-associated > Plants > Roots > Rhizosphere > Soil | place: USA...
CGCCCGTTCGACAACGAGAACATGCTCGTCAACATGTCGGTGTGGAAGGACATCGAATCGCTGCGGAGATACGTGTACCACTCGGCTCACGTCGAGGTGATGCGCCGCCGTCGCGAGTGGTTCGAGCCGATGCGCGAGGCATTTCTCGTGCTGTGGTGGGTGCCTCCCGGGCACCGACCGAGCATCGCCGAAGCGATTGCCCGCCTCGAGCGCCTGCGCCGGCACGGGCCGAGTCCGGAGGCGTTTACTTTCCGACACTCGTTCCCGCAACCGGGTGAAGCGTGGAGCGCGCCCCAGGCTCCTCTTGGCGACGAGTGTCCCGCCACGTGATGGAGAGCGCAGCGCTCAGTCGGCGGCGAGAGCAATCCACCACGCGGTCGCCACCAGAGCAACCGTGAGGGCACCGAGCAGCAGCTGTCCACGACCGCCGAGCGGCCGGCCACGCGACGCGCGTCCGTGTCCCCAGCCGGCGATTGCGCCGGTGACGAATCCCGCCAGGTGCGCAAGCACGTCGGTGCGCTCGTCGCCGACTCCCAGGAAGGCGAGCAGCGCGACGCCCGCCACGATCGGCGCGTAGCGATACGCCCAGCGTTCTGCGATGGAGTGGCGCTGCCGCCATCCATACGCGGCCAGCATCCCAAGGGTCGCGAACACGGCGGTCGAGGCGCCGACCGAGGAATGCGACGGCGCCTGCACGAGAGAGGTGATGAGGTTGGCGGCTGCGGCCGCTCCCAGGATGGATGCCCACGCGACCCCGGGTCCGAGCAGCTGCCCCGCGAAGTACCCGAACAGCATCCCGAAGCCCAGGTTCGCGACGAGGTGCGCGACATCGAGATGCAGCGTGAGCGCGGTTATCGGGCGCCAGAGTTCACCCCGCAGCACCTCGCTCGCCCGCAGTGCGCCGGCCTCGAGCCAGTCGCCGTCGAATCCGCCAACGCCCGCGAGGTAGCCGACGAGCACCATCACCAGCGCGTATGCCAGCGAGCCGATCCCGGCGTACGGCTGCATCGCCAACGGCGCAGCCGGTGCTGGCCGTGGCGGATTCTCGCGCTCGTAGCGTTCGAGCTGCTGCTTCGCGAAGAAAGCGTCCGCTGCGGCCACGAACAGGTGCCAGCGACCGCCGGCGAACACGAGCTGTGAGCCGATCCCTACCGACTGCAGCACGAGCATCCGCTCGTCGCACTGCACGCGCGACAGGCTGTGGAACAGCTCGACGAGGTCGAGCGGACCGTGATTATCCGGCTCAGTCACGGCTTTGTGCCGGTCTTCGACGCGGCCCGGGTGGTGCGGGCACGACGCTTGCGCTTGATGTTCAGCCGCTCGGCGAGACGTGCGAAATCGACCTCCGCCGCGTCGACGCTCTTGCGCCCGGTGTCGATGGACTCCCGCGCCCGATGGAAATCCATGAGCTGGAGTTTCGAGAGATCGGGCTTCAGGACCAGGTCAGGCGGATCGGCCGCCAGGCGATCGCGGGTGATCCGCTCCTGCATGATGCCGACCGCGCTCGCCATGACCTCCAGCAAGCCCGGCTCGCTGCGCCGCGCGCGGAACGATTCGACCAGCCCGTCGATCAGTCCCGACCAGTTCCGGAGCACGGCGGCGCCTTCCGCGCTCGCCGGTGTCTTTTCTGCCGCATCCGTGCGGCGCGCATTCGTGCCACCTCGCGCGGCCCGCATCGCGGCACGCGTGACCGGGCGGCTGAGATCGACGGCGATCACGACGTCTGCGCCGAGCGCCCGACAGAGCGAGACCGGCACGGGGTTGACCACGCCGCCGTCGATCAGCCAGCGGTCCGCGTGCCAGCTCGGCGCGAACAGACCCGGCAGACCGCTCGAGGCACGGATGGCGCTCATCATCGAACCTGCCTTGAGCCAGATCTCCTCGCCGGTGTAGAGATCGGTGGCGACCGCACCAAACGCGACCGGCAGGTCCTCGATCTTCGCGTCGCCGATGTGCGTCGCAATCGTCATCATCAGCCGGTTGCCGGTCATGACGCCGCCGCCGCGGAAGACGGTATCGACGAGGCGCCAGACATCGCGCTGCGTCAGCGCGGCGACCCACTGCTCGAGCGCGGCAAGCCGACCGTTTGCGTAGGCCGCCGCGACCAGCGCGCCAACCGAGGCGCCCGCGACGACATCGGGTCTGAAGCCGCGTTCGACCAGGGCGTTGACGACACCAATGTGCGCCCAGCCGCGGGCGGCGCCGCTGCCGAGCGCGAGCCCGAGACGCAGGCCCTTGGCGCTCCGTCGCGGTCTCACCTCAGGGACGCAATGCGCGGTAGAGAAACGGGAGACTCACGTCCATCCGGTAGTCGACGTCGGAATGGTCATCGTCGAACTCCTCGTAGCGGTGCGGAATCCCCGCCGCGGACAGACGCTTCGACAGGATCCGCGTCCCGTAGTGGATGTGAAACTGGTCGCGCCACCCGCAGTCGATGTAGATCCCGCGCAGGCTGCGAAGGTTCCGCCGATATCGGCCGACGAGGTTCACGGGGTCGTGGCGCATCCAGCGCCGCCAGCGACCCGGCACGGCCTCGCCGGTGTCGAGATGGAACGGGAAGCGGAAGCCGAGCGGCGCCCTGGGATCCGGATCGTATGTCGCCGCCATGCAGACGTTCATGATGGCCATGCCCTCGGCATGCGACAGCTTAGGTCTGGCCCAGATCGCGTCCAGGAATCGCTTGGCACGCCCGTCGTCTAACCCGTGCATCAGCCGGCGGTCGCGGCGCGCGATCTCGGCGGGCAGCTGCCGGCCGGCCTTGCGTTGCGGCTGCCGGTACTTCGACAGGACGTTCAGCGTGTTTGGCCAGTCGCAGTGATAGATGAACTCGAAATACGCATCCCCCGAGTGATCGGCGATCGCGCCCCAGTGCCGGGCGTAGCGCATGCCGTGGATGATGGCGCCATAGCCGCCCGAGGACTTGCCGAAGCATCCGCGGTGCTCGCGCGATGCAAGCGTGCGGAACTCGCGATCGACGAACGGCACGATCTCGTCGACGAGGTAATCCGCGTAGCGGCCGACGGCGGAGGAGTTGACGTACTGGTTGCCGCCGAGGCTCGTAAAGCAGTCCGGCATCACCAGGATCACGGGCCCCATCCGCTTTTCGTGGACGAGCCGCGCCGCCCGCTCGGCCAGATTGTCGCTGAATGGCTTCCAGTTGAGATGCGCGGGACCGGACCCGGTGAATCCCACCATGTCCATCAGTACCGGGAAGCGTGCTCCGGGCCCGCTCTTGCGCCGGTCGTACTGCGGCGGCAGCCAGATCGCCAGTCGCCGCATGCTCGGGTCGCCGAGTGGGTTGTCCGCGAGCACCCTGGAGCGGTGCTCGAGCATCACGATCGTCCCGGCGCCGGCGACCGGTCGCTTGCGTGCCATGCAGTGCTTCCTTCGGCTATTTGCGGTCTCGGATCTCGATAAAGGTGAGGAACTCGCTGCGGGTCCGTGCATCGCTGCGGAAGGTGCCGAGCATCTTGCTGGTGATCATCGAGACGCCGCGCTTGTGCACGCCACGCGTGGTCATGCATTCGTGGACCGCTTCGACCACGACGCCGACACCACGCGGCTTCAGCACCGATTCGATGCACTCGGCGATCTCCGCGGTCATCTTCTCCTGGACCTGGAAGCGGCGGGCGTACGCATCGACGACCCGTGCCAGCTTGCTGATGCCGACGACCTTGCTGGTCGGCAGGTAACCGACGTGGGCGCGACCGATGATCGGCGCCATGTGGTGCTCGCAGTGGGACTCGAACTCGATGTCGCGCAGCACGACCATCTCGTCGTACCCGGCAGTTTCCTCGAACGTGCGTTGCAGGTACTCGCGCGGATCGACTCCGTAGCCGCTGTACCAGTCGCGAAAGGCCGAGACGACACGGCGTGGGGTTTCACGCAGACCCTCGCGCGCAGGGTCCTCGCCCGCCCAGCGCAGCAGAACCCGCACGGCCTCCTCGGCGCGCTTCTGATCGACCGCGCCGCGGGCTGGTTTCTTCGCCTTCGCCATGTCCGACTCCTCTCAACGCCGACGCGCCTGGCCACGCCAGAGCGTCAGCAGGACGAACCCGACGACCATTCCGCCGAGATGCGCAAAATGCGCTACCCCCTGGCTTGTCCCAGTCACCCCCAGATACAGCTCGAGCAGGCCGTAGAGCGTGACGAACAGCCAGGCGGGCATCGGGATCGGCGGGAACAGCAATATGATACGACGCTGCGGAAACGCCATGCCGAACGCCAGCAGCAACCCGAACACGCCACCGGACGCTCCGACGGTCGGTACGGGCGGCCGGTCGATGTTCCCCATCACCAAAAGCTGCGTGGCCGCGGCACCGATGACGCACAGCAGGTAATAGATGAGGTAGCGGCGTGAGCCGAGCAGGCGCTCGATATCGCCGCCGAACATGTACAGCGCCAGCATGTTGAAGAACAGGTGCGCGGGGCCCGCGTGCAGAAAGCCGTAGGTGAGGAGTTGCCACGGGCGGAAGCTCGGCGCGCCGGGAAACTGGTCCGATCCGAAGGGCCAGAGCGCAAAGGTACTTATCAGCAGCGTCCCGCTCAGGAACTGCAGGGCAAAGACCACGATGTTGGCGATCAGGAGCGCCTGGGTAACAGGCGGCATGCGGCCGGCAGACATCCGTGCATCCTATCGGAAAGGCTCACGGGGCGTGGCTCGCCGATGATAAGTTTGCTCCTGGATCCCGATCGCGTGATCGCATGAGCGCCCGACCCGGTTGGACCTTCTTGTTGCTGCTCCTGGCCGGGTTGATCTGCGGATCCGCGGCTGCGGCGAAAGGGCGTCGGCTCGGCGTGCTCGAGTTCGCGCCCTGCACGCTGAGCTCGCCGGGTCTGCCGCTTACCGTCCCCGCGCAGTGCACAACCGTCTCGGTCCCGGAGGATCATGACCGGCCGGACGGAAGACACATCGAGCTCGCGCTTGGATGGGTGCCGAGTGCCGCGCGCAAGCCCGAGCCCGACCCGGTCTTCATGCTGGCTGGCGGACCCGGGCAGTCCGCGCGCGAGAGCTATGCGGCGCTGTCACCCGCCTTCCGGGAAGTGCTCAGGCGACGGCACGTGATGCTGCTCGACCAGCGCGGCGCCGGACCGGGCAGTCCGCTCGATTGCGGGGCGAGCGCGGAGCCTGCCGCGGCAGCCGACGCAGCCAGCCCTGAGGCTGCGCGCGCCGAGGCGCAGCGTTGCCTCGAGCAGCTCGATGCGGATCCGCGCTTGTACACGACGAGCGATGCGGTACAGGACCTCGAGACCGTCCGTGTCCGGCTCGGGCTGGAGCGCATCGACCTCTTAGGGATCTCCTACGGAACGCGGGTCGCGCTCGAGTACCTGCGGCGTCATCCCACGCGGGTGCGCGCCATGGTGCTCGACGGCGTGGTCCCGCCAGAGCTGGTGCTCGGCGCCGAGCATGCACGCAATCTCGAGCAGGCGATCGATGCGCAGCTCGCGCGCTGCGCCGAGGACGCAGTCTGCGCCCGACGCTACGCTGCGCCGCGCGAGACGCTGGGGCGCCTGCTGGCGGATCTGCGTCGCGAGCCGCGCCTGGTCCGCTATCAGGACCCACGAACCGCCGCACCACGAGAGGATCTGCTCACCGCGGACCTGGTAGTCGGCGTCCTACGGCTCTACGCCTACGCGCCGCAGCTCGCTGCGATGCTGCCGATGACCATCGCCCGTGCCGCGTCCGGCGAAGCGGAGCTCCTGATGGCGCAGGCCCGCATGATCCAGGATCTCGTCGGCGAGCAGATCTCGATTGGTCTGCAGCTCTCGGTGAGCTGCGCAGAGGACGCGCCGCTTCTCGTCCCGAGCCCGGATGACTCGCAGACGCTGCTCGGGTCCGGCTTCGTGGAGACCATCAGGGCCGCGTGCGAGATCTGGCCGCGCGGCCGCATGCCTGCGGATTTCCATGCGCCGGTCGCGAGCGATGCCCCTGCGCTGCTGCTCTCCGGCGAGCTCGACCCGGTCACGCCGCCGCGCTATGGCGAACAGGTGCTGCGTCATCTGCCGAACGGGCGGCACCTGGTCGCGCGCGGACAGGGTCACAACGTGATGTCGGCGGGCTGTATGCCGCGGCTCATCGCCGATTTCATCGATTCGGCCGATGCGCACGCCCTCGACGCGGGGTGCCTCGAGCGGCTCATCGAGACGCCGCCTTTCTCGGGCGCCTACGGATGGGAGCCATGAGCCGGTGTCACGGACGGAGCGCCCGATGATCGAGGTGCAGGAGCTGCACAAGACCTTCACCATCAGCGGCGTGCCGCTGCACGCGGTCAACGGTGTGAGCTTCGCCGCGGCGGATGGCGAGATCACGGGGCTACTAGGTCCGAACGGCGCCGGCAAGACGACGACGCTGCGGATCCTCTACACGCTGATGCGCCCGGATCGCGGTCGTGTCCTGGTAGACGGGCTCGACCCCGCGAACGACCCCGCGGCCGTGCGCGCGCGGCTCGGTGTCCTCCCGGACGCGCGAGGACTGTACAAGCGGTTGAGCGCGCGCGAGAACATCGAGTACTTCGCGAGGCTGTACGCGATCCCGGAGAGCGTGATCGCGGCGCGTATCGCCGCCCTGACCAGCGCGCTCGACCTCGGTGATTTCCTCGAACGCCGCACCGAGGGGTTCTCGGGCGGGCAGCGCACGCGCACCGCCATCGCGCGCGCCCTGGTGCACGATCCGCGCAACGTGCTGCTCGACGAGCCCACCAACGGTCTCGACGTCATGACAACGCGGGCGTTGCGCAGCTTCCTGCGTGGCCTACGCGCCGAGGGGCGCTGCGTGCTGCTGTCGAGCCACGTGATGCAGGAGGTCGCGGCGCTCTGCGACCGGATCGTGGTGATCGCGAGCGGCCGTGTCGTCGCGCAGGGCACGCCAGAGGAGCTGCGCGCGCGGACCGGCGCCGCGAACCTCGAGGATGCGTTCGTGCGGGCGATCGGCAGCGACGAGGGCCTGCTCGCATGAGCTCGCTCTGGATCGTGATGCGCAAGGAGCTCCTCGACGCGTTCCGCGACCGTCGCATGGTGCTGATGGCCTTTCTCGTCATGCCGCTCGCGGTGCCGAGCCTGCTCGCCGGGATGAGCGCGGTCGGGATACGCAAGCAGATGCAGAAGCTCGAAGCCACGCTCGAGCTGCCGGTGATCGGCGCGGAGCATGCGCCCAACCTGATGGCCTGGCTGGGCAGTCACAACATCCGCATCGTCGCAGCGCCCGAGGATCCGGAGGGCGTGGTGCAGCGCCAGGAGCGCGACGCGATTCTGCGGATCTCGCCCGACTACGGCACGCACTGGCGCGCAGGGGAGCCCGCGCGCGTCGAGCTGATCTACGACGGCTCGCGGCCGGTGCAGACCGGGGCCTCGGTGTCGCGGCTGCGTGGTCTGCTCGAGGCCTACTCTGGCGAGGTCGGAACGCTGCGGCTCATCGCGCGCGGCGTGCATCCGTCGGTGGCCGAGCCGGTGCAACTCGCGCTGCAGGACGTGGCCACACCGGAGTCGCGGTTCGACCTCGCTCAGCAACTGCTGCCCTACCTGTTGCTGCTGCTCGCGTTCATCGGCGGCATGCAGCTCGCGATCGATGCAACCGCGGGCGAGCGGGAGCGCCAGTCGCTCGAGCCGCTGCTCGCGACGCCGGTGTCGCGCGGCGCACTGATCAGCGGCAAGATACTGGCGACCGCGGTCTTTACGCTCGCGTCGCTCCTGGTCACGCTGCTTGCCTATCGCCTGGCCTTCGCCGTCATCCCGGTCGAGAGTCTGGACATGACGCTCGACGTCTCGCTGCGCTCGCTGGTCAAGCTGCTGATCGTGATTTCGCCGATCATTCTGCTGGGCGCAACGGTGCTGACCGCGCTCGCGGCCTTTGCCCGCAGCCACCGCGAGGCGCAGGGTTATCTGCCGGTGCTGATCTTTCTGCCGATGGTGCCGACGCTGTTCCTGATGGTCGCGCCGGTGCGGACGCAGCTCTGGATGCTGGCGGTGCCGTTCCTGGGTCAGAACCAGCTGATCCTGCGGGTGCTGCGCGGCGAGGCGATCGCGTGGTGGGAGTGGGCGGTCAGTCTCGGCTCGGGGCTCGTACTGGTCGCGCTCGTCTGGCTGGTCGCGGCGCGACTGTATCATCGCGAGCAGCTGGCAACTTCCGCCTGAAGCCGGCCCCGGAACCATGCGGATCGCAATCATCGGCGCGGGCTTGAGCGGGCTCGCCACCGCGTTCTACCTGTCGCGCCTGCTGACGGGCTCCCGGCTGATGGTGTTCGATGCGGAGCTGCAGCCCGGCGGCACACTGCAGACCGTGGAGATCGACGGCTTCCGCTTCGAGACAGGAGCCAACGGTTTTCTCACCGGCAAGCCGGACTGTCTGCAGCTCGTTCGTGATGCGGGGCTCGAGGATCGGCTGGTGCGGAGCGCACCATCCGCGCGGCGACGGTTTATCTACACGGATCGCCTCCATCCGCTGCCCGAATCACCGCCGTCTTTCCTCGGGAGCGAGTTGCTCACCTGGCGCGAGAAACTGCGCGTCGCGGCCGAGGTGTTCGTGCGTCAGGGCCGCAACAGCGGCGAGGAGAGCCTGCGTCAGTTCGGCGACCGCCGTCTCGGGCCGGCATTCACGCGCGTGTTCCTCGATGCGCTGGCCGCGGGGATCCACGGCTCGACCCCCGATCGCCTGTCGGTACAGGCCGCGTTCCCGATGCTCGCAGAGCTCGAGCGCGAGCACGGGGGGTTGCTCCGCGGGATGATCGCGCGCCGCGGAGCAGCGCCTCGCGGTGGCGGACTCGCCAGTCTCGCCGGCGGAATCGGCACGCTGCCGACGCGGCTCGCCGAGCTGATACCGGCCGACTGGCGTCTCGGCAACCCGGTGCTCACCGTCGCGCGCCGCGGCAGCGGGTTTCACGTCGCCGCCCGGGACTCGAGTGCCGAGGTCGATCAGGTCGTGGTCTCGGCGCCTGCCTTCGCGGCTGCGGAGATGCTCGCCGGGCTCGACGCCGCGCTGGCGGAGCAGCTTGCACGCATCGAGTACACGCCGATCGCGGTCGTGGGTCTGGGCTACCGCGCCGCCCCGGTGCCGCTCGACGGATTTGGCCTGCTCACGACCAGCGCATCGCAGGTGCCGATCCTCGGCGTCACCTGGGACAGCAGCATCTTCCCGGACCGCGCTCCACCGGGCGGCTCGAGTCTGCGGGTGATGATCGGCGGTCAGCGGGCCCCGGCGCTCGTGTCGCTCGACGAGGCGTCGCTGATCGAGACCGCCCGCGCGGGTCTCCGGGCCACGATGCAGCTCGAGCAGGCGCCGGATGTGAGCTACGTCCGACGCTGGCCGCGCGGCATCCCGGTGTATTCGCCCGGCCACCTGGGTGTCGTCGACGCCGTCTTCGCGCGGCTCGCGCAGATCCCCGGTCTGCATCTCAACTGCAACGCGTATCGCGGTGTGGCGATGAACGACTGCGCCCGTGAAAGCCGCGAGCTCGCGCTCAGGATCGCCACCCGTCAATAATTGGCTCGGAGCCGATTAATCGTGATAAATCGGCTCTGAGCCTATTTTTCGGAGTTCTATGCTGACGGTCCCCGAATTGCATCGCGCGACGCGCGCGCTTGCAAGGCGCGATCCCGACCTCGCGCGCGTCGTGCGCACACACGGTCCACCGCCGCTCTGGCAGCGGCGGCCGGGCTTCGGCACGCTCGTGCACATCATTCTCGAGCAGCAGGTTTCGCTCGCTTCGGCGCGTGCGGCGTATGACCGGGCGCGGTTGCTCGCCAGCCCCTTTACGCCCGCGACGTTCCTGCAGCTCGATGACCAGCAGCTGCGCGCGGCAGGATTCAGTCGCCAGAAAGCCGAGTACTGCCGCAACCTCGCGCGCGCGATCCTCGACAAGGAACTGCAGCTCGGCAGGCTGGCGACGCTCGATGACGACGAAGTCCGCAGCCGTCTCACCGCTATCAAGGGCATCGGCAACTGGACCGCGGATATCTACCTGCTGATGGTGCTCGGCCGGCCGGATGTCTGGCCGCTCGGCGATATCGCGCTGGCGCAGGCTGCGCGCGAGATCAAGCGCCTGGAAGTGCGGCCGTCAGGGCATGAACTGCACGCGATAGGCGAAAGCTGGCGGCCCTGGCGCGCCGTCGCCGCGCGCGTGCTCTGGCATCACTACCTGAGCACGCCGCGGCGCGTGCGGCAGCTCTGACAGAAATTGGCTCAGAGCCAATATTCGGGGATATTCGGCTCCGAGCCAATTTTCCCGGGCTGAACACTCACAGGCGATTCCTACCAGGCGATGCCGTAATCCTCGCCGTGATTGCTCGAGCCGCCCCACATCGTGCCGTGGGCGTGGTCGAGCATGATCGCGTTGATGGGCCCGGAGCTGCGGCCCTCGAACTCGAGTGCATAACCCTTGAGCCGCAGCTCGCGACGCACCCACTCCGGAACCGATGCGTTGAGCATCAGGCGGCCGGGTTCCGACTTGTGGTCGTCGAAGGACGATTTCATCTGGTAGCTGTTGAAGTTCGACGCCTCCACGGCCTCCTGCGGCGTCATGCCGAACTCGTGGACGTTGAGGAAGAACTGCAGCAGGTTCTGGTCCTGGGAGTCGCCGCCCTGCACCGCGAATGC
>Ga0075431_100007925_pt1 | contig 10587 bp, 9 predicted proteins | sample RhiMetdeltSRZDD5_FD_75297 | JGI IMG/M metagenome (GOLD analysis project Ga0075431, IMG submission 75297) | Populus rhizosphere microbial communities from Tennessee, USA - Rhizosphere MetaG P. deltoides SRZDD5 | ecosystem: Host-associated > Plants > Roots > Rhizosphere > Soil | place: USA...
TCGCGGAGCTGGCGATAGTTTGGATCCGCGGTCGCGGCCAAGGCGCACCCGGCCGCCAGGAAAGAGGCGAGTCTTTGCCAGAACATTGGAACCAGTATAGGGTTATGGCTCAGTTAATTTGATATGTCAGTTATTACACCGAAACTCCTAGCCATCGCCTGATGCTACCGCCAGTCTCCACGGCCCTCGCTCAAGGGTATGTGTGGTCACGCTGCATTCAGGGCGCTTCCTAACAAGGGAGCCGAATACGAGCAGGTACAGTTAGCGACTACCGCCAAGGCGATGGAAGTTCGTGTCGAAGAGGTACGAGAAGCTGTCGGCGACCTCCAGGCTCTCCGGCCTCCAGCTTTGGTCGAGCTCGGCGCTGTGGAGAAGGGCAATCTGCTGCGGATCGACAACCTGAAGCTAACTCGCCACAAGACAGCGGAATGGTCCGCCATGCAGCGCGAAACCTGGCAGCCGGTTCTGGAGGCGAAAATTCAGGAAGGAGCCTCAAAGCCTGGTCCGCTCATGCGATCGCCATGCCGCTGGGGACTGGCCTTGTCTCCCACGCCAGAATCATGATGGCCTATACGAACTGGGCCTCTTTCGGCAAGCCGCTGGGATATGGCGAGATTATGAAGAAGGTCCTTCCAAAGCTCAACGTCGAACTATTAACCAGCAAGTATCCGAACTTCAGGAGAATGTGAAGTCCGAATTCTTCGAAGTGATCGCAGTAATACGGCCCAAGTCGCGCCTCGCATCCAAGAAATGGGCTCGAACGAACAAGCTAAAAGCTTGTTCACAAAGTCAAATCAAGGAACTGGCATCACTGTGGAACAAGCTTTAGCTTGTTCGTCAGGCGCCATCGCTCCGCCTTTCTCAGCGCTTCAGCGTGGCGGGGATTTGCCGAGCGCACCACATCTAAACTTCGAACAGCTCCACAGTTACGATCTCCTGGAGGGCCGCGATGCGCTCCAAAATCTCCAATGCGTTCTTGCCCGGATGAACTTTCGGCGGCAGCTCGCTGTAGCGCGATGAGCCGCCAACCGATTTCCAATCGGGGAAAAAGGAAATCGTCCTCGTGTTATACGCGCGGCTGGTCCCCGGCGGCACGACGAGCCGGGACGCCTGGAAGCCCTCCAAATCGCCCTCGAGGAAATCGAGCCTTCATCCACGCGAGCCTGCATGGCTTTCCGAGTGTTCTCCATGATGATCTTCTCGGAGTCGCCGCCTTTGCCGGGCAGCGCGTTAACGCACTGGACCACCATGTGCACGGATTCTGACTGCTGCCCATCGCCGGCCAAATCCGACACAGCCGCGAGAATTGCCGTCCTCAACATTACCTTGACCTCTCAGCGTTCGATCCTACCATCGCGGATTGGCGGACGAATTGATATCGTATTACGCATCATGAAACTCTCGCCGATACTCGCAACGTTTGCGCTGGCCGGCATGCTCGGCGCTCAGACCGTCCACATCAAGACTCCGATGCCCGCGCCGGCGTGGGCTCTTCTCGAACGCGACCTGCTCCGGCACAACTCCATTGCGGTCGAGCGCTTCGCCGCCAAATACCTCGACGAACGCGGCTACCTTGCCCACACACCCCGCTGGGGCACGCTGGACGGCCCTGACGACGCCATCGAGACTTTCTGGAACTGGACGCTGCTGCATGCGCTCGGCGGGACTGACTCCGTCCTCGACCTCTTCAAAAAAGCGCAAGAGGGTCACTTGAAGCAGTACGGCGAGCTCCGCACCAAGCTGACCGAGCTCGCCGCAAACGGCGCATACAGCAAGGAGTTCATCACTCAGTCCGACTGGTTTCATATTGCCGAGGGCATGCGCGCATTCCTTCTTATGGGCCTTTCCGATCCGAACAACGACCTCTACCGCGAGCGCTCGCGCCGCTTCGCCAACATGTACACCGGCGATGACCCCGAAGCTCCGAACTACGACCCGGTCAACAAGGTCATCAAGAGTATCTGGAATGGCGCCAAAGGTCCGATGATGCGAAAGGCGACGACCTATGACTGGGTGGGCGACCCTGTTCCCGGCACCTTTCACCTCCTGCACAATCCTGCCGGACGCGGCAAGCTCCTCGATCTTCAGGCGAATTACAAGAAGATGCTCGCCCATTGCGACGAGTACCTGGACAGCGTCGGCGACAACCCGCTCAATCTCGCCTCGACAATTCTCGGGCTGAATGCCTACATGCTGACTGGCGAAGAAAAATACCGAGCGTGGGTGCTCGACTATGTCAGCGCCTGGAAACAACGCGCCGCCGAAACGGGCGGCAACATCCCGACGAATGTCGGGCTAAACGGAAAACCGGGAGGCGAGTACAACGGCCAATGGTGGAAAGGCACCTACGGCTGGAATTTCACTATTTTCGACGGCGAGCTCGAACAGATCGCGCATCGAAACTACATTACAAGCGGATCCTGGCCAGGATTTGGAAACGCATTTCTGCTCAGCGGCGATCCGTCGTTTATTCAGGTTCTGCGGCGCCAAATGGACAATATCTACGCGCAGAAAAAAGTCGAAAACGGGCGTACGTTGCTTCCGCAAGGATATGGCGATCCACGCGGCTACAAGCACAGCGGTCCGCCAAGCTGGTATCAATACTCGACGCGACTCCACACCGATCGCCTGGTTGAAATCTATCTCTGGTCGATGGACCGTAAGGACCTGGAGCGGATTCCCGTGGCGACGTCTTTCGGCGCATCGGGGGCACAATCGGGCGGCTACGGAGAGGCCGACCGCTCTTTGCCATGGCTCGGCTACCTCGAAGGGAAAGTCCCGGACTTCCCGGAGAAGGCGTTGCAGGCCGATTTAGAGCGGGTGCGGCGCAGAATGGACGCGATCCGCAACGACCAAACCACGGCCGACTCCCGCCTCGCGGACTATCTGCTCGATTTCAATCCGGCGACCACCAACACCCTCGCGCACCTGACCATGGGGGCGTACATGACTCCCTCGCGCATTTGGACCTTGCACAGCCGGTTCCGCTACTTCGACCCCGTAAAGCGCCGCGCCGGTCTTCCCGAGGATGTCGGCGCGTTAGTCGAGAAGCTGGGCGCCGACTCTGCCACGCTGACCTTGGTCAACACCAATCCTATCGAAGCGCGCGAGATCGTCGTGCAGGCCGGCGGGTACGGAGAGCATCGCTTCGACTCGATCACAACGGCAGGCAAGACGAGTGCCGTCGGCGGAGCTCTGATTACGCTTCGTCTGGATCCAGGCGCCGGGTCGCGGCTCGAGATCAAGATGACCCGCTACGCCAATCGACCGACACTGGCGTTTCCTTGGGACCGCGGATGGTATCCGGCGAAATAAAGTTCGGCTTACCACACTAGTGGACTGCGCGCGAAATCACGGAGCGCATGATTGCCATCGATCACCGGGTTGTCGTGGCGCGGGCATGCCAAAGAACTCGCTGCGACAGGCCACTCGCTGGCTACTGCGCGATCACTTCCAGGAACGCCCTAGCTGCGTGGCTGAGCGCTCGTCGAGCCGGATAAACCAACCGGATGTTGCGCTCGACATTCAGCTCGTTCACCTTCACTGCCCGAAGTGTCCCCTGCTCCAGCTCCGGTCCGACGCACATGCGGGGCATGAAGGCGACTCCCAGGTTATTTTGAACCAGTTTGCGAATGGTCTCGACGGTCGGCATCTCGACGTCCATGTTCAACGGAACTTTGTGCCGCTGAAACTCACGCAGCACAACTTCACGGTAAGGAGAGATGACATTGTGGGCGATGAAGGTTTCCATATCGAGCTCGGTGATCGACACCGATTCCCGGCCCGCGAATCGGTGCTGCGGTGATACCACGAAGACCAATGAATCGGAGTAAATCACCTTCGATACCAGCCGTTCGTCATCGGGATCGTAGCTGATCACGCCGAGCTCCAGATTTCCGTTCAGCAACTCGGTTGGAATTTTGCTCGACAAACTTCGGCGGACCTGCACCTTCACCTTGGGATAAAGCCGCCGGTAGCTTCCGATATGACGCAGCAGATATAGCGTCGTCGATTCATTGGCGCCGATCACCAGACGTCCCGACGATTTGTCACGCAACTCGGAAAGCGAATTTTCCAGTTCCCGGCTCAAGCTCTCGAAGCGACGAGCGAAATCGAGGACGGTGCGGCCAGCGTCGGTGAGGACAAGCTCCTTCGCCGAGCGATCGATCAGCTTCTCGCCTAATTCCGCCTCGAGGCGCTGCAGGGCTAATGACACCGCCGGCTGTGTCCGCAACAATTTCTCCGCTGCGCGCGAAAAGCTCTTTTCATTGGCGACCGTCAGAAATACCTGTAGTGGGTACAGCTCCATTTCTCAAACTAATGATATAGCATCCAGTGATAAAATCTGCTTATCTGACCTTTGATTTACTCGCCTTACGGTTCTATTGCGTCGCTCCAGCGCCGATTCAGTTCCCCATCGGTCAACCGGCAAATGTCCTACGGGGGGTCCTCGGAGCGACTTTGAAGCGGACTGCCCCGTCCGACTATGACCGTCTCTTCGCACCCAAATCAGCAGGCGGACCGAGCGGACTCGCCGATGCCCCGCGTCCATTTGTATTTCGCGTCCGGCAGTTGAACGGGCGCTCGGTGGCGCTCGGTGAGACATTCGATTTCGAGCTGAACCTGTTCGATCTGCGTGACGAAACAGTCGACAGCTTTGTGCGCGGCTTTTCGGCATTGGCGCGTGTCGATCGCGTGGAACGGAAGGCCGTATCACTGAGCCTGGACCCCGCTCCGGCCCCTGTCGGGAAAGCGCGGGTAGAATTTCTCACCCCCACAGAGCTTAAGGTCGGCGACAGAATCGCCACACGACCCGAATTTCCAATCCTCTTCGGACGTATTCGCGATCGATTGAGCACGCTTAGCGCGCTCTACGGAAACGGTCCGCTGCCGATAGACTTCAGCGGCTCAAGGGAGCGCGCGGCCCAGGTTCAGATGACCGGTTGCGACATCGACGCCGTAGCCATCAGCAGGCGGAGCGGTCGCACCGGACAGATGCATCCGATCGGTGGATTCGTCGGATCGGCGGACTACGAGGGTGAGCTTTCCGAATTCCTGCCCTATCTCGAAGCTGCCCGCTGGACGGGCGTCGGCCGGCAAACCGTGTGGGGGAAAGGCGAGATCTCGGTCACGACGTCACCAGTGATTTGAGATTGCGCCCGCAGATGATGCTACCCTGCAGCTTATCGTTCCCGGGACCCGCCCAATGCGTTTCGAGGCTGATCCATCCTTTGTATCCGTCGCGCCCCAATGCAGCGATCTGACCCTTCCAGTCGATTGCGCCTTCACCTAACGCCGCCCAGATTGGCTTGCGTCCGTCGGCGTAGCAATCCTTCGCATGCACGTGCGCGATGCGGGCGGGCGGCAGCTTTCCGTATCCATCAGGGTAGGGATTCTCGCCGGAGATATAGCAGTTTGCCGGATCCCAGACGACCTGCAAATTCGGATGGTTGATTGCGTTGAGCGCTCGCGCCGTCTCCGATGCAGTGGCGATGTTGCAGGCGAACTCATTCTCGAGCCCGATGATCAGGTCTTCCTTGGCTGCCTGCTCGGCTATCGAACGCAGCGCCGTGACGATGCCGTCGAAGCATTTTTCCGGCTCGACAGTGCGCCAGTAGGAAAACACGCGAATAACGCGCGCTCCGAGCCGATGCGCGATCTGGAACGCTCGGGTTGTGAGCCGCGGCTGGTCTTCGAAACCATGTTTGGCGGCGAAGCTGTCCTGCTGAAATCGTGGATCGACGGCGGGCGCGTTTGGCATCACGCATTTCAGCAGTGGCGACGCAATCGACATGATGGAGAGCCCTTTGGCGGCGCAGATCTGCCCCGCGGCGTCGAGCTCGCTGTCGCTCAGGTCGATGATGTTCTTCCCGAACAGCATCCGCAATTCGGCGCCGGTCAATCCAACTTCGGCCATCGATGAGACGGCAACTTCGATGTCAGGTGAAAATTCGTCGGTGATCGCGGCTGCGCGGAAGAGTTGAGTCATGAACTGGTATTTTACCAGGGCGGCTTTTGCGGTAGTCTGAAGGTATGTTCTGTACCCAATGTGGAGTGGAGCTCGAACCACAGGACCGGTACTGCAGCCAGTGCGGAAAAACGACTGGCGCCGTCGTAGTCCGGCCTACTTCGAAGCGGCTGGAACGGTCCATGCGGGACAAGAAGATCGCCGGCGTGTGCTCGGGATTCGCGCACTACTTTGGCGTCGATGTCACGCTGATGCGGATCATCTGGCTGGTTCTGATCTTCGTGCCGCCAAGTATTGGCGTCATCGCGTATCTGCTCGCGTGGGTGGTCATGCCAAAGGGCGATGGTGAGATCGCCATTGTTCAGCAGCAGCCGTCCGCCGCGCCATGACGGCCATCCTGGCGGATCCACTTTACAAAGAGCATCAGACCGGCGAAGGACATCCGGAACGTCCGGAGCGCTTTGATGCAGTGGTGCGCGCGCTCGACAAGGCCGGGGCGCTAAAGGACGCTGTCCGGGTCCCGGCTCGAGCCGCAACCGACGATGAGATCGCGCTGTGTCACAGCCGCGGCTACATCGAAATCGTGAAACGCGACAACGCCCGCGGAGCCACCACGCTCAGCACGGGCGATACGAAGATTGGGCCCAGATCACTCGAGGTGGCGCTCAAAGCGACGGGTGGTGTCCTGAACGCCGTGGATGCGCTGTTTGGACGGAAAGTGAAGAATGCTTTTTGCGCAGTGCGTCCGCCCGGACATCACGCTACGCCGGATCGCGGCATGGGCTTCTGCCTGTTCAATAATGTCGCGATCGCCGCGCGGTACGCGCAGAAAAAATACGGCGTCGGCAAGGCGCTCATCGTGGACTGGGATGTCCATCACGGTAACGGCACACAGGATATCTTCTATAGCGACGGCTCGGTGTTCTACTTCAGCACGCACCAGTCGCCCTGGTATCCGGGCACCGGCGCGGCGAATGAAACGGGCGAAGGCAAGGGGAAGGGAACGACGCTGAACGCGCCGTTTCCGGCAGGTTCGGGCCGCGACGAGATCATGGGGGCGTTTCGCAATAAACTGCTGCCGGCCATGCGGGAATTCAAACCGGACCTGGTATTCGTTTCGGCTGGCTTCGATTCGCGAATCGGGGATCCACTGGGGCAGTTCAAGCTGTCCGACAACGATTTCAGGGACCTCACGCAGATGATGCTGGAGATTGCGGACACCTACGCAGGCGGAAAATTGGTTTCCGTTCTTGAAGGCGGCTACAATTTGGCCGGCCTGGCTTCGGCGGCGGCCTCGCACGTCGAAGCGCTCAGGGCTTCGAAGTAACAGAGCCGCGACCGTCAGGAAGCGGAGGGCCGCAACTAAAACCTCGATGCGTCATCACAACCAACCAATATTTGCGCCGTGACCCTCCGCTCCCTGAGGGTCGCGGCTCTGATGGTGAGTGCTCAAAAGCCAATTCGAGTCGAGACGGTGTCGCGTAATCGTCAGGAAGCTGTACGACTAACGAATCATTTACGACTAGCGCCGAACTACCGTCACCATGCGCGATCCGGAGTTTCCGGCCGCGTCGACAGCGGTTACAGTGATCTTGTTAGTGCCGACCAGAAGGGGAACAGCCGGGACCGCCCAGCTGATGGTTCCGCTAGCGTCTCCGCTCTGACCGAACGTGTTACTCCAGCGCACAGCGACGACTCCGACATTGTCGGCCGCCGTTCCACTCAGACTGATGCTGGCGGACCGCGTGGACGCGATCGTCATTGCAGGCGACAGGATTGTTACGCTCGGCGTGGTCCTATCGGAGGTTTCCAGGACGCTTCGCGTGATCCTAATCATCTGCGATGCGGAGCGACTGGAGGAGTCGGTGACGCTGGCGGTCACGTTGTTAACGCCGGTAAGCAATGGCAGTGATGCGATCATCCAATTGGCTGATCCCAGCGCGACCGCCGATCCGCCGCGGTCGCTTACAGCCGTCACGCGCAAGGTTCCCGATCCGCCGGATGCAGACCCCGAGATGGTCACGCCCGTCGCGGTAGTTATCAGATTGGTACGGGGGCTCGTGATGCTGATCGAGGGAGCTGGCGCAGGGGCAGGAGCCTCAGGCGTAGGTGTAGGAGTGGGCGCGGGTGTAGGCGTAGGCTCCGGCGTAGGAGCGGGCGGAGGCGTCGGTGCAGGCGCAGGCGGAGCGCCCCCAACCGGTACGCCGTAGAGGTCCTGAATCCCGGCGATGTCATCGGCGCTTAGACCGGACGTCATCCTGTAAAACGGGTACATGACGGCGCTTGGCTTATCGGAATGCGCGAGTCCCAGAGCGTGGCCCGCTTCATGCAACACGACGCTGAACAGGTCGACCGAGGCGCCAACGCGCCAGTTTTCATCGGCGTCAAGGTGCATATCTCCGGCGATCGGCTCACCGTTGGGCGATGGATAAAAAGTGTGGCCGAGGACAGCGCCGGGTCCGTCAAACGGATAAGGATCACCGTGAGCGGCGTTGGCGAAAAAGATATTGATGGTTCGCGGCGCGCTGGCGTTCTCGGCTGCGCTAAAAGTCAGATTGCCGCTGGCGCTCCACTGGTTCAGGGCGCGCAGGATCTCGGCCTGAATGGTACCGGCGGGGATTTTCGGGGTGAACTGCCCGAAAAAATAGCCCAGCGCGACCGGGTTGCCGGCAGGGGCCGCACGCGGCCAGCCGGGTCCGATTTTCACGTATTGGGCGATTGGCCCATCCTCGATGACAGCGCCGACGCAGGCAACCGGATCGCCCGTGACCAGCTCTGCTGAGGCGGGAAATACGTAGGCGACTTCATCCCACTCGGCCAGCCGCATGATCCCTTCGGTTCGCCCGCCGGCCAGAATCTGATTCGGCAGCAGGTTCCGACGCTCTCTGATCCGCAGGTTCCGCTCACCGATCAAAGCGCGCGCTTCTGCCATGTCGACATCGGAATGAAACTCCACCACGACAAAAGCCTCCGCCTGCACGGGAGAGATTTCGACACTGAGCTTGTCGAGTTCGTTCAGACGGCCCACATAGGTGACGCCAAGGTCGTCAAAGGATGCTTCGTCGGCCGCCGCGACCACCAGGGCCGTATCGGGGACATAGCTTGTGACTCTGATGCCACGCCGGCGTAGTGCGTTGATCTGCAAACGCGTAGGCGCGGTGGAGAATTGAATCAGGAAATGGGAACTGCCGCCCTGCCGCCGCTTTAGCGGACCGGCTCGATGCGCCTGCATGTCACTACGCGCCTCGAGCGTCCTCCTTTTGAGGCGGATGACCGGCTGGGCGGTTAAAGTTCCCGCCAGGATGAGAAGACAGAAGAATAGAGCAGATATCTCTCGGGCCCGAAACATTCAGGTAAGTCCTTTATTTAAAATGTGTTGACAATTCACTTATCGGGGTCGAAGAGAATTTCTTGAAGCTGGAGGCACTGAATTACAGTGAAATCCCAGATTCTGCTTTCCGCGCTCTACTGCTTTGTGGCACAAGCTGCCGAAATCCCTTACTCCATCCAAACTGTGGCGGGCAGTAGTTTGGTTGGGGACGGCGGCTCCGCTCTGAGTGCCCAATTGAGCGATGCGAAAGGACTGGCCGTCGATCGTTTCGGCGCTGTGTACATCGCCGATCCGGACAACCATCGCGTTCGGAAAGTGACCGCTACAGGAATCATGCAGACTGTGGCGGGCACAGGGTTTTCAGGTTTTTCCGGCGACGGCGGACCTGCAACCGAAGCGCGGCTCAACCTGCCCTACGGAGTGGCCGTCGACGGCGGCGGGAATCTCTATATCGCGGATCTCGGGAACGGGCGCGTGCGGAAGGTTTCCAGCGGCGGGGTCATTACGACCGTGGCGGGGACGGGGCAAGCCGGGTCGGCGGGAGATGGCGGCCCCGGGCCAGCGGCCCAGCTACGTTCGCCGCGCAACGTCGCCGTGGACGCCGCCGGAAACGTGTACATCGCCGAATTCGGTGGCAATCGGATCCGGCAAGTGACACCGAATGGCTTAGTCCAGACGATCGCCGGAACAGGAACGCAGGGCGCGCGTGGCGACGGAGGGAGCGCCATTTTTGCGGAACTATCCCAGCCGACCGGCATGACTATCGATTTCACCGGCGCTCTCTACATCGCCGACAGCGAAAACAATGCGATCCGGCGCGTGTTCAACGGCTTCATCTCCACTGTCGGCTTTGGCGGATCGAAGTTGACGTTTCCGACCGGTGTCTGCAGCGATGGCGTCGGTGGCATCTACGTCGCCGATAGCGGGAACGGGCGCATCCTGCGGCGCACGGCGGCGGGAGTTGTGATTGAGGTAGTGAAGGGTCTGGCGATCCCTTCGGGCCGTGACATTGCTGTCGACGGAGGAGGCAATCTCCTGATTGCCGACGGTCGCCGGGTCCGGCTGGTAACGGGCGCCGGTTATTCAACCACTCTCGCGGGAGACGGCACGTTCGGATTTAAGGGAGATGGCGGTCCGGCGACGCTCGCTGTTCTCAATGCGCCGAGCGGTGTCGCCGTCGATCTGCAGGGCTCTCTCTACATCGGCGATGAACTGAACCATCGCGTACGTCAAATATCGCTCTCCGGCGTCATATCGACGGTCGCCGGAACGGGTGTGCCTGCCGCTC
>Ga0075431_100007928_pt1 | contig 10586 bp, 11 predicted proteins | sample RhiMetdeltSRZDD5_FD_75297 | JGI IMG/M metagenome (GOLD analysis project Ga0075431, IMG submission 75297) | Populus rhizosphere microbial communities from Tennessee, USA - Rhizosphere MetaG P. deltoides SRZDD5 | ecosystem: Host-associated > Plants > Roots > Rhizosphere > Soil | place: USA...
GAAGCAGCCGCCGTTGAGGCCCTGGCCGGGGTCGTAGAAGGTGCAGAACACGCGACCCCGGAAGAACCAGTAGCCGAGGCCCTTGCGCACGCTCTCGCTGTAGTCGAGCCGGCCGTCGGGCGTGTAGGTCTCGGTCCACCGCTCGCCGTTCACGTACTGGCCGTCCAGCGTCTTGCCGACGAACGCGCTGCGCATCGCCTGCTCGCTCATCCAGTCGCGGGCCGCGCTTCGAGACGATGCCAACGTGGCTCCGAGGGCAACCGAGCCGATCGCCACGATCGCCATCCTGCGCGCACAATCTGCCATTCGCCTGCGCCTCCGCCCGGCAAGAAAAAGCCGCCGCCCCGCTCCCGATAGGCGGTCATTGTGGCTGATGCGGGACGGCGTGCATCGGAGCCGGCCCGCAATGGACAGGCGGCGCCTCAGCGAGTAAAAAGCGCGGCCCATCGGCTCGGTCGCCTCTGGCGCGCAACATACGGAACGCAGGTCATGAGCTACAACGTCGCCGTCGTCGGTGCCACGGGCAACGTCGGCCGGGAGATGCTGGCAATCCTGGACGAGCGCCAGTTCCCGGTCAAAGAGGTGCATGCGCTCGCCTCGCGCCGCTCCGTCGGCGTGGAGGTCTCGTTCGGCGAGCGGACGCTGAGGTGCAAGGACCTCGAGCAGTTCGACTTCTCCAAGGTCGACTTCTGCCTGATGTCGGCCGGCGGCGCCGTCTCCAAGGAATGGTCGCCGCGCATCGCCGCCAAGGGCTGCATCGTGATCGACAACTCCTCGGCCTGGCGCTACGACCAGGACGTGCCGCTGATCGTGCCCGAGGTCAACGCCGACGCGGTGGCGGCCTACACGAAAAAGAACATCATCGCCAATCCGAATTGCTCGACCGCGCAGCTGGTGGTGGCCTTGAAGCCCCTGCACGACCGCGCCACCGTCAAGCGCGTCGTGGTCGCCACCTATCAATCGGTGTCCGGCGCCGGCAAGGAAGCGATGGACGAGCTGTGGACGCGCACCAGGGACAAGTACGTCCCCGGCAACGAGGACCGCGAGTCCAACAAGTTCCCCAAGGAGATCGCCTTCAACGTCATTCCTCACATCGACACGTTCATGGAGGACGGCACCACGCGCGAGGAGTGGAAGATGGTGGCCGAGACCAAGAAGATCCTCGACCCCAGGATCAAGGTGACGGCGACCTGCGTGCGCGTGCCGGTGTTCGTCGGCCATTGCGAGGCCGTGAACGTCGAGCTCGCGCTGCCGCTGTCGGCGGACGAGGCGCGCGAGATCCTGCGCGAGGCTCCGGGCTGCCTGGTGATCGACAAGCACGAGCCCGGCGGCTACGTCACGCCCATGGAGGCGGCGGGCGAGGACGCCACCTACATCAGCCGCATCCGCGACGACGCCACGCTGGAGAACGGCCTCAACCTGTGGATCGTCGCCGACAACCTGCGCAAGGGCGCCGCCCTCAACGCCGTGCAGATCGCCGAGCTCCTGGTCAACCGCAAGCTCCTGAAGAAGGCGGCGTGAGGGTGTCATACCAGCGAGCCAAACCCTTCACCCGTCATCCCGGAAGCCGAGCCGCAGGCGAGGTTATCCGGGACCTCGTCAAGCGAGTCGTATGTCAGATCGCCGAGGTCCCGGATCGGAGCGCTGCTCGCCTGCGGCTCGCATCGCTCCGTCCGGGATGACGGGTGGAAGGATGCGCTCGACGGTGTCAGACCCTCCGGGTCCGACACTTGGTGGCCGCAAGCTCCTGAAGAAGGCCGTAGCGCCGCGTCAGCGCCGGCGCCCGATTGCTCAGCGGAGCGGGTCGGGAGCGGCCTTGAGGTAGAGGTCGACATAGCGTCGACCTTCCTCGCTGATCGGCTTGTTCTCGTAGCCGGCGAACCAGATCTCGTTCTCGATCCAGAAGCGGTAGAGGAACGCCTCGAAGGACTCGGCGCTGAACGCGAGCTGGCGCGGGTCGGGCCCCTCGTCGCTCAGCCCCTCCCCGCTCGGATCGTAGAAATCCGTGCTCGATACGACGGCGTGGTCTGCCTTTCCAGTCGGCACGTACAAATACCAGAAGATGCAGCCTTGCGAATCCGCCAGGAAGCGAACCAGGACGCCGTCTCCGACAGGGGACGGAACGGGGCCGTCGGCGATGTTGAGATAGCAGTCCGTGTTCGAGCGAACGCGCCTGTGCCGTTCGGGCGCCTGCATGAAGGTCAGAAACGATTGCGGCAGCGACACCCCCTCCACTCGGCACAGCTCGATGAGCGACGCGAGGCGCTCCGAATTGCTGGCGGGTTGGCCGATGTGACGCTCGTGTGCCGGGGCCCTCTCCAGCCAAGCGAAGCTGCCGTCGAGGCGAACGGGCAGGTCCGGCAGATTGGCAAAGTCATAGCGCCCGTAGGTGCCCACATCCGGGCGCTGATCCTGCAAGCCCACGATGTCCAGGGCGGTGCCCCACCAGCCGGGTGGAAATGGAGACTGTTCCAGCTTCATCCGAGCCCTCCCTGAATTCAGGGAGCCGAGCCAAGCCGCAAAGATTGGCGTCAGAATGTCGAGTGTCGCAGGGGAGTTGTCCGTCCTGAGGTCGCGACGCAAGCCCAGGACACTCGCTCACGGTCTGGCGCTCCTACGGCGGCGGTGAAGACCCCGGCTCTGCGCGCCCTTTGGCGTTGATCTTCGATCAAGTCCGGGCGCTCCGGCCGGGGACGCAAAAGCGAGGCTCGTGCGCAAGACCCCGTCTGCGTTCCCGGAAACCGAGGCCACGACCGCCAGGTCGGGGCAGAGGTTATCAGGGATCTTCCCCGCCCGTGCTCGAGCCGGCAACCATATGCAATTGAACGAGGCAGAACACTAACCCAGCCAATCCGGGAGCCGATCCAGGCCGATGAGGGCCTCGTAGGTCTGGCGCGGCCGCACCACCGCCCAGGACCCGCCCTTCACCAGCACCTCGGGGACCAGGAGCCGGGAGTTGTAGGTCGAGGACATGGCCGCCCCGTAGGCCCCGGCGGTCATGAAGGCGACGAGGTCGCCGGGGCCGAGCGGCGGCAGGCGGCAGTTGAGCGCCAGGTAGTCGCCGGTCTCGCACACGGGGCCCACCACGTCCTGCAGCAGGGGCGCCCGGCGGCCGGTCGGCTTGCGCACCGGCCAGACCTCGTGCTCGGCCTCGTAGAGCGTGGGCCGGATCAGGTCGTTCATGGCGGCATCGACGACGGTGAAGGTTTTGTCGCGCCCTCTCTTGGCGTGGATCACGCGTGCGACCAGCACGCCGGCGTTGGCGACGATCATGCGGCCGGGCTCGAGCACGATCCCGAGCCCGAGGTCGCCCAGGGTCTCGCGCACCACCGCCGCGTAGTCCGCGGGCGAGGGCAAGCCGACGTCCGAGCTGCGATAGGGCACGCCGAGGCCGCCGCCCAGGTCGAGATGCTGCAGCCGATGGCCGGCGGCGCGCAGGGTGCCCACCAGCTCGCGCATGAGCGCGAAGGCGTTGCGGAACGGCTCGAGGCCGGTGATCTGGCTGCCGATGTGCATGTGGATACCGGTGAGCGCGAGGCCTGGAAGCTTCGCCGCCCTGGCACAGAGGCGGGGCGCATCCTGGTAGGGCACGCCGAACTTGTTCTCGGCCCTGCCGGTGGAAATCTTGGCGTGCGTCTTGGCATCGACGTCGGGATTGATGCGCAAGGCGATGTGCGCGGTGCGGCCGAGCCCCGCGGCGAGCTCGCTCAGCACCTCGAGCTCGGGCTCGGACTCCACATTGAAGCTGAGGATGCCCTCCCTCAGGGCGAAGGCCATCTCCGCGCGCGTCTTGCCGACGCCTGCGAAAATGATGCGGTCGCCCGGGACGCCGGCTGCCAGCGCGCGCCGCAGCTCGCCTTCCGAGACCACGTCCATGCCTGCGCCCAGCCGCGCCAGGGTGGCGATGACGGCCTGGTTGGAGTTGGCCTTCAGCGCATAGCAGATGAGGGGGTCGAAGCCGGCGAACGCATGCTGCAGCACGCGGTAGTGCCGCTCCAGCGTGGCGGTGGCATAGCAATAGAATGGGGTGCCGACCGAATCGGCCAGCGCCGCGAGGCTCACGTCCTCGGCGTGGAGGACGCCACCCCGGTACGCGAAATGATGCATGTAAGCCTGTCAGCGAATCAGGGGATCGAGGATCGACGGCCTGTGCGGCGGGGGCTCGCCCGGCTTGGGCGGGGGCACGTCGCTGACCTGTTTGGGTGGCGCATCGAGCGGCCCGCGCACACCGCAACCCCCGGTGCCGAGCAACCCCAGCACCGTCAAGGCCATCGCGACGCACAGCGGCAGGCGCCTGGTCATCGAGCCCAATGAACCTCTGTGTGAACGGAACCCCTGTGAACGCAGGCTGTGAACCTTGTTCACGATTCGCAGTAGCACGGCTGCCCGCGAGTCGAGAAGGACTTTGAGGGCCAACTCTGGCATTTTTAGTCCTTTCCGCCTTGCTTTTCCAACCGCTTTATCCAGGCCTTGGACATTTTGCGCACGTTCTGTGGCGCAGTTCCACCATAGCTTGAGCGGCTCCTGACCGAGCTTTCCACCGAAAGCACGGAAAAGACCGCCTCGGTGACGCGCAGCTCCACCGCCTGCATCGCCGCCAGCGGCAGCTCGTCGAGGCCCACGCCCCTGGCCTCTGCCGCCGCCACGATACGGCCGGTGACGTGGTGCGCCTCGCGGAACGGCAGGCCCAGCTCGCGGACCAGCCAGTCTGCGAGGTCGGTGGCGGTGGAGAAGGCGCAGGCCGCGGCCCGGCGCATGGCCTCCGCGTCGGGCTCCAGGTCCTCAACCATGCCGGTCATGGCCGCCAGCGCGAGCCGGAGGCTCGCCATTGCATCGAGGGCGGGCTCCTTGTCCTCCTGCAGGTCCTTGGCGTAGGCCAGCGGCAGGCCCTTCATCACCATCAGCAGGCCCTGGAACGCGCCGGCGACGCGCCCGACCTTGGCGCGTGTCAGCTCCGCGGCATCCGGGTTGCGCTTCTGCGGCATGATCGACGAGCCGGTGGTGAAGCGGTCGGAGAGGCGCACGAACCCGAACTGCGGTGTCACCCACAGCACGATCTCGTCGGCGAGGCGCGACAGATGCATGGCGGCGATCGCCGTGGCGGCCAGCGTCTCCAGCACGAAGTCGCGGTCGGACACGGCGTCGAGCGAGTTGGCGCAGGGACGCGCGAAGCCCAGCGCCTCCGCCGTCTTGTGCCGGTCGATGGGAAACGAGGTGCCCGCCAGCGCGGCGGCACCGAGCGGGCTCTCGTTGAGCCGCGCGCGCGCATCTCCGAGCCGGCCGCGGTCGCGCGCCAGCATTTCGACATAGGCGAGGAGATGATGGCCGAAGGTGACGGGCTGTGCGGGTTGCAGGTGCGTGAAGCCCGGCATGACGAGGTCGGCGTGGCTCTCCGCCTTGCGCGCCAGCGCCAGCTGCAGCGCCGTCAGGGCGGCATCGGCGCCGTCGATCCAGTCGCGCACGTAGAGCCGGAAGTCGGTCGCCACCTGGTCGTTGCGCGAGCGCGCGGTGTGCAGCCGCGAGGCCGGCTCGCCGATGAGCTCCCCGAGCCGGCTCTCGACGTTCATGTGCACGTCCTCGAGGGCGGCGGAGAACTGAAACTCGCCGCGCTCGATCTCGGCCATCACCCGGTCGAGGCCGTCGGCGATCTGGCGCGCGTCCTCCCTCGAGATGATGCCCTGCTCGCCGAGCATGGCCGCGTGCGCCTTGGAGGCACGGATGTCCTGCGGCGCCAGGGCCTTGTCGAAGGCCACCGAGGCGTTTATCTCCTGCATCACCTCAGCCGGCGACATCTTGAAGCGGCCACCCCACATCTTGTTGGCGGACTTGTCGGTCACGAGGCACCTACCTGACGTTGCAGCAATGCGGGCGCACAGCACATGCCGACAGCGGGTCCCAAGCCTGGCTCAGCGCGGATAGCGGTCGTTTCACTCGCCACGGCCGCGCTCGCCGCGGTCGTGGGGTTCGCAGCGGTATACGTGACGCTCGGCAGGCCTGACAACGCCGCTCCGGCCCTCCACCCGGTACCGCCGGCCGCCGCCCAGGGCCTCCCGAAAGGGCCCGGCCTGAACGACCTGAGCAAGGGCCACATGGCGGCCTTCGTCTTCCGCAAGGAGCCCGAGGCGCTGCCGGAGGTCAAATTCCAGGACGAGCAGGGCAAGGAGCGCACCCTGGCCGACTGGCGCGGCAAGGTTGTGCTCCTCAACCTGTGGGCGACCTGGTGCCTGCCCTGCCGCAAGGAGATGCCGGGCCTCGACCGGCTGCAGCAGGAGCTGGGCTCCGGCAAGTTCGAGGTAGTGGCGATCAGCGTCGACCGCAAAGGCGTCCCGGGTGCCAGGAAGTTCCTCGACGACATCAAAGTCGGCAAGCTCGCCGTCTACGTCGACACGACCCTGCGCACGACCTCGCAGCTGGGCGCCGTCGGCCTGCCGGCCACCCTGCTGATCGATGCCGACGGCCGCGAGATCGGCCGCCTGCTCGGCCCCGCCGAGTGGGACAGCGAGGACGCCAAGCGCCTCATCCGCGCAGCGACCAACTGACCTCGAGCCGCACAATATTGTAGCGGCATCGCGCGTGTGGACCTATACGTGCGCCGGGGCGGGTACGACTAAAGTAGGAGATCACGATGGAGCGCGTGAACGACACCATTCTGCTCATAGGGCGACTCATGTTGGCGACGCTGTTCCTGCAGGCGGGAATCCCCAAGGCGATGGGGTACATCTACGGCGATCAGGTCTACGCGGCCTTCCTGAAGTCCGTCTCCAGCTCCGGGCTTCCATACCCCGAGGTCTGGGCCCTGGTCGGCATCGCCATCGAGGTGCTCGCACCGGTCCTATTGGTTCTCGGCATTTTCCCGCGCGTATCTTCGCTGCTGCTCGTCGCCTTCGTGATCGCGGCCACGCTGATCGCCCACAAGTATTGGGAGTTCGCCGATGCGGCGCGGCGGGCCCAGCAGGTCAGCTTCTTCAAGAATGTCGGCCTCACCGGCGGGCTGCTGCTCTATTTCGTCAGCGGTCCGGGCGCCTTCTCCCTGGCGGGGCGCACCGCGGGAGCGGGCATGGGCGTGCCCGCGCGCGCTTAGCGCAACGCGGACCTCGGTGCCGAAAAGCAAGTGTCAGACCCGCCGGGCACTGCGGGTCTGACACCAAGGCGCAAGGCGCGCCCCGTGGCGTCTCGGCGTCAGACCCTGCGGGCCTGACACCTCTCATCGCCACTTACCACTTGCCCCACGAGCCCCAGCTGCCCCAGCCCAGGCCGTGCGTGAACTTGTAGGTCAGCGTCAGGCGGGCGGTGTGCAGGGACGGCTCGAGATCGTGGTTGACCCAAGAGTTCACCTCGAAGTTCTCGCTGTCGAACTGGGTGAACCGGTACTCCAGCCGCAGGAACCAGTTGCTGTGCAGCCGCGTATCGACACCGAGACCGACGAAGTATCCGCTCAGCGTGTCGTCGAACGAGGAGAAGCGATGGCCGCTCAACTTGCCCCTCGAGGAGCTGGAGAACTCACCCTCCGTATAGCCGCCCGATACGTACCAGAGCGTGGCCGGGCTCGACAGGAAGCCCAGCCGCCCACCGACGGACCAGGTGTTGTCGAGGCTGAGGCTCCTCCGGAGCCAACCGTCGTCCCACGATGTCGACGTGTCGGAGAAATCGTAGTCGGCGAACACGCCGAACACGATGTGCGAGTGCTGCCAGTCATAGCCCATGGTGACGGTGCCGAAGAAGATGTCGTCGCCTACGCTGTGGCTATGGCGACGCCACTCGTCGTAATGCCAACGGTTGACGTCGAAGTCGTGGAGCACGGCTCCGGCGCCGATGCCGGCACCGAAATAGAAGCCGGTCCAGGACGGCGGCGGCGGCGCTTCGTACTTGGGTGCGGCAATCGTCGGAGGCGGCCGCTTGTAGGGCCCGTCGGCGATGGCATTGCTCGTCGTGACAGAGAGGGCGGCTGCTACGCCCACAATCAGCTTTTTCATAGGGAAGGGTTCCTGTGGTTCTGATACGCAGCACGCTCGAGCCGCTTTTGCCGGCACTCGTTGTGTTTTCGTGTTGAGCGCAGCACCAAACGATTTGCACAGGATTGGGCAGGCGCCAGCACGTCCTGAGTGCTGGAAACCCAGTGCAATAGCAAGTATCGCAATTTCAGTTCGCCTGTTTTTAAGTGAAATTGCAGCAACTCGGCCACTTGGATAATATATAGAGTAATATATAAATGAGATAATACTAATAGCCGCTGTTCGATATCTTCCATCGCATTTAACTCGCGATCGAGCAGGCCGCGCCAGGCGCAGGCCAGCCTCTGTGAGCCCGACCCCGCGCACGATGGGCACGGTCGCAGGCCAGCCGCCGCTCAGCCAGGAATGCCGTTTGCCGCGCCCAGGAGGGCCGTACGCCGCGATCTGCGCGCTCCCGGTACCTGAAAGCCACCCACGCGCGCCCCACGCCAGAAGGCCCCGCAGGCGCGGCGCAGGGTTGCGGCGGCAAGCGGCTCTTCCTGCTCAGGCGCCGGCCCCGGCGGCAGATTGCGCGGCCGCCAGCGTGTTCCGGATGAGGCACGCCACCGTCATCGGCCCGACGCCGCCGGGAACCGGCGTGAGGGCGCCGGCCACCTCCGCCACCTCGGCAAACGCCACGTCGCCGACCAGGCGGCTCCTGCCGTCCGGGCCTGCGACTCGCTGGATGCCCACATCGATGACGATGGCTCCCGGCTTGATCCAGGTCGCCTTCACCATCTCGGCCCGGCCCGCAGCGGCGACCACCAGATCGGCGCGGCGCACCACCGCCGGCAGATCGCGCGTCTTCGAGTGCGCCACCGTCACCGTGCAGCTCTCGGCGAGCAAGAGCTGCGCCATCGGCTTGCCGACGATGTTGGAGCGGCCGATCACCACCGCCTCCATGCCCTCCAGGCTCGGCCGCACCGACTTGGCGAGGACGAGGCAGCCGGCCGGCGTGCACGGCGCGATGCCCCTGGCTCCGGTGGCGAGGCGCCCGACGTTGACGGGATGGAAGCCGTCGACGTCCTTGGCCGGGTCGATCGCCTCGATCACCCTGGTGGCATCGATCTGCTTCGGCAGCGGCAGCTGCACCAGGATGCCGTGCACCTCCGCGCTCGCATTGAGCCTCCCGATCAGGGCCAGCAGCTCGGCCTCGCCGGTCGAGGCGGGCAGCCGGTGCTCGAAAGAGAGCATGCCGGCCTCGCGCGTCGCCTGCGCCTTGGTGCGCACGTAGACCTGGCTCGCCGGGTCCTCGCCCACCAGCACCACGGCGAGCCCGGGCGCCACCCCGCGCGCCGCCTTCAGCCTCTCGACGCCGGCCGCCACCTCGCGCCGCAGGCCCGCGGCGATCGCCTTGCCGTCGATGATGGCGGCCTTCTGCATGGCATTCCCCTCGGTCGAGAGCGTCCCTCAGCCCAATGCGCCGGCGCGCGCCGCCACCAGCGCCTCGATCTCGGCCGGCGCGCCGGCGATGCCGATGAGCTTGACCCGCGACTTGTGCCCCCGCACGACGCGGACGCGCCCGCCCGCGACGCCCAGCCATTGCGCGACCACCTTCTCCAGGGCAGCGTTGGCAGCGCCATCCTCGGCGGCGGCCCGCACCCGCACCTTGAGGGCCTGTCCCTGCGCCGTCTCCACGAGGCCGTCGACGGCGTCGCGTCCTCCCTTCGGCGTCACGCGGGCGAGCACCTCCAATCCGTCGGGACCAGGGCGCCGATAGAGGGTCATGCGCGTCTCAGCCAGTCGTGCAGATTGCCAATTACGACATGCTGCACGCCGAGGCAGAGCAGCAGCAGGATCATGGGCGAGAGGTCGATGCCGCCGAGATCGGGCAGCAGGCGGCGAATCGGGCGCAGCAGCGGCTCGGTCACCGCCGTCAACGCCTGCCACAGCGTGCGGACGAAGGGATTGTAGGTGTTGATCACGTTGAAAGCGATGAGCCAGCTCACAATGACGGCTGCAATGATCACCCACATGTAGAGGCCGATGAGATAGCTGATGAACTCCAGCAGTCTTGTCATGTCGCTGCCCTCGGCTTGATTGTGGCAGTGACGTGTAATGGCACAAGGCTTGTGCGACAAGTGCAGGCACGCAGGATCGGCCCCGAAAGTTGGCTCCTTTCCCGTGGATTTCCGAGTTGCGCCGGCAAAGCCGACCGGCGCCGTAGCCGGCCCTCGTTCCAGGTCGGCCGCCGGAGCCGTCAGCGGCTGCCGCGGAGCGCGCCGGCGACGCGCCCGTCGCGGGAGGGCAGCCCCTTGCTTGACAAGCTCCAGGCCCCCCACATAAATGGACCCGCCTCGGGGGCCGTAGCTCAGCTGGGAGAGCGCTGCAATCGCACTGCAGAGGTCAGGGGTTCGATTCCCCTCGGCTCCACCAATCAGCCCGCATTTCTCACAACCGGAGTTTGCGACTCCGACAGCCCCAACGGGTGTCATTCCGGCGTTTGCCTGCACCGGCGAAGGCCGGTGTCGCCGGAATCCATCTACCAACATGCTTCCGGAACTCGTTGTGGGCTGGATGCCGGGGACAAGCCCCGGCATGACAATGTGATCGATGCGTTGGAGACGGAGCACGGGTGCGAGCTGTCCGGGCTAG
>Ga0075431_100007932_pt1 | contig 10583 bp, 5 predicted proteins | sample RhiMetdeltSRZDD5_FD_75297 | JGI IMG/M metagenome (GOLD analysis project Ga0075431, IMG submission 75297) | Populus rhizosphere microbial communities from Tennessee, USA - Rhizosphere MetaG P. deltoides SRZDD5 | ecosystem: Host-associated > Plants > Roots > Rhizosphere > Soil | place: USA...
CACTGAAGCGCGGCCGTAAACCTCTTGTGGACATTGCGCCGCCGGGCGGGTCGCTAAAGTCCGTAGGATCGGTCTCAGATACGCTCGCTCGGTCACGCACACGGCTCGCCTGATCCCCGCGCCGTGGCCGGGTCCTACCCTCTCGTCGACGTTGGTGTCGTCAGCGGAACGTCAGCGCTGCCACACCACCGAGGAGGGTATGCTCATGAGACGAACACTCTGTCTGCGCATCATCATTCCGTTGTTGGCGATGTCAGCCACGCTCGGCGCGCAGCAGGAACCGACGCCCGGTCAGGGCGGAACGATCACCGGCACCGTTCGCGACCGCGCGACGCAACAGCCGATTGCGTCCGCGCAGGTCTCACTGATCGGCACGACACGCGGCGGCCTCTCGAACGACCAGGGGATATACCGCATCAACGGCGTGCCGGCCGGCACGTACCAGGTGCGCGTGCTGCGCATTGGGTATCAGGCATCGGTTATGCCCGTCACGGTCACGAACGGCCAGTCCACCACGCTCGATGTGCCGTTAGGTGCCACGGTCGTCACGCTCGACCAGGTGACGGTCACGGCGACGGGCGAGCAGATCCGGCAACGCGAGACCGGCAGCAGCGTCGCTACGATCGCTCCTGCCGTCGAGGAGCTTGCGGTGACGAGCAATATGACGGACGTCCTGAACTCCCGCGCGCCCGGCCTCTACGTGCAACAGTCGAACGGCGCCGCGGGCACCGGATCGCGGATTCGCGTGCGGGGCGCCAACTCGCTGTCGCTGTCGAACGAGCCGCTGCTGATCGTCGACGGCGTCCGACAGAACAACGATGTCGGGAACCGCGAGCAGGTCAATATTTCCAGCGCCAACACGCTCGGCACGAACGTCGCCACGGGCGGCCAGACCGTGTCGCGCCTGAACGACATCAACCCCGAGGACATCGAGACCATTGACGTCATTCGCGGACCGTCGGGCGTTGCGCTCTACGGCACGGCGGCGGCGAACGGCGTCATCCAGATCACGACGAAGCGGGGACGCGCTGGGCGGACGCGCTGGTCCACGTATGTCGAGGGCGGCCGGACTACGAACGAGACGGACTTCCCCGACAACGTCGCCATGCGCGGCGTCGCCGCGAACGGCACCACCGTGCAGTGCAACATCGACGCGCGGACCCGCGGCCTGTGCACACCCGAGGAGATCGTATCGCGCAACCCGCTCACGGATCTCAGCCCGTTCCGCAATGGCGAACGCCGCGCGATCGGCGTGAACGCAACGGGCGGGACGGATCGCTACAGTTTCTACGTCGGTGGCGACTACGACGGCGAATCGGGCGTCCTCCCGACGAGCTTCTCCCGGAAAGCCGCGCTTCGCGGCAACCTGCGCACGCAGCTGCGCACCAACTGGGACCTGTCGTTCAACAACAGCTTCGTTCGCGATCAGACGCAGCTTCCCATCAGCGACAACAGCACGCTCGGGTATCTCGGCGTCGGGCTACTTGGTCGTCCGCTTCAGTCCGACACGCTCAATGGCGGCTGGTTCAACCGGATCGGGCCCGAGCAGATCGACTACCTGAACGTCAACGTTCGCGCGAACCGCTACAGCAACTCACTGAACACGAACGTCCAGGCGTTGCCGTGGCTCAGCTTCGCGGGCGTCGCGGGACTCGATTACGTCAATCAGCTCACCAAGCAGATCATTCCACCGAATCGCGTGTTCGTGGCCGACCTCCCGCAGGGCAGCGTCGACTCGAATCCGTGGAACATCTACAACTGGACCGCGCAGGCCACAGCGACGGCGTCATTCACGCCATTCACCGACATCCGGTCGTCGACGCAGCTCGGCGGGCAGTACGTGCAGGAGACGTTTCAGGGGACGAGTGCGCGCGGTGCGGTGCTCACGCCGGGCTCCAGCTCGCTCAGTGGCACGAGCGCGCGGTTCCGCGTTGCGGAATACAACACGGACAACGTGCTCCTCGGCTGGTTTGTCCAGGAGCAGGTCGCGTGGCGCGATCGCCTCTTCGTGAACTTCGGTGTGCGCGGCGATCGGAACAGTGCGTTCGGTCAGCGCTTCGGTTGGGTCTACTACCCGACTGTGAACGCGTCGTGGGTCACGAGCGAGGAAGGCTTCTTCCCGCAGAACCAGGTGTTGTCGTCGCTGCGCCTCCGTGCCGCGTACGGACAGTCGGGGCGTCAGCCGAACTTCCGCGACGCCATCACCTATATGAACCCGACTGCGGTCCGCATCGACAACTCGGAACAGCCGGCCGTCACGTTTACCCAGGCTGGCGTGGGCGACCCCACGCTCAAGCCCGAGCGGACGGCCGAGTACGAGCTCGGGTTCGACGCGGGGATCGCGAATGACCGCATGAATCTGCAGGTCACCTATTACGACAAGACGACCCGCGATCTCCTCGTGCAGCGCCCGCTCGCGGTGTCGGTCGGTGGATCGGATACGCGGTTCGAGAACATCGGCCGCATGCGCAACACCGGCTGGGAAATGCAGCTCTCGGGCACCGTCGTGAAGACGGAACCCGCGGTCTTCGAGCTCATGATCGGGGGGGCCCTCAACGACAACAAGCTCGAGGAGCTGGGCGAAGGAATCGCACCCATCACGTTCAACAGCGCGCGCCAGCAACATCGCGGCGGATACCCGGCCGGTGGCTGGTGGCAGCGGACGTACACGTATGAGGATGCGAACAACGACGGCCTGATCGCGCGTACTGAAGTGCAGTTGGCAGACACCGCGGTCTACCTCGGGAACCCGCTGCCCAAGAAAGAGTTCCAGGTGCAGCCAGCGCTGACCGTGTTCCGCAACTTCCGGCTGCAGGCGCTTCTGAGCTACCGCGGTGGCTTCAAGACGCTGAACAACACGGATCGCTTCCGTTGCGTGTTCGCGCAGAACTGCCTTGCGATCAATGATCCGACGTCACCCCTCGAGGCACAGGCGGCGGCCATCGCCGGTCTGCTCACGACCGATGCGGGCTACATCGAGGATGCGTCGTTCACTCGGCTGCGCGAGGTCTCGATGACGGTCACGATGCCGAAGCGGTGGTCGGATGCGGCGCGGGCCGACAACCTCAGCTTGACGCTCGCCGGCCGCAACCTCGCCACGTGGACCGATTACAAGGGGCTCGATCCCGAGGTCACGTCGACGCCCAACCAGAACTTCTCGACGTCCGACTTCCTGACGCTGCCGCCGGTGCGGGCCTTCGTGTTCCGCGTGAACCTCACGTTCTAGTCATTCTGAACCGAAGGCGAGGAATCCTCGGTGTCGCGATCGAGCGGCGCTCTACCGTATGCCGAGAATTCCTCATCGCCCGCTCTGCGGGCGCCCGCCTCGGGATGACAATCGAACCCTACATCGACGTCTTCCTCATATGACCACATCGTTTATTCGACGCACCGGCGTGATGACGCTGACGGCGGTCGTGCTGACGTTCGCGAGCGCGTGCAGCACCGACGAAGTGCTGAGCGTGGAGGATCCGGACGTGGTGCGTCCGGAGTCGCTCGACGATCCCGCCAGTCTCCCGGTGTTCCTGTCGTCGGCCTACGCGGAAGTGCTGGCCGGTTACAATGGCGGTACGTTCGAGGGCATCGTGAACTATTCGGGATTGCTTGCCGACGAGTTCATCCAGACCGAGTCGTTCCCAACCCGGTTCGAGGTGGACACGCGCAACATGCTCGTGGGCAACACGAGCCTCCGCGACATCTTCCGCGAGCTCTCCCGCGGCCGTGCGGCCGCCGAGCGGGCGGCGCGCAAGTACGTGGAGCTCGAGTCGCCTAACGCGATCGGCCGCGCGGAGGCGCTGAACCTGGCGGGGTTCGCGTACATCTTCTTTGGCGAGAACTACTGCTCCGGCGTGCCGTTCAGCACGCTCAACGACGATCAGACGATCACCTACGGCGCACCGCAGACGACACAGGAGATGTTCGAGACCGCGATCGCGCAGTTCGACACGGCCATCACGGTCGCGACAGCCGTTGGTGGCTCGAACGCCACGCGGTTCATCAACGCGGCGCGGATCGGCCGCGGGCGCGCGCTGATCAACCTAGGCCGCTTCGCCGACGCGGCGGCGGCGGTCACGGGGGTCGCGCCAGAATTCAAGTTCGATTTCCAGCACTCCGACAACTCCGCGCGCCAGAACAACGGCGTCTGGTCGTTGTCGATCAACGGCGGGCGATGGGGGGTGGCGGATCGCGAAGGGGGGAGCGGCCTGACCTTCCGGTCGGCCCCGGACGTACGCGTCGCGAGCCGCCCCCGCTCGATCAACAACGGCAATGGGTTCGACGGTGGGCCCATGTTCGAGGCGCTGAAGTATCCGGCTCGGACGACGGCCGTCACGCTCGCCGATGGCGTCGAGGCAGAGCTGATCAAGGCGGAAGCGCAGTTGCAGGCGGGCAACGCGACGGGGTTCGTGGGAACGCTCAATGCACTGCGCGCGAATGCGGCCGTGCTGACGGCGCGTGGTTACACCGGAACGCTGCCGGCGCTCGCCGACCCCGGCACGGCGGCGGGGCGACAGGATCTGCTGTTCCGCGAACGAGCCTACTGGCTGTTCCTCACCGCACACCGGCTTGGCGACATGCGGCGACTCATTCGTCAATACAGCCGCGGTGCCGAGACGGTGTTCCCGACCGGCTCGTACTTCTCGAACGGCCGCACGACGATCTACGGCACCGACACGAGCTTCCCGATTCCTGTGGAGGAGCTCAACAACCCCGAGGTCGAAGCCGGGCCGCCGAATCTCAAGGGCTGCCTCAACCGCGACGCCTAGCGTCGGTCGTGAGCCGGTAGTCGCTAATCGGATACCGGTCGAGTGCAATGGGGTCAGACTCGAGCCAACTAAGTGCTCGGGGCTGACCCCATTGCCTAACAATGCGACGCGAGCGCGATCGACGCTCTCGACCAGGCGGCTTCAGTTGCCAGTCGTCAGTTCTCAGGTGAACAGTCATCGGTGGTGAGTGCTTCAGTTGCCAGTGGCCAGAGAATGGCGGCCGGGGACCGCCCGCGCGCGGGGGATCACTGGCTACCGACAACTAACCATGCCGGCTGATGACTGCTGACCCGACCACTCACAACGGACGCTCAATGGGCCGAGAGCCTAAACCACTCCACCCTTGCGTACCCTAGGAGTCCGAGGTATATACCTAGGAGTCCTAGGGTACTTCGTCTTTCCTCAAGGTACTTCGTTTTCAGGTCACGGCGCATCGCATGGCGGACTCCTCCACCGACTTCCTCAAAGGCACGCTCGATCTCATGGTCCTCAAGACGCTCTCCTGGGCGCCCACGCACGGCTACGGCATAGCGCGGTGGATCGAACAGTGCACGGATGATGTCCTTCAGGTCGAGGAAGGCTCCCTGTACCCGGCCCTCCACAAACTCGAGGAGCGAGGGCTCATCGTCGCGGAGTGGGGCGTGACCGAGCACAATCGGCGCGCGAAGTTCTACCGGCTCACCACGGCAGGGAAGAAGCAGCTCGCCGCCTCGCGCGATTATTGGGCGCGCTTCGCCGGTGCCGTGTTCAAGGTGCTGGAAACCGCGCCGGGCACGCGCTAACGGGTGCAACCGTGTTCGATCCGCAGCAGGCGCCGCCACCCGAGGCACGTCGCGCCGCCATGTGGCGCCGGTATCTCCACTTCTGGGGACCGCGTGCCGAGGTCGACGTGGATGACGAGCTCGCGTTTCACATCGAAATGCGCGCGCGCGACTACATGGCACGCGGGCTGTCCGCGGCCGACGCTCGCCGCGCGGCTACGCGCCGACTCGGCGATCTCGACGCCGCGCGCGCCGAGTGCATCGCCATTACCGCCAGAAGAGAGCGCCGCATGACCCGCGCCCAGCTCATCGACGCATTCGTTCACGATGTTCGTTACGCGGTCCGCACGCTCGGCCGACAGAAGGGGTGGACCGTCGTCGCGATCGCGACGCTCGCCCTGGGGATCGGCGCGAACACAGCCGTGTTCAGCGTCGTGAACGCCCTGGTGCTCAATCCGCTGCCGTACCCTAACGCGGATCGCGTGGCGATGGTCTACCTGGAGCCGACGGAGGGCAACTCCACCGGCATGCGTGTCTTCGTCGCCCCGCAACCGCGGGTCGTGCGGCTGTGGAAGGAGCACGCACGGTCATTCGAGGCGCTCGAACCGTTCCGGGCGTCGGACCGGGCGATGCGCACGAGCGACGGCACGTCGAGTACCGTGCGGGCCGCGTTCGTGTTGCCCAGCTTCGCGAGCTTCACCGGCGCGAGGCCGATGATGGGTCGTGCGTTCACCGACGTCGACCTCGCGGAAGGCGGCCGAGTTGCGCTGCTGAGCGAGCCGTTCTGGCGCTCGCGATTCGGTGCGGACTCCGCAGTCATCGGCAAAGCCATCACGCTGGACCGCGAGATGTATACAGTGATCGGCATCATGCCGCCGAGCTATCGCCTGCCGCGCCTCAGCGAAACGGTGAGCGACGTCTGGCTGCCGCTGGACGTTCGCGAGGAGGGCTTGGGGCTGTCGGTCATCGCACGGTTGCGCCCGAACGTGACGCCTGCGGTCGCCGCGAGCGAGCTCGATTCCGTCTACGCACGCTCGGCGCTTGCGAAGGACGACCACGGTGACTTCAAGGCGAAGTTGAGCCTTCCGTCTCAACTGGTGGACTTCCGGGATTCGCTGGTGATGCTCTCGGCCGCCGTCGCGCTCGTCCTGCTCATCGCCTGCGGTAACGTCGCGCACCTTCTGCTGGCGCGAACTGCGGCACGACAGCGGGAGCTCGCGGTGCGCGCCGTGCTGGGTGCCAGTCGCACGCGGATCGTCCGGCAACTGCTCACGGAGAGCTTGTTGCTGGGTGCCGCGGGGTGCGTCGGCGGCCTCCTGGTGGGATGGGGCGGCCTGAACGCGCTCGTCGCGCTGCGGCCCGACTCACTCCCCGAGCTTGCCGCCGCCCACATCGACGGCGCGACCCTCGCCGTCACGGCCGGCCTTGCCGCACTCACCAGCCTCGCCGTCGGCGCGTTAGGCGCCCTCCATGCGCTGCGGCACTCGGCGCACGATGCCCTGAAGGCGGGGACGCTCGGGCTTTCTCAGTCGCGGCGGCAACGACGGCTGCGATCGTTGCTGGTCGTGAGTGAGATGGCGGTGTCGACGGTCCTGCTTGTGGGGGCGACCCTGCTGGTGCGGAGCATCGCGCACCTGCAGTCCATCGATCCGGGCTTCGAGCCCCGAGGTCTCTACGCGATACAGGTTGCGTTGCCCCTCGACAGCTACGCGACGCGCGCTGCACGACGCGCGTTCATCGGGCAACTTGCGGAGCGTATCCGGAGCGCGCCGGGCGTCGCTGCCGTGACGGTTGCCGCCGGGGCCCCGCCGAGTCGGAACTGGATGATCGGGGCGCTCCAGGTGGATGGGCAGCCGGCGCCCGCGACTGGAGCGACGGCTTTCGTGGACTATAACGGCGTGGATGCGAACTACTTTCGCGTCATGGGAATCCCGTTGCTGGAGGGCACGACACTGACGGATACGTCCGCGTCCTCTCGCCAGGGCCTCGTGAACGCAGGCTTCGTGCGGAAGCATTGGCCCGGTCAGCCAGCAGTTGGACGTCGGTTCCGCGTGGTGTACGACGGCAAGGAAGAATGGAACACCATTGTGGGCGTCGTCGGGGATGCGTTCACCGGCGGACTCACGGCGGAGGCGGGCACGCCGATGGTGTATGTGAAGTCGACCGACCTGTTCGAGCCTGTGGTGATCATTCGCGCGGCTGCGGGGGCCGATCCGGTCCCCGGCATTCGATCACTCATCACGCAAGCTGACCCGGCGCTTGCGCCGCCCACGATCTCGAACGTCGAGAACGCGATGCAGCGGAGCGTTGCCGGTCCGCGATTCACCATGGTGTTGCTCGTCGCGTTCACCGTACTCGCGCTCGTGCTCGCGGCGATCGGGCTCTACGGCGTGATGGCATTCGCGGTCGCGCAGCAGACGAGAGAGATCGGCATCCGCATCGCGCTTGGCGCCACGCAAACCGGTATCGCGCGGTCGGTGCTACTTCGCGGTGTCGTGCTGGCGTGCGTCGGCGCCGGCTTGGGCCTCCTCGGCGCTCGCTGGGGCACCAAGGTTCTCGAGCATATGCTGTATGGTGTGGGGCGGTTCGATGCGGCGTCGTTCGCGATCGGAGCGCTCGTATTGCTCGGCGCGGCGGTGCTCGCGTGCCTCGTGCCCATGCGGCGAGCGGTGTCCGTGGACCCGCTCATCGCGATCCGGGCCGACTGAACGTCCAGTCGCAGCGACCGGCAAGCGCCCCAGGGTGCATCGACAGCGCCAATCCGCGGCGGCTCGCAGCGTCGTCAGGAGCATCCGATTCGGTGTCAGGCTCCCTTATGAGCCGGCTCCCGTATGACGCGGAGTGCCGTCCCCCACGGATCGCGCACGACGATCGTTCCCGCGCTCGACCGCTCGACCGTGTAGCCCGCCTGCTCGAGGCTGTTCGCAACATGACTGACTTCCACCGCGTCGGGAAGAAGCATCTCCCACTCCAGTAACCGAGCCTCGTCGTCGAGGGCGGGCGCGGCACCTGCGAGCCAGGTGTTGGTGCCGAGGTGGTGATGGTAGCCGCCTGCGGCCAGAAACAGCGCTCCCGGGTAGCCCCACACGACCTTGTCGAGTCCGAGGGCGTCGTGATAGAACGCCTCCGCCGTTCGGAGGTCGCCGACGTGCAGGTGGACGTGGCCGATCACCGTCCCGTTAGGCATGCCGTTCCACGGCTCGCCGCCGCCCGCCCGCACGAGATCCGGCAGGTCGAGCGGCATCGTGGTCATCGCAATCTGTCGTCCCTCGTATCGCCACTCGCCACGCGGACGGTCGGCGTAGACCTCGATCCCCAGACCGTCAGGGTCCTTCAGGTAGATCGCCTCGCTCACGAGATGATCCGAGCTCCCCGCAACCGCCCCGATCTGTGCCAGGTGCCCCGCGAACCGGCCGAGCGATGCCCGGTCCGGCAGCAGAATGGCGAAGTGATAGAGTCCCAGTCGCCCGGGACGCGGAGCCGGTCGCGCGCCCGGGAGCTCGTGCAGCTCCAGGATCGGTTGATCCTCGGCAGTCGCGCCGAGAACGGCGACACTATCCCTGTTCCGAAACGTCCGGAGCCCGATCACTCGTTCGTAATAGGCGAGCGAACGTGCGAGATCGGCCACCTGGAGTCGGACCGGGCCGAGGCGAGTGGCTGCAGGAAGGCGGTATCCGGGCGGCTTGATGCCATGTTGCTCGGCATCCGCCGCGAGGTCCGCAGGCGTTGACGGGTTTCGCTGCATGTGTGAGCTCCGTGTGGTCGAACGTCGACGACCCGGCAGGGAGGCGCCGGCTCTGCGCTGCTCGACAGCACAATCGACCGAGATGGACCAGCGCCGATCAGCGAGGGCGAGCCCAGCCGCGCGGGTCCTCATGACTAGCCCGACGCCCACCGTCCGATGATCAGCCGCACGGTGTAATGTATGTTCCATCATCCCGACCTGAGACGTATGGCGACTGCATCGACCGACCTCGCCCCAGCCCGCGCGATGTCCCTCACCGGCCTCCCGGAATGGCGCGCGTTGGAAGCCCACGCTGCCCAGCTCCGCCCGATCACCCTTCGCTCGCTCTTCAGCGACGATCCAACCCGTGGGGAGCGGTTCGTGGCCGAAGGGGCGGGGCTGTACGTCGACTTCTCGAAGCACCGCATCACCGCCGAAACCATCCGGCTCTTCACAGACCTCGCCCGCGCCGTTCGGCTTCCCGAGCGCATCGACGCGATGTTCCGGGGTGATCGAATCAACGTCACGGAAAACCGCGCCGTGCTTCATGTCGCGCTGCGAGCACCGCGGGGGGCGTCGATCATCGTAGACGAACGCAACGTCGTCGAGGACGTGCACGCGGTGCTCGACCGAATGGCGGCCTTTGCCGAGCGTGTCCGCTCCGGCGCGTGGACCGGGTTCACGGGCAAACGCATTCGCAACATCGTCAACATCGGCATTGGTGGGTCTGACCTCGGCCCCGCCATGGCGTACGAGGCTCTCCGCTTCTATACCGATCGACAGCTCGTCTGCCGTTTCGTGTCGAACATCGATGGGGCCGACTTCGCCGAGAAGACCGCGGATCTCGATCCGGCAGAGACGTTGTTCATTGTCGCCTCGAAGACGTTCACGACGCTCGAGACGATGACGAATGCACGCACCGGGCGAGCGTGGCTGCTTCGTGCGTTAGGCGACGAGAGCGCGGTGGCGCGCCATTTCGTCGCCGTGTCCACCAATGCAGGCGAGGTCGAAAAGTTCGGCATCGATCCGGTGAACATGTTCGGCTTCTGGGACTGGGTGGGCGGGCGCTATTCGATGGAGTCCGCCATCGGTCTGTCCACGATGATTGCCGTTGGCCCGGATCGGTTTCGCGAAATGCTCGCCGGCTTTCACGCCATGGACGAGCATTTCCGGCGAGCGCCGCTGGAGAAGAACCTCCCCATGCTGATGGGCCTGCTCGGTATCTGGTACGACGACTTCTTCCGCGCGCAGACAGTCGCGGTGCTGCCGTACAGCCAATACCTGGCGCGTTTCCCCGCCTACCTCCAGCAGCTCACGATGGAGAGCAACGGCAAG
>Ga0075431_100007933_pt1 | contig 10582 bp, 4 predicted proteins | sample RhiMetdeltSRZDD5_FD_75297 | JGI IMG/M metagenome (GOLD analysis project Ga0075431, IMG submission 75297) | Populus rhizosphere microbial communities from Tennessee, USA - Rhizosphere MetaG P. deltoides SRZDD5 | ecosystem: Host-associated > Plants > Roots > Rhizosphere > Soil | place: USA...
ATCCGTGCGATCGTTGGCTTATCGAACAGCATCGTGTTGTAAACGAAACGACCTACGAGACCATCTTCGATTTCGTGGAAATGCACTTCGAGGTCGAATCGCGTGTACGGCTTGTGCGTTGCGATACGCGTCAGGGTCAATTGGCCGATCGACGGAGACGGTTGCGACGCGTTCTGGAGGGCAAATACCACTTGAAAGAAGGGGTTGCGAGACGGATCGCGCGCCGGATGCAGCTCACCGACGAGTCTTTCGAACGGAATGTCCTGATGGGCATAGGCGTCGAAAGCGACTCTCGCCGCCCGGCCGAGAAACTCGCGAAATGTCGGATCGCCAGCTGCGTCTGTCCGCAGGACGAGCATGTTGACGAAAAAGCCGATCAGTTGCTCGACTTCCACGCGGGTGCGGCCGGCGATCGGGGTACCCACAACGATGTCGTCCTGGCCGGTGTAACGATGCAGGAGCGTTTGAAAGGCTGCGAGCAAGGTCATGAACAGCGTGGCGTGTTCGCCCCGACCGAGCGATTTCAAGGCCTCGACGACATGGCGCGGTAGACGCATCTCCTGGGCGGCGCCGGCGAACGTCTGGACGGGAGGCCGCGGGCGGTCAGTAGGCAGGTCGAGAACAGTCGCCTCGCGTAGCTGTTCGCGCCAGTAATTCAATTGCTGTGTCAGGAGGTCGTCCCGAAGGCGGCGACGCTGCCAGACGGCAAAGTCCGCGTATTGAACTGGCAGCTCGGGTAGAGGCGAGTCATCGCCTCTCGCGAACGCATCGTAGAGAGTGGCGAATTCGCGGTAGAGCGGACCCACTGACCAGCCATCGAATACGCTGTGGTGAACCACCAGCACCAGCACGTGGGTGCACGGATCCAGGTGCACCAACGTCGCGCGCCAGATCGGCCCCCTTACCAGATCGAATGGGCGCACGTTGTGTTCGTGAATGAGTCGCGACAGCTCGGCGTCTCTCTGGTCGGGTGACAGCGCACTCAGGTCCACGCGCTGCGCGGCGATTGGGGTTGCTGGATGAATCAGCTGAACGGGTGTCGCGCCATCCGGCGCAAACGTGGTACGCAGCGTTTCATGCCGCCGCGCAATCTCCGTAAGGGTCAGGTCGAGTGCCCTCGGGTCGAGGGGGCCGTCGATCCGGGTCACGATCGACGTGTTGTACGCGGGGTTGGCTGGTTCCCATTGATACAGGAACCAGAATCGCTCCTGACCAAAAGACAGCGGTGGCTTGACCAACGATGACCGGGGCTGGATTGCTTCGGTCTGCTGTCGCTCCGTCTTTTCGCGAAGCCTGCGCTCCAGCAGCGCACGCTTCGCTGGCGACAGGGCGGCGATTCTGGCCTGAAGATCGCTCATAACCGGCAATCGCCGCGTCCTCGCTCGACCGGTCGGACAGCGGTCGGTTCGGAGCGCATGGCTACTTGTTGGCGCGAACGCGATCGGCTCGCATGCCGCCCTCTTGATCGAGACTCCGGAACTCGCTTTCCGCTCCTTCCTCAGACAGTGACTCCATCTCAGCGAGCAGCTCTCCGATGTCCTGTGAGTCGGATGCGATCGCCTTCTGTTCGAGAAGGTAGACCGCCAGGCTGTCGATGGTCGGTTTCGTGAAAATAGTGTCCAATGGAAGCTCTACATTGAGCTCGTGTCGTATCTGAGACACGACCTGGGTAGCAAGCAGCGAGTGGCCTCCAAGATCGAAGAAATTCTGCTGAACGCCTACTCGCTCACGACCCAGCACGCGACACCAGATCCTCTCCAGCGCGCGTTCGGTATCGGTACGAGGGGGCACGAGCTCGGCTGGTATATCGGACCTCGCGAGATCGAGGGCCGCGAGTGCTCGACGATCCACCTTTCCGTTTGATAACACCGGCAGTGCATCGAGAAATACGAATGCGGACGGCACAAGCGCACGCGGCAGCTGCTCGCTGACGTACGACCGCAACTCGGTCGCGAGCGTGCCGCTCGCCACGGCCGGAACGACGAATGCTGCAAGGATGTTCTCTCCGTTCGCGTCCTTGACGGCCGTCACGAAACACGCTGCGACCTTTGGGTGCCGTCCCAGGATAGCGTCCACCTCAGCGGGTTCAATGCGAACACCCCGAATCTTGATCTGATCGTCGATGCGACCGAGAAACTCCAGCACGCCGTCTGGACGATAGCGCCCGCGGTCGCCCGTGAGATAGACGAGATCCGCAGCGCTGTTGCCGAAGGGATTGCTCACGAAGCGTTTCTGCTGTTCCGCGGGCGCATTGATGTAGCCAAACGTGCGGAAAGGCGTCCGAATCACGATTTCGCCCGGTTCTCCCACCCCACACAACTCGCACTCTTCGTTCAACACCAGCGCTTGCGCGTTCGGTAACGGCTTGCCAAGAGGTTGGACGCCATGCGTTGGCTGTTCCGGAATCACATGGAAGGTCTTAATCAGGGTCGTCTCAGCAGGGCCGTACAGGTTGACGATCCGGGCCGTTGGTGGAATGACAGAGCGCCATCGCGCAACGAGCCTGTCCGTGAGCGGCTCTCCGCCAAAAAATGCCCAGCGCAACTTGCTCGGTCGCGCTCCGTTGGCCATCGCCGCGAGCCACGCCTGCCCTAGCGTTGGCACGGCGTGAAAGATGGTGATCCCCTCGCGATCCATCCAGGAGACCATGTCCCCCGACGCTGTGTCGGCCGTCTCATCCGGCAGGCAGAGAGTGGCACCGCTCGCGAGGGGCAGAAAAACGTCCCGAAGGATCACTTCGAACGAAGGGCTCGTCAGTTGAGAGCAGCGATCGTCCGGCCGCACGTCGAACGTGCTCCGCTGCCACGCGATTAAGTGACTCAAGCCCTTGTGACATCCTCGGACCCCTTTCGGAATCCCAGTACTGCCGGATGTGAAGAAGATGTAGGCAGCGTCTTCTGGGGTGATGTCAGGCACCGCGATGCCGGCGGCGGGCGTCTCGAGAGAGCCATCCTTCGCGACGGGGATGATTTCGAGGCCAGGCATTTCGTGCAGCCACGCTTCCTCGCCACCGCCCGGTTCTCCAACGTACACGAGATGCCTGGCGCACGCTTCCGTCAGGATGAGCCGCTGACGGTTGACAGGAAGGCTCCGGTCAACCGTCAGGAGCACGCCGCCACTTCTCATGATGCCCACGAAAGCGGCTATGTATCCGAAACTGCGCGGCCCCATCAGGGCCACGGCCTCTCCGCGCCGGACGTTCCGTGCCAGGAGTGAACGGGCAATCGCCTCGGCACCGGACCAGAGTTCGCTGTAAGTCCACGAATGACCTGCCTGCTTCACCGCCGTGTGCCCGGGTGACCGTCTGACGTGTGACAGGAATACATCCGGTACAGGTTCAAACCTCGGCTCGGACAACGCGACGGTTGGATCGGGCAGGATGTCGCGTGATGTCTCGGTCAGCAGCGAATACGATGCGATCCTCTTGTCAGGTGCGGCGACGATCTGCTGGAGGAGTTGGACGAACTGGTCGAGCAGATGCTCCATTCGAACCGCATCGAAAAGGTCGGCGTTGTATTTCAGATCGACTCGAATGTTCTCCCCAGCCTTCTGTACGTACATCGTCAGGTCAAACTTCGACTCGTCCGCCGACACACTCAGGCTTTCGAGCGTCAGTCCCTGGGCATGAAGCGGAGGGATGTCGAGCAGGAAGGCATTGAGCATGACTTGAACCAACGGCGTGTGGTTCAAGCTTCGTTCGGGCTGCAGCTCCTCGACGAGCTTCTCGAACGGCAACTCCTGGTGCTTGATGGCATCCAGGACGACCAAGCGAACGCGGTTCAACAATTCCGCGAACGTTGGCCTGCCCGACATATCGAGCCGCATCGGGAGCGTATTGACGAAGAACCCAAGCAGCTTCTCTGTCTCGAGCTGTGTCCGTCCGGCGATTGGGCTACCGACTACGACGTCGTCCTGACCGCTGACGCGGTACAGCAAAATCTGGAAGGCGGTCAGCAACGTCATGAAAAGTGTGGCGTTGTGCCGTTGGCCGAGCGACTTCAGCGACTGGAGCAACTCGACCGGCAGCACTTTCGCCACACGTGCGGCCGTAGACGTCTCGCCACCTCGTCGAGGGCGATCTGCTGGCAACTCGAGGGGCGATACGCTGCCGCGAAGACGCTCCTTCCAATAGGACAGCTGCTTGTCGAGTACCGGGCCGGTCAGCCATTCCCGTTGCCATCGCGCATAGTCGCTGTACTGGATGGGCAGCTCGGGCAGCGGCGACGATTTCCCCTGCGAGAACGCCTCGTACAAGGTGGCGCACTCCTGTAGCAGCAGGCGCGTCGACCATCCGTCGTAGATGATGTGATGCATCACCAGCACCAAGCGGTGCTCCGTCGGTCCCAACCGCACCAGCGCCGTTCGCAGCAATGGATCGTTCTTGAGGTTGAAGGGAGGTCGCGAATGGTTGGCGATCGTCTCCTGACACGCGCTTTCACGCTGATCTTCGTGACAATTCGAGCAGTCGACCACGGTGAACGGCACGGGTCGATAGGGTGCGACGAACTGCACCGGCTGGTCGCCCACTAGATCGAAGTTCGCGCGCAGCACGTCGTGTCGCCGTCGGATTTCGTTGAACGCCCGCTCCAGTACAGGAACGTCCAGAGGCCCTGTCAGGCGCAGGACCTGAATCATGTGGTACGCGGAATCATTCGGACGAAGCTGATTGAGGAACCAGAGTCGTTGCTGGCCGAAGGACAACGGCGCAGGCCAACTTTCGGTCCTCCGCGGAATCCTGCGCACTCCGCTCATCGAAGGCAGGGGTTCATTCGGCAAATTCGACATCGTTGGCCGTATCGTCACAAGTGATCACCAGAAGCCGGGATGGGGAGCATAGGGATCCACACGAACGTTCACACATGCGGGGAGTCCTGATGCCGCAGCCCGGTCGAGAGCGTCCCGAAGGACGGTGGCGTCGGTCACGAATTCCGAGTGGCCTCCGAAGATCTCGGCGATCCGCTCGTATCGCAGCGCTTCCTGAAATCGGCTGAACAACTCCGGGTGTTCACGCGGAAGGCGTTCCTTCTGCCGAAGCCCGCCGCAGATGCCGTCGTTGTTCGCAACGACGACGACCACTGGTATTCGATGGCGCACTGCCGTCTCGAGGTCCATCGCGCTCAAGCCAAATCCAAAATCGCCGCACACGACGACGACCATGCGCTCCGGTGCCGCGAGTTTCGCTCCCATCGCCATCGGAATGCCTGCGCCCATGCAACCGTTCCATCCCGGATCCAACCAGCCGCACGGCGTATGGGCTGACAGGAGCGCTTGTCCGGCCGCCAGCGTGATATTGCCATCGAGGACGACGATGGCATCCTCTGGGAGGAAACGGCGCAACGCAGCGAACAGCGTCTGCGGTGCCATGGGCGTCGATTCGCGCGTGAGCCACGCCGCACGCGTCAACCGTTTCTGCTCCACCGCCGCCCGCACGCGTTGTCGCCATGGTTCCAGACGCCCGGCCGCAGAGACTGACGTTTGCAGCAACGCGTTCACTTGACTGAGAAATCGACCGCTGTCGGCATGAACGGTCAGGGCGTCGCGCACGTTCTTCCCCAACGTACCGGGATCAATGTCTACGTGGACGACCCGCGCACTCGGTGCCAGTTCTGCGCCGAATCGAAATCGCCAATCGAGCCAGGCTCCAGACAGGAGGACACAATCGGCCTGAGATTGGACCCAGCGTCGCACGTCGTTCGCGCACAGCGGATGATCGTCGGGCAGAAAGCCCCGCGCCAGCGGAGCGGTTATGAACGGGATCCCGTTCCGCTCGACGAGATTGCGCAGGTCAGCTTCATTGAACGACCAACGAATGCCCTCGCCGAGAATCAGCAGCGGACGATCTGCGGCGCGAAGTAATTGCGCACACTCTGCGACGACGTGTGCATCTGCGTGACAGGGAGCGGGAACACATGGGACCGCAGGGAGATCCGTGTCCGCGTACGCACCCAGCACATCTTCGGGAAGGTCGAGGTACACAGGTCCGGGCCGCCCACTCATGGCAATCTCATGCGCCCGCACGATCGCCATCGGCAAATCAGCAGCCCGTGTGACGGTGGTGGCGAATTTCGTGACGCTCTGATAGATCGGCACGGCATCCAGTTCCTGGAAGTAACCGATACCCTGTTCGTGGACCGGACGGCGTCCACCCAACACGATCACCGGCCACCCGTTGTCTCGAGCGATCAGAACTCCGGTCAACGCGTTGGTGACTGCCGGTCCGGCGGAGACCACAACGACCGAGTCGAGCTGTCCAGCCACGTAGTTCGACGTCGCCGCCATCACGACCGCCGTTTGCTGATGGCGCGCGCCGATCGGACGAATGCGACGGGCCACGCACTCGGAAAAGATCTGGTCCACCGGGGTGCCCGTGATCCCGACGACCCGCTTGACGCCGCAGTGGCGCAACGCATCGGCGATCAGGGCATGGCCGCAGCTTTTTCCCAGAGAAACGGGGCCTCGCGCTGCCTCTCGATGCTTCGGGTGGAGCTCAATCACGCATCGCTCCTTGACGCTTTCTGCAGAAGCTGGCCGGCTTCGCCTTCTGGCAGCTCTTGCAACTCGACTGTGAGCGATGCGAGGTCGTCGTCCTGCTGAAGACGGACCAGGTCGGCCGCTAGCGAAGCGGGCGTCGGATGATGAAACAGCATGGTCGACGGAATCTCCAGCCCAAGCGCGCTGATCAATCGTGCCGAAACCTGCATCGCGCGGAGGGAGTCGCCGCCCAGCGCGAAGAAGTTATCGTGACGCCCTACGCCGGTCCTTTGCAAAACTTCTTCGAAGATCGCCGCCGAGAGTTGCTCGAGGCCTTCTGCCGGGGGCTCGTACGCGACACCCAGTTCTGCCGCAAGCAGTGTGGCCAACGCGGTTCTCTGCAGCTTTCCAGTGGGCCCCTTGGGAATCTCCGTCAGAATCACGATGCGCGCCGGGACTTTGAAATCCGGAAGTTGCGTAAAGGCAAACGCACGGACATCTATCTCCTTGACCGTCCTCCCTTCGTGCGGGACGACGGCCGCCGCGATCGTCTCCCCGAGCGTGGCGTGAGGCATCGCGAACGCTGCCGCCTCTCGTATGTCAGGGTGTCGGAGCAGAACTTCATCGATCTCCCGCGGCGCGATCTTCTCGCCGCCGCGATTGATGATTTCCTTGAGGCGCCCAGTCAGTGACACATACCCACGATGGTCGATAATCCCTCGGTCACCGGTGCGGAACCACCCGCTGATGAAGGCCTGTGCGTTCGCCGCAGGATTGTTCTCATAACCGCCAGTGACGCTCTGTCCTCTAATCACGACCTCCCCGGCCTCGCCCGCAGGTAGCAGCGTGCCCTGTTCGTCCATAATCGCGACCTCACAGCCGGTCGCGAGACCGACTGAACCAGGAACACGGTGACCTGGCGGCAGTGGATTGCACGCGATCTGATGCGCCGCTTCGGTCATGCCGTACGCCTCGACGACGGGTACTCGAAAAACCGCTTCCAATTCGGTCATGATCTGAGGGGGCAGTGCTGCTGAACACGAGCGGATAAAACGGAGACGGTGTCGAGCGATGATGTCGACGGCCTCCGGAGCGCGTCGAAGAATCTCTTGGTGCATCGTCGGCACCGCGGTGTACCAGGATGGACCGAGCTCATCGACCCATCCGAAGAATGAGTCACCGGCGAAACCAGGAGTGCAGATCACAGTTGCATGCGCGCGAAGCGAGGCAAGCAGGGCAGCGACAAGTCCGTGGATGTGGAACAGCGGCATCACGTTCAGGCATCGGTCGTCGGTTGAGAGCGAAAGGCTCGTGGCAATGTTCTGCGCCGACATCGAAAGGCTCGCCTGGGTGAGTGGGACGATCTTCGGCCGCGCTGTCGTACCGGACGTGTGAAGGACGAGCGCCGGGTCGTTCGACTCGGAGTACCGTCCACCCTCACGGCCGATCAACGCGTCACCATTCAGCGTGAAGATTCCTGCCTCCTCGCCGTCTATGCGAGCCGACTGGATGATGGAGATGCCGCTCGCTCGCGCGATGGCAATCGCTGGCGAATCGATTCCGCGCTGCACGATCAACGCTCTCGGGCGTAGATCCGCGAGGCAGAATCGAAACTCGTCCGGACCGTAACCGGGGTTCAGCGGGGCGCTCACCGCACCTGCTGACACGCCGAGGAAAGCAGATGCCAGCTCGGGCCCGTTCGGGAGGGCGATGGCTACGCGGTCGCCACGGCCGATGCCGTGCGAATTGAGCCACGCAACCACACCTTCGACCTGACGCCACAAACGCGCATAGGAAAGAGAGGGGCGTTTCGGGGCTGAGAGAGCGGGCGATTCCGGGTTTCGTTGCGCGGCATCGCTTAAGAGGCCGCCGATGGTGTCGAGGGCACTCCCGCTTCCAGCCACGACGCATGAGTCGCCCATGCTCTGGTCGGTCACGATGACACGGCGACTCGCCCGACGCTCATCGTCAACTGCGGAACGACAGACAATGACACGGGACGTCCAGGGACAAACACTCGCATGGTGATGTCTCGAGTGAGCAGCTAATGGGAGGGGGCCCGGATAGCAAGAGGCATGCGCGGCAAAAGACAGGCTTTTCGTCATGTGTCGCACGACTTGTCCGGTGGATCGCGGACTTTTTGTCCGCGCTGAGCAGACGTCGTCAGGCTCGCATCATCCTCACCACGGAGCACGCGTCTCCGGCATGTGTGCCGAAAGTGCGCGCGCGCGACGAGGGCGGCCTTTGGTCCGGGACTCGCGCCAGGATGCATGGGCGTGACTGTTTCGCACGCCGCAAGACTGCGCTACGATTCGCGCGAGGCCGGGTCCCCCAATGGTGCCGAGTCGCCGTCTCCGGAAATGGTTTGTCGTTGGTTTGCGATGGCTGCCACCGATCGGTCTGACGGCGTGTCTGGTTGGTATCGGCCTCGTTCCCTCCTTCCGAAGCTTGTTCTTGTACTACGGAGGGGTATCTTCGCTGGTCGTGCTGTTGGCGTGGACTGTAACCGCATGGATCGTCTCGATCACGGTGTTTCAGCGGTTTGTCCGCAACCTCTGGACGGTGCATCCGAAACACGCGCTGATCGCCGGAACCGTCGTTGGCCTGCTGCTGCTCCTGCGTGAGTCCATCAGTCCGAGTCTGATCCCACTCTTCTTTCTGCTGGTGCATGTTTCGATCGCGGGCGAACGTCCGCGTCTTACGTTCGTCGCCAGCGTATTGAGCACAACACTCACGTTAGTGCTCCTCGAAGGTTTTTTTGCGCTGCCACTGTCGATTCCGAGGTTGTGGGAGCTTCCTGGCTTTCATGTGATCGCGCTTCGCCGCTACTGGTCGGAGATCGACTTGATTCAGTGGAATCCCGCCTGCGGGCAGTGGGACCCTGAGCTTTCGTACACGCTGCGGCCAGGAACGTGTACGCTCTCCAATCCGGGCCACAGCAACGAGTACAGAGTCAACACGCTGGGTGTGCGCGACGACGAAGAATCGCTGAAACAGCCCGACGTGGTGGTATTGGGTGACTCCCACACCATGGGCATGGGAGTCAACCAAGATGAAACGTACGCGAGTCAACTGGAAAGGATGCTGAATCTGAAGGTTCTCAACACGGGAATCTCTTCGTATGGGACAGCCCGCGAGTTGGGGATATTGCAGCGAGTCGACCGAAGTAGAGCGCGGTTCTTGCTGATCCAGTATTGCAGTAACGATTTCGATGAGAACCGGGAGTTCATCGACAGCGGCGGCAAGTTGCCGGCACGAGCTCGCGAATGGTTCGAGACGCAGGTTGAGGGCAGCAAGAGCAGCAGACGATACTACCTGGGAAAGTTCACTGATTCTTTACTTTGGTTCGTGTCGGAGCGGTCGCTGCCCCTGGCGAGCGACTCACAGGCACGCAGGCGCACCGCTGAACAGTCGGATCAGGCGCTGAAGTACCTGTTGGATGTCATCGAGAGGCATTCCGTTGATCTTTTCGGGATGCAGATCATCATTTTTCAGATGGAGTCGTTCAACGAAGGGATCCCGTCTCGCTTGGAGCGGCTTCTGGCTGACTATCCGAACAAGAACCGTCTGAGCGGTGCGCAATTTGTGGACGCGACGGCGGGGTTGGGCCCCGAATATTTCATTCCATTGGACGGCCACATGAACGCGCTCGGGCATCGTCGGACGGCCGAGCGCCTGGCGTCGGTTATACGTCAGTTAAGACAGTCCGTACATGCTGCTGGTGGCTGACGTAATCGAGTCGCTAGGGGTCAAACCATTCATGGACATGCTCGCGGGGTGCAGCGGGAGCGAACGGCCCAAATAACTCCAGGCATCACCGGCAAGGTACCGGAGACCTGTAGGTTTCCGGAAACCACTCCTCCCTGCAGCCAGTTCCGGAGTGCGTTAGAGTACGCCCATGAAACCGCGGCTCTTCCCGACACGGGCCGGAGCCTTGGCGCTCCTGCTCTTGCTGGCATCTGGCAGCCCTGCGCGTGCGCAGCTGACTGAGCCGTTCGACCACCTTCACCTGGCCGTGACCGACGTCGAGCGGGCGCGTGACTGGTACATCGCGCACATGGGCGGCAACGTGGGCGAAACGCCGGAGACGGTCGCGTGGGGAAAATGGCCG
>Ga0075431_100007936_pt1 | contig 10581 bp, 4 predicted proteins | sample RhiMetdeltSRZDD5_FD_75297 | JGI IMG/M metagenome (GOLD analysis project Ga0075431, IMG submission 75297) | Populus rhizosphere microbial communities from Tennessee, USA - Rhizosphere MetaG P. deltoides SRZDD5 | ecosystem: Host-associated > Plants > Roots > Rhizosphere > Soil | place: USA...
GCGCGCGCCGACAGCGCCGTGCAGCAGCTCGAGGAAGTACGCCGCATACCGCCCGAGCCGCCCCGCGAGGCGCGACCTGCTCTGGACAGTACGATCCGGTTGTTGCAGTCCGGCAACCTAACGGCAGCGCGAGCACCACTCGATCGCCTCATCGAGGTCATGCGGGTGACGTCTCCGTATCAGGCGTCGCTCGAGGAGGTCAAGAGCGCCGAGGGGCCGCTGGTGGGCCGGCCTGTGCTGACGTTCCGGCCGACGCACCTGATCACGTTGCGTCGCATGCAGGAGAGGCCCAGAGGCGACTCGGTGCGATTCGTGGACGTCACGGATGAAGCCGGGTTGTTCGACCCGGGCGCCCGAAGCGCGAGCGGTGCGACGCCGACATCCGCGCCAGGACCGACTGCACTCGCCGCAGGGGACATCGACGGCGACGGCACCGACGATCTGTTCGTTTCGTTCTGGTCACCGGCGCAACGCAGCTCGCTCGCACATCTCTACGCGGTGCAGCGCGGATTTGCGCGCGACCTCACCGAGGCAGCCGGCTTGAGCCTTCCGAGCGGTGCGGCGTTCGCGACGTTCGCGGATGTCGACAACGACGGGTGGCTGGACTTGTTCGTGATCAACGGCGACGGCAGAGGGCAACTGCTCCGCAATCGTGGCAACCGCACGTTCGAGGACGTGACGGCCACGGCGCGTATCGCCGACGTACGCAGCGCCCGCCGCGCGCTGTTCGTCGACCTCGACCACGACGGCGATCTGGATCTCCTGCTGTCACGCGGCGTGCCGCTCGTCGTGTATCGCAACAACCTCGACGGCACATTCACGGAGGCGACGGCGAGCACCGGTCTCGCCGGAACAGCCGCGGTCAGTGATGTCGCGTTCGGCGACTTCGACAGCGACGGCCGCATCGACCTGGCTGCGAGCACCGAGCGCGGACCTGCCCTCTTCGTTAATGGCGGGGCGCAAGGATTCCGCGATGCGACGTCGACGAGCGGGATCGCGGGCAGCGGTGGCGCCGGTGCGATCGCGGTTGGCGATTACGACAACGATGGGTCGCTCGACCTTTTCGTGGCGGGCACGAACGGCGCTTCGCTCTGGCGCAACACGGGTAACGGCACATTCACGCCCGATCGCCGTTCGGACGCCGGTCTTCAGTTCCTTCGATCCATGACGGGACAGGCGGCCGAGTTCGTGGACCACGACAACGATGGATGGCTGGATCTCGTGGTCACGGGCGTGCCTAACGCTGATGGGCAGCCTGGCATTCTTCTCTTCCGTAACAGCCGCGACGGCACGTTGCAGAACCACCCGACCGCGGTGCCGCAGCCCGTTCGACTCGGCGGCGCCGCCGCGCTTGCCATGACCGATGTCGACGAGGACGGCGACGAGGATCTGCTCGTGACCGACCGCGTGGGCGGGGCCCGGTTGCTGCGCAACGAGGGCGGCAACAACCAGATGGCCGTGGCCGTCGAGCTCAAGGGACTCCGCACCGGAAGCGGCAAGAACAACGTCTTCGGCATCGGTTCACGGCTCGAGCTGCGTGCCGGGGAGATCTTCCAGACGCGCGTCGTCACGGGACGCGTCACCCACTTCGGGCTCGGGCCGCACCTCAAGGCCGACGTTCTCCGCGTGGAGTGGACGAACGGCGTGCCGCAAACGGTTTATCTCCCGGGGACCGACCAGGACGTCGTCGAGAATGAGCTGCTCAAGGGATCGTGCGCCTTCGTGTACACGTGGGATGGCACGGGATTCCGCTTCGTCACCGACGTCATGTGGCGCAGCGCGTTAGGCATGCCGCTGGGCCTCATGGGCGGGACCGGGAGCCGGTTCGCGCCCGCGGGGCCATCGCAGGAGTACCTCCGCGTCCCGGGGGACGTGCTCAAGCCGCGTGATGGACGCTACACGCTGCAGTTCACCGAGGAGCTCTGGGAGACCGCCTACACCGACGAGATCAAGCTGCTGGCGGTGGATCATCCGGATTCCGTAGACGTGTTCGTGGATGAGCGCTTTGTACCGCCTGGGCCGGTGAAACTGCGGCTCTTCCAGACCGTTCGACGAGAGCCGCCGCGCTCGGCGATGGACGATCGCGGCAACGACGTCCTCGCGGCCTTGCGCGAGCGCGATGACGTGTACGTCTCCAACCTCACGCCGACACAGTACCAGGGGGTCGTCGAGCCGCACGACCTCATCCTCGATCTCGGGGAAAATGCCGGACGCGCCGGTACCTTCCTCTTCCTGCGCGGGTGGATCTATCCGACGGATGCGAGCATCAACGTCGCGCTCTCGCAGCAGGCGACCCTGAAGGTCAAGGGTCCGTCGCTCGAGGTGCGCGATGCACGCGGACGCTGGACGACCGCGATCTCCGACATCGGGTTCCCGTCGGGGAAGGACAAGACGATCGTCGTCGACGTTGCCGGGAAGTTTCCCACGTCCGATCATCGCGTCCGGATCCGGACGAACATGCAGATCTACTGGGACCAGGCGTTCATTGCCGGCGACGCCGCGGCTAACCCCGTGAAGGTCACGACGCTCGAGCCACTCTCGGCCGACCTGCATTTCCGCGGCTTCTCTCGCATGTACCGCAAGGGAGGCAGGTACGGTCCGTACTGGTTTGCGTACGATGACGTGAGCAAGGAATCGCCGTGGCGTCCGATCGAGGGCACGTTCACGCGGGTCGGCGACGTGCTGCCACTACTGCGTGCGCCTGACGACAGGTACGTCGTCATGGGACCGGGGGACGAGATGACCGTGCAGTTCGACGCATCGTCGGCGAGCGCATTGCCGCCGGGGTGGAAGCGGGACTTCCTGCTCTACACCGATGGTTGGATCAAGGACTCCGATTTGAACACGGCGGCTGGTACGACGGTGGACCCACTACCGTTCCGCGGCATGACGGAGTACCCGTACGGCCCGAGCGAGTCATACCCCAAGGACGCCGAGCGTCAGCGGTATCTGCGGGAATACCACACGCGTCAGTCGTCGCGGCGGTGAGCATCGTGCTAGGTTGTGCTAACGGTCCGGTGGTACCAGGCGAAATCTCACCAAACCACGCTGCCGACCATAGAGAGTTGACGAAGAGCGACAGCAAACCGCAGAGGACAAGAATATTGGACCGCAGAGGACGCAGAGGAACGCAGAGGGAACCCTACCGGGACTTTTTAACACGCCAGCGGCAGGAATTGAGGGGAACTGCCTCGGGAGGCTTTGTGCGTCCCGAGGCAGTTCCCCCGTCCCATTCCCGCTCGTTGCGAGCGCCAGTGTCCCGTTAGGCCGTCCTCTGCGTCCTCTGCGTCCTCTGCGGTTCAATGTTTTGTCGAACTGTCCCTAACGAGACCGTCCACCAAGCTCAGATGGTTGGAGGGTAGTTGCCGCAACGTCCAAGCCCCACCGTTCGCCGCGCCATCATGGCCGTGCCGTTCTTTGCCGCCATCGGCCTCGCCATGCGGCTGGATCACGGGCCGATCCGGTCGCCGGCCGATGCCGCGCGTCCCGGATTCGTGCTCCGCGACGAAGCCGCCGCCCTCGGCGTGCGCTTCGTGCACCAGCGGCCGACGTTCGACCCAAAGATCGCCAACATCGAGCCGCACGTCGCGGCGCTCGGTGCATCGATCTCCGTCGCCGACTTCGACGGCGATGGTTGGCCGGACCTGTACTTCACGAACAGTCGCTTCGGGGCGCCTAACGCGCTGTACCGCAACCGGGGGAACGGCACGTTCGAGGATGTCGCTGCCGGCGCGGGGCTGGCCGATCTCAATCGACCAGGCGAAGGAGTCTCGATGGGGAGCGTCTGGGGCGACATCGACAACGACGGGCGCGAGGACCTGCTGGTGTATCGCTACGGGTTCCTGGCGCTCTTCCGGAACGTGGACGGTCGCCGGTTCGAGGACATCACCGAAGCGTCGCGGCTGCGCCGCTGGGTGAACAGCAACGGCGCGATCTGGTTCGACTACGATCGCGATGGACTGCTCGATCTGTACGTGACCGCCTACTTCCGGAGCGACATCGATCTGTGGCACCTCGAGACGACGCGGATCATGCACTCGAGCTTCGAGTTCGCCACGAACGGCGGGAAGAATCTGCTGTTCCGCAACGTGGGCGGCGGCAAGTTCGAGGATGTGACGGACAAGATGGGCGTGGGCAGCACGCGCTGGACGCTGGCCGCGGCGTCGGCCGACTTCAACGAGGACGGGTGGGCTGATCTCTATCTGGCCAACGACTACGGTCCGGAGGAGCTCTACCTCAACGAGCGCGGTCGGCGATTCGTTCTCGCGAAGGCCGGGCTGGAGAGCGAATCGAAGAGCGGTATGACTGCATCGTTAGGCGATGCGTTCAACCGTGGGCGCCTGGACGTGTTCGTCACCAACATCTCCGAGCGCGGGTACCTGTTCCAGAACAACAACCTGCGGCTCAACCAGATGCCTGACGCAGGACGCTTCCGCAACGTGGCCGATGCGCAGGTGGCCGACGCCGGGTGGGGGTGGGGGGCACAGTTCGGCGACCTGAACAACGACGGCACGAACGAGCTCTTCGTCGCCAACGGCTTCATCTCCGCCGATTCGTCCAACAGCTACTGGTATGCGATGTCGAAGATCGCGGGCGCGAACGCACGGATGTTCGATGACGCGGCGACGTGGCCGGCGTTTGGGAACGCGAGCCTGTCGGGTTACGAGCCCTCGCGCGTCTTCCTGAGTCGCGGGCTGGCGGGCTGGGTTGACGTCGCCAGCGCCGTCGGTGTCACGGACCGCTACGACGGACGAGCCGTGGCGCTCGCGGACCTCTCGAACAGGGGTGCGGTGGACGTGATCGTCGCGAACCAGAATCAACCCGCTGTCGTCTATCGCAATCGCCCGGACACCGCCAACCATTGGATCGCCTTCTCGCTCGTGGGCACGCGAAGCAACCGGAGCGCGATCGGCGCGGAGGTGGTTGTCGAGGCGTCGGGGCTCAAGCAACGCCGGGTCGTCGACGGCGGGATGGGCTTCGCGAGCCAGAACGACCGCCGGCTGCACTTCGGTGTCGGTCGGCGCGAGTGGGTGGATCGCGTGGTGATCCACTGGCCCTCCGGGCACGAGCAGGTGCTGTCGCACCTCGCGGTCGACCAGTTCCACACGGTAAGGGAGCCGAGTCGTTAGGTGATGACGCACGCTGACCTGTCGGAGGCGCGCACGACGGTGCGCTGGTGGGACCGGGGCCGCCGCGTGGATCCGCGGTACCTGATCGCGTTCCTGATCACACTCGTGCTCGTGGTGGCGCAGCTTCGCTATCACGTGGTTGGCGGGTACGACCGCCTGGCGCTGGCGCTCATCACGTGCATGGCCACCGAGGCGCTGCTCTCGTGGTTCGACCGCGGCAAGGTCGTCAACCTGCAGAGCGCCTACATCAGCGGCATCAGCCTGACGCTGCTCGTGAAGCCGCAAGGGGGCGCGCTGTGGCCGTTCGCGTTAGGGGCGTTTCTCGCGATCGCCTCGAAGTACGTGCTCCGGTACCGTGACAATCACCTCTGGAATCCCACCAACTTTGCGATCGTGGCCCTGCTCCTGGCCGCGCCCAATCGGGTGTCGGTGCTGAGCCATCAATGGGGCAATGACCTCGCGACGAACCTCGTGATCTGGACGTTCGGTCTGGTGATCGCCGCGCGGGTGAAGGTCCTGCACATGACGCTCACGTACGTCGCGAGCTTCCTGGTGCTGAACGCGTTGCGAGCCGTCGCGCTCGGGCAGCCGGTGATGCCGGAGCTCGCGCCGATCACCGGCCCGATGTATCAGCTCTTCATCTTCTTCATGATCACTGACCCCCGTACCGTGGTGCGTCAGCGGAAGTGGCAGTACGTCGTCGTGGTCATCATTGCGCTCACCGAGGCGCTGCTCCGCGTCGCATCCGATCAGGGGTGGCCACTCCCGATCGCGTTCAATGCGGCGCCGGCGCTGGCGGCGCTGTGGCTCGTGGGTCCCGTCGCGAAGTGGATCGATCTTCGGCGTTCGGGGCAGCGAACGCCGGCTCAGGCGCCACTCCCCGGAGCGCCGGCAACGATGCCACAAGCTGATCGCGGCTCAGCCCAAGCAGCTGGTGCCGGTCGATGAGCACGTCCAGGTCCACGGGGTAGAGATGGTTCCGCGCCGGATCGGCGAGGCCCGCGACGTTCCGCGGCGCGATGGCACTCGCCACCCACTGCGCGTAGCGGCGGCGGTCGTCCGCGCGACCCGTTAGGCTTCCCCACTGGCCTCCGGTCATGGTCCGGAGTCTTTCCACGCTCTCGCCCGGAAGCGACTCGGTCACCGGGTCGCCGACACCGAGGAATCCACTCCACGCCGCGGCTTCGTCGCCGGTGAGACGTTGGCGCGTCTCCGCGAACGAGACGATCGCAAAGTAGATCATCGCGTGCGCGGCAAACAGCTCGAAGTGGGCCATCGCATCGTACGCTCCGGCCACGAACCGGTCGATCTGATCCGCTTCCGCGGAGAGCAGCGACTCGTATCGCGCGAGCTGATCGGGGTGGGGCCGGCGACGCCCTCGCACAGCCGGCTCGAACGCGAGCGCGAGCCGCTCGATGGCGCGAAGGCTCCACGCGATCCCCGTGGAGAACAGCGGGTCGACGAAGGCATACGCGTGCGGCAGCAGCACCCAACGGTCGCCAGCAGCGCGCGTCAGGCGGTGCTGGATACCCCGGTGAAACGCAATGGGCATCGCCGGCGTGGCATCCGCAAAGGCGTCCGCGATGCTCGGATAGCGGTCGAGCAGTGTGCGCCAGAGTGCGGGCGCGTCGACAGGCTCCGGCACGTTCAGCCGCCCGAGGCCCGGCGGCGTCAACGTGAATCCCGCGCTCGTCACGCCGTGGTCGAAGCCCAGGCTGTACATCCACCCTTCGTCGATCAGGTGATGCACGGCCGCCCACTCATCGGGGTATGGCCCGTCCGGCAATCCCGGGACGACCTCGCGCATTGGCCGCACGCCGGTGAAGTGGCTGAAGACGAGCGCCGACCGCGTCTCGGTCCGGGCGAGCCCGGACGGGATGGACAGTTGTCGCGCGAGGAATCCTCCCGGCCCCGATGCATCGATGACGAAGTCGGCGTGCAGCTCGATCGGGGTGCCGTCACGCCGACCCGTTAGGCGCGCTCCGCCGGAGTCGAGCACCGCGCTCGTCAGCTCCGTCCGATCGCGGTAGTCCACCCCCGCCGCTCCGGCTTGACGAACGAAGTGATGGTCGATGTCGGCGCGCAGCCAGTGCGTGTCGGCGACGGCGTCGTTCGGGCTCGCGGCGACGAGGAGGCGTTCCGACTCGGGTCCGATATTCTCGAACCGCTGGCCAGGGTGGTGTCGATAGAACGTGAATCCTCGCTTCAGCCCACGACGAAGCTCGGGAAGGTGCTGAAGCCAGCGTCCGTGCGTGGCCAGGCGATAGCAGTCGGCGAGTCCGTACCGGAGGCCGAGTCGCTCCAGCGAGAGGTTGGCCAGCGGGGTGGATGATTCCCCGATCGCGAAGCGCGGATGCGTGCCGCGCTCGAGCAGCACGACGTCGTAGCCGAGCACGGCCAGCACACGTGCCATGAGGGAGCCGGCAAACCCGCTGCCGACGATCGCGATCTCGCATCGGGTATTCACAGATCACTCACTGTCATTCCGAGCGTAGCCCAGTTGTCATTCCGAGCGGAGGCCCGAAGGGCCGCGGGTGCCCGCGCGTGCGCTTCGCGCGCGCTCCGCTCGGAATGACACTCTTTCTCGACTTCACGGCGCGCAGACCGGACAGACGACCCCCGCCTCCACCTGCCCCGTCAGGTTGATCCGCCGCAGCCGTTCTACACGGGCCATTCTGCACGTCGAGCACGTGGCGAGACGCTCGATGTCCCAGAGATCGGCAGTGATCACCGTAGGCGACGTTAGGCACCGGTCGAGCGCTTCCTCCAGCTGTTCCAACGTCGGCGGCGCAAAGAGCCCGAGCGACCCGAGCCGTTCCATCTCGCCGTTCCCACCACGGACCGGGATGATGGACACGACCGACGCGCCCCGTTGCACCGCATACTCGACGGTGCGCACCGTCCACTCGACCGACTCCTCGAACGAAACGTGAGGTGCGCCGAGGAGGACGAACACGCGCAAATCGATATCGTTGTCGGAGAGAAATCCGGCGGCGCGATCGAAGCGGGATAGATCCAGCCGCTTGTTGAGATGCGCGGCCGCGACCGGGTGGATCGTTTCGAGCCCCATGGCCACCTCGAGGCGCCCCGCGAGCAGTCCCGCGAGCTCCAGCGTGAGCGGACCGACCGTGTTGGCGTGCGACTCGACGGTCACGCCGCGGAACGGCGCGGCCAGCGCGGCGATGGCGGGCACATCCTCCGCCGGTACGGCTCGCCGGTCGAAGAAGTTGCTGGCGTTATAGAGCTTGAGCCGGTCGAGCGGTGTCGCCTCGGCGTCGAGCGACCGGAGTACCTCCGACAACTGTGCCGGTAGCGCACCGCGTGGCGTAGGTCCATCGATCGTCCACCGCCACAGATCGCAGAACGAGCATGTGAACGGACACTCGGCGCCCGCGAGAAAAACGGTCAATGCGCGTTCGACGGTCGCGTTAGCCCTACGCTCGGCCTCGATGAGCGAGCCGTGCGCATGCCACGGGTCGACGACGGGCTTTGCGGGGCGAAGGAGTCGAATCCGGCGGTCTCGTGCGTGCGACTCCTTCGCGCTCGGGACCCGTAGTGACTCTGAGGGCAGCACGTTGACCATGCAGGTGATCGCCTGGGGCATTCACGCCAACCATCAAATTTCGAGGTGGCGACGCTCTATGTCCACGCTTCTCGCCGATATGAAGTACGCGTTTCGTGTCATCACGAAGCAGCCAGTGCCGTCCATCATCGTCGCCCTGACGCTTGCCTTCGGGCTCGGGATCAACGCGACGGTGCTGGGGATGATGGATGGCATGCTCCTGCGACCCTACCAATTCCGGGACTACCAGCGGCTCGTCGTACTCTGGGACACGCGCGCTGGCGCATTGGACAAGGACGCGGTCGCGCCCGCGAACTTTCTCGACTGGCGGAGAGAGACGAGGCGGATCGAACGGCTCGTCGCGTGGGAAGGCTGGGATGTGACACTCACGGGCCAGGCCGAGCCTGAGCGTCTGCACGGATTCCGCGTGTCGCCCGGATTCTTCGAGCTGATCAGCGTTCAGCCGGCGATCGGTCGCTCCTTCGCGCGCACGGAAGAACAGCCCGGGAACGATCGGAGCGTGGTCATCAGTGACGGGTTCTGGAAGCGGCGCTTCGGCTCGAGTCCCTCGGTGCTCGGAACGCAACTCCAGCTCGATGGCACCGCGTATACGATCGTCGGCATCGCGCCGGCGGGGCTGGATTTCCCGATGGCGACAGATGTCTGGGCGCCGCTCGCGTTTCCCCCGCTTCAAGCGGCCGATCGAAAAAATCGGACGCTCACAGTCATGGGAAAGCTCGCGTCCAATGCGTCGCTGAGCGATGCGCAGGCCGAGATGAACGTCATCGCTGAACGGTTGGAGACGCTTTACCCCGACGCGAATCGCGAGCGAGGCGTCTCGATCCGCACGCTGTCCGACGCCTTCATCGAGAGCGCCGCGGTCATGGCCGTGCTTCAGACCGGCGCCGGTCTCGTGTTACTCGTCGCGTGCGCCAACCTTGCGGGACTTCTGCTCGCGCGCTCGATGGACCGGCGCCGCGAGCTCGCCGTCCGCATCGCGCTCGGCGCGAGCCGGATGCGGGTCGTTCGGCAACTCGTGACGGAAACCATGGTGCTCAGCCTCATCGCCTCCGTCGTGGCGATCGTGTGCGCACGCGTCGGGCTTGGCGTGCTTCGCTCCAGTGTCCCGGTCGACATGGCTCGGTACGTCGAGGGGTGGAACAACGTTCGGTTGGACTGGAGGCTGATGCTGCTCATTCCGGTGCTCGCGATGGTCATCGGACTGCTCGCGGCGCTGTTTCCCGCGCTGGCGGCGTTACGCAGTACATCGGTCGCAACCTTGAGGGAGACCGATCGCGGAAGTGTGGGAGGTATTCGTAGCCTCATCGGACGCCAGACGCTCGTCGTGGCGGAAATCGCCTTTGCGCTGGCAGTCCTGATCGCTGCGGGCCTAACGGTGCAGAGCGCCAAGCGTCTGGTAACGCAACCGGGTGGCTTCGACTCGGAGCGTCTGCTGACGTTCGAGATCGCACTGCCGGCGAAGGACTATCGCGAGCCCGATGCGCGACGACAGTTCGTGCGTGACCTGACCACTCGGTTCGAGGCAATTCCTGGCGTCGAAGGCGCCGCGGTTGCCAACATTCTGCCGGCTGGTGGATGGAGCCCGGAATCGCCGTTCGTGGTCGAGGCTCAACTCATCAAAGACGCCGCGCCAAGGAATGAGCTTCTCGGGGACCCGACGCGCTGGCCCCGCGTGGGTTACCGGAGCGTCTCCGAGGATTTCTTCGCGACGATGCGGATTCCGCTCGCCGCGGGACGCGACTTCTCCCAAATCGATCGCGAAGATGGCCAGCCTGTCGCCATCGTCAGCGCCTCCTTTGCACAGCAGTTCTGGCCCGGGCGCGACGCCATCGGTGAGCGTCTACGCCTCAACGAGGCGCGACAGGAGTG
>Ga0075431_100007940_pt1 | contig 10576 bp, 9 predicted proteins | sample RhiMetdeltSRZDD5_FD_75297 | JGI IMG/M metagenome (GOLD analysis project Ga0075431, IMG submission 75297) | Populus rhizosphere microbial communities from Tennessee, USA - Rhizosphere MetaG P. deltoides SRZDD5 | ecosystem: Host-associated > Plants > Roots > Rhizosphere > Soil | place: USA...
TGACACGTGACACTTAAACACTTGACACTTAATCACGCATCACTCGTCACGAAACTTCCACTCCCCCTCAATCATCGTCCCTAAAACCTGCGTATCCTTAATCGCCATCGGGTCGCAGGTGAAAATATCTCGATCAATGACCACGAGATCGGCAAGCTTGCCCGGCGCGAGCGAGCCAATTTTATTTTCCATGTATCCGGCATAAGCCGCGCCGAGCGTGAATCCGCGCACGGCTTCTTCGACCGTCAGGCGTTGTTCGGGATGCCAACCTTCCGGGCCGGGTGAGCCATCGGCGCGGCGGCGGGTCACCGCCGCGTGAATCCCCCAAAAGGGGTTAAAACTTTCCACGGGGCAATCACTCCCAAAGGCCAGCGCCGCGCCCGCGTCCAACTGCGTCCGCCAGGCATACGCACCTGCCGTGCGTTTCCCCCAGTATCTGTCTGCCATTGGCATATCGCTTGTCGTGTGGATGGGCTGCATCGAAGCGATCAGCTTGAGCTGGCCGAGGCGATTGAAGTCTCGCGGGTGCAGGAGTTGGACATGTTCGCACCGGTGCCGGAGCGGAGTCTGCTCCCGAACATTTTCCTCAGCCCGGAGTGTTGCGTAGACATCCAGCAAATCATGATTGGCCTTATCGCCGATGGCATGCACCGTCATCGCCAGTCCGTTGGCTGCGGCCCGACTCGCCTGCTCGTAAAGTTCTTCTTTATCTGTCACATTGATTCCATAATTGCCCGGCTCACCCTCGTAGGGTTCGATCATGCTCGCCGTGCGCGGGCCGAGCGCACCGTCGAGGAACACTTTCACGTTCCCGATCCGCAGCCAATCATCTCCGAAACCGGAGCGCAGTCCTAGACCGATGGCTTCCTCCAAATGCTTGACGAGAATCTGCTTCACCACGCGCAGTCCCAGTTGTCCGTGCTCCTTCAAAATCTGGAAGGCGCTAAAACAACGGGACCCGTCAAAGTCGTGAATCCCCGTCAGGCCCACGCGCCAGGCGTTCTCCATTGCCGGAAGCATCGCCGTAGCAACTTCAACGGGAGTCTTCTCAGGGATAACCTGTTCTACTAATCGCAAGGCGTGTTCCAGGAAAATGCCGGTCGGCTCGCCATGCTCGTCGCGTTGGATCGTGCCCCCGCTAGGATCGGCGGTGCTCGAACGAATCCCCGCCATTTTCAGTGCGAGCGAATTGGCCCAAGCGGCATGACCGGATTTCGCCATGAGAAAGACCGGATGCTCCGGCGCAACGGAGTCAAGATCGCGGGTGGTGGGAAAACTGCCCCAGACAATCTGATTCCATCCGATGCCGGTGATCCATTGGCCCTTCGACGTGGTTTTGGTTTTTGCTGCTACTCGTCGCAAACAACCGTCGAGGCTCGCCGTCTCGACGTTCACAGCGTGTAAGGTCAGCGCGTACCATTCAAAATGTAGATGCGCGTCTATCAGGCCGGGGAGGATGGTGCGGCCGTTTAAATTAATTGCCTGAGTCTGTGAGTTGGCGAGGCCCTGTATCTCCTCGTCACTCCCCACCGCCAGGATTTTTCCATCGCGCACGGCGATGGCTGTGGCGTGTGGACGTTGTGGATCGAGGGTATAGATGCGGGCGTTGAAGAGAATGAGATCGGGCAAGCTACTTGCGGCGAGAGGCTAAATATTTATCTAGAGAGACAGCCGTATCGGGGAACTGCTCTAAAACTTGTTTGTCAACCGTGACTAGCGAAACGCCTAAATCCTGAGCCAGCGCAACAAATTCACAGTCATACGCAGTACACGAACTGCGCGCCGCCAAATTCAACACGTGCGCCGAAACCACTTCATACTCCTGGCTGGTCATCAGGCTGAGGGCTTCATCCATGATCTCACGGGCAGCTTCCAAACTCATGAGCCGTTTGCGTAAGTAAAGGGCTAAGACGTTCCGCAGTTCACTCCGCCAGAGCAAGGGGGCCGCCCACTGCGGGTCTTGCTCCAAAGCTTGTTCGGCTTGGGCTAACCTTTCACTTTTTAAATATAAATAACCGATGATATTTGAATCGACGACGATCATCGCCGGCCCGCTCTTTTGGCTTTATTGAATTCGTCGTCGGTGATGGTGTATTTAGCCGTCTTTTCTCGCAATTGGCGGGCGCGGGTGATGACGGTCTCTGGAGAAATCTTACGGCTGTGGAGCGCCTGCTCAATACACACAATGATCTCGCTATTGATGCTCCGGTGATTCAGGTTGGCTAATTCTTTCAAATGGGCGTACAGGTCGTCCGGGATGTTTTTTACGGTGATAGTGGGCATGACGGCACTCCTTTGAGAACTCCTTTATGGAACCATTATGGAGTTTTCTGGGAGATTGTCAAGAGAATCATTTCACCCGTTATCGAAACAGTTCTGTGGTTTAGTCAGTGCAGTATCCCTTTGCGCTGTAGCTGATATAGCTGAATCAGAATCAGCGCCGGAATAAAGTATGGAAGAATATTCAGGAAACTGAATGGCCGACGTATCAAGAAATGCAAGGTTAGACTGTAGACGACGCCGCTGGCAATGATGAGGGCATAAATCCGAAAGGCTAATCGGCTTTGTTGTTTTAGTAAATGAACGCACCAGAAAAGCAGCCCGGTGACAATGAGTGTCCAAAATGTATTGACGACGAGGATCAACGGGAAATGATAAACAATGAGAAGCCAGATCAGATAGAGGGATAAAACTAGGCTGACCCAGGAACCTAGGGCAATAAAGGAGGTCAAGGATCGCAGGGATTTGAGCAGCTTCTCTTCCGCTTTGTCTGCTACCGGCTGAACTGAAGGTGTTACTTCGGATGTCATAGAGGGCTCCTTATTGATTGTCAAGTTGATAGAAACCTGACAGGTCGGCGCAAGAACGCTTGGTTAAACCAACACCCTGACGCGCCGACCTGTCAGGTTTAGGCGAGTCCCGTCAGTCAAAGTCATCTGGCGCCAATGCAGCCACGTCTTGCTCGGTTATCATCATCTGATGAGCAGCTTCCAACTGCTCGCGGTCATTGAACCATTCCAGGAACCATTCCAGAACAGCATCCCGTTGCAGGCGGGTGGCTTTATGGGAAAGAAGAGCATGGTACGATGAATAAGGCCATTCACGGAAGTCGCTGACAAAGCCATGCTTTTGCGGGTTTTGATGGATGTAAGTAATGAGCCGAACGAAGTGGGTGTTTGTGGTCACCGGCACGCGTTCGAATGGACGCTCGAATAACGCGCCGCTGCGGCTGTAAGCATTGTTGAAGGTGCGGGCATAAGCGTTGAAGAAATTCGAGAAGGGTTTCGATAAGTCTGTGGTGTTTGGAAAACCTGAGAGGTCTTCTTTTATCCGAACTAGAAAGTGGAAATGATTCTTCAACAGGCAATAGGCATAAGTGTTAGCCACCGCGAAGATGTGCTTGGCATACAGTCGTAAGAAGTGGTCGTAGTTGCGCGCCTCATGAAAAATATTTTCGCGGTTGTTGCCACGATTGTAGATGTGGTAGTAGCCACCAGAAACTAGCGGAGTCTCTTTGGTCATAATAGTTGGGCCTCAGATCTGACAGGTCTCCTAAAGGTCGCCGCGTTATAAAAGCTATTTGTGGAGACCTGTCAGGTCTTGGCCCGGAGCCGGGTCTCTTGGGCCATCGTCTTGGTGAGTCAGACCTGACAGGTCTCCTAAACGTGTCTCTGCGATCACGCTTACTTGTGGAGACCTGTCAGGTCTTGGCCCCGGAATAACCCACTGCCGGGTCTCTTAGGTCATCGTCGTTGGGCGTCAGACCCGACAGGTCTTCTAAAGTTCGCGGCTCGGATAGACAATTCCAAGATCGTGGGCGATCAACTCAAATCCTAATTCATTTTTGTAGGGAGCGAGGTCTAAATTCTTCGTGAGAACTTTTTCCCAACCGGATTCCACTATACGATGATGCTTACGGATAAATTCGCCGGGTAATGTGTAAAACTCTGGCTCTTGGTAACCTCCGCGGGTCGGTTTTTTCCTGTAGAAAAAGCCAATATTGAGAAATACGATAATCAAGTAGTCGAAAGCCTCAAAGGTCCGGGCTTTCACCGGAAATGCACGATCGCAATCAGTCTGATATCGGCTTTTCACTTGAACCCGAATCTGCTTTGTAACATGCTGTGGGTTAGGATGAATACAAATTAAATCATAGCCTTCATTATTTGGTGGAGCTTTATAGGCCAAAATATTTCGGCGCATGAGATAGCCAAGCGTAAGATATTCTGCCCCTAACGAAACCACAGGTAAACGAAGTGCATCTTTATTTCCCATAGCGTATCCTCCTTAGATTCTATGAAGTTCACAACCTCCCCTGCGCGTCCATCACCGCCGCGGCGGCGATGGAGACGATGTCATCCACGGCGTCGCCGGCTTGCAGGACGTGAACTGGCGCGCCCAGGCCCAGCAGGATGGGGCCAATGGTCTGCGCGCCGCCGAGCCGCTGCAAGAGTTTGTAGGCCACGTTCGCAGAATCCAAATCCGGGAAAATCAACACGTTCGCTTTCTTGATTCGGCTGAAGGGGAAGCGGCTGGCAATCAGTTCCGGGACGACGGCGACATCCGCCTGCATCTCGCCGTCCACTTCCAGGTCAGGTCGGCGGGCGCGCACGAGTTCGGTCGCGCGGCGAACTTTTTCTGTGACCGGATGCTGCACGCTGCCAAAGTTGGAGAAAGAAATCATCGCCACGTGCGGCGTCAGGTCCAGCTTGGTGGCGAAGTTCGCGGCCAGGATCGCGATCTCGGCCAAGTCTTCGGCGGTCGGGTCAATGTTCATCGTCGTGTCGCCGAAGATATAAACATCGTCGTGGATGATGACGACGTAAACACCGGCGGCTTTCCCGACGCCCGGCTGCGTGCGAAAAATTTGCAGTGCGGGACGGATGACTTCAGGATATTCGTAAGTCAGGCCGGAAAGAAAAGCTTCGGCGTGGCCTTGCTGGACCATCATCAAGCCAAACAAGTTAGATCCTTGAATGCGGTCGCGGGCGTGCGCCAGGGTGACGCCTTTGCGCTGGCGCAACTCGTGGTAAGCCCGCGCGTAAGATTCCTGGCGTGGGTCGGTGTTGGGATCAACGACCTCGGGCGTGAAGCGCAGACCCAGTTCTTCTACCCGGCTCAAGATGACGTCGAGGCGTCCGAGCAAAATCGGTTGACCAATGCCCTCGTCAACGATTTGCCCGGCAGCGCGGATGATCTTGGCTTCCTCGCCCTCCGCAAAAACGACTCGCTTGGGTGCGGCTTTGGCTTTGTTGATAACGAAGCGGCGGATGCGCCGGCCCGGTCCCAAGCGGAGCGCTAGGCGTTCACGGTATTCTTCCAAGTCAATCTGTTGGCGGGCGACGCCGGTCTGCATTGCGGCTTCGGCTACAGCGGTCGCTTCCCAAATAATCACGCGCGGATCGAATGGTTTGGGGATGAGGTAGTCCGGCCCGAACTTCATCGAAGTCAAACCGTAGGCGTTCAAGACGGAGTCGGGTACATCTTCGTGCGCCAGCGCCGCCAGCGCTTGGGCGGCGGCGATCTTCATCTCTTCGTTAATCGCGCGCGCGCGAACATCTAGCGCGCCCCGGAAGATGAACGGGAAGCCGAGGACGTTGTTGATCTGATTCGGGTAATCCGAGCGGCCGGTCGCCACGAGCGCGTCCGGGCGCGCGTCCTTGGCCAGCTCATATCGGATTTCCGGATCGGGGTTCGCCATCGCAAAAATGATCGGCTTGTCGGCCATCGTTTTGACCATATCCGGCGTGAGCACGTCCTTGCCGGACAGGCCGAGGAACAAATCGCAGCCGCGCACCGCGTCCGCCAGCGTGCGGGCTTTTGTCGGCACGGCGAAGCGGATTTTGAATTCGTTCATGCCTTCTTCGCGTCCGGCGTAGACTACACCCTTGGTGTCCACCATGATGATGTTCTCGCGGCGCACGCCAAGTTTGACGTACAACTCGCTGCAGGCGATGGCCGAGGCGCCCGCGCCGGAGACGACCATGCGGATGTCCGCCAGGTTCTTGCCGCTGACTTCCATCGCGTTGAGCAGTGCGGCGCTGGAGATGATCGCCGTGCCATGCTGATCGTCATGGAAAACCGGGATGTCGAGCGCGGCCTGAAGAGTTTTTTCGATGTGGAAGCATTCCGGCGCTTTGATGTCTTCGAGGTTGATTCCACCAAAGGTCGGCGCAATCGCCTTTGTCACCTGGATGACTAATTCCGGATCGTGGGTGTCTACTTCGATGTCGAACACATCCACATCGGCGAAGCGTTTGAAGAGCACGCCTTTGCCTTCCATGACGGGCTTGGCGGCCAGCGCGCCCCGGTCGCCGAGGCCGAGGATGGCGGTGCCATTGGAGACAACCGCGACCAGGTTGGCCTTGGCCGTGTATTCATAGGCAGCTTCCGGGCGGCGCTCGACTTCCAGGACGACCTCGGCGACGCCAGGTGTGTAGGCCAGCGACAGATCGCGCTGCGTGACCAGGGGTTTGGTCGGGACAACTTCGATCTTGCCTGGCCGACCTTGTTGATGGTATTCAAAAGTTTCTTGAGCCGTGACAGCCATGAGGTCCTCCTGGGGATTGTGAGGTGACAGTCGCCTGAGAAAACGCAGCTATTTTAGCACGCTGGAACTCAGACCACTTCGAGGAAAGTTGGAAGTGAGTAAGTCATGCCTCGTGTTGGAATGTGGTGATAAGGTCTCATTTGCCACAGGTTACCGCGGAGAGTAAAATGATTGGGCTACCCTTGAATGGGGGCCAGTCAATCCGGCGGTTGAGGTGTCTCGTGGAGACAAGTTCAGAGAGATTAGTTTCCGTGCCCGTCGCAGAAGCGGAACCGCCCGCGCCGACTCGGCGCGCGTCCTTCCTGCCGTGGCTGGGGCGATTCAAACTCCAGACGAAACTGATTGTTCCCTACGTCCTTTTGACGGTGTTGGTCGCCCTCATCGGGACGTTCGTCGTCACCCGCCTGGTCACCGCCTCGGTTCAGGAACGTCTCGCCAATCGCTTATATGAAGCCAGTCGGGTGGCGGGAGATGGAGTCGTCCGGCGCGAACGATCGCATTTGGAGACGCTGCGCTTGATGGCCTTCACCCAAGGCGTCCCCGAGGCGCTGGCCGGAGAGCAGGCCGAAACTCTTCAAAACCTGCTCTTGCCGCTAGCGTTGAACAATAACGTCGAGGTAATCAGCGCAGTTAATAAGAAGGGCCAGGAGGTAATTACCCTCGCCCGTGATCCGGCCTCCGGACAGTCTCTCATCTCTAAGGGGGCGGATTTCTCTAACTTTGATCCGGTGGAGAAAATCCTCCAAAGCCAGAGTGACGCCGTGGGAGACAAATTCATCGGGCTGCGGGAGGCGCAGTTCGGTCCTTATTTATTTACCACGGCTCCCGTGCGCGATTCGGGTGGGGAACTCGTCGGGGTGTTGATGATCGGGACGCAGCTCCAAGTTCTGCTCGAGGATCTCCGGTCGCAGGCTTCGGCGGATGGGGTTATCGTCCTTGACCCAACCGGTAAACTGGTCGCGACGACGTTAGCCCAGCCGGACGAGGGTTATGCCACTCTGGAATTGGAAACGCCGGTTGTTTCCGAGCTGCTGAATTCTTCTCAAGAGAGCCCGCCGCTCACCCGCGACTTGATGGTCAATCAGCGCAGTTACCGAGCGTTCTTTGCGCCGCTCATCATTCGCCAGCAGACGATGGGCGCGTTGGGGGTCGTGATCGCCAGCGACTATGTCGTCGCCACGGAAGCGACCAGCCGGAATCAGTTAAGTTTGATTTTTGCGCTCGGGACGGCGTTCGTTGTTTTGATCGGGTACTTGTTAGCTCGGAGCATCGCCAACCCTATTTTGCGTCTGCGGACGATCTCCCAGGCGGTGGCCGCCGGCGACTTGACTCAACAAACCGGTCTGAAGCAGGGGGATGAAATTGGCGAACTGGCGAGCGCGTTTGATACCATGACCCTGCGCCTGCGCCAGCGCACAGCGGAACTGGTTCAGTCTGAAAAGCTGGCGGCGGTCGGGCAATTGACGGCCGGCATTGTCCATGATGTCAAAAACCCGCTGGCAGTGATCAAAGGCCTGTCGGAAGAATTGCGGGAAGAGCTTGGGTCGGACCCGGCGGTGTTAGAGCAGCTCAACGCCATTCGGGATAACGCCACCCGCGCGAACACGATTGTCAGCGACCTGATGAAGTTTGCCCGACAGTCCACGCCGGAGATGACCCGCCGGGACTTGCGGGAGACGGTGGAGGCTTCGCTGCGTTTGACCGAGTACCTGGCGCGGCGGGCGAAGGTCAAGTACCTCCCTGACCTGCCGGCGCACTCGGTCCTGGTCACCTACGATGCGCAGCAGTTGGAGCAAGTTCTCATCAACTTAATTCAGAATGCGATCCAGGCGATGCCCAACGGCGGGACGCTGCGAGTCAATTTGAGTCAGACCGAAACCACCGTCGCCATTGCCGTGCAGGATACGGGGACGGGCATTGCTGCGGGGAATTTGCCGCGCGTCTTTGATCCCTTCTTTACGACCAAGCCGGAAGGGGAGGGAACCGGGTTGGGGCTTTCGGTCAGCTATGGCATTGTCGCGCGGCACGGCGGGCGGATCAACGTCGAAAGTCAGGTCGGCCAAGGCACGACGTTCACCATTTTATTGCCGGTTGAACAGCCGGAATTCACTCAAGGCTAAGGGGCTGTCTAAAAATAATTTCTTTTTAGACCCGAAAGGTCTCGCGAAGCGGACCTTTCGGGTCTTAGTGGAACTTATTCTTGGATAGCTCCTAAGGGAAGAGACCGATGGAGCAGGAACGAGTCGAACGAGTAATTGTCTCAGATGATGATGAAGCTTTGCTGCGCTTGATGGTTTCGCATCTGCAGCGGCGTGGGTATCAGGTGGAAAGCGCGCAGGATGGCCTAGAGGCGTTCGAAACCATTCGGACGAACGGGCCTTTTGCCGTGCTCGTTACGGATTTGATGATGCCCAGCATGAGCGGCTTGGAACTCTTACGCGAGTCCCGCAAGTTGGACCCCTGGTTGGAGGTGATCGTCATCACCGCCGCTGGCACGCTCGAATCCGCCATCTCCGCCATGCGCGAAGATGGAGCGTATGATTATCTGACCAAGCCGCTCGGCATGATTAGTGAGTTATCGCTGGCGGTCGGCCGGGCGGCGGCTCATCGCCGGTTGCAATTGGAACGAAACATGTTACAGGCGCGAGTAGCGTCAGACGCCGAACGCTTCCGGACGTTGGTCACAAATACCCGGGATGCCGTTCTCTCAGCGGATGAACATGGGAACCTGCTCGTCGTCAACCCGGTCGCGGCCCGGCTCATCGGCAAAGACGATTTGGCCGGAAGCCCGGCGCTGGAAAATTTACCGCCGCCGTTAGTCAAGCTCATCACGGACTGGCAAAAGGCGAGCGGCGGCCGAGGCTCGATGGTCGTCGAGTTGTCATGGCCGAACGGTTCGCTGCGCTCCGTCAACCTGTCGCCGATTCAGGATGCGCAGGGCAACCCCGCCGGTTGGATGATGGTGATGCACGATGTAACCCACCTTCAAAATTCCACGAAGACTTGACGTGACGCGTGAGGCGTGACACTTGAAAACATGACACTTAATCACGGGTCACTCGTCACGCCTCACTTATTCACTGGGTAATCAGTCTCTCCATGTCTCAGTCTGCCTCGCCCGTTTCGCTTCGCCCTGAGCAGATTGCCTTACAGCGGCAAGGGCGAGACTTGGCCCGTTGGCTGATCATTGTGCCGGTGGTCCTCTTCTTGTTGTTCGGCTGTAGCCACCTGGCGCTGCTGGCGGCGCCGCCTCTTCACAGTGTTGACACCCGCTCTAAACTCCAGGCGACTTACGCTCCCTGGCCCTTCGCGATGATTCCAGCCATCAACACCGGGATTGTGGATGAGATTGCTCACGACCAAGCGACTCCCGGCGAGCCGGGGGGATTCCTTCCGCCAATTACCGTTACCACTTTTTGGTCAACGCCGACACCCACTCGCCTCGGCGCCACTCCGCCTCCAACCACTGCCACTCTCTCCGGCTCGCCGGCGCCGACGCGAACGGTGACACCTCTCTCCACCGTGACGAGCCAACCGACGGTCACTGCGACTGTGACCTTAACCCGGACTCCCCAGCCGACATCGACTCGGACCGCGACGGCGACCCGGACGCTGATTCCCCTCCCAACCCGCACGCCGACTTTGGCGCCGACGCCGACCTTCACGCTGGCGTCGCCTACCAATACGTCCGCACCGCCGCCTCCACCGACGGCTACTGGAACACGAACACCAACCCGAACACCTACTTCCACCGCGATCAATACTGCGACGAATACTCCAACGGTGACCAATACTCCAACCGCAACCAACACGCTGGTGCCGCCCAACACTCCCACGCACACCCCCACGCCGACGGAAACTCTGACGCCGACGCCATTGGTTTGCTTGATTATTGACGGCGGCACCGGCGGTGGCGGCTCTTCTTTTTCCTGGAGCGTAACGAACACCGGCGTGGCTACCGTTAACCTAACTAGCGTTTCTGCGAGTTGGGCTCAAGCAGGCGATGTTTGGCAGTCGCCGCTTGAC
>Ga0075431_100007944_pt1 | contig 10574 bp, 8 predicted proteins | sample RhiMetdeltSRZDD5_FD_75297 | JGI IMG/M metagenome (GOLD analysis project Ga0075431, IMG submission 75297) | Populus rhizosphere microbial communities from Tennessee, USA - Rhizosphere MetaG P. deltoides SRZDD5 | ecosystem: Host-associated > Plants > Roots > Rhizosphere > Soil | place: USA...
CCGCGCGCGTCCGCTGGGATTCCGTACGCGGTGCGGCGTCGACCGATAGAAACCGCTCGTCATCCTGTCGAGCATGTCGCCGATGTTGCAAATGAACGTACCCGGAAGCGGCGGTGCGTCGATCCAGCCGCGTGGCGACTTCACTTGCAGTCCGCCGACAGCATCCTGCAGGAGGATGGTCAAGAGCCCGTAATCCGTGTGCTCGCCGACGCCCCAGCTCTCGTCTGGCATGTCGGTACGAGGCGGGTACCTGAAGATCCGGAAGAGCACGAGCGGATCGTGGGTATATCGCGCGTCGAAGTACGACTCCTCGAGGCCAAGGCTGAGCGCCACACCTTCCATCAGTGCATGCCCGACGCGCGTGGCCGCGTCGATGTACTCGAGGACGGTGCCGCGGAAGCCGGGGATTTCGCTAGGGAAGAGATTGCGGCCGTGCAACGGCACACGGGCGGCGACCTTGGGATGATCGTCGGCGAGTTCGGCGCCGAAATAGAGGCCTTCTTTCTGATCCGGTTTGCCGCTCGTCAGCTCGCCGCCGATGGGAAAGTAGCCGCGCCAGGCGCGCCCGCCGCGCGCCATCCGGATGGCGAGTTTCTGCTCGAGCGGCAGGGCGAAAAAGGCGTGGCTCTGGGCCTCGAGGCGGGCGAGGAGCGTCTCCGACACGCCATGGCCGCTGACGTAAAAGAACCCGCAGTCGCGGCAGGCGTGACGGATCGCCTTGGCTTCCGCAAGGCGGCTGGAGCTTCGAGCCAGAAATGGCCCGGCATCGACAACAACGATGTCGGAAGAGGGCGTCATGGCTTCCGCCTGCCGGGTCCATAGATGACCCGCCCTGCCAGCGCGCCTGTATGCTGCTCGTTGTCAACGGTGACGACGCCGTTGACGATGACGTAGCGGATGCCGACTGGGAACTGATGCGGCCGCTCGAAGGTCGCGCGATCGATCACGCGATCCTGATCGAAGACGGCCACGTCCGCGGCGAGACCCTCCTTCAGCCGCCCACGATCGGTGATGCCAAGCTTGTCGGCGTTCATGCTCGTCATCTTCTTCACGGCGTCCGGCAGCGTGATCACCTGCAGCTCGCGCACGTAGCGGCCCAGCACGCGCGGGAACGTGCCGTAGTAGCGCGGGTGCGGATGCGAGCGGCCGGTTGGTCCGTCCGGGTTCACCGCGCTCCCATCGGAACCGATCGATGTCCACGGCTGCTTCATGATCAGCTGCATGTCCGGCTCGGAATGATGAAAGAACACCGTTGGCGCGCTGCCGCCTTCTTCGAGCAGCACATCGAACAACACGTCGGCAGGGTGGCCGCCGCGCGCGGCAATCAAGTCGCTCATGCGCTTACCCTGAAACGGCTTGTTGCGCTCGTGCGTGAGTGACACCAGAATCATCCCCGCCCAGCCGTCGCCGGTCGCGAGATAGTGGTTGTACCAGTTCGGCAGGCCGTTCATCACCTCTTCGCGCATGCGCTTGCGTGTTGAGGGATCCTTGAGCCGTTCGAGCATCTTCACGCGGCCGCCGTCGTGTGCCCACGGCGGCACGATCGAGGACAGATTGTTCTGACCCGCGGTATACGGGTACACGTTGGCGCGCACGTCATAGCCATCGGCGCGCGCCTTCTGCACCATCGCGATAATCTCGTTCGCGCGGCCCCACAGCTTCTTGTGCGCGATCTTCATGTGGATGATGTCGACGGGAATGCTCGCGCCTTTGCCCACCTGGATCGCTTCGTCGATTGCACGGAAGACGCCCTCGCCTTCGTCGCGGATGTGCGACGAGTAGATGCCGCCGTACTGTTTGGCGGTTTTTGCCAGCTCGATCAAATTCGCTGTCGTCGCGAAGCTCGAGGGAGGCTGCAGCAGGGCCGTGGAGAGTCCCATCGCGCCTTCCTGCATCGCCTCGGCGATGAGCCGCTTCATTTCGTCGAGCTCTTTGGGCGTTGCCAGGGACTGGCCGTACCCCTTCACGTAGGTCCACACCTGTTCCTCGCCGACGTACGACGCGATGTTCGTCGACATGTGCTTCTGTTCGAGCCGGGCAAAGTAACCGCCAAGCGTCGTCCAGTCGACCGTGACGCTGCCGGCGCGCGCACGCTCGTCCTCAGCTGCTTTGATCGGACCTGCGGACCGCGACTCGCCGAGCACCATCGTCGTCACGCCCTGCCGGATCATGCTCTCCGCCTTGGGTTCGACGAGGATGGTGTAGTCCGAATGGTTATGGATGTCGATGAAGCCGGGCGCCACCGTCAGCCCCGATGCATCAATCCGGCGCGTCGCCGCTGCGGTCCGGAGATCGCCGATGGCCGCGATGCGGTCGCCGCGGATCCCGACGTCCGCCCGTACTGCTGGAGTGCCCTCGCCGTTCAGTACTGAACCGCCGGCGATCAAGACGTCGTACGGCTGTTGGGCCGTTGGGGGTGTGAACGAGGACGCGAGGACGAGGCAAAGCAGGACCGCGGCTTTGAATCTCATCGGCGGCTAGATATTACCGCCGAACACGGCGCGCGTCAGCGTTCCGCAAAGGCATACAGCGCCGACGGTGTGCGCACATAGAGAATCCCTTCGGCTGACACCGCCGGCGTCGCGAAGATCGGCTCGCCGAGCTCGTTTTTCGCGAGTACCCCCTCTGACAACAAAATCAATGTAGACTTGCGTTTTATGTAACATATTGTTAAACTATCAATTAATAAAATGAAAGCCCAGCGCGCGCAATTCGGCGTCGCACAAACCGCCCCCCGATGGATAGATGCTCTCGAAGACGAGGACATTTCGTTCATCAAACGATTCGTGCTGGCGTCGGGATCCCTCAAGGAACTGGCGAGCGAGTACGGCATCAGCTACCCCACCGTGCGGCTCCGGCTCGACCGCCTGATTGACAAGGTCAGGCTGCTCGATCGCCAGGACATCACCGACCCATTCGAGCGCGTCCTGCGCCTGCAGCACGCCGAGGGGAGAATCGATCGCCAGACGCTGAAACTGCTGCTGGATGCGCACCACGCAGAGATCCAGCAAGAGCGGAACGAAAGAGAAAGGAGTCCGCGATGAACCGGACACGAGACCCACTGCTGGCGCTCGTTGGCAGCCTGCTGTTGTCAGGAACCGTGTGTGGTGAGGAGGTTGTCCGAACCATCCAGTGGCAAGATCTGGCAGCCGCCCACGCCTTGACGTCGGGTACCGTCGTTCCCCGGTCCGACGGCGTCGATGGCCCCAGCCTGCGCGTCGTTCACAAGGGCACCACGCCCACGTCATTTCCGCTCGTCACGATCGATCAGCCAGGTATCAGCACGATGCGCTACGCGATCAGAGGCCGCGTGCGCTACGAAGGGGTCGCCGCGGGCAGCTACCTGGAGACGTGGAATCACTTGCCCGAAGGCGCCTTCTTTACGCGTACTATGGACCTGACCGGTCCGATGGGGCGGATCGACGGCACGTCGTCGTGGCGTGACTTCGTCCTCCCGTTCGATCGAACAGGAGCGTCCGCGCCTCGGAAACTGGTGGTCAACCTCGTCCTGACCGGGCCAGGAACCGTTGAAATCGGCCCGCTCGTACTCGTGCAGTTCGCCACCGATGAGAACCTGACGGCTTATGCCGATGCCTGGTGGAGCGACCAGCAAGCCGGCCTCGTTGGAGGCCTGGCGGGGTCGGCGCTGGGAATCCTCGGTGCAGCGATCGGCTGGCTTGGCGCGATCGGCCGTGGCAGGAGCTTCGTGCTCGGGACGCTGAAGGCGTTCGCGTTGCTGGGCGTCGCGGCTCTTGCCATCGGCCTGGGCGCTCTCGCCGCGGGCCAACCCTACGCCGTCTACTATCCTCTCCTGCTTCTCGGCGGCATCGGCGCAGCTTTGGGATTCACGCTCCCCCGTTCGCTGAGCAAGCGCTACGAGGATCTCGAGCTGCGACGAATGCAAGCGCTGGATGCCTGACATCCAGGTCGCAGTACCCAATCGCAATCGCATCCTCCCGCCGACGGATGGTCCCGAGGCACACGCGCTCGAAGTAGGCTATCCTCCTCAGGAGTTCGGCGAGGACTAGCCCGGCAACGTGGCCCCTCAGATGGGGAGATATCACATGAGAGCTCTCCTGGCCGTGACCCTATTGGGATTTGCCACAGCCGCGAACGCGCAGGTGCCCGCCACGCCGCCGGCTCCAGGTCCTGCGGGCCAGACTCCGGCCCCGACACTGGCTGCGGTCGCGCCCGAGACTCTCCACAACGAACTGCGGAAGATGCGCGACGACATGCTCGCGGCGATCGCGCGCAGCGAGTTCGATGCGATCCTCCCTCACCTCCACCCCAACGTCGTCTTCACGCCGATGAACGGCGAAGTCAGCCGTGGCCCGCAGGCGATCCGCGCCTATTTCGACAAGATGTTGAAGGGCCCGGAGGCCATCGTGAAGAGCATCCGTCTCGGGGTCGAGGTTGATCGGCTTGCCGATTTCTATGGCGACACGGCCTTGGCCTTCGGCAGCTCCAACGATCAATACGTGTTGAGCAATGGACTGGAATTCCAGATCCAGACGCGCTGGACGGCGTCGCTCGTGCGCGAGAACGGCCGCTGGCTGATCACCGCGTTCCACTCCTCCGCCAACGCGTTCGACAACCCGATCCTGCAGAAGGCGCGTCAGGTGGCGATGCTGCAATGGGGCGGCATTGGCATCGCGGCCGGCGCGCTGATCGGTGTGCTCGTCGCCAGGGCCGTCGGACGCCGCCGGAGGGCGTGAACGTGGAGGCGCCGGCGCAGCGGATCGACCCGATTCCGGGCGCGCTGAACCTGGTGCTGGGGACGGTCGCGTCCGCCGCCGCCCTTGGTCTCCTTGTTGTGGCCTCGCACACCGCGTCCTGGGGCTGGAGGATCGGCGCGGCCCTCGCGTTCTCCTACGTCAACAACACCATCTTTGCGCTGTTGCACGAGGCAGTGCACGGCCACCTGCATGCGAGCCGAACCGTCAACGAGGCGATCGGCCGGGTCCTGGCAGCGTTCTTCCCGACCAGCCTCGCGTTTCAACGCATTTGCCATCTCGGTCATCACCGGCGGAACCGCAGCGATGCGGAGCTGTTCGACTACATCCTTCCCGGGGAAAGCCGCCTGGTGAAGACGCTGCAGTGGTACGGCGTGCTCACCGGCATCTATTGGCTCTTGTTGCCCGTCGGCTGCTTCGTGTATCTGGTCTGGCCTGGCGCCTTCCGCCTGCCGGCGCGCATCCGAACGTCGCGCTTATTCCGGCAGACCAGTGCCGAGGCCATGCTCTCCGGCTTCGTAAATGCCCCCGAGCGGACCATCCGCCTCGAGATCCTCTTCTCGTTCGCCCTGCAGGCTGGCTTCATCTGGACTCTGGACCTGACGGCGGTCGGCTGGCTCACGTGTTACGCCGCGTTCGCGCTGAACTGGAGCTCTCTCCAGTACGCGGACCACGCCTTCACCGAGAGACACGTTCACGACGGCGCTTGGAACCTGCGCGTCAACCGCGTGGTGCAATACCTCTTCCTGAATTACCACCATCACAAAGCTCACCACCAGAACAGCCACGTGCCGTGGCTCTATCTCTCGAAGTACGTCGACTACACCGAGGAGCGTCCGTCTTTTCTCCTCATCTGGCTGCGCATGTGGAAGGGCCCTCAACCCTGGCCCGGAGAGCTGGTGACTTCTCGCCCAGAGAAAGGCGCATGATCGGACGCTTCCATCTCGCACTCACGCTGCTGTACGCGGTGCTGTTCGGAGCGATCTACGGCGCCACGAACTGGCTGTCGGCGCACCGCGATCCGCCGACGGCTCCGCACTTCGCGTTCGAAACAGCACTGCCGTTCGTGCCGGCGATGGCCTGGTTCTATCTATCAGTCCCGATCATGCTGTGCGTTGGCCCGCTCATCATGCGTACGAAGCGGGAGCTGTTGCCGTTCTTCTTCACCCTGACCGCACAACTTGTCGTGGCCGGGCTCTGTCATCTCATCTATCCCGTCTCGCCAGTCTGGCCGCAGAGAGCAGTCGAGGGACCAGGGACGGGCGCCTTCCAGGTCGCCGACGCGTTCAACCTCGACTACAACATGGTCCCGTCGCTCCACGTCTCCTTTGCGGCGACCGTGGCGCTGGTCTTCGGCCGGCGTGCAGGTCCGTTCGGCCGACTGCTACTCTGGACTTGGTTCCTGGCGGCAGCGGCCTCGACGCTGCTGCTTCACCAGCATCATCTTCTCGACGTGATCACCGGCGCCGCCCTCGGAATCCTCACGGTGGCCATCGTGCAGCGGAGGACCGAGCGCCGCGACTTCCTGGACGCACTGCATCTTGAAACGCTTTGCGTCCGCGAGTTGGTGCTATTCGCGCGGCGGCACCGGCGCTACCTGCTCACGGGTCTCGCGATCTGGGGCTACTCGCTGCGCCGCTGGCGGCAGGCGCGTCTGCTCCGCGCTGGCTTCTGCCTGGCGCAGCACATCGACGACGTCCTGGATGGCGATCGCCGCGTCCACGGCGATCCTGTGGCCTATGTCCGTGGACTCCTCGGCGGGGAGCCCGGCCCGCTCGCGCCGCTCAGCCGCTTCGTCGTCGCCGAATTGGGCCGCCGCGACGGACGCGAGAAGCTCCACGCGCTGGTCGAGGTTTTGATCGAGGACCGCCGTCGCATGGACGCCCGCAAGACGATGTCGGCCGCCGCCCTGGCCGCCCATCACCACAAGACCTTCAGTCTGTCGCTGGATCTGACGCTTATCGCTGTCGGTTCCGATCTGCGGGCCGACGATGCGCCGGAGCTCATCGACGCCCTGTCGTGGTGTTCGCCGATACGGGATCTGGACGAGGACCTGTCGAGGGGGCTCATCAACATTCCCGAAGAGGTGCTGGCGCGAGTGCCGGGAACTGTCAGTCCGCGCACACTCCTCACCGCCGAGCCGATCAAGGCATGGCTGAGAGAGGAGCATCGCCGCGGCGTCGAGTCGCTCGCCGCCGGTCCGTCGCTTTCCCGCCGGACAGGAAATCGGACCGACGATCCCGGGTGGGCCGTCCTCTCGTCGTTTCACCGCGCCCTCGCCGCCTACGAAAAGAAATACCGCTATGCGCGTTGACAACCTGCGCGCGAGCTGGCGTTGGATGACCGCCCCTTATGCAGCGCTCGACGCTGAGCGGGCGCGCCGCGGACCGACGTTCTGGATCGACCTTGCTCTTGTCGGCCGGGCCCTGGTCACGGGAGATCCTGCGCTCGTCCGCGAGATCGCCTCCCGCCACGACCTGGAGGCGGGCAGCGGCATCTCGGCGCTCCGCAGTGTCCTGGGCGACCGTTCGTTGATCACGCTGGACGGCGAACGACATATGGCACGCCGCCACCTTGTGGCGCCGCTGTTCCGCCGCGACCTGGAGGCGCTCGACGACATCACGGCCGACAGCACGCTCGAAGCGCTCCAGCAGATCGGTGTGGGCGCGACCTTCACCGTCTACGACTTCGCGCGCCGAATCTCGCTCGGCGCAATCGTCCGCTTCCTGCTCCCCGGCTCCTCCGTCGAGGAGGCCCGCACCGGCCGGCTCATTGAAAGGTTCCTCCTCTCGTTTTCGAGCCCGTGGATTCTGTTTCTCAACCCGCTCCACCTCAATCTCGGGCGGCTCTCGCCTTGGGGCCGCGCCATGCGCCATCGCGAACGGCTCGTGGAGCACCTGCGCGAACGTGTCCGCGCCGCGCGCCGGGATCCGTCGCTTCCCGGAGTGCTCGCGCGCATCGCGCGGGACGGCGCCGATCTCCAAGAAGAAGAGATCGTCGAAGAGGCGCTCGCGCTCCTGCTGTTCGGACACGACACCGGCGCCGCAGCGCTCGCCTGGGCGTTCGTGCACATCTGGGAACGTCGCGAAGTCGTCGAGCGGATCCGCGAAGAGAGCGATCCCGCATATCTGGAGGCGTGCCTGAAGGAGAGTCTGCGCCTCTGCCCGGTGGTCGTCCACATGACGCGGGTCGCACCACAGGCGACGCGCATCGGTGCCTGGGAGGTTCCGTCCGGAGCGCGGATCTTTCCGTGCGCGTACCTCGCCCAGCGCGATCCGGCAATCTTTCCGGATCCCGCAGCGTTCCGGCCGGAGCGGTTTCTGAACGGTCGCGCCTACGAAGGCTCCTGGTTTCCTTTCGGCCTGGGCACTCGGACGTGCATCGGCAACCGCTTCGCCCTCCGGCAAATGCAGTTGATCGCGGCGACCACGGCGCAGAACGCCGATCTCGCCCTTGCTCCAGGCTACGAGCCCGCCCCCGTCCGCCGGCTCGTTCTGATCGTTCCGCGGCACGGCGGGCGCATGGTGCGACGCCCGCGAGTAGAGGGGCTCGTCAGGCGGCTCCGAGTCGACGCCCGAACTTCGCCGTGATCTCCCTGCGTGAGATCGCGTTGGCGGAGAGAAACAGTCCCAGGTGGGAAGGCGTCCGGGCGTTGACCCTGACGTTGGAGAGTCGGCGAGCGATCGAGCTGTATCGGTAAAACGCCGCACGCGCATCGCGACAGCAATCGCGGAGCTCTTCAGGGGTGAAGTAGCGGGGGCGATAGGTAACGTCCCCATACGAATATCCGGAATCGAGCCACCACCGATCGTAGAGAAGCCGTCCCTCGCGTTGCAGCCGTTGGTACAGCCGCGAGCCCGGCGTCGGCGTCAGTGGACTGATGTTGGCGAGAAACACCCTGGCGTCGACGGCGAACTCGACGGTTCGCTTGATCGTGTCCGGCGTGTCGTGGTCGTAGCCGAAGATGAACGACCCGTACACCATGATGCCGCGATCGTGAAAGCTCCGGATGGCGGTGGGGGCGTTCTGGTGCCGCAGCGTCCAGCCCTTGTTCATCTGCCGCAGGTTGTCGGCATCGAGCGACTCGAAGCCCACCAGCGCCGCTATGCATCCGCTCCTGGCCATCAGGTCGAGCAGCGGGGCGTCGTCGGCGACGTCGATGGACACTTGACAACCCCAGCGGACGCGCAGCGGAACGAGCGCGCGGAAAAGCTCCATCGCCTTCCCGCGATCGTTGAAGATGTTGTCGTCGACGAAGAGCACGTTGCGGCGCCCGGTCGACTCGATCTCGGCGGCCACCTCGGCGACAGGCCGATGCCGCACGCGCGATCCATAGAACGCGTGGATCGAACAGAAATCACAGGCATAGCGGCAGCCCCGGCCGATCTGGACCGCGGCAATGGCCGGATAGCGCAGCCCACGGAAGATCGAACGGTCGTACACGACTCCCTCGAGCGCCGGCTGTGTGTCACTGCGGTATGTAGCCTTCAGAACGCCCATGCCCGCATCGCGCACCACGTCGCGCCACACGCCCTCGGCATCGCCGATGACCACCGCATCCGCGTGGCTGCGCGCCTCGTTGGGCAGGAACGACGGATGATAGCCACCGACGACCACGGGGATGCCGCGCTGGCGGTAGTGGTCCGCGATCTGATACGCGCGTCGCGCGGTGTAGGTCTCGATGGTGATCGCGACGAGGTCCACCGACTCGTCGAGAGGCACCGGCGCGAGGCGCTCGTCGCTCATGACGAGATCCACGCCCGGCGGTGTGAGACCGGCGAGCACCGCGAATGCCAATGGCTCGAGGGCGTCGGAGGATCGGGTGTCGAACAAATGCGGACGAATGAAGAGGATCCTCACGGCAATGCCTTAGCCCATGCCTGTCACCAGCTGCCGAGCGCGTTGACGACGGCGGCAAAGGCTTTGAGCGGCGCGTCCGCCGCGGAAAAATTCGGGCGGAAGTCGATCGTGTCGAGCACGCGCCGATCGTCGTGCAGCAACATGGCCATCAACCCGAACGCACGGAGCCAGCTCACGCCCGGTATGTGAGGCAGCAGGAAGATGGTGCGCGTCACGCAGTGGCCCTGCCGATCGGGTCGGCCCGTGAAGAGCACGTGAAATCGGATAGGTGCGAGCACGGACGCCCACGCGAGGCTCCCGCCGTACGTCGTGAAGCGGGCGACGAGATCGGTGTGCCGAGTCCCGGATGCGCCCCGCCAGAATCGCGACCGCGAGCGGCCGCGCATGTCAACCGTCACTGCGTGTGGCGCTGACGCCGTGAGACGCGGCGCCTCCGTGAAGCGAAAGCCGTGCAGCGTTTCGTAGTGCGTCAGGTCGAGCCCATTCGCCAGCACGAGATGCGGGTGACAGCGGATGGTCTGCGGCGGGAGTGCGAACACCCGCCACTGGTCTCCGGCCTCGGCCGACGGGAGGTCGTATTGTGGCGTCGGGCCGTTGAAGACCCAGACGAAGCCCCAGCGCTCCACCAGCGGGTAGGCGCGCGCCCGCCGCTCCGGGGCTTGTGCGTGCCCGGGGGCGGACCGGCACGCGCCGTCCGGTCCGAACGTCCAGCGGTGAAAGGCACACTGTAAGCCGTCGCCGCACACCGCGCCCTTCGTGAGATCGGCCCCCAGATGGGGACACTGCGCATCGATGGCGTGCGCGTGCCCGTTCGGATCGCGGTATACGGCAATCCGCCGGCAACCGAGCTCGGACGCCCGAACCTGTCCCTGCCGGATCGACCGGGATCTCGCCACCACGTACCACGACTGCGTTACAGCAGTCGGGCTCGCAAAGAGCTCTGTCGACACAATCCTTTGCGACGGAGTGTATACCCAGTGC
>Ga0075431_100007947_pt1 | contig 10574 bp, 8 predicted proteins | sample RhiMetdeltSRZDD5_FD_75297 | JGI IMG/M metagenome (GOLD analysis project Ga0075431, IMG submission 75297) | Populus rhizosphere microbial communities from Tennessee, USA - Rhizosphere MetaG P. deltoides SRZDD5 | ecosystem: Host-associated > Plants > Roots > Rhizosphere > Soil | place: USA...
ATTGGGTCATGATTGTCAAGAGTGTCATCACAAGCGGCCCACATTGCAGCGCTATTCTCTGACTCGGCCTGAACCTTCAAAGCTGGCGCGCTCACTTGCCGAGCCTTTCAAATCAACGCCCCCCCGAGGCTCGGAGAGAGTTCAGACCAAGCTCGCTCTCAGCCAGCCGGAAGATCGATCCGAGCAGGAGGCCGACCGCATCGCCGAGCAGGTAACAGGTCTCTCTCAGACACAACCAACGGGCCAGAGTGCCCCAGCCGATGAAGCGCCGATCAGTGCTGAGGCGGCGCAGACGCCGGGTCCGATCGCGACACCGGAGACTGCCGCGGCTGACGAATCAGCGGCGGCGGGCCTGGTCGTGGAAGATGAGGCGCGTCAACTGGCGCCGGGGCAGATGCGCAGGAGCGAGTTTCTCGATGAGTTGCGCACCGCCGTCTGTGCGGCGGCCGACGCCGAACTGGCAGCCGTGGGGCGCTCGACGGAGGGCTGTCCCTACATCGAGAGATGGATCGGGTATTACCGCACGCAAAGCAGCCAGCACATCGAGCGAGCCATCCGCCGGTATGCCCCTGGGACCGCAGGCATGACTGCGGCGCGTGATTACATCCCCATGCTTGCCGAGCAGGTGCGCCGCGCGGTAGCCGTGTGGGCGACGACCGGGGAGATCACGGGAGTGCCGGAGGGAGTTTCACCCGAGGCACCCGGGGCGGGTGCCGGGGGCGCTCCGGCGGCGGCTGGGAACATCTTGTTCAAAGGGCATGACGGCGGCGCCAGAGAAGCGTCCGACCCGCAAGCGATCCAGGCCCAGTTAGGTTCAGGCCATCCACTTGACAGCGGCGTGAAATCAAGAATGGAGACGGCCTTCGGCCATGACTTCTCCCGTGTCCGGGTGCATGCGGATGCCGAATCGGCCAGGCTGGCCGCAAGCTTGAATGCCCGCGCGTTCACCATTGGACCTGAGATTGCGTTTGAGGCGGGGGAATATCAACCGGGGACGCTGGTCGGAGACGCGTTGCTGGCGCATGAGTTGGCGCATGTCGTCCAGCAAGGTGGCGCCGTTTCATCAGCCGGGCCGTTGCCCGAGGGGGGGACAGAATACAATGGCTTGGAAGAGGACGCCGACAACTCGGCCGTCGGCGTGGTCGCCTCGCTGTGGGGTGGCGCGAAAGGAATGTTAGCCAACATCTCCAAGAACGCCATGCCGAGCCTGAGGTCCGGGCTCAGCCTCCAGCGCTGCCCGAAGAAAAAGGAGACGTGTGCGGAGGGTGACAAATCAATCTCGGTGGACCTGGTCAAGTTGCGCGGCTCAGGGCGAACTCCGGCGACCGATCTCGCCGAGGCTAACAAGATCTACAAGAAATGTTGCGTCCAGTTCACTACCGGGCAAGACAAGACGGTGCCGAATGACAAGTCCGACGCCTGGCTCGGCGGCGACACGGAGTTGAAATGGGGCGATACTTGCGGTGGGGTGGATGCAGAGGAGAAAGCAATGTTTAACGGCGCAACGAGTGAGTATACGCTCTCCAGTCGCATGCGCATATTCTATGTCGCGACTATTAATCCCACTACGGCGCTGGGATACAGTACCCCTCCCTACTGCGCCGTAGGAGATGAGGCACCGTACATTAATCATGCCGTGATCCCTGACGTTGCTCTGAGCGATACTCTCGCACACGAGTTGGGACACATCCTGTTAAATAGTGGTAAACACGAAGGGATTGACAATCCATCAGACAAGAACAATTTGATGTTTTCGCCGGGCAGAACCGCGTCTGATCTTGACGATTCCCAGTGCAAGATAATTTACAACAATGCCTGAATCGAAACGCGCAGCTTTGGGGTACCGGGCAATACCGCCACTACGGGCAGAGCAAGCCCTACCCCGACTGTAATTCATCGTCATGTACAAATGTTAAGAGGTCCGATTCAGGTCGAGATGGATCGAGACGGGAAGATGAAAGCGCTCAATGGCTATCTGGACAAGTTAGTCCGTCCGGAAATCCACTTACTTCACAGATCACGGCCTGCGTTTCAAGTCTGCGGATACACGGGTCTGGCGCTGGCTACCGGTCTGGCGCTGATCCTGGCGGCGCACCTGGGCCTTTCGCTTGTCGTGATCGCGGCGATCATCCTTGCCGCGGTGTTGACCTTCTTCGGCTTGGTCATGGCTACGAAGATCATGACCGGTGACGAGTTGATCATCTATTACCACCACGAAATAGCCGTCATGATTGTGGCCGCGCTCCTGCTCCGGCTACTGCGACAGCCAGTTTTGCCATACCTCGACGTGACCATTCTGGGCATCGGCGTGTTTCTCGTCTGTGGTCGCGTGGGCTGTTTGATGGTCGGCTGTTGTCACGGTCGGCCCTCCCATCTAGGTGTCTGCTATCGGCCAGAGCACGCCACCGCCGGTTTTACTCCTTACTATGTTGGCGTGAGGCTCTTTCCCGTTCAGGCCGTGGAGTCGCTCTGGGTATTGTGCATTGCCCTGACGGGCATCGCGTTTGTCCTCAACGATCATCCGCCGGGTACGGCGCTGGCCTGGTATGTCGTCATGTACGACCTGGGGCGGTTCGGCTTCGAGTTTCTGCGCGGCGATCCCAACCGCCCTTACCTGTGGGGATTCTCCCAGCCGCAGTGGATCTCACTTCTGTTGATGTGCGGCGTGGTGTGGGCGGAGATGGTCGGTATCCTTCCATTTCATTTGTGGCATGCCGTGGCGACTGCCTGCCTGGCCTTGGCGATGCTTGCCATCACCTTGAGAAGGCGTTTTCAGAGGACGGCTAAATTTCAATTGCTTCACCCGCGCCACGTCAGAGAAGTTGTCCAAGCCATCGAATTGGTGCTGGACTCAGGCAATGAGGAACCGGCGATTGGCCAATGGACGGTGCTGCCCAGGCAGACTCCCATGTCGACAAGTGTTCTGCTCGGGTGCACGTCTCTGGGCATTCAAATTTCAGCCAGCAAAGTCGCGGGTGCGGCAGGTTGTATTGACCATTTTGCTCTCTCCTCTCGGGATGGAGGCATGACCGAGGAGACAGCCAGAGTCTTGTCCCGGCTCATCCTTCAACTGCGACGGGCGGCCGGGCCGGGCGAGTTCCTCAAGGGAAATAGAGAGGTATTTCACCTATTGATTCACCCGGTCACTAAAAAGGAAATAGTCCGCTCATGAGTGAGCGATTGCAAACTCAGGTGAAGCCCACGCCGGCCCCATCCACCACAGCAGCGCTCGGCGGGTTGTTACAATCCAAGTGTGCCTGCGGCGGGTCGCCGGGGCTGGCCGGTGCTTGTGAGGATTGCGGCACGAAGCCGCTCGCGTTGCAAAGCGGTTCAGTCGAGCCACCCCGCCCACGATCTTCGCCGCGCAGCCGCCCGCCGATCCGCCGACCTCCTGAGAGTCAGGCCGGCGCTTCAGCCGCGTCCGCCGCCGACCCTCAAGCCGAGACCGCGCAGGCCATCCCCGGCGAAACTGCCGTGGGCTTGATCGTGGAGGATGAGGCGCGCGAAATTGGATCCGGACAGATGCGCAAGAGCGAGTTCTTGGGTGAGCTGCGTGGCGCTGTGTGCGCCGCGGCGGATGATGAACTGGCAGCCGTGGGGCGCACCGCGCGGGGTTGTCCTTACGTTGAGCATTGGATTGGCTACTACCGCACGCGCGGCAGCCGGCACGTCGAGCGAGCGTTGCGGCGGTATGCGCCGGAGGCGGCGGGGGCGGGGGCGGCGCGTGACTATATCCCGCTGGTCAGTGAGCGGGTGAGGAGGGCGGTAGCCGTCTGGGCCAGGACGGGACAGATCACCGGCGTGCCGGAAGAGATGGCATCACTGCTGCCAGGAATAGGATTGCTGGGTCGAGTCGGGGGATTCCTCTCTGGAATCGGCGGTGCCATCTCGAGCGCGGTGTCGAGTGTGGCGACCGGCATCGGCAAAGTATTCTCCGGGATCGGCGGTCTGTTTTTCAAGGGACTAGAAGGCAAGGCAAAAGAAGGTGCTGACCCACTGATGATTCAATCCCAGCTTGGTTCAGGCTCCCCCCTGGAGAGTGGGATCAGGGCACCGATGGAGACGGCCTTCGGACACGACTTTGCTCGCGTCCGCGTACACACGGATGCCAAGGCGGCTTCCCTGTCGGCAACCCTCAACGCGCGCGCGTTCACCGTCGGCAGTGACATCGCCTTCGGGCGGGGGGAGTACCAACCAGGGACTCTCATCGGCGACGCGTTGCTGGCCCACGAGCTTGCCCATGTCGTGCAGCAAGGGGAAGCAAAGCCCGCAGCCGCGCCGATGCTGATGGGGGAAGCCGGGTCCAATGCTCTGGAAGAGGAGGCAGATCAATCCGCTCTCGGTGCATTAGCTGCCATCCGGATGAGAACGCAAGGGAAGGCGGTCAATCCTGCCCAAAACGTCTCGCCACGCCTGAAATCTGGGCTGCGCTTATCTCGTTGTAAGACGGAGTGCCCGACCAACATCGCCATGACCAGGCTTCACCACATAACATTGCAACAAAGTGATTTCTTTGCCAGAGGCTATCGAACAGGGATCGGGGCAGTGGCGGAGATGGTCGTCTCGGATCCTGCCGGCCGAAACTGGGACGGCAAGGCGATACGTGAACAACTGAGCCCAGGCACAAATTCATGCGGCGAGATTCAGAATTGTACAAACGTGTATGGAAGGGCCGGTGGCGAGCTTGCCGTGTTTAGCGAGGGATCAGGTTCAATCTTTAAAGTAGGAGAAGCGTATTCTGATCGCGTGCTTGGAATCAACATCCCTGCCAGGAGAAACACATTCTACGATGCTCACATATTTGTGAGCCGCACCAGTGAACTTCATCAAATGGGCTTGGGGTCCTGTGAGCAGCATTGTCAGCAATACTTCGAATGCGTCGGAGGGGGGCGGATCGGCGGGAGCACCTTCCAGGTAAGTCGATCCTTTGCTAGAGGTGACATCCAGGGGACGAATGTAACTAACGTTGAGGTGTTTAAAATGCAGCTGTTTGGTTCCTCGTCGCAGAGGTAAAACCGCTATCCTTCACCGTCCGGCATTAACTGAGGCAGCGCCATGGCCACCTTTCCTAACTCCCCGCGCCTGCTCAAGGGCGGCATCGTTCTGATCGACCCCGACACGGGGGCCGTGCAGCGGATCATCGCGCTGCAATACAACCCGGACACGCTCAGCCGCACCTTGCAGATCAAAGCGGTCAGTGAGGGTGGCGACCGCTCGGATGCGCTGCGCCTGACCGGGCCGCCGGTCGAGTCGATCAAGCTCGAGGCGGAGATCGATGCGACCGACCAGTTGGAGTTCCCGGATCAGAACCCGACCGCGGCGCAACTCGGCATCCACCCCCAGCTCGCGGCGCTCGAGACAATCGTCTATCCGACGAGCAGTCAGCTCCAATCGAACAATAGTCTGGCCCAGGCGGGGACGCTCGAGATCGCCCCCATGCAGGCGCCGCTCACGCTCTTGATCTGGAGCAAGCACCGCGTCCTGCCGGTGCGCCTGACCGACTTCAGCATCACCGAAGAGGCGTTCGATCCGGCGCTCAATCCGATCCGCGCCAAGGTGAGCATCGGCATGCGCGTGTTGAGCGTCAACGACCTGGATTTTACTCACCGGGGTAACAGCCTGTTTATGGCTTACCTCCAACAGAAAGAGCGCCTGGCCGCCAGCGGGCAGGGCGGTACGTTGAGCGCCCTCGGCATCAACCGCATCCCGTGAGGTCTGTATGTTCGCAATCACTAGTCGTTATCACCGCATTCAAACGGCCGAGTTGGAGACGGCGGACGGCCGTAGGATCGTTTACCTGCGCCGCCGCTTCGTGCCGTCACCCGCGGTCTTTGCCCTGCTCCTCGAGCACACGGTGACCGAAGGCGACCGGCTGGATAATATCGCCGCCCGGTACCTGGGCGACCCGGAGCAGTTCTGGCGCATCTGCGACGCCAACGGGGTCATCCGCCCGGACGAACTGACCGAGACCGTCGGCCGCCGGCTGCGCATCACGATGCCGGAGGGCGTGCCGGGAGTGCCGAATGCTTAAAGGCATCCATCTCACCCTCATGGTTGGTCCAGTCGTGCCCGTGCCGGTGCCAAAGGCGGTACTTGATGCGCTGACCAGCGTCGAGGTGACGAGCAGTGCCGACGGCCCCAGTGGTTTTCAGCTGAGCTTTTCGCTGAGCAACAGATCACCGTTGCACACGCTTTTCCTCGTGGCCGGGGGCCAGACGCCCCTGCTCCGCGTGATCATCATGGTGACCATCAACGGCACGCCACAGGTGCTCATGGATGGGGTCATGACCCACCAACAGGTTTCCCCCGGCAATCAGCCGGGGCACTCGACCCTGAGGATCACCGGGGAAGACTTGACCAGGGTCATGGACTTAATCGATTTCAGCGGCATCCCCTATCCGGCCATGCCGGCGGAAGCGCGCGTGGCGTTGATCATCCTCAAGTATGCGGTCTTCGGCATGATCCCCTTAGTGATCCCCAGTCTGTTCCCGGATTTTCCGATTCCGATTGAGCGCATCCCGATTCATCAAGGGACCGATTTGGGCTACATCAGGCAACTCGCCGCCGAAGTGGGTTATGCCTTTTACGTTGATCCGGGCCCGGTCCCGGGGACGAATCTCGCCTACTGGGGCCCGGAAATAAAGGTCGGGGTACCGCAACCGGCGCTCAACCTGGACATGGACGCGCATACCAATGTCGAGTCGCTGAGTTTCAGTTTCAACACCGCCAACACCACGCTGCCCATCGTTTTCATTCAGAACCAACTGACGAAGATCCCGATCCCGATTCCGATCCCCAAGCTCAACCCGCTCCAGCCGCCGCTCGGAGTCATCCCGGCGCCGATCACCAACGTGACCATCCTGAAGGACACGGCCAAGCTCTCCCCGATGCAGGCCATCCTGCGCGGTCTGGCGGAAGCGTCCCGCTCGGCGGATGCCGTCACCGGGAGCGGGACCCTGAACGTCTTGCGTTACGGCCGGACGCTGAAGTCGCGGCAATTGGTGGGCGTGCGTGGCGCCGGCCTGGCCTTTGACGGTCTTTACTTTGTCAAACGCGTCACGAGCACGATCAAGCAAGGAGAATTCAAGCAGAGTTTCGAGCTGACGAGAAACGGGCTGGTCTCGATTACTCCCAGAGTTCCGGTATGAGCAAATGAGCAACGGGCAAAAGTATTACGGTAAATATCGCGGCATGGTCCTCAACAACGTGGACCCGATGCAGATCGGGCGGCTCCTGGTCCAGGTGCCCGACGTCACAGGCCTGCCCCCCTCCAGTTGGGCGATGCCCTGTTTCCCGATCAGCGGGAAACAAATGGGCGCCTACATGATTCCCCAAATTGGCGCGGGAGTATGGGTCGAATTTGAGCAGGGCAATCCCGACTACCCCATCTGGAGCGGCTGCTGGTTCGGCTCGGCGGCGGAGGTGCCGGCACTGGCCCTGGCGGGCAACCCCGCGAGCCCGAACATCGTCCTGCAAACGACGCTGCAAAACACCATCGTCATCAGTGACCTGCCGGGGCCGACCGGCGGCATTATGCTCAAGAGCACAACGGGCGCGACCATCATCGTCAACGATACCGGGATTTACATTCAAAATGGGAAAGGCGCGTCACTGGTCATGGTCGGCCCGTCGGTGACCATCAATAACGGCGCGCTGGTGGTCATTTGATCGCCAGCAACGGAGGCAGACGATGCCTGGCTTTTTACTTCATCTTGGCGCGACGGTGCTCTGTTCGCACGCCGGGCAAGCACAACCCACGGCGCCCAACCCGCGCGTGCTCCTGGGCGGGATGCCAACTGTGACGCTGCCGACGCCGTACGTCGTCGCCGGCTGCACGCTCCCGCCGCCGCCCGCCGCGAACGGCCCGTGCGTGACGGCGCAGTTCGTCACCGCCGCGACGCGTGTCACTTCCAATGGACTGCCGTTACTGTTGCTCGACAGCCAGGCGATCTGCGTGCCGACAGGCACGCCATTGCTCATCACGGTCACGCAAACGCGAGTCACCGGGATGTGAGGCGAGGCCAGCGATGAACCTTGATTTCCCATTACATTTCGACGGGCGCGGCCGGACGGCTGAGACCGATGACGAGAGCCACATCCGCGATTTGATCGAGCAGGTGCTCTTCACCGCGCCAGGCGAGCGCGTCAACCGCCCCGATTTCGGCAGCGGGCTCCAGCAGCTAGTCTTCGCTCCGAACAGCGATGAACTCGCCGCGGCCACGCAATTCTTAGTGCAGGGCGCGCTGCAGCAGTGGCTCGGCGATCTGATCCAGGTCGATGCCGTCGAAGTCGAGAGCGAAGACGCGACGCTGCGCGTCGTCGTGCAGTACACCGTGCGGCGCACGCAGCAGCCACAGGTGGCGCAATTCGTGCAGGGAGGGAGTCGGCCATGATCTACTTCTGTTGCGATGAACGCCGCCGCAATCTCGTCGAGAAATCCGCCTTCAACGGCATTGATTTTCTGGAGGTTGTGGACAACCCGGCCGATCCTTTCGAGCTGCGCCAGCGGACGCTGCACGTTCACTTTCTTCATGCGCTCGCGCCCGGCGCGTTGACTGCACGAAACGTGCGCATCGAGGGCGGCGAGCGCATCCGCGACATTAAAATCATCGGCGTCGAAACGGGCGGCCTCGCCTCGCCGCCCGGCTCGCCGCCAAAGCCGCTATCCACAAACGTGCTCGTCGTGCGCGTGACCGAGCCGGGTGATTTTTCGACTTACACTCTGCGCCTGGTGGACCCGGAGGAGCATGACAATCCGCCTGCCGGATTTGATCCCATCCTCTCCGCCGTCGACTTCTCTTTCAAAGTCGCTTGTCAGAGCGATTTCGATTGCCGGCCCTCGCAGGTTTGCCCACCCGCGACGCTGCCGCAGCCGGAAATCGACTATCTGGCCAAAGATTACGCCAGCTTCCGCCGGTTGATCTTCGACCGCCTGGCTCAGCTTCTGCCCGCCTGGAAAGAGCGCAACCCGGCGGACCAGGGCGTCGCGCTGGTCGAGTTGCTGGCCTACGTCGGTGATTATCTGAGCTACCAACAGGATGCGGTTGCGACCGAAAGCTACATCGGCACGGCGCGGCGCCGCGCTTCGGTGCGGCGGCATGCGCGGCTGGTTGATTACTTGATAAGCGACGGCTCGAACGCGCGCGTCTGGGTGCGGGTGCGTGCGGCCGAGGGCGTCGATGGCAAGGCGCTCAAGCAAGCGCATGACGACCGCCCCGCGCAAGTGTGGACGCGCGTGAGAGACAATCAGCCGTTCATCGCGCCTGGCTCGCCGGATTATGACCAGGCGATCGCGGCGCGCCCCGAAGTGTTCGAGTTGATGCACGACCTGACGCTCTATGCGGCGCACAACCAGATGCGTTTCTATACGTGGGACGCACAAGAGTGTTGCTTGCCGAAGGGGGCGACACGAGCCACGCTGCTCGACCATTTCCCGAACTTGAAACCGGGTGACGTGCTCATCCTGGCCGAAGTGCGCGGCCCGCAAACGGGCGAGCCGGAGGACGCTGACCCGAAACATCGTCACGCGGTGCGTTTGACCGACGTCAAGCTGAGCCACGATCCGCTCCACGGCGCGGTCGCGTCGCCGCTCAGCTCTCCGCCGCGCGGCCTGCCGGTGACCGAGATCAGATGGCACGCGGAGGATGCGCTGCCGTTCCCGCTCTGCATCTCGGCGCGCAGCGGGACGGCTTACTTCGGGGACGTGAGCGTCGCGTGGGGTAACATCGCGCTCGCCGATCACGGCCTGACCGTCGCGGACGAGCCTCAAGACAAGACGCGCAACCCTTACACCATCCCGAGCTCGCTCGCGCCCGATTTCGTGCCGCGCTCCAATCCCGCGCTCGCCACTCGTGTTTCGTTTGAAATTGACGATTGCGCGGCGGCGCGGCGCGGCAGCCATTGCGTCGGACGTCGCACGGAGCTGGCGCCGCCACGCTACCGTCCGCGACTCGCGCGCGCGCCGCTGACCCAGGCCGCGCCTTACCCTGCGAATCAGCCGCCCGCATCGGCGAGCGCCGCGATGCGCCCACCCGTGCGCGAGCCGCGCCCCAGGATTACGCTCAAATCCTTCGGCCCGTCGCCGGCGAAGACTTTCAATGAGCTGAAAGTGATGAGGACCTGGACGCCTCAGCGTGATCTGCTCAACAGCCGCGCCGGCGACGAGAATTTCGTGGTCGAGGTCGAGACGGACGGCACCGCTTATCTGCGTTTCGGCGACGGGCGTTTCGGCTCGCGCCCCGACGCCGACGAGCGATTCCTGGCGCGCTACCGCATCGGCAACGGGGCGCGTGGCAATGTCGGGGCGGAGTCGCTGGCGCACCTCGTGAGCAACGACGTGGGCATCACCGATGAGGTCATCGCCGGGGTGTCTAACCCGCTGCCCGCACAAGGCGGCGTTGACGCCGAGACTATCGACCAGGCGCGCGCGGCCGCGCCGAGTGCATTCCGCACGCAAGAGCGAGCCGTCACCGCTGAGGATTACGCTGCCGCCGCGCTGCGCTGCCGCGTGGGTGTCCAGCGCGCCGCCGCTACCTTCCGCTGGACGGGCAGTTGGCGCACGGTCTTTTTATCCG
>Ga0075431_100007951_pt1 | contig 10572 bp, 8 predicted proteins | sample RhiMetdeltSRZDD5_FD_75297 | JGI IMG/M metagenome (GOLD analysis project Ga0075431, IMG submission 75297) | Populus rhizosphere microbial communities from Tennessee, USA - Rhizosphere MetaG P. deltoides SRZDD5 | ecosystem: Host-associated > Plants > Roots > Rhizosphere > Soil | place: USA...
TCGGACCACGGCATGCGCTCACTGGCAATGCGCCGGGCTCCGTCGCGGGCGATCGACAGGAATCGACGCTCTTGCCCGTGCGCGGCCGCCATGGCCAGCGCGCTGCGAGCTCGCAGATAGAGCGACTCGATCCGCAAGACCTGGATGCGACGGAGATACGAACGTCGAAGTATGACTTCGAGATCGCTCAATAGACGCCACGCCGCATCCGCATTGCCACGATAGAGGGCCGTCTGTATGCGTGCCAGCATCGCGCTGTAGTGCTGACGATGGAACCCCTTGTGGGACCATCGTTCGATGCTCTCCAGCGTGACCCGTTCCCCTTCGTCGGGATCGTCGGCCGCCAGCCAGAAGTAGTTGCTTCGCGTACACAACTCGGTGGCGATATAGAGATTTCCGCTGCTTCGCGCGTTGGCAAGGATCGCTGGCAGCCGGCGTGACAGTTCGCCAAGCTCGCCCAGATACATGAGCGCCCAAATCACGAGATTCTGCGCCACGTTCAATTCCCATGTGACGCCGACGCACTGGTCACGCAGGATCGTGACCGCCTCCTCGCCCAGCTGCAAGGCTTTCCTCCATTGACCGACTGCCACCGCCATCAAGCCATCAGCCAGCCGGGACAGTCCGATCGCGTGCGGGTGGCCGACGCGCTTCGCCAGTTCCTGGGACAACTGGAAGAGCGTTCGACTGAGCTTGCGACCACTCGGATACGCGGCCCTGGCCGCCGACTCGATCGCCATGGCCCGCGACAGGCGATACGGCTCGCCGGCATCAAGCGCGATGAGCAGGTGGCGGGCGCTGAGTGCGACCGAACTGATCATGTCGACCAGCAACAACCCGGTGGTCGCCGACCAGCAGGTATCGACGCGGAGGAGAGTATCCGGGTCAATGTCGTTGACGTCCCTCGATACGAAGTGCAACCCGCGCCATCGCAGCCGTGCGCGCCGCCACAGCAACGGCGGCAGCGCGGCACGGGGGCTTCGCGGGAATGCCATGCCCATGTTCGCCAACATGGTGCCAATCAGGTCAAGACCGCGGTCAATGTGGCCCCCAATCAGGAATTGTTCGGCGCCGCGTCGCTGAAGTTCGACGCGCTGAAGGTCTTCCGCATCCGCGGCCGCACGCAGATACGCCTCCGCGGCGTCTGCGGGTCGGCCGGCGTTGGCCAGGGCGGTCGCGAGTCCTTCCCGCCACGTGTGGGCGTTGGCCGAGACCGCAGACAGCGCAAGCGCCTGCCGATAAAAGGACGCCGCGCGATCGAACGCGAGCGCGCCGCCGGCCTTGTCACCGGCAAGACCGGCCTGGATCGACGCGTTTTCGTTGTCGCCAGCGCCGCGGTAGTGCTCGAACAGCGCCTCGCAGTCGTCACTCCGCCTCTCGACCAGCGCCCGCACCACGCGGCTGTGAATCCGCTGGACGTCATCGGCAGCGATATCCGCGGCGAGCACGTCTCGAATTCGATCGTGATAGGTCTCGATTCGTTCTGACGAGCCGCTGCTGCGAACGAAACGTGACGCGCGCAGCATCGCCAGCAGCGATTGCCTCTCGCGCGCTACCCCGGAGGCGTCGCAGACGAGGTCCGCCTCCATCGGCCGTCCGCAGATGGCGAGCGTCTCGAGGAAGCGTCGCGCGTCCGCCGGGATCGCATCGAGTCGTGCCGCGAACATCTCCGCGAATGTAGGGGCGTGTTCAGACGCCCTTCCGTCGACGGCCACGTAGCGGACCAATTGCTCGAGCACGAACGGACTGCCGCCGGCCTCGCGCGTCATGCGGAGCCTGTCGTCGCCAGTCAGCGTGGAATCGACTGGAAGCAGCGCGCTAATCAACGTCTGCGCGTCGTCCTCCGACAGCGGATCGAGCGAAAGCGCCGACCAGATGTCACTGCCGGCCCGCTCGAGGAACGTCTTGAGGAACGGCTTCGCGGCTGTTTCCTCGCTGCGGAAGGACAGCAGCGTGAGCATCGTTGGCGGGCTCGGAGGTCGAAGAAGATCGTCGAGCAGCAGCGCGCTGTCTGCGTCAGCCCACTGCAGATCGTCGATACAGATGACCAGTGGCTGCCGCTCCGCCACGCGCCCGAGCAGAGCCCGCAAAGCATCGAATGCCCGCCGCCGCAGGGCAAATAGATCGGCACTCGCAGGTTTTTGTGTCCGCTGCGCGGCAGCGATGGCGTGCACCTGCAGGAGCACAGGGAACACTCGCGTCAATGCCGCCACGTCCGACGGCAGGAGGCCATCGAGGTTCTGCTGCGGAATCGAGGTGAGACGACGACTGAGAGCGTCGACGACACCATCGAGCGCCTTGTACGGTAGCGACTCGTTTTCGTAGCAGCGTCCGGACAGCACAACGACGTCGCGCGCGCGCGCATCGTCTCGCCCGGCAATCTGTGCCAGAAAGTGCCGGATCAGTGCGCTCTTGCCAATGCCTGATGGACCCGAGACGCAGACCGCGGCAGCGTTCCCGTTGGTAACGACGCGAAAGGCCTCATTCAATACACGAAGCTGGCTTTCACGTCCGACGAATGGCGTATTGCGCATCACCGCCGGCATGCTTTCCACCGCCGCCGACACAGTCTCGCGCGCGAGTTGACGGAGCGCGGCGGGGCCTGACAGGCGCCGTTCAGGATCGCGGCATAGCAGCCCCATGCAGACAGAACTCAGATCGGCTGGAACATCTGGCGCCAACTCCGCCGGTGAGGGTGGATCGATCGTCATCTTGCGGTACAGCAGGTCGGTGGTTCCCGCGAAGGGGCTCGTCCCGGTCAAGGCTTCATACAGCGTGGCCCCGATGCTGTACCAGTCCCCTGCCTCGGATGGCTTCCCACCCAGGGCTTCCTCTGGGGCCATGTAGGCAGGCGTACCGCCGCTGACGTAAGTGGCCTCACCCGAATGCCCTGGTTTGGGCTCGGCGATAAGTCCGAAGTCGAGGATGACGACACGCCCTTCGTGAGTCACCAGCACGTTGGACGGCTTGATGTCTCGATGCAGCTTGCCGCGACTATGTAATGCGGACACGCCGTCGACGAGTTGCTCGAGCGCCGGGATGAGCCGATCCTGGAATCGCCGAGTGCTATTCGTGTCACGCGCGTACTCGACGAAACTCAGGCCCGAGACCATCTCCATCGTGAAGTAACAGCGTTCGTCGTCGACGAAGAGTTCGTACAGGCACACCAGGTTCTGGTGCACGACGTCGGCCAGGCTTCTGAACTCGCGTTTCAGGCGATACAGGTCGGAGGCGTCCGTCCCACGCACCGTTTTCAATGCGACGACGTCGTCACGGATTCGATCGTGCACTTCATAAACGACTCCCATTCCCCCGGCACCCAGCCGGCGCATGACTCGAAAGCGCCAGGTACCGCTGAAATCCTCTTCGCGGAGGATCGCCGATCGCAGCAAGTCCGGCGGATGATCGAGAAAGGAGCGCGTGTCTTCGTGAGCGAGCAGGAGCCGCATCACGTCGGGACCGAGCTCCTGATCGTTCTCGCAGGCTCGATGCACGAAGGCCGCACGCGCGGATGGCTCCAGCTGCAGCGCCGCATCGAAAACTGCACGCAGTCGGCGATGCCGCTCGGAGATCCCGCTCATGGCTCGGATCTTCGCCGTGCTCTCGCGCTCACGTCAACGAAGGCTGTCCCGTATACTGCCTGCGACCGCCTTCGAGCGGCTCAGCTTCACGATGTCACACGACACCGCGACACGCATGACCATGCTGATCGCGGAGTTGCGCCAGGGCAACACCGCGGCAAGAGACGAACTGGTCGCACGTGTTTATCCGGAGCTCCGTCGCATTGCTGCGCACTACATGCGGCAGGAACGACCCGGTCACACGCTGAGAACAACCGGTCTGATCAACGAGATGTACGTGAGGCTGTTTGGAGGGGCTCAGGTGGACTGGCAAAGCCGCGCCCACTTCTTCGCCGCAGTCGCGCGCGAGATGCGCCACATTCTCGTGGATTACGCGCGCGCGCGAAACGCGAAGAAGCGCGGCGACGGCGGTCTCGCCATTTCACTGACTGACGCGGATATCGCCGCCCACGAGCAGCCCGAAGACGTCCTCGCCCTCGACGAAGCGTTGTCGCGGCTGGAGTCGATCGATCCGCGGGCCAGTCGCGTCGTCGAGCTCCGGTATTTCACTGGTCTCAGCGAGCGCGAGGCCGCCGAAGCCCTCGGCGTCTCGCTCTCGACCCTGAAGCGCGACTGGAATTTCGCGCGCGCCTGGCTTCTCAATCAGCTGGGATCCTGAAGGGGTCAGACCCCTTGAGTCGATCCTTGTCAAGGGGTCTGACCCCAGTGGACTGTTTTTCCGGCAGTCGCCGCCTGTCCATTCGAGACAGGAGATCACAGCCCATCAGGAGAACCGGGTCATGTTGCACGTGGCACGCAGCGTGCTAAACGCGCTGCTTCTCGCTCTCACAACGGTGTCTGCCGGCCCCGCGGACGCCACGCAGGAACAGATCGTCCGGATGCAAACACCCGGGCGCGCTGTCGTTCAACGTCCGGTTCCTGTCGGGGCGAAGTCAGGCGCGATGCCATTCGTTCGCTCCGAGCTGTACTTCGGGACGGCGAGGCCCGACGGCGTGGTCACGGAAGCGGAGTTTCGCGAGTTCGTCGACGAACACGTGACGCCTCGCTTTCCTGACGGCCTGACGCTGATCAAAGGCGATGGGCAGTTCCGCAGCGAAGGCAGCGTCGTCATCAAAGAGCAGTCGTTCGTCCTGATCCTGCTCTACCCATACGACACGCGCGACGAGTGCCTCCGTCGGATCGAGCGCATTCGGTTTCTTTACAAGCAGGAGTTCGACCAGCAGTCCGTCGTCCGCGTCGACGACCCGTACATCGTCTGGGTGTCGTTCTAGAGGACGCTAAAAACCGATCAACGACCAAATTCCAACTCCCATGGACACGGAGAAAGATCATGATCTCGACAATCAATTCGCCATGGGGCCGCCTGGCGATCGCGCTCCTGGCATGTCTCGTTGGTTCCTCCGCCGCGTCGTTGTCAGCCGGCACCGAGAGCGACTCGAAAAGCTCCGACAACTCGCCTCACATGCTGGTGGGTCGACGCCTTTTCGAGAAAGAAGCATTTGGTGGCAACGGGCGTACCTGCGATACCTGTCATAGTCGTGAGACGGGCACCGTCTCTCCCGAAGACGCGCAACGGCGACTGGCACGCGATCCGCGTGACCCGCTCTTTGTGGGCGATGGCAGCGATGATGGCGCGGGCAATGGCCTCGAACGGATGCTGACGCATGCAACCGTGCTGGTCACCGTGCCGCTTGCCGACAGCGTCCGGCTCGCCGCAGATCCGAATGCCACGACTGCCGTCTTCAGACGCGGGATTCCGACGACGCTCAATACGACGGCGCTCGATCCAGTGCTGATGTGGGACGGTCGACAGCCGACCCTGGATGCCCAGGCGCGATCCGCGATCCTCGGCCATGCAGCGGCCACGCGGATGCCGACAGCCAAGGAGCTCGAGCGGATCGCCGAATTCGAACGAAGCCGGTCCTTCTTCAGCTCGCATACGACGTGGAGCTTTGCCGTCAACGGCCGCGCCCCTGTGCTTCCTCAAGGGCGCACGGCGTCCGAAAAACGCGGTCGCGAGTTCTTCGAGGATGTTCCTCTGGGCAAGGGCAACTCAAAGCGCGGAACGTGTGCCGTGTGTCATAGCGGGCCGATGTTGAACGAGACGAACGAGTTCATTCCCGTACCGCCGCGACGCCGGGGCGGACGATTTCAATCGGTGTTTGTGTCGGAGCTGAATTCCATCGGCAATCCAGTACAGGAATTCGTCTTCCAGGCGCCGGATGGAATGACGAAGAGAGTGCTCACCCCCGACCCGGGTCGTGCCGCCGTCACGGGAAGTCTGGAATTCGAGCATCTGAACGCGTTCAAGATTCCGCCGCTGTGGGGAGTGGCGAACACGGCGCCCTATTTCCACGACAACTCGGCGAAAGCGCTCGAGGACGTCATGCTGCACTACAAGAAGTTCTTCGCGATGGTGACGGATCCCATGATCGATGGCGATCCCGCGATCGACCTGACGGAGCAGGATCAACAGGACATCATCGCGTTCATGAAGCTTCTGCGCTGAGTAGCGGGGTCAAGGCGGGTCTCTAATCTATAGACCCGCCTCTACTTATGTACTACGCCGCTTTCGCGATTTCCATCGGCTCCAGTGCCACAGCCAGCACGTGCTCGACCGAGCTGACGATGTGGAACCGCATGCGGTCGCGGACGTCGGAGGGGACGTCGTCGAGGTCGTGCCGGTTGCGTTCGGGCACGATGACTTCGGTGAGCCCCGCAGCATGCGCGGCCAGGACTTTCTGTTTCAGGCCGCCGATGGGCAGGACCCGTCCTTGAAGCGTCACTTCTCCCGTCATGCCGACCGTGCTCTTTACCGGCCGGCCAGTCAATAGCGATGCAATCGCCGTCACCATGGTGATGCCGGCGCTTGGCCCATCCTTCGGGATAGCACCTGCCGGCACATGAACGTGCACCTCGCGACCATCGAGCGCGTGTTCATCGATGTTCAAGTCCTGCGCGTGGCTCTTCACATAGGTCAGCGCGATGCGGGCCGACTCCTTCATGACAGCGCCAAGCTGTCCCGTCAGCACCAGTCCACCCTTGCCCGGCATCGAGGCAGCCTCGACGAACAAGACATCTCCGCCAACGCCAGTTACCGCAAGGCCGGTCGCCACACCAGGCACTGACGTCCGCTCGGCTGCTTCGTGGAAGATGTTTGGACGTCCGAGCGCGTCGCGAACCGCTGTCATGTCGATCGTCACGGCCTCCGGGCGATCGGCGGACGCGATCCGCGTTGCCGATCGGCGAAGCAGCGAACCCAGTTCGCGCTCCAGTTGACGGACGCCAGCCTCGCGCGTGTAGTCGGTCACGATCGCGCGCAAGATCGCATCCGTGACGTCGACTTCCTCTGCGCGGAGGCCATTCCGCTCGATCTGACGCGGCCACAGATGCCGGCGCGCGATCGCCACTTTCTCCTCGGTCGTGTAACCGTCGAAGCGGATTACTTCCATGCGGTCGAATAGCGCCACCGGAATCGTGTCGGCAACGTTCGCCGTCGCGACAAACAACACCTGCGAGAGATCGAGCTCGACGTCGAGGTAGTGATCCCGGAACGCATGGTTCTGCGCCGGATCGAGCACTTCGAGGAGCGCCGCCGACGGATCGCCGCGCCAGTCGGCGCCGAGCTTGTCGACTTCGTCCAGCATGATGACGGGGTTCATCGTGCCCGCGTCGCGCAACGCGCGCACGAGCCGGCCCGGCAGCGCGCCGATATAGGTCCGCCGGTGACCACGGATTTCCGCCTCGTCGCGCACACCGCCGAGCGACATGCGCACGAACTTTCGGCCCGTCGCCCGGGCGATCGATTCACCGATCGAGGTCTTACCGGTTCCGGGAGGACCAATCAGCGTGAGGATCACTCCGGATCGGCGCGTCTCGGTCATGCCGCGTTCGCTGCGCAGCTTGCGAACGGCGAGGTACTCCGTGATGCGCTTCTTCACATCGTCGAGGCCTTCGTGGTCGGCGTCGAGAACTTCGCGAGCGAACGACGGATCGAGACGCTCCTCGGAGCGCGCGGCCCATGGCACGAAAAGGAGCCAATCGAGATACGTCCGGATCACTCCCGATTCGGCATTCGACTCACCCATGCGCTCGAGACGGCCCAGCTCACGCTCGGCCTGCTCGCGCACGGCGTCGGGCATGCCAGCTTCGGTGATCTTCTTGCGGTACTCTTCGATAACCGAGCCGTCCTCCTCGCCAAGCTCTTTGCGGATCGCCTCCATCTGACGACGGAGGAAGTATTCGCGCTGTTGCTTCTGCGCGCCGTCCTCGACGTCGTCGTGGATGCGCTTGCGCACCTGGAGCTCGGCGAGCCGTTCGCGCTGAAGCTGCAGCGCGAGCTTGAGCCGTTCGACGACGTCGAGCGTTTCGAGCAACTGACGCTTCTGATTGAAGTTCAGATCCGGTGAGTAGCCGGCCGTATCGGCAAGGGCGCCAGCCTCTGTGATCGACCGCACGAACGCTCGGATCCGGCCGTCGTCACCGCGCAGTTCAAGGATCTCGTCGACTACGGCCCGATACTCCCGCTCCAGCTCATGCGTCAGTGTGCCTGGAGGCGACTGATCCGGGCGCGCTTCCACATCGACGCGCAGCACGCCGTCAGCATCGGTCGATGCCGCGCCCGGAATCCCGCGGTGCAACGCGGTCAGCGTCGCCGCAACCCCACGGCCGGCCAGACGTACCCGATCCGACACTTCAGCCACGACACCGACACTCCCGTACGTGTTGACGTGTCGCGGAACCAGCAACACCCGGTCGTCCCGTCCCACGTCGACGGGCAACGTGATGGGCATGCCGGGGAATACCACCGTGTCGTCGAGGGCAACGATTCGCAGTCTAGTCATGGTTATCGAGTAGGACGCGCGATAGGGCGGGGAAGATCCGCAGGTGCTCGCCGGCGTCGCGGTTGTGCTCGTCGTGGCGGCGCTGGCGGCGTGTGTCGTGCCCGCGCGTCGCGCGATCCGCGTCGACCCGATCACTCTCCTCCGCTCGGGACAGTGATTACGTCGAAGGCGTGGCCGGCGACCAAAGCGTGGGATTGCGCCACACCCATGCGTCCTTGGGGAGACTCCACCTGGGCTCTACTTCAAAAATGCGGGCGCCGGCGCCAAGTCGGATTGCCTGTTGCTTCGCGCCTTCCAAATCGGGCGCTGCGATCAGGCTGCACGCACGCCCATCCGGCCATTGAAAGACTGCACCCGGCGAAGCGGCAGGTGCAGGAAGCTCCCGTACCACCGCGAACTTCAGTTCGCCGATCTGCCACGCTTCGTGGCCACTGAGGTCGCCCAGCCAGCTTGTCATCACGTCGATCGGCGGCTCCGTGAGCCCACTCTTCTTCGTGCCGAGTTCGTGCAGCGCCGTCATGAGCGTGGTGTTCGATGCGTACGCCTGAGCGACTCGATCGACCTCGTCGTAGGAGCCATACATGTTCAGCCACCACACTTCCGTTGGCTGATCGATCGACACCAGTGCCAGGTATCGATTCGGAGCATTGAGCGTGCGGCAGGCGTGCAACAAGTCTTCCTCGATTGCTCCGTACGCGTCTCTCGCCCCCGGCCGCAATCGCTCAGTGACTATCTGCAGCAGTGGTGGTGGGGATTCAGCTGACATCGGCATCGCAAATGACCTTAGTCGCTACCGTGTAAGCGGAAGAATCGCCACTCGTCGATGTAGATCCAGACGCCGCTGGCTACACGTTCCTCATTGACGAACGTGAAAGCGTCGTGACCAGTGGTTGTCCATCTCATCCGCCACTCGCGATCGAGCCCTATCATCGTCATCGGGCCGGAGAACGAGATGCCGGCGTCGGTCCATCCTTCGCTTGACCGCAGCAGCCCGAACGACGTGCCCGTTAGCACAAAAAACCACTGACCGCTCAGAGGATCGAACGTAATCCAGCGGGTGGACACGCCTGCGTCTGTCACGGTACATACCCATCCACCGTCGAGGACAAATCGAAGTCTACCGACATCGCGATAGCCCGGGCTGACGCTCGTCGGCGGTACGACGTTCTCGTAGCTCCAGTCTCCAGCAATCCAACTGAAACGCTCGAGTGCGCCCGCACGCTTGTCGGCAAACTCTGCCAGCACCGACGGCGCCAGGATGCCGACCTCGCGGCCCGGGTCGGAACGCGACGGGCCCATGATCATCGTCCCGTTGGTGAAGAGCTCCTCGATCAACATGTTGGTCCCCTCTCTCGAACGCTGCTGCGTCGGGCTATTATACACAACCATGGTTGTGCATAAGGCGCGCGCGCGCGCGGACAAGGCGGACCAGCCTAGCGTGGTCCCCGTCAATCTCGATCTGCCGTACCTGGGGTTCTTTCTCGGTTTGCGAGTGAACGAGCTTGTCGCCGCCGAACTCGTTGACGCCGGTTTCAAGGACGTGCGCCAGAGCCACGGATTCGTGGTGCAGCACCTGATCGCCCAGGATCGGACGATCACCGAGCTGGCGCGGCGTATGGAGGTCTCGCAACAAGCCGCGTCGAAAGTGGTCGCCGAGATGAAAGCGCTGGGAATACTGGAATCGGTCCCCGGCGACGACCGGCGCGCCAAACTGATTCGTCTGTCGCCGCGCGGGCGCGAGGCGGTCACTCGGTCACGCGCGGCGCGGCGTCGAATCGAAGCGCGACTCATCAAGGCGATTGGCACGCGCAAGTACAGCGATGGCAAGCGAGTGCTCATCGCGTGTCTCGACACGCTCGGCGGTCTGGGACGAATTTCCTCACGACGCATCCGGGCACCGCGATAGAGCACCAATTCGGGACGGGTTCGATGAGAGAATTGACGTCGGCCTGGACATGCAATGAGCAAGACCGGAACACTGACGCCGGGTCAGACTTTGGGACGCTACGAGATCTCAGCGTTCCTGGCCGCCGGTGGCATGGACATCTGAGATGCGCCGTCAAGCAAGATTTTTCGCGAGCGGTGACCCGCGACGCCGCAGCGCTTCGATGTAGGTCTCCTCCTCGTAGGGCCGGCGCTCCTTCCAG
>Ga0075431_100007952_pt1 | contig 10571 bp, 16 predicted proteins | sample RhiMetdeltSRZDD5_FD_75297 | JGI IMG/M metagenome (GOLD analysis project Ga0075431, IMG submission 75297) | Populus rhizosphere microbial communities from Tennessee, USA - Rhizosphere MetaG P. deltoides SRZDD5 | ecosystem: Host-associated > Plants > Roots > Rhizosphere > Soil | place: USA...
CCATCAGCAGGATTGCCAGCACGACGATCGTCAGATCGATGGCGCGGACCTGCAGCGGCCCGAGCGGGACGAAGGTGCTGAGCCAGGTCGGCACGATGAAGTTCCGCGGTTGCGCGGTGAGCGTCATGATGCCGAGATTCTCGATGACGATCGCCACCGCCAGCGAGGCGATGAAGCCGGTCACCTGTGGCGCCCCGCGCATCGGCCGGAAGGCGATGCGCTCGATCAGCATGCCGACGCCGGCACCGACGATCAGCACGAAGATCACCGCCAGCGCAAAAGGTGCGTTGAGGACAACGACGCTCGCCAGCATCGCGAAAGCCCCGATGGTGACGATGTCGCCATGGGCGAAGTTGATGAGCCGCACGATGCCGTAGATCAGCGAGAAGCCGATGGCGATCAGCGCATACATGCTGCCGAGGATGATCCCGTTGGCGATCTGCTCCAGGATATAGGCGCTGGTCATGGCCCCACTCCCAGGTAAGCACGCCTGACCTCGACATTCTGCGCCAGCGCCTTGCCGTCGCCCGCAAGCTTGATGAGGCCGGTCTCCAGCACATAGGCGCGATCGGCGAGGTCGAGCGCCATGGCGGCATTCTGCTCGACCAGCAGCACCGCCGTCCCCTCGTTGCGGATGCGCTGCAGAATATCGAAGATCTGCTCGACCAGCTGCGGCGCCAGGCCGAGCGACGGCTCGTCGAGCAGCAGGAGCTTGGGCCGGCTCATCAGGGCGCGGCCGATCGCCAGCATCATCTGCTCGCCGCCGGACAGCCGGTTGCCGGGCAACCCGGCGCGCGTCGCGAGGATCGGGAAGAGCCCGTGAACGGCCGCAAGGTCCTGCTCGATGCCGTCGCGATCGCCGCGCAGATAGGCCCCGACCATCAGGTTCTCCGAGACCGATAGATTGCCGAAGATCTGCCGGCCTTCCGGGCAATGGGAGATGCCGGCCGCGACAATCCGCTCGGCCCGCATCCGCGAGATGTCGAGGCGCTGCGTGTCCGGCGCGAAGGCGATCCGCCCCTGCTGGCAGCGCAGCAGGCCGGAGATCGCCCACAGGGTCGTCGTCTTGCCGGCCCCGTTGGCACCGATCAGCGCCACGATCTCGCCGCGGCGCACCTCGAGATCGATGCCACGGAGCGCATGGGTGCCGCCGCGGCGGACATGAACGTCCTCAAGCCACAGCATGGGCACCCTCGCGGCGGCGGCCGAGATAGGCTTCGATGACGCGCGGATCCTGCTGGATCTGCTCGGGCGAGCCCTCCGCCAGGATGCGGCCCTGGTGCATGACCAGGATGCGCTGACAGTGGGTCATGATCATCTTCATGTCGTGCTCGACCAGAATGATGGTGAGGCCGAGCGCATGGTGGAGCCGCGCGATGGTTGCGCCGAGCTCCGCCGTCTCCTGCGGGTTCATGCCGGCCGAGGGCTCGTCGAGCAGCAGCAGTGACGGCTCCGTCGCGAGCGCCCGGGCGAACTCGACCTTGCGCTGGTCGCCATAGGGAAGGCTTGCTACGAGATCATCCGAGCGCGCCCTAAGATCGAGGATCTCCAGTACCGCCAGCGTCCGGTCGCGGATCGCGGCCTCCGAGCGGAGCGCCGCCGGAAAATGCAGGATCGTCGGCCAGAACCCCGCGCCATGCCGCATATGCACACCGACCGCCACATTGTCGATGACCGGCAGATCGCGGAATAGGCGGATGTTCTGGAATGTCCGTGCCATGCCGAGACGCGCATTCTGCTCGGGGCGATTTCCGGCGACCTCCTCGCCGCGAAAGACGATGCGGCCGCCGCTCGGCTTCAGCACGCCGGTCAACAGATTGAAAGCCGTCGTCTTGCCCGAGCCGTTCGGGCCGATCAGTCCGACGAGCTCGCCCCCGGCAATCGTCAGGTCGAGATTCGCCAGCGCCCGCACACCACCGAAATTCTTCCTAAGCCCGACGACCTCGAGCAGCGCCTCGCGGCCAGCCACCTTGGCTCTCCCTGTCATCCGCGCGCCTCGCATGCCGGGCGCGTCTTGATGTTATAAAGAGAAGCACTAGTATCACGCCTCTAACATTTGTTACAAGCTGCCGACCTGCCGATGACGGACAGCGCGCCATCTTCAAGATCCGGAGCTTCGCAACGTGACCTCGGGCGCGTCCTGGTCACCGGCGCGCGTGGCTTCATCGGCGCCGCGCTGGTCGGAGCTCTGGCGCGGCAGGGCGAGACCGTGACGGCCAGCGACCGCGGCGGCGATGCGACGGATGCGGCCGGCTTTCGAGCCTGCGACATCACCGATGCGCAGCAGGTCGATCGGCTGTTCGACCGCGATCGGTTTGACACGATCGTCCATTGCGGCGCCGTCTCCGGACCGATGGTGATGGCCGACCGACCACTCGAGATCTGGCGCATCAATGTCCTGGGCACAGCGCATCTGCTCGAAGCCGTGCGGCGACAGGGGATGGGGCGGTTCGTCCTCTGCTCCTCCTGCTCGGTCTATGGGGCGATGAACGGTGCGATGATCGACGAGGATACGCCGCCCGATCCTCAATCGTTCTATGGTGCGAGCAAGCTCGCTGCCGAGCAGGCGATGGTCGGCTATGGGCGCGAGCATGGGATCGCCGCGGTGGCACTGCGTCTCGCCTGGGTCTATGGCCCCGGCCGCCGGACACCGACAACGCTGGAGGAGTTGGTGCGAGCCACACTGGACGGCCGCAACGTCGAGATCGCGGTCTCTCCAACCGAGATGACGCACTACGTCCATATCGACGACGTGGTCGCCGGCCTCATCGCGGCGTCCCGGTCAAGCGCCCCGCCGCGGCCCGTTTACAACATCTCGGCCGGCCGGGGCCTCCCGATGCAGCAGCTCGTTGCCATCTTGCGCCGCCTGGCACCCGAAATCCGCATGACCTTCACCGGCCCGAACAGCACCGATATCGGACCGGCAGGCTTCGCGCTCGGGAACGCCGACCGGGATCTCGGCTACCGGCCACAAATGTCCTTGGGCGAGGGATTGAAGCGCTACCGCGAAGCGCTGCGCTGAGAAACCGACGTCACAACCGTCGGAAGCAGCCCAGCGAGACGCACTTTCCCGATCTGGCGCGGCAGGCACGTTGCGCCGAGGAAATCGCATCGGGCTTCCACTGAACCGTATCGCCATAGACCCAGACCATTCGGCCGCCGGCATTATATCCGTAGGCGCAGACCCAATTCTCCGGGTAATCCTTGAAATCGCGGGCTTGGCCAGCCGTCGCCAGCCCGCCGGACAGCGCACCCAAAATCGCCAATGTGATTATCCGAAGCATCGAACATCCCTTTTTGTCGATATAAACTTGGCGACGATCGGCAGAATACCTCCTGAATGCCATGTTCAACTGCTATTAATCATTGCGTCGCCATCGGTTACACTACTGGGGCAACGGTTCTGGCAGGTCAACGATGGATGCACTGCTGAAAGGATGCATAGTCCTCCTGCTTTTCCTCATCACGCTTATCGCAGTTGCGCCCTTTACCCGCGATCCCAAGGCGAATACCGAAAGTTCCAGACCTCCCATGTCGAATGTCTTGTCGACAACCTGCCCACTCGGCAGCGTGCAGGCCCTGCTCGATTCGAAGCAGCTCAGCCCCCTCCAGTTCAAGCGGTCACCGCGATGCATGGAGATCGGCGTGGCCGACAAGCTGTGGATGACCATGGACCAGAAGGACCGCCAGGGGCTGGTGCTGGCGGTCGAATGTGCGGTCTCTTCAGACGACAAGCGCTTGTCCTGCCTCAAGCTCTACTCGCAGTCATCCGGCAGGCTCTTCGGCTCGGCTGAGATGGGCAGGGTCACCATCGAGCGCTGAACGGCGCTCCTCAATGCCGCGACAGGCTCGCCAGAAGCTCATTGGCGAATTTTCCCATCTGCAGCCCCGCGGCAAAATCGAATTTGTTGATGGCGATGAACACCGCCACGCCGCGGGTCGGGGCAAAGGCGACATAGCTGAAAGTGCCCTGAAGCCCGCCCGACTTTTGGAGAACGAACGGCGTGTCCTTCTCCGCCATCATGCCGATCCAGGCGAGCCCGAGCCCGTCCATGTGACCCGACTCGTCCATCCCCGAAGCGACCTCGAGACCGTCGCGCATCACATAGAGAGCATGATCGAGCACCCGTGCCTCGGCGCCGTCGGCTCCAAATCGGTCGAGATGCCATCTCATCCAACGCAGCAGGTCGTTCGGCGTCGAATAAAGCCCGCCCGAGCCGACGATCGTCGAGCCCGTGGGCACGATCGGCATGAGCGCTCCGTCGAACCCGTGCCCACGCATCAGCCGTCCCTTTTGCTCGTCGGTGAGCGTGAAGCCGGTGTCCTTCATCGCCAGCGGACCGGTGATCGTGTCCCTGAGAAGATCGGGATAAGGCCGCTTTGCCGCCTCTGAGAGCGCGATGGCGAGGAGATCGAACCCGAAATTGGAGTAGAGCACCGAGCGGCCGGGCGCGAACATCAGTCTCTCCTTCTTGAGCCAGGCCGCGAAGCCGTCGCGGGTGATCGGCGCGAAGGGATCGGCGTCGCTTCCGGGCTCATGCGGCAGCTCGCGCGGCAGCCCGCCGGCATGGGTCGCTAGATCGAGAAGCCGGATCCGCTGGACATCGGGATCGGACGCTCCGGTGAAATCGGGAGCGAGCTTCACCAGCGGGTCGGTGAGCTGCACCGTCCCCGCCGCCGTCATATGCGCCAGCACCTCGCCGGTGAAGGCCTTGGTCACCGAGCCGATCCGCAGCAATGTCTCGCCGTCTGGCGGTGCACTCCCCGGGCCGGCGCGTTCGCCGAAGCCACGCACCGACACCTCGCCATTGCGCACGGCCCCGATCACCAGTCCCGGCACCTTGGTTTCGATGAAAAAGACCTGACCGGCAAAATCGACGATTTCGTCGAGCAGCGGGTCGGCCTTGCCTACCCTGACGCCGATGCCAGCCATGCAGGCCAAGCTGATCAGCAGAAGGATGCCGTTACGAACGCCATTTATCATCAAACGAGTGCTCCCCGCGAGGTCCGGTTGCCGCCGAAATCTACGTGGCCCGGCGCAACATCACAACGAGGAACTCTGGCAGCCGGAAATGACGACAGCCGGCGTTGCCGGCCGTCGCTTTGGCCGCCACCGTCGATCTAACGACGGCGAAAGCAGCCGAGAAACTGGCAGGTCGCAGACCGGGCCCGGCAGGATCTGAGCGCCGTCGATCGCGCTTCAGGCTTCCACTGGACGGTGTCGCCATAGTGCCAGACCGACCCAGAGCCAAAGGCGCATTGCCACCTGTCCGGTCGCTCGAATCTGAGATTGGCGGATGCCGGCGTCGCCGCGGTTGCAAGCACCACGGCGCTGAGCGCGGCGAGTGCGATCCTCATGGTCATCGGAGTGTCCTTCCGTTAAACATCGTTGGATGCATCCATACGAGCTACGCAGATCCCGGGCTGTGAGTTTCCCCACTGCCGCGGCAGAATACGACCGATGACGGATCACGCACAGCACGGTCACGAGCATGGCAACGAGCGCCGCGTTCTGGTGGCGCTGGTGCTGACCGTCGGCTTCATGGTGGCGGAGGTGGTCGGCGGCGTCCTTTCCGGCTCGCTGGCTCTTCTGGCCGATGCCGGCCACATGCTCACCGATGCGGCGGCGCTGGGTCTCGCCTGGCACGCCTTCCGGGTCAGCCGACGCCCGGCAACACCGGCCCGCTCCTACGGCCATGCCCGCTTCCAGGTGCTGGCCGCCCTGATCAATGGCGCGGCGCTGTTCGTGGTCGCCATCTGGATCATCACCGAGGCGATCGCCCGCCTGCGCAACCCCATCGAGGTGCTGGGCGGACCAATGCTGCTGGTCGCCTCCCTCGGCCTCGCCGTCAACATCGCTGCCTATCTCATCCTGCATGGCGGCAGCCGCGACAATCTCAACATCAGGGGCGCATTGCTGCATGTGCTGGGCGACCTTCTCGGCTCGGCGGCGGCAATCATTGCGGCTTGTGTCATCCTGCTCACCGGCTGGACGCCGATCGATCCGATCCTTTCGGTGCTGGTCGCCCTCTTGATCCTGCGCGGCGCCTGGCTGCTCGTCGGACAATCGTGGCATGTGCTGATGGAGGGCGCGCCGGAAGGTTTCGACGTCGCCGCGCTCCGCCGCGAGTTGCCGGTGCGTGTCCCCGGCGTGCTCGACATCCATCATGTCCATGCCTGGTCGTTGACACCGGAGCGGCGCCTCGTCACCCTTCACGCCGCCATTGCCGAATATGCCGACCATGACGACGTGCTCCATCGCATGCAGACCGTGCTCGCAACCCAATTCTCGGTCGACCATGCCACCATCCAGATCGAGCGAAACCACTGCACCGATGTGCCACACAAGCATGATCGCGAGTGACGAATGACCGGCCGGCCGAAGCGCATCCAGCTCAAGCGAGCCAAGGGCTGGCGCCTCCCGGACAACGCCGTGATCATTTCGCGCCCCACCAAATGGGGCAACCCTTTCCGGATCGGCGTCGATGGAAGGCGCGAGGAATGCGTCCGGCAGTTCGGCGACTGGATCGTCGGCGATGACCCGAAGGCGCGCGATCTGCGCGATGCCCTCGGCGAGCTGCACGGCAAGGACCTCGCCTGCTGGTGCCCGCCCGGGCCTTGTCACGGCGACATATTGATTGCGATGGCCAATGACGGCGAAAGGCGGCGCGGGCGATGACCTTCGGCGAAGCGGTCAGATCGGTCCTGTCCAAATACGCGACCTTTGCCGGCAGAGCCTCGCGTGCCGAATTCTGGCGCTGGGTCGTGGTCTTCGTCCTGCTTACACTGATCACCCGCATGATCGACGGTGCCCTGTTTGCATCGTCCATCCATGAGAGCTTTTACGGAGACGACGCCCGGCGGCCGCTGACCTCCATCATCATTCTCGCGCTCTTGCTTCCCAACATCGCGCTCGCCGTGCGCCGCCTGCACGACATCGGTCGCAGCGGCTGGTGGCTGCTGCTGATGGTGATCCCGCTCGTCGGGCCGCTCGTCCTGCTCTATTGGTATGTTCAGCCGAGCGAGGACCGACCCAACCAATTTGGCTGAGCAATCACCGCAGCAAATTCGGGAAGAGGCCGAGGACTCCGAGCAGGATCAAATAGATCGCGACCACGTAGTTGAGGATGCGGGGCGCCACCAGAATGAGGACCCCGGCGATCAAAGCGATCAGCGGCTGGAGTTGAAGATTGATCTGCATGTCGGTGTGTCCTTCTTGCAATGAGGTCGGATTAGCCTGACCGGCGCGATGCTCGCCACGACGAAAGCGTCAGCCTTGTCAGCACCTTACGCTTCTGCCACTCCGGCACGCAGATCGACACTTGACAAAACCACAAGTTACAATTCTTCTTATTTTATTCTCGTGGAAGATGCATCTGTCATGCTTTCGAGAAGGAAATGTCACGCCGACCTCGTAATTTTCATTGCAGGCCAGTGGCTTACGGCAGTCATATAGCCGGCGCGGAGGGCGTTAGTAGCGTTGAGTTAGACACCTCCGTAAGTGAAGGCGGGGCGGCTGCGTATTTGGCCGCCCCGCTTCGCGTTTCGTCCCATGATTCTTCCCCTCGGTGCAACAAGGCTTTCATCGTTCTCCGCGACGGAACTCGCGATGCGTGGTCGTCTTTCAGTTCAGGAGTCTTACACAGAAGGAGATCGAGTCGATGACTCTTCGCACAGCGTTGATCGCTGGAACTGTTCTCGGGATAGGGGCGATCTCGGGCCTGAGTGTTTCGGCGTCGGCAGCAACGATTAGCACTTCAAATCATGCCATCAGCAGCATGTATGGCAGCGATGGTGCCGTGATCCAGGTTCAGGACCGCAGATGGGATCGCCGGCGTCACGGCGATCGTCGGCGCCATCGCGAGGGCAGGTATCGCCATTTCTATGGCGGCTACTACTATGCGACCCCGTGGTGGCAAGTCGGCATCCCCGGCGTGGTGGTGGGCATTCCCACCCCATGGACCCCGGCATGGTTCACCTACTGCGAACGCAAATATGGCCGCTTCGATCGTCGGACCGGTCGTTACTATCGCGGCGGCAGGTGGGTTGACTGTCGCTGACGTTCGATCGCGCCGAACGCGACGCGCCACCCCAAAGGGCGGCGCGTTTCAGTCAACGGTGGGCGCGATCACCTACTGAATGGTGGCGGCGGAGTCGGCGCTCTCTTGCGGGTTGGTGATAACCCGGCGGTTCTGAGCCTTGCAGGAGATATCGGTGCAGTCGGCGACGAGCCTGTCGCGACCATAGCCTTTCGCCAGCATGCGATCCGGCGCAACCCCGCGCGATGCGAGATAATCGCGGACCGCCTCGGCGCGGCGCTGCGACAGCGACTTCTGCGCCGCCGGCGAGCCGGGATCGTCGGAAAAGCCCTGCAGCTTGATCTTCCAATTGGGATATTGCGCCAGCCATTGTGCCTGCTTGTCCAAGGTGACGCGGGCAGTCTCGTCGAGATCCGCCGATCCTTGCGCAAAGAAGGTGCGTCGGCCGACATTGACCATGAAGTCTTCTTCGCTTCCCGGTGCGACATTGACCCCACCTTGCACCGGCGCGTTGGTGCCGTCCGGCGGCGGCGAATAGGCCACGCCCCGCGCATTGTAGCCGCCTGTGCTGGCGCATCCCGCCAGGAGAAGGCCCATGACGCACGCCAAAGCGAGGCACAAAGCCCCGCGCCGCCCTTGGACACCCATCTTGTCGCCCTCCCCTCCCACTCTCGCCTAACCGGGCGGCTGCTGTGTGTCCACAGGAGCTGCCTCATCGATGATCGCCGCGCCCAGATGCTTGAGCACCAGGACCTTGGTGCCTTTGGGGCAGCGCTGATAGAGATCGATCACGTCCTCGGAGAACATCCGGATGCAGCCGCTCGACACGTTCTTGCCGATGCTCCAGGGCTCGAGCGTGCCATGCACGCGGTAGCCAAGGTCGCGACCGTCGCGGAACAGGTACATCGCCCGGGGTCCGAGCGGATTTTCCGGGCCCGGATCGACATAGTCGGGCAGATCCGGCTGGCGCTTCCGCATCTCCGGCGGCGGCACCCAGCGCGGCCAGAGGGATTTGCGATCGATCCGCGCCCGTCCGAACCACCGGAAGCCGTCGCGGCCCACGCCGACGCCATAGCGCAGCGCCGTCTGGTTTTCGAAGATCACATAGAGAAAGTGATTGGAGGTATCGATGACCACCGTGCCCTGTGGCTCCGGACTGAAATATTTGACGAGCTGCCGCTTCCACTTCGGATCGATTTTGCTCCAGTTCGTCGCCCGGTAGAGGAACCCGTTGTCCTGCGCCTCGCCGGCGAAATAGGCGAGCATCGCTTTGCTGAACGGCTTGCCATAGCCCCAGGCGGCACTGCTGCTGCCGCCGACGAACGCCGCCGCCGCGGCGCCCATGATGAACTCTCTGCGCGTTGCCACCAGTACCCTCCCCTCGACCGCCGTCGGCGGCCCCCGAACCAGTCTTATGCGACTTCTGCCCGGGTCCACATGCCGCTTTCGACCACCACGCCAGGTACGCGAAGACCCTTAGGCGGCGCTCCAGCATCAGCGCCGCTAATTGACCGCCTTTCGACATAGCTCAGGACCGACAGGATTGTCGCCTGGGTGAAAGGCTTGTCCACAGCTCCGAGCGCGCCATGATAGCCCGGCGCCAACCGCCCCGCATTGGCGGTAACGAACACGATCGAGACGTTGGAACGATGCTTGATCCTCTGCGCGACCTCGGTGCCGGTCGGCCCGTCACGCAGATTCACGTCCAGCAGGACCACATCCGGCTGCAGCTCGTCCACCATCCGGCAGGCCGTCCGGCTGTCCAGCGCGTGGCCGACCACCCGATGCCCTGCCTCTTCTATGATCTCTTGAAGTTCCATCGCCAGGAGAATTTCGTCTTCCACGATGAGCACACGAAATACACTGTGCAGGCTCATAACGCCGCCCTCGAACTCGACTGACTGACCATTTTCCCGCGTTCTGTTGCGAAAACGCCGCAACGGAACCTCGGGCAGGGTGGCGGCGATTTGTGCATCAAGTACGGCGAGAATGCGGCGTGCACCGTCTGCACCGGGTCAAAAATTAGAGCGGGAGCACGTGCTCTCCCGCTCGCTTCAGGCGGCTAAACTTGCCGGTCAAACGGCTGGCGGCTCCATTCGTTCCGCCTCGGGCGAATTTCGCCGCCCAAGCCCCAGCTTTTCGGCCAGGTCCGGATAGCGCCGGCGAAACCACTCGGAATGGTGGACCAGGAACCGCCGGCGCCAGCGGCGAACCATCGGCAGGTCATAGGACAGGACCAGCAATCCGAGCGGCACCATCCAGAAGCCGAGAACCGGGAGGAATCCCAGGATCCCGCCGATGATGAGCAGCAGCCCGATGGCCAACCGGGCGAAGCGGTTGGCGGGCAAGGGGACGTTCTGCTGGCCGATCCGGATGCGCGGCATGGATTCCGAGATAGGGTGAGGTTTTCACCCTTTCAATCGGGTTCGGGGTTTGCTAAGAGAGCCGCGCCATTCCCCGGTAGCTCAGTCGGTAGAGCAAGCGGCTGTTAACCGCTGGGTCGCTGGTTCGAGTCCGGCCCGGGGAGCCACC
>Ga0075431_100007953_pt1 | contig 10570 bp, 7 predicted proteins | sample RhiMetdeltSRZDD5_FD_75297 | JGI IMG/M metagenome (GOLD analysis project Ga0075431, IMG submission 75297) | Populus rhizosphere microbial communities from Tennessee, USA - Rhizosphere MetaG P. deltoides SRZDD5 | ecosystem: Host-associated > Plants > Roots > Rhizosphere > Soil | place: USA...
GAAGGGATCGGCCTCGCCAACACCCGCGGCCGGCTGCAGAAGCTCTACCCCGGCGCCCACCGCCTCGTCCTCGAGGGCCGTGCCGAAGGCGGCTCCCGCGTCGTCGTGTCGCTCCCCTACCGGCGCGGCACGCCGTCGGACGACGCCGTTGCCGAAACACCATCGGGCGAGATCGCCCTCGACCTCCTGGAGGAGCTCCCCAATGCTGCGGGCCTTCATCGTTGACGACGAGCCGGCCGCGCGCGACCGCCTGCGCGACCTGCTCGGCAAACACCGCGACGTGGACGTGGCAGGCGAGAGCGAAGACGTTCCCGGCGCGCTCGACGCCATCCGCGACAACCCCCCCGACGTCGTCTTTCTCGACGTGCAGATGCCCGGTGCCGACGGCTTCCAGCTCATCGACGCGGTGGGCGCCCGCGCCATGCCTGCGGTCGTCTTCGTCACCGCTCACGAGGAGCACGCGCTGCGCGCCTTCGACGTCGACGCCGTCGACTACCTACTGAAGCCCTTCGACGAGGAGCGCTTCTCCGCCGCCCTCGCGCGCGTGCGCGACGAGGTCGAGGGGCGCCGCCTGCGCCGTGGCGGCGAGCGCAAGAAGGCGCTCGACCGGCTGCCGCTGCGCTCCGCCGGACGGGTGAGCTTTCTCCGCGTCGACCACGTCGAGTGGGTGGACGCCGCGCACAATTACGTGCGCATCCACGACACCGCCGGCCAGACCCACGTCGTGCGCGGTGCCATCGGCGACCTCGAGGCGCGGCTCGACCCGGCGCGGTTCGCCCGCATCCACCGCTCGACGATCGTCAACGTCGACCGCATCCGCGAGCTCGAGCTCACGCCGCACGGCAACTACGTGGCGATCCTCGACGGCGGCCAGCGGCTCGCCGTCAGCCGCTCGTTCCGCGACCGGCTGCCGGCGCTGCTCGGCACCGGCTAGCGGTCGAGCTCGGAGTCGGCGCCGGACGGGCGGGGGCAGGCCCCGCCCCTACAGCGGATGCCTACGCGCCCATCAGCTGCCCGAGCTTCTCGCGGTACGACCGGCTCACCGTCACCCGCTGGCCCGAGGTGAGGATGGCGACGTAGGTCCCGTACGTCGACACCTCGAGCTCGCGCACGCAGTCGGCGTTGATGATCGTCGAGCGGTGGATGCGCAGGAACTGCTGCGGATCGAGGCGCGCCTCGAGCACGCCGATGGGCTCGCGCGCCACCTGGGTCTTGCCGTCGAGAGTGTGGATGCGCACGTAGTTGTGCGCCGCGTCCACCCACTCGATGTCGGAGGTCCTGAGGAAGCGCACGCGGCCCGTCGAGCGGAGCACGAGCCGATCGGCCGGACGGCGGCCGTCTCGCGCGCGATCGTCGTTGGCGGCTTCGATGGGCTCGGAGGATTCGGCTGCATTCATGAGTTCACCTCGGTGTGAAGGGACGATGGGAGCGCGGCGTTGGTGCCGGAGACGAGCCAGGCGATGCCGGCGATGGCGAGCGACTCGCAGACCCCGGACCACTCGCCCGGGTCGCTCCACGCCGACAGCGCGCGCGGGATGTGCAGGATGAGGAACCAGCTCGCGATCATCGCGCCGGCGAAGAGCCCCGCGACGCGTGCCGCCCTCCCGCCCACCACCAGCCCGAGGCCGCAGCCGATCAAGGCCACCCCTGCCGCGAGCACGCAGAACGTGGGGCCGGGGATCCAGCGTGGCACGAGCGCCGCCGCGAAAGTGGTGTAGACGAAGTGCTCTACCCCGCAGAGGACGAGGAAGGCGCCGAGGACCAGGCGCGCCAGGGTCCAGGCGCGTTGCGTCAGGGCTCCACTGCCGGCTGAGGCGCACGCCGCGACGAGCAACGCTCCGGTGGCGAAGACGAGGTTCTTGCCGGGGTTCGTCCACACCGCCGCGACCCGCCAGTTGGCGACGACCCGCGGCGCGAGCACGACGAGGAGGACGAGCGACCAGAGCGCGGCGAGCCCGAGCGCGAACGGCCGGCGGCGCCAATCGGCAAGGATCGACAGCCCGCCGACGACGAGGAAGGCGCCGACGAGCAGTGCCCACGCCGTGGCGCTCCCGGGGAGCGGCCAGGCGGGGATGCCGCGGGTGGCGAAGCCACCGGCGACCAGGTGGTGCGCACCGAAGCCGACCACCGCCAGCGCGAACACCGCCCGGCCGGCCTGGGCCACCGCGGCGTGCCCGGTCGCGAGGTCGCCGAGGCCATGCACCCAGGCGCCGCGAGCCCCCCGGACACCGTCGACGGCCCCTCCATGCTGCGCGCCGGAGGCGGTGGATTTCGGGCCGAGTCGTCCGGGCGAGGGCGCGAAGGCGGGGCTCTTGGATGACGGTTGGGCTGCCATGGCCGACAGCATGCCGCCTTCCTGGTATGTTAAAAAGTACCAGATTGAGAAAGTCGAACAGACCAGTGACGAATCGGCCCATGGCGAACGCACCAGGCCGCCGCGCGGCAACCCCGGCGGCAAGGTCTTTTTCAGAACCGCCGGCGACGCCGCTCGAGCGACCCACCAAGGAGTCGCTCTCGAAGTGGTCTCTCCCGGTGACGCTCGACACCCACAGCGAGGAGCCGCTCTTCCTGCAGATCGCCCGCGGCATCGCCGCGGACATCCGGCGCGGCAGGCTGCGCCGGCGGGCACGGCTGCCCGGCTCCCGCACACTGGCCACCACCTTGCGCGTGCACCGCAACACCGTGCTCGCCGCCTATGCCGAGCTCGGCGCCGAGGGCTGGGTCGAGACGACTCGGGCGCGCGGCACGTTCGTCAGCGGCGAGCTGCCGGAGCTCGCGCCGCGGCGGGCGCGCGGCGCGCGCCAGGAGGCGGATGCGCGGCCCACCCGCGTCGCCTATCCGCTCGAGCCCGATCAGGGTCTCTGGGCCTACCAGCGGCCCAACGTGCGCTACGTGATGCCCGACGGGCTGCCCGATCTGCGCGTGGTGCCCAGCGCCGCCCTCGCCCGCGCCTACCGCCGCGCGCTGCGCGACCCCGCCTCGCAGGGGCTCGCCTACGGCGACCCCCGGGGCAACCCCCGCCTGCGGGCCGCGCTCGCCGAGATGCTGGCGGCGACGCGAGGCCTGGCGATCGGCGCCGACGACGTGCTGGTGACTCGCGGCAGCCAGATGGCGCTCGAGCTCATCGCCCGCTGCCTGTTCTCCCCCGGCGACGTCGTGGCGGTCGAGGATCCCGGCTACCGCGCGGCCTGGCAGGCCTTCCGCGCCCACGGCGCCCGGCTGGTGCCGCTGCCGGTGGGGCCCGCCGGCGTCGACGTCGACGCCCTGGCCGCGCTCGCGCGGTCGACGCCGGTGCGCGCCGTCTACACGACGCCGCACCACCAGTACCCGACGACGGTGACGCTCAGCCCGGGCCAGCGCCTCGCGCTGCTCGAGCTCGCCCGCGAGAAGGGCTTCGCCATCGTCGAGGACGACTACACGCACGAGTTCCACTACGACGGCCGGCCGGTGCTGCCGCTCGCCAGCACCGACGGCTCGGGCTCGGTGCTCTACATCGGCACGCTGAGCAAGATCCTGGCGCCCGGCCTGCGGCTCGGCTACCTGGTGGCGCCGCCGGACTTCCTCCAGCGCGCCGCGCGCGAGCGGTTCTCCATCGACATCCAGGGCGACCACGTCCTCGAGCAGGCGATCGGCGAGCTCTTCGACGACGGTGAGGTCCAGCGCCACGCGCGCCGCGCGCGGCGGCTCTACGAGGCGCGTCGCGACTTCATGGTCGCGCGCCTGCGCAAGGTGCTGGGCGGCGCGCTCGCCGTCGAGCCGCCGAGCGGCGGCATCGCCCTCTGGGCCCGCGTCGCGGAGGACATCGACGTGCCTGCCTGGTCCGCGCGAGCCCTCGAGCTCGGCGTCTTCTTCGCCCAAGGCCGCCACTTCTCGTTCACCGATCGCCCCCTCGCCAACTTGCGTCTCGGCTTCGCTGGCTTCGACGCCCACGAGGCGACGGAGGCGATCCAGCTCCTCGCGCAGGCGCTGCACGACGTCCGCCGGCGGTGACGCGAGCGCGCCGCCCGCTGACTATGCTCGGGACTGCGGCTCGGAGGGACATGCGAGGACCTGGATCCAGATATCACTCGCTGGCGGCGCTCCTCTGCCTCCCGCTTCTCTGGTCGTGCGGTGGAGCCCGCGAGGGAGGCGAGCCGCTCCTCGGCCGGCCGTCGGCGCTCGAGGTCCTGCAGGAGTCGCGACAGATCGAGGCTCCGCCATCTCCTGGCGGGAATCGTTTCCTCGCTGGCTGGCGAGCGGCAGGACCGGGACAGCGACAGCGGCTCCTCCCGACGTCGAGCGAGGCTTGGCTGGAGGCAGTCAACCTCGGCCGGCGCCCGCGCCACCTCGTGCTCGTCTTCGACGACGGTGCGATCCCCGCGGGTGTGGTGCGAGTCGCCGTGGCCGGGCACGGCGAACGTACGGTGCCGATCGCGGCTCGCACCAGCGTGCCGATCCCGTCAGACCTGCCACTCGGACGATTCGCCCTCGGCGTGAGCCTGCCAGTCGACGCCCCTCCGCTCCGCGCCGGCTTCGACACCGCCCAGCCGGCAGGCGAGGTGAGGGTCCGCGACCACGACATCGTGCAGGGCGGAGTCTCTCTCGTCGAGCTCGTTCGACCGCTCGGCAGCCCGGCGCTCGGCAGCAAGGCTCTCGTGAGCGGAAGGATCGAGCCTCCAGCGCGCCCAGGCGGCGGGCAGCGGCTCGAGCTGCGCCAGCGCTGCGCCGGGCGGGATCGTCTGCTGTGGACCTGGGAGCCTGCCTGGTGGCACGCTTTCCGGAACCCGCGCTTCAGCGTCGAGGTCGCCTGCCCGTCCGGTTGGTTGCACCTCAGGTTCGTTGCCCCGACCACCGGGCCGCCAGCGGCCTGGAAGGATCTGATGATCGCCGGAACTCCGGCACCGCGACCCGCGGGGCATGAGCAGGCCCCGCGCGGCGGACGGCTTCCGAAAGCGGTCCTCCTCTACGTCTTCGACGCGCTTCGCGCCGACGCGGCTGCGACTCCGGATCGCACGTCGCCGACGCCGACGCTGGCGGCGCTGATGCGGGAGGGCGCCACGTTCCGGCGTCATTTCTCCGTGGCACCCAACACCCTGCCGTCCACCAAGGCGCTCTTCACGGGCCACGTCTGGCGCCAGGAAGGCGGCGTGCGACTGGCCGACGACCTGCCGACGCTGGCCGAGGCGTTCCGCGCCGCGGGGTATCGCACCGGGCTCTTCTCGGGGAGCGCCTACGTCTCCCGGGCGTTCGGAGTCGACCGCGGATTCGAGGTCGCCCCCGAAGAGGCGCTGCTCGGCGAGGAGGAGGACCTCGGGCTGCCCAACGAGAACGCGGCCCGGGTGGGCGACTCGGCCCTCGCCTGGCTCGAGCGGCTGCCCGCTGATTCGCGCGTGTTCCTCTACCTGCACGTCATCCACCCCCACAACCCCTACGATCCGCCGGCGCCGTTCGCGGATCGCGCACGAGGGCCGGACAGCGCCATCGACGGGCGCACCCGGACGCTGCTCGCCGTCTCGCACCAGCGCCGGACCGTCACCACGGCCGACCAACGCCAGATCGCCGCCCTGTACCACGCGAACCTCGCCTACGCCGACGGAGAGCTCGGGGAGCTCCTCGCCGCCTTGCGAAGGAGATACACGCCAGGTGAGGTGCTGGTCGCCGCGACCTCCGACCACGGCGAAGAGCTCTTCGATCACGGCGGCCTGCTGCACGGCTACACGCTCTACGACGAGCAGCTCCACATTCCCCTCGTCGTCTCGTGGCCGACGGTCGTGGGTCCGCGGCGCATCGAGCGGCCGACATCGACCGTCGACCTCCACGACGCTCTCCTCGCGCTCGCCAAGGGAGCGGGAACCCCGTTCGCCCCCCTCCTCGAGGCTCGAGCAGGAGACATCGAGGACGAGGTTCGATTCTCGGCGGCCGCCAGCGTGCGCGGCGGAATCTTCGCGGCGCGAACCAACCGGTGGAAGGTGGTGTGGGCGCCGCGCACCGGGATCCACTGGGGAGTGGGGGACGGTCTCGGCCGCGCGCGGGACGCGGAGCTCGTGTTCGACCTAGTCCGGGATCCGCGAGAGCGGCGAAACCTGGCCGGCCTCACCGATGCGCCCGAGCCGCGATGGCTGCGCGCGCGTCTGCTCCAGTGGGCCGCACAGCGCTCGGTAGAACGGGGAACGAATGCCACTCCAGACGACGCCGAGACGCGCGCCCGCCTGCGAGCTCTCGGCTACGTGGACTAGCGGGGGGCTCCACCCCGCGCGCAGGGCGCGCTGCCGCCACCCGCCCGACCCCCTCCCCTGGGTTGGTCTGCCACCCCTCTCACCCCTGCCCCTCTCTCCCCTCGCCGGGGAGAGAGGGGTTCAGAGTTTCCTCTCCACTGGGGCAAGGCCGTCGCGCTCAGGCCAGGGAGGATTCGATCCAGCAGCCGCCGAGCACGCGTGTGCCCTGGTAGAAGACCGCCGCCTGCCCCGGTGCGACGCCGCGCTGGGGCACGGCGAACTCGACCTCGGCGCGCCCGCTCGCGAGCGGGCGGACGCGCGCGGCGACGCCCGCGTGGCGCGAGCGGATGCGCACCGTGACCTCGACGTCGGCCGCCGGCGGTTCGCCGATCCACGACGTGCGCTCGCCGGTGAGCCCGCGGGCCGCCAGCGCCGCCTCGTCACCGACGACAACCTGGTTCTCCTCGGGGAGCACGCGCAGCACGTAGAGGCGGTGGCCGGCGGCGACGCCGAGCCCGCGGCGCTGGCCGACGGTGTAGCGGTAATACGGAGCGCCCTCGCCGAGCGCCGTACCGTCTTCGGCGACGATGCGGGCCGGGCCCGCCGCCGCAACGGCGAAGCGTTCGGGGCGCGCCGCCGCCTGGCTGGCGACGAACGCCTCCACCTCGCCGTCGACGAAGCAGATCTCCATGCTCTCGCCCTTCTCGGCGACGACGAGGCCGGCGTCGCGGGCGATCTGCCGCACCTCGGGTTTCGTCAGCTCGCCGAGCGGGAAGCGTGACGCCGCGAGCTGCCGTGCGGTGAGCTCGAAGAGGAAGTAGCTCTGGTCTTTCGCCTCGTCGCGGCCGCGGTGCAGCTCGGGCCCGCCGGCGCCGTCGACGATGCGCGCGTAGTGTCCGGTGGCGACGGTGCCGGCGCCGAGGGCACGGGCGCGGTCGAGGAGGGCGTCGAACTTGATGAAGGTGTTGCAGCGCACGCAGGGGCTCGGCGTGCGCCCGCCGAGGTAGTCGTCGACGAAGGGGTCGACGACGTCGCGGCGGAACTCGTCGTCCATGCGCAGGGTGTAGTGCGGGATGCCCGCCTGTTGCGCCACCCGCCGCGCGTCGCCGAGGTCGAGGGCACCGCAGCAGCGTCCCGAGCCACGGGGTCGGTGCGACTGGTCCCAGAGGAGCATCGACAGCCCCACCACCGGCTCCTGGCGCGAGAGGAGCCACGCGGCGACCGAGGAGTCGAGGCCGCCGGACATGGCGACCGCGGTGAAGGCGCTCATCGGACAAGACGGGCGGGGGCAGGCCCCGCCCCTACATCGGAGCGTGACGCCGCGGCCGTGACTTCCCGATCAGAATCCGCGAGAGTGTCGCTCCGGATCGGGCGTAGGGGCGGGGCCTGTCCCCGCCCGCCCCGGAGCGCGGCCACCTCGCGGGCGAGGACCGGCAGGAAGGCCTCCACCTCGTCCATGGTGTTGGTCATGCCGAAGCTGATGCGGATGGCGCCGAGCGCCTGCTCGCGCGGCAGGCCCATAGCAAGCAGCGTGGCGCTCGGCTCGACCACTCCCGAGTGGCAGGCGGCCCCGGTCGACACCGCGTAGCCGGCGAGGTCGAGCCGGATCGCGAGGTCATGGCCGACGAGGCCCGCGAAGGCGACGTTGGTGGTGTGCGGCAGCCGCCGAGCGGAGGCACCGTGGACCACCGCGCCGAGGGCGGGCAGCGCCGCCTCGAACCGCTCGCGCAGCGCCACGAGGTGGGCGCGCCGCTCGGGCAGCTCGCGCGCCGCGAGCTCGCAGGCGACGCCGAAGCCGACGAGCGCCGACACGTTGGCGGTGCCGGCGCGACGGCGGCGCTCCTGGCTGCCGCCGACGAGGTGCGACTCGAAGGGGGGCGCCGGCCGTCCGGCGGTGGCGGGGCGAATCCAGAGCGCCGCCGCCCCCAGCGGACCGTGGAACTTGTGGGCGCCGAGCGTCAGGTAGTCGACTCCCAGCGCGTCGACGTCGACATCGACCTTCCCCGCCGCCTGCACGACGTCGCAGAGCACGGGCACGCCGCGCTCGCGGCATACGGCCGCCACCTCGGCCACCGGCTGCAGCGTGCCGATCTCGTTGTTGGCGAGCATGAGCGCGACGAGACGCGTCTCCGGGCCGACCGCGGCGAGAAACGCCTCGGCGGCGACGACGCCGTCGCCTCCCGGCGGCACGAGGCGCACCCTCATGCCGAGCTCGGCGGCGCGCTCCGCGGAGCGCCGCACCGACGGGTGCTCGCAGCTCGCCAGCACGATCTCGCCGCGCCACGAGGCGGCGCGGGCCACCTCCGAGACGACCGCGTTGTTCGCCTCGCTGCCGGAAGCGGTGAAGACGAGGTCGTCGGAATGGGCGCCGACGAGCGCCGCCACCTGGTCGCGTGCCGTCTCCACCGCCTCGCGGGCCGCCTGACCGGCGCGGTGCGCCGAGGCGGCGTTGCCATGCAGCTCGCCGAGCCACGGCAGCATCGCGTCGCGCACCCGCGGATCGACGGGCGTCGTGGCGTTGTGGTCGAAGTAGACGAGGTCGAGCATGGGTTCGTGGGCCGGCGCGAGTCATTCTAGCGGCCGTCTCCAACAAACCGGATCGCCGCAACACCCACCGCTCGTCCCTTCGCCCTGGAAGGTGGGGGACCGGTCCTGTAACCTTCCGGGCGTGCGGTCGCGCGCAGCGCTCGGCGTCGCCCTCCTCCTAGGTCCGCTGCTGCTTGCCCTGGCGACGCCTGCCGCCGCCGCCAGCCGCAAGGAGCGCAAGGAGCAGCAGGCGAAGATCGCCCAGCTCGCCGCCAAGTACCAGGAGTGGCTGGCGACGGTCGAGGTGCTCATCTCGGACGAGGAGCGCCGCTCGTTCCTGGCCCTCGACGAGGACTACCAGCGCGACGCCTTCATCGAGAACTTCTGGAAGTCGCGCGACCCCTACCCGAACACGCCGCGCAACGAGCTCAGGGACAAGTGGGAGGCGCGCATCGAGGAGGCGCGCAGCAACTTCGGCAACCTCGACGACGAGCGCGCCCGCTTCCTGCTGCTCAACGGCCCGCCGGCGGCGCGCATCGTGACGCGCTGCGCGACCGTCACCTGGCCTGCCGAGGTTTGGTTCTACACCAAGGAGAACCGCACCCGGGAGGAGCTGCTCGTCATCTTCTACCAGCGCTTCGGCGCCGGCCCGTTCCGCATGTGGCAGCCGCTCGACGGCATCGGCGCCCTGGTCCAGGACATGGGGATCGCCGTCGAGAACGCCCGCGGCGACCAGGAGGCGTTCCAGCGCATCCGCGACGGCTGCGCCGGCGAGTCCGGCGACGCCCTGCTCGGCGCGGTGTCGAAGATCTACGCCATGGGCAAGCTCGCCTACCCGCTGCTGGTCATGAAGGCGTTGGCGCCGCTCGATCATCCCTCGGCGGAGTGGCTCGCCACCTTCGCTTCCTACTCGACCGACCTGCCTGTCGGAGCCAGCACCTTCCCCGCCTCGCTCGAGATCTCCTACCCCGGCCGCCAGCAGAGCCGCACGGTGCTGCAGGGGACGATCAAGGTGGCGACCTCCGACCTCGGCCGCGCCGAGATCGGCGGCGCGCGTTCGTACAACCTGCTCGTCACCGGCGAGGTGCTGCGCGACAACCAGCTCTTCGACCGCTTCCGCTACAAGTTCGACTTCCCCGAGGCGCAGGTCGGCGGCACCCACCTGCCGCTCGTCATCCAGCGTCCGCTGCGCCCCGGGGACTACCGGCTCGTACTCAAGGTCGAAGACCTCGACGGCAAGAAGTACTTCCGCGCCGACCAGAAGGTGGTCGTACCGACGGTCGAGGGGGTCGTCCCGCCGCCTCTGCCCACCGACCCGGCGACGGCGAGGCTGCTCGCCGAGGCCAACGCCCTCCTCGCCACCGGCGACACCACGGTCAAGATCCTCACCCCCGTCGGTCAGGACATGCTCTCGGGCAAGGTGCGCTTCGACGCCCTCATCACCGGCGACCAGGTGGCCACCGTCGCCTTCTCCCTCGACGGCCAGCCGATCCTCACCAAGCGCAAGCCGCCCTGGAGCGTCGAGCTCGACCTCGGCCACCTGCCGCGCAGCCAGACCCTGCGCGCCACCGCCGCCGACGCCTCCGGCCGTGCGCTGTCGAGCGACGAAGTGGTGGTCAACGCGAGCGCCCACCGCTTCGCCGTCACCATCACCGAGCCGGCGCCGAAGTCGCACTTCGCGAGCAGCGTGCGGCTGGTGGCCAAGGTCGAGGTGCCCGAGGGCCAGCACATCGAGCGGTTGGAGATTTACCGCGACGAGACTCTGGTGGCGACGCTCTTCCAGCCGCCCTACGAGCAGCCCATCCTGCTCCCACCCGGCGAGCAGCTGACCTACCTGCGGGCGGTGGCCT
>Ga0075431_100007955_pt1 | contig 10569 bp, 7 predicted proteins | sample RhiMetdeltSRZDD5_FD_75297 | JGI IMG/M metagenome (GOLD analysis project Ga0075431, IMG submission 75297) | Populus rhizosphere microbial communities from Tennessee, USA - Rhizosphere MetaG P. deltoides SRZDD5 | ecosystem: Host-associated > Plants > Roots > Rhizosphere > Soil | place: USA...
TACAGGTTCCTGGATACAGCACTTGACAAGCAGGGTGACAAGTGGTGTCCTCGCGAAGGCCGAATGAAAGCATCTGGCGGTCATTTCTTCCAGCTTCAGTTGGAACGCCGTCGTTCATCGAACCACCGAGCCCGCCATCTGAAGCAGAACTTGCGGCGTCTTGCGGATGAGATGCCAGCGCAACGTTCGATAATCTTGGCGACCGGCGACAAATGCGTTCATCGTGTTCCGAAGTGTTTGGCTGCGAGACGTCGCTTGGACCATCCGGGTGATAAAGTCGGAGCCCAGGAACCTGCCAGCGTAAAACTTCTCGAAGAGTTCCGCCGCGTGGATGAAGTCAGCTACAAAATCCTGCCGACATAAGTCCGGATATATGAGCGGCCGCCCCTCGAGCAAGGACTGCGCTAGCAACTCCGCTGAACGCAGAGCGAAGAAGATACCTTCGCAGGTGATGGGATCGACGAAGCCAGCGGCGTCCCCCAGCAGCGCCCACCCGTCTCCGCAGACGGAATTGTCGCAGAAGGACTGGCGCCGGAGAGAGGGAATCAGGGCACTGTAAACCTGCCAGTGCTGCGTTTCCGAACCGTTCGAAAGATATCCGGCGTCCTCCAGGAAGTGGTGAAGGTATTCCTTTATCTCGCGCGTTGGATGCTGGCTCAAACGGCCGCAGATGCCAAATGAAACATGATTCCTGCGCGGGAAAGCCCAGTAGTAGCCGAGAAGCTTCGGGAAAAACTTGATTTCGATCCGATCGCCGAAGTCTCGTGGGACGCGGTAGCCAAAAGTCATCATCAGATCTTCCGGAACGAAGTTGGAGCTGAGCTTTCTGCGCACCAAGCTATTGACTCCATCGGCACCGACCAGCCAAGTCACATGATGATTGGCCTTGTCCGTTTTGACTTCCCAACCTGTTTGCCGTCGACGAAAATCCAACACACGCTCCTGACAGAAGCGAGCTCCACCGTCTGTCGCTCGAATCAATAGCAGCTGGTTGAGGGCGCTTCGAGAGTAAATTGAGATCGGTTCCTCGAGGACAACTTCGACCTGAGCATTCCTTGGGGAGACCACCTGCAGGGTTCGGATCGTCCGACAAGTTTCCAGGCAATTTCGCAGAAACGGATAGCGATCAACGCCCTTATGTGTGACTCCACCGCCGCACGGCTTCTCCCATGCTCCGCGATGGTCGAAAAGCAAGACCTCGCATCCATTGCTAGACAACAGTGAAGCGCACAAAGAGCCGGCCGGTCCGGCACCGACGATACCAATTCTCATATCTCTTAGTCTTAGATCTGAAGCATTCGACCGAACTGTAGAGCCAGCTCAAAGAGCTCGAGAGCCGACGGCTAGGTTTGATTGAAAAAAACGCTGAAGAACCATGCTGTGGTGACGGTGCTAAACAGCGTAGAAGCGGCCACACTGCCGGTTCTTCGACAAATCCAACCGGCGAAGCACCAGCACAGCAGGCTGGTCAGCAGTAGGCCGGGGAGAACCAAAACTATCAGAAATTGAGAGTTCTTTAAAACGAAAAACCCCAGCAGCAGAACCATTGTAAGGACCAGCCGAGTGGAGAGGTGAAAGAGCGTGAGCCTGATCCATCCTACCTTTTGGAGGCGCCGACGGCAGACCCATTCGTCGAACAGATAGAAAGGAAGGACGCTGGCAGCAATCCAAGGAAAGCGCCACAGCCTGTGCAAGGGAAGCTCCAGATGAACAAAGTGAGAGGTGACAAACGGCGCGACCGATCCCAGCAATATTAGAACGGCCAGGAGCGAGAACCCCGCGCTCCGTCCCAAGCATCGATTCTCCTGTAAGACCGGCCGGGTGAGGGCACAACCAATAGCTCCGGTGATGAACAAAAACCCGCTGAGGTAGGCGCCACCCATGAGGTTGAGAGGCTTCCAGGGGTTGAAAGCGAGCAGGACCAGGGTAGCGGCTCCTCCCGCTCCGGCGTAGATCCATAGCAGGAAAAGTCCTTGTCCTCCGGTGAAATCCAGTGAGGCAGTGGCCTCTTCCCCGTCCGGCCCCACTCGCAGCCAGTCTCCCAGTAAGGCCACGAGCGGAATCCAGAGCAGCAGTTGAGAAAGACAAAGAAGGGCTCGCAAACGCACCCGGAGCCAAAATTTCCAGGGAGCGAAGGCAGTTCGGCGGGTTTCGGGGCTTATCCTGGCGAGCCAGGATCGAATCTCACTGAGCGACCTTGGACTGAAGATCCCCTGGGTATGGTCGGTCCAGGGCAAAACGACGAGACGGCGCGTGTTCTCAGGATTTTGCCAACTGCCTGGCTTGTCCAACAAGGGCAGGCGTGTCCCAGTCGCTGCTTCGTAAAGAAAGGCAGCTCCGCGGCGAACAAACGGAAAGTCAAACTCACCTAACAAAACCAGCAGGCGCGGCGGCTCTTTGCGGTTAAGGGTTTCTCCAGGGGGCGAAATGGCAACCACGCCGGCAATTTGCGGATTCTGGCGACCGGCTTCGATCGCCAGATCGGCGCCAAAAGAGTGGCCGATCAAAACTACTACTGGCCGGCCCGGCGAAAGTTGAACCGAACGTGCCACGAGTTCCGCAGCCACCTCCCCGACCGCCTCGAGCGCAGCTCTACGGCTGAAGGTCTCTACAGAGGCGCCATGGCCGGGCAGGTCCATCAGCAGGCAGTCGAATCCCCAGCGGGCCAGTTCAGATCCCATTTGGATCAGAGTCGACTTGCTAGCTGCCAAGCCGTGGATGAGCAGGACTTTGGGCGCGGCAGAAAACTTGAAAGCCCCGTCTGATGGCTTGGCCCGTATGTTCAAGAGAGGTGTACTGAAGCGGCGCTGCAGGAAGGAGCTGTCTACGACCAGGTCACGGTCCTGCATGCGAATGATGGCCAAGAGCGAAAGTGACCCCAGAACAGAGGCAGCCAGGAAGGCCAAGTTGTTGCGAGACATTGGGTAGCGTGGCTGATTTCCAAGTGTACCAAGGACTCGTTCGATTGTCTGCGGTGCGCCGCAGCGGCGCAACCTCCTTCAACATCGAGTGATGCTATAATTCAGACCGCCGATAGAGAGTAGCACAACGCTGGGATCGTTTGACCAGCCTGCGGGAGAGCCGTTTGGAAAAGCTCCTTGATCATGAAGCCTTGATGCAGAAGGTGCTGGAGCTGAGACAGGCCGGTCAAAAGATCGTTTTCACGAATGGCTGCTTTGACATCCTGCATCCTGGACATGTCGTCTACTTGCGAACTGCTCGGAGTCTCGGTGACGTCCTAATTGTCGGAGTTAACAGCGACCACGCGGTCAGAGAACTCAAGGGCGAACAGAGACCCATCCTGAACCAGCAGGAGCGATGCGCCGTGCTCTCCGGACTGGAAAGCGTGAGTTATGTGATCGTATTCGATGAACGCACTCCACTGAACTTAATCAAGTCGATCTCTCCGGACGTGTTGGTCAAAGGAGGGGACTGGGGATTTGACCAGATTGTGGGTCGCGAGGAAGTGGAGACGAGGGGAGGGCAGGTAGTTTTGGTACCATTCCAGGCTGGCCAGTCCACCTCTGGAATCATTGAGAGAGTCCTGAGCCGCTATCAAAATCCGTAATCAGTTACCCACTGTCTGGTTTCAGCTGGAAAGCCCCTTCTTACATCAGGCTGCTTCCGGGCTGAGCCCGGTGTCTCGAAGAATCACAGCGTTGGGGTCAGAAGCAAGATCGACGGTGCGGAATGCCACAGTCCCTCTAAGCAATTGCGTTGCACCAGACTGTCATCTTTGGCCCTTTCCTTAGCATCCCTCAAGAACCCTAACTGGCAAGTGGCAGCCGACTACTAACGCCTTAGAACCCATGCTTACCCAACATCTTTTGGCACCCCTGATGCAAGACGCCGAGCTGCTTCAGATTCCTCAGCAGGTGCGCTTCGGCCAGCGCCACTTCGTTCTCAGTGGAGTGACTCCGGCAGCGAAGCCGGCCTTCCTTGCCCTCCTGCAGCGGGTGCTGAAGCAACCGCTCCTTTGCATTGGCTCCGACAACTCAAACCTGGAAAACCTCAAGAGCACGACGGGCTTTTTCCACCGCATGCTTTCAAATCACGACGACGAAACGCTGGCCACTTTCCCTGCCATCGAACCGGGCCCCTACAGTGGGTTGTCTCCCCATGCCGAGATCCTGGAAGAGCGGGCCTTGGCGCTTTGGAAATTGTTTCAGGGACAACTAGACATGCTGTTCTGCCCGCCCGCAGCTTTGCTGACGCGGCTGCCGGATGTTCGTCCCACCTTCTCCAATGTGCCAGTGCTCACAGTCGGGCTGGAAAGTTCTCCGGATGAGTTGGTTGAATACCTCCTCAAGACCGGGTACCTTCGCGAGGAGCCCGTCTCCAGCGTGGGTGCGTTTTCCATGCGCGGGGGCATCCTGGATGTGTTTCCGCCAAACACGGAAAATCCCGTTCGTATTGAGTTCTTTGGTGATGAAATCGAATCGCTTAGAGAGTTTTCCGTCAAGTCTCAGCGTTCGATTGGGCCCGTGCAGAAGGTTATAGTGCCACCTATGCGCGAGATCCAGCTGGACGAATCTCGGCTGCGCGCATGGAGCGAAACAGCAGAGCGGACTGTCGACCCGAGCGAGTATGAGGAGTTCTTCAAAAACCAGGCAGTCCGAGCGCGAAGGGGAAAGGCGTTTGCCGGCTGTGAGTTGCTTCCGCTGTCGATTCCTTTCGAAAAGTCCATCCTCGATTTTGCAATGGACTTCTGTGTCGTAATCGACGAGCCGGCAGAGCTTCAGCATTGGTTGGGAACCTGGACTAGGGACACCCAGCAAGAATTCGAACGGCAACTCGCCCAAGGTATCCCCGCTTCATCCCCAGAGGAGATGTTCTTGGGTATCAGCCAGCTCGCTCAGGAACTCCAACAAAGGCGCGTGGTTTTTCTCGATCAGCTGGGGACAGAAAGTGGCGAAAGCCTTCTTTCAGCCATACCCTCCAGTTTGGCTACTATCGGTAGAGAGGAACCGGTGCTGGATGGGTTGGACTCCCTTGCTGCGAACTCGTTGGAGCCGTCGGACCGGCCCGATGGCGATTCTCAACCGTCCTCCGATCCCCTCACGGCCCCTACTGCCGAACGGTCTCATGCTACCCATAGTCCTCTCTTCCGCATCGAGTGTCTTACCCGACCCGTTCGCAAATATCACGGCAACTTGAAAGAACTTGTGGATGACCTCGAGAGTCTACGCCAAAAAGCATCCACGGTTGTCTTTGTTCAGTCGAGCCCGGGCAAAGCTGAGCGCCTCTACGACATCTTGAAAGAATATGATGTCGCCTGTGTAGCTGACTTTGGACCGGAGGCGAGAGAGGCAACCCTCTTCCAGCAAATTGAACACCATGTACCCACAATTGTCGTTGGAAGCCTAGCCGAGGGCTTTGAAGTTGACGACAGGAACCTGGTGTTGTTCGGGGACGGCGACCTGTTTGATGAGATCGATGTTCTGGCCCGGCCCGGTAAAGCTAAGTCGAAGGCGGCTTCGTTCATTTCCGATTTTCGTGAACTCAAGCCGGGCGACTACGTTGTCCATGTCGACCACGGGGTTGGCCAATTCCTCGGCTTGAAGCAAATCGTCTCTGAAAGCATCACCCGCGAATTCATGATCGTGAACTATTTCGGCGACGCCAAGCTGTATGTGCCGCTTGAGCGGCTCGATCTGATCCAGAAGCATAGTACCGGCGGCGGCGTACGCCCCCAGTTGGATAAGCTGGGTGGCACGACTTGGGCGAAAACCAAGGCACGGATCAAGAAGTCGATGCGCAACATGGCAGAGGAACTACTTAAGCTCTACGCCGAGCGGCGCATTACACCGGGCTACGCCTTCTCGGCCAACGGCCATTGGCACGATGAATTTGAGGAAGCCTTTGAATTCACCGAAACCAACGACCAGCTGGCAGCCATCAAGGACGTCTACAGGGACATGGAATCGGATCTTCCGATGGATCGTCTCCTGTGCGGCGACGTCGGGTTTGGGAAAACTGAGGTTGGCATGCGGGCAGCCTTCAAAGCTGCTTTTGATGGCAAACAGGTGGCCGTCCTAGCTCCCACAACGGTGCTGGTCTATCAGCACTATCTCCGATTCAGGCAGCGCTTTACGGCGTTCCCCATAAGCGTCGAGATGCTTAGCCGTTTTCGCAGTCCAAAAGAGCAGGCCGAGATCGTCACCCGCTTGGCCGCCGGCAAGGTCGACATCGTCATTGGTACGCATCGCATGCTTTCAAAAGATATCCAGTTCCGCGACCTGGGATTACTCATTGTCGACGAAGAGCAGCAGTTTGGGGTGGCCCATAAGGAGCGTCTCAAGCAGCTGAAGACGCGAGTCGACACGCTGGCGATGACGGCCACACCCATTCCGAGAACACTACATATGTCGTTGGTTGGTATCCGGGACATGTCAGTCATCGAGACGCCACCGCGTGACCGCCTCGCAATTCAGACCGTGGTTGTACCCTTCAGTAAGCAAGTGATTCAAAACGCATTGCAGCAGGAGCTGACTCGCGAGGGCCAAGTCTATTTTGTGCATAATCGGGTGGAGTCCATCTATTCGGTGGCCAACATGATCCAGAAAATTTGTCCGTCCGCCAGAGTGCTCGTGGCTCATGGACAAATGGGAGAAAAGGAACTGGAAACCACCATGCTTAGGTTCGTAAATCACGAAGCCGACATCCTGGTATCAACTACAATTATAGAAAATGGGTTGGACATCCCATTGGTCAACACGCTTGTCGTCAACCGAGCCGATCGCTTTGGTCTTGCTCAGCTATACCAGCTGCGAGGCCGGGTTGGACGATCGAGCCGTCCCGCCTATGCATACTTTCTGACCCCTCCTGACAAGGCAGTTCACGGGGTAGCGCGTCAGCGGCTAGCGGCGCTGAAGGAGTTCAGTGATTTGGGTTCCGGCTTTAAGATTGCCGCTCTCGATTTGGAGCTGCGCGGAGCAGGTAACCTGCTGGGTGGCGAACAGCATGGTCACATTGATGCCATCGGTTTTGATCTCTATTGCCAGATGCTGGAACGCACCATCGAAGAGATGCGCGGATCCGTGGAGTTGCCGGAGGTCCAGACTCATATCAACTTGAGAGTGACGGTGAAGATCCCAGAGGCATACATCCCCGACGAAAATCAACGTCTCAGCACCTACAAACGCATCTCGTCCCTGAAGCTGGATCCGGAAATCGAGGATCTTCGGAGCGAGTTGGAAGACCGCTATGGTCCGCCACCCCGAGAAGTGGAAAGCTTGATGGAATATGTCCGCCTGAGACTGCTCGCAGAGAAGGTTCTCGTTAGATCCATCGAGCGAGAGCGCGACGGCGTGGCCATCAAATTTCACGAGAAGACCCCTGTCCAACCTAAAAAGCTCGTCGACTTGGTTTCCGCTAACCCAGAAGTTGCCCTGTCGCCGAGTGGTGTGCTGAAGCTGCAGTCACCTGGCCTGATGCCGACCGAGATTTTTTCTTCTGTACGCGGGCTGCTCTTGGAGCTGGCCGGTTAGGTGCTTGCGCCCAACAACAACGGGCTTAACAACGGCGTCGGTTTCAGCTATCCTTTAACTTGTAACTTGTCTGATTCATTAGGAGACCGGACTGATGAAAACGTCTCACCCGTCGTGGTGGGGCGAAAGGAATGTCATGAAACAAAGAGTTCTGCTGATGCTAATCGTGATGCTGCCAGTAAGTTTAGTTGGTGGCTTGCGGGCTGAGCAGGTTTTCGAAGAGATCGTGGCCCGTGTCAACAACGACATCATTACCAAGTCTGAGGTTGAAAAGAGCAGGGATCTTATCCGACGCGAACTGCAAAAGAACTTCAAAGGCGCCGAGCTTGAGAAGGCAGCCGCCCAGCAAGAGAGGGATCTGCTCAAGACAATGATCGAAGACCAGTTGATGGTGCAAAAGGCGAACGACCTGAGTCTGACGGCTGACACGGAAGTCATCAAGTATCTCGATCGGATCCGGCGCGAACAAAACATTGCCGACATGGAAACCCTGGAAAAAATGATGGTTCAGCAAGGCATCGATCCTGTTGAGTTCAAACAGAACATCAAAAATCATAGTTTGAAACAGCAAGTTCTGGGGCGAGAGGTTTATTCACGTCTGCAAATCTCGACGGAAGAGATCACCAAGTATTATGAGGCTCACAAGCAAGAGTTTGACCGGCCGGAAGAAGTGCGCATCCGGGAGATTTTGATTTCGACGGAGGGCAAGGAAGTCGCGGAGGTTTCTGCCCTGGAAAAGAAAGCCCAGGAAGCGTTGCAGAAGGCGAAGGGTGGGGAAAAATTCGATGAACTGGCCGCCAAGTATTCGGATGGATCTACGGCAAAGGACGGTGGAGACCTCGGCTTCTTCCCGAGAGGAAAGATGGTGAAGGAAATCGAGGATGCCGCCTTCAAGCTGAGACGGGGTCAGGTGAGTGACATCATCAGGACGAAGTACGGCTTCGTCATCATCAAAGTTGAGGAAAAGCATGAGGCGGGCATTCAAAAGATGGAAGTGGTGATGAACGACATTCGCGACCAGATCTTCGCCACCAAAGCCCAGCCAGCGGTCCAGGAGTATCTAGTCAAGCTGCGCAAACAAAGCTTTATTGAAGTAAAGCCCGGGTACGTCGATTCGGGCGCCGTCCCATCAGCTATCGTTGCCACCGAGACTGCACAGGCCCAATCGGAAAAAGAGAAGAAGGAAAAGAAGAGGTGAGCAGCAGTCCATCCGAGTCGCACCGGAGCGATGCCGGGCCCCCGTCGATGCGGCTTGATCTGTTTCTTAAGGGGTCTCGTCTGATTCCTAGACGAAGCCAAGCTCGCGAAGTTTGCGAACGGGGCGCCGTTTCGGTAAACGGACATGTGGTCAAAAGTGCTCGGCCTGTGAAAGTGGGAGACGTGATCGAATTGCGCCAGCACAGTCGGATCATTGCCGTGAGAGTTGCTTGGATACCGGCAGGCCGCCCTGGCAAACATGAGGCCGCACGGCTCTACGAGCCTGTAGGAATGGAGTATGGCGAGCGATTCTCACAATAAGATACCCAACCGGTCTGACAACGTCGTTTCGCTTAGCCGTCATGAGTTCGTCGCCAACATTGAGAGGAAATTAACCGACGCGCGCCGTCTCTTCAGTCTGCATGATTACGGAGCCTGCGAGGAAATTGTTCTGGAAGTCCTCGCAGTTGACCCTAGCAACACAAGGGCACGGGCGCTGCTTGAACTGGCTTCCGTCAAGCTCTCCAAGAAAAAACTCTACCAGAAGATGGTGGACCCGAAGGATGCGCCTTCGCCGAGTCTTCCAGCAAGTGCCCCTGAGTCGCCAGCACCCTCAGTCCAGGATGTATCTCCAGCCGCCCCGGCTGCCAACCTCCACTTTTCTTCTGAAGTGTCGCCTGAGGAGCGGGAAGCTCCAATAAGAAGGCCTTCTCGGGAGGATTCACATCGGCGGCCGCCGCTGGTCCAAACTGAAGGTCCACCGGACACGATGCGCGAGCGGACGATCTCTGCGCTGGTGGAGTTGCTCAAGCAACGAGATAGGGCCCCTGAAGATTGGCGCCAGAGAAACCCTGCTAAGTCCCAGCGGGGGACGGAGACAGCATTCGAGCTATCGCCCGAACACCGTATTGATTATCCGTCTCCGGAGGCCCCGATTGTTCCGAAGATCGGAACCAATTCAACGTCCCGTCATGGTCCGGCCAAGCCTTCGATGCCAGCCAAGGGTGACTTCCTCTCTGGGCCGTCAGCTGAGCTGCTTGATGAGTCTCAAGGACCATCCAGATCTATCAGCGAAACCGCGCCGGCTCCCACTAGTACAGACAAAGCCAGTTCGGGCTTTCCTACTGACCCATTTGACCCGACCGCGACCGAGACCAACATTAATATAAGCAATATAAGCGCGGACAGAGTAGCTCCGAGCCAGGTCGCACCTTTTTCACCCAAAGTGGTTCATCTTCCAGATGTCCGACTCTTCGAGCAGGTCGAGACGCCGCACAAGGTTGGCCCGAAGGAGCCGGTCGAACAGACGCTGAAGCAACGATCCGATGAGTTCAGAAACTCCGAAATCAAGACTGTGTCCGTTGCTCAGATCAAGAAGCACCTCTACCAAGAAGAGTATGAACTTTGCGCGCGCGAGCTTGAGCAAATTCGCCGCCTGTTTCCACGAAACGCTGAGATTCAGGCTTTCGTCGAGAACACCTCCAAGCGGCTCACCGAGCTCCAACGAATCAAGGCCTTCGAGTCTCAGGCAAAGGATTTAATGGCGTCGGCCGTGGCGTTCTATCAGGAAGGCAAGCTGGAAGAGGCCCTGATTGCCGCTCATGAAGTTCTGCGGGTCAACCCCAACTATCTTCAGGCCAGGGAATTTGTGACCTTTGTGGAACGCCGCCAGACCAAAGAACAAAGAAGAGAATACCTCATTGAAAGGGTACGGTATTGCAAGGCTTGCGGCACCACCGTCGATGCCATCAGTCAGTTCTGCTGCCGCTGCGGGAAGCGGCTGAACTGAAGCGTTTGGCTGCTCGATCCCATAGGTCTGCAAGATGGAGTCTGCCAGCCGTCCCTCGACTCCACGCGTCGGTCCCTCTTCGGCAGCACTTGA
>Ga0075431_100007960_pt1 | contig 10568 bp, 7 predicted proteins | sample RhiMetdeltSRZDD5_FD_75297 | JGI IMG/M metagenome (GOLD analysis project Ga0075431, IMG submission 75297) | Populus rhizosphere microbial communities from Tennessee, USA - Rhizosphere MetaG P. deltoides SRZDD5 | ecosystem: Host-associated > Plants > Roots > Rhizosphere > Soil | place: USA...
CGACGAACGAGCCGACGATGCCCAACACGATGGTTGCGGGCACGGACATGGGGTTCGGGCCGGGGACGAGTAGACGCCCGAGAAAACCGGCGATGACGCCGATGATCAACATGGCGATGAGGAAGTTAGCCATTTCGTTGCCACCTCCAAGGTGGGTGCCGACATGTGCGCGTCGCGCCGCCGGCACACCACGTGCTTTCCACCAATCCCCGCGAATTAGACGAACCTCGCATCACTTCGGGGCACGGCGCCCGATTCCGTATTGCGAATTGTGATACTCGCTCCATGGTTCAGGTGATCTCGGTGCGACGCGACGACGAGGCTGAACGTGCCCTGCGGGCTCTTGAGTCAGCATGGATGTCGCGGTCGGAGGCGATCCGATCGGCCTTGATCGACTCGGCGCAACGGCTGCGGCATAGCTCGGCGTTGGCGGCCGAGGTCGCTGCGTTGGAGGCCGACCTTCCGGCCGGCGGATCATTCTTCTCACGGTGTTCGTGAAGACGCAGCGCAAAGAGCGTCACGAGGTCGGACGGGCCGCTGAGGCGATGGAACGGTGTATGGCTGAGGGTCACGTGGTGGCGGACGACGAGGAGTGGGACCAATGAGTGATCGGACCAGCTGGGACGACCTGAAGACACGTACGCCTCTCAGCGCAGCTGGCCGGGCCGCATACGACGACGAGGCCCGCATCAACGCCTTTCGGGAGTTGGTCCACCGGCTCCGGACCGAGGCCGGGCTCACACAGGCTGAGTTGGCCGAGCGAATGGGGACGACGCAGTCGGCGATCGCCAGGATGGAAGGGGGTGGCACCCGGCCCACCCTCGAAACGCTCGAGAAGCTGGCTGTTGCGGTCGGAGCAGAACTGGTTGTCGGCGTGGGCGAGCACCTCTCGGAGAACCGCAGCATTGCCAAGCTCGTTCGGGAAGGCCGTGCTGTCGTGCGGCGCGCCAGCTGACCGGCGCCGATCGTGGACGCCCGCTACGCCGGCGACATCACCCAGGCCCACGACATCAACGACCGTGGCCTGATCGTCGGCTTCGCCGGCCAGCGGCTGACCGCGGTGCCGCCGTTCAGCGAGCGACGGCGAGCTCGGTGGTGAGTGCCCCGGCGCGACGCCGCGTCGCCCTGCCGTGAGCCCGAGCGCTACGAGGCCGCCGGCGAGCTTCGTTCCGTGCCGCACCGGGGCCTCTCACCGGCTCGCCCGCTGTCGGTGGTCCGTCAACCAGACCCGGTAGGTGACGAGCAGGGCCGGCCACCCGATCGCCAGCGTGCTCCCGAGGAGACCGCCCGCGACGACGTCGGAGAGCCAGTGTGCGTTGAGATAGGTGCGGCTGAGCGCCATCAACGATGCGTACAGCGCGGCGCGGCGCTCCCAGGCCCACCGGGTGTGACCCGGCGGCAGGAGAACGATCACCAGGCCGACCGCCGTTACCGCGCCGGCCACGGCGTGGCCCGAGGGGAACGACGAGCCTGACGTCGTGATCAGGCTTCCCGATGGGCGGGGCCTGTCGTAGGCGTCCTTCAGGACGCCGATGAGCACCTCCGATGTGGCCACCGCGAGCACGAAGGCGGTGAGGTGGAGCCACCGCTGCCGCCAGGCGAGCACCACGAGCACAACGGCACGGACGCTCCAGGTGACCCACGTGCCGCCGATGAAGGCGAGTGCCTTGGCCGCATCGACCAGGGGCGTCCAGCGCAGCCGTTCCATCAGGCTGAGGAAGTGGTCGTCCACCCACTGGAGCGCCGCACGGGTGTCGGTCGACCACACGAGGCCGCAGACGGCGACGGTGGCCACGAGGAGCAGGGCGGACCAGCCGAGCGCACGGCGAGGATCGGCCACCATCGCGCTGGTCACCTCGTCCGACCGCCGTGATTGCCGCGGCGACGCTGGATCCGAAGGTGTCGGCCCGGGCATCGGCGATCAGCCCACATCCGCCGGCCGGCGCGCGCCGGGGACGCCGAACAGCAGGTTGAGGCACCCGCCGATGGCGAGCCCCAGGCCCGCGCCGCACACCACGTCCAAAGGGTTGTGTGCTCCCACATATACACGGGTGACCATGACGACCCCGACCAGCACCCAGGGGGCGAGCTTCCAGCGACCGGGGAGATAGGGAGTCACGAGGACGGCGAGCGCCGTGACGAGCACGGCGTGGCCCGAGACGAAGCTCTCACCGGCCGAGCTCACCGTTCCCCGGAGGTGGACGTCCGGACCGATGGACGTACCTGGCCGCTCCCGGGTGACCACGCCTTTGACGGCCCGCTCCGACACCAGTTTGGCCGCAGTGGCGGCGAGCACGGCGCCGGCAAGACGGAACCGCCGCATGACGAGGGCGACGATCGCCACGACGGGACCGACCACGAGGTTGCCGAGCTGCTGGAACGGCCACAACACCGGATAGAGCGCGCCCGGCAGGTCGTTGATCGCGTGGAAGGCGCTCTCCTCCGGGCCGGACACCGACCCGTTGCGCACAGCGATCATCCCGGCGGCGAGGACCGCGAGACCGACGACGGCGAGGATCGCATCATCGGAGCGTCGCGTCCACGGCCCGTCCCTCGTGGCCTCGGTGCGGCTCACGCTCGGCTCCCTCGCCTCGGACATCGCTGATCCGTGACGCCACCCTACGCAGGCCGGTGCCGATGCGACACCCTTCGCTTGTCCGCCCCCCTGTGGGAGACTCGGGCCATCCCTCCGGGCCGAATCGCCTGAGAGAGGAGCGGCGACGGATGGCGAGCCATCGACCGATGGGATTCGTCGTCCTGGTTTCGATGCTGGCGGTGTTGTCCGCTTGTCATGCAGCCAGGAACGACCACCAGGCGGGGAGCGCGCTCCGGGACGACGCGATCACGGTCGGTTCGTTCAACTTCGCGGAGAGCGAGCTGCTGGCGGAGGTTTACAGCCAGGCGCTGACCGATGGCGGCTACGAGGTGCGGAGGGCTTTCGGGCTCGGACCCCGGGAGTTCGTCGTGCCGGCGCTGCAGAGCGGGCTCGTCGAGCTCGTGCCCGAGTACGCCGGCACGGCTGTCGAGTTCCTGAGCCGTGGCGCCAGCGAGCCGGTCGCGGATCTCGGAGCCACCCATGACGCACTGGAGCGCACGCTCGTCGGTTCGCGAGTCACGGCCCTGGCCTCTGCGCCCGCGCGGGATGCCAACGCCGTGGTCGTGACCGAGCGCACCGCGGACCGCCTGGGTCTCGACCGCATCAGCGACTTGGCCACGGTGGCGTCAGGGCTGTCGTTCGGGGGACCGCCCGAGTGTCCGAACCGGCGCTTCTGCCTGCTCGGTCTCGAAGCGACCTATGGACTGACCTTCGAGGAGTTCGTACCGCTCGACGTCGGCGGTCCGCTCACCCGACAGGCGTTGGAGAACGGCAACGTCGACGTCGGGTTGCTGTTCACGACCGATCCGGCGCTCGCGGAGGATGGCCTCGTGGCGCTGGAGGACGACCGCGACCTGCAGCCTGCGGAGAACGTCACGCCCCTGGTCAACCGGGAGGTCGTCGACCGGTGGGGCAACCAACTGGTCGAGCTCGTCGACGGCGTCTCACGCGACCTGACGACGCAGGACCTCCTCGACCTCAACGCCCAGGTCGAGAGCGGCAGGGCGAGCATCGCCGCCGCCGCTGCTGCCTGGTTGGAGGAGCGCGCGGCGTGATGACACCCGATCGTCCGACGTCGGTCACCGCGGAACCCACCGGCGACATCGCTGGGCCCTTCGTGCTTCCCAACGTCAAGACCAGGCGCCGACGACGACGACCGTCCGGCGCTCCTCCGCCGCTCCCGAAGAGCATCGGCATGACGGGCATCGGCTGGCTGGTCGTCACCGCGGCTCTGGTTGCCTGGTCGCTGGTCGCGGCCAATGTGCGCTGGGCCGGCCGCATCACGGATCAAGCAGATGCTGCAGTGCTGCGGGCCCTCGCCCACCTGCGCACCGAATGGCTGATCGACGCATCCCGGGCGATCGACCGGATCGGCTCGGGCTGGACGCTCACCTTCGTCGGCGTCGGGTTGATGGTCTCGCTCATCGTCTTGCGTCGGTGGCGGCACCTGTTCGTGTTCCTCGGCAGCGTCGCGCTGTTCGAGCTGATCGGTGAGGCGCTCTACGAGGCGCTGGATCGGCCCCGGCCCTTCGACGTGACGACGATCGGTCGCTGGGGAGGGTTCTCCGCGCCATCACCCCCTGTCGCCGTCCTCGCCGCGGTCGTCATAGGCATCGTGTACTCGCTCGTCGTACCGGGGCGACCTCGACGGATCGCCAAGGTCGTTGCGGCGGTCGTTCTGCTGGCCTTCGCGGGCGCACGCATGTACCTCGGCGTCGACCATCCGTTCGACGTCGTCCTCGGTGTCGCCCTCGCCATCGCGATCCCGGTGAACGCCTTCCGCTGGTTCACGCCCAACGACGTCTACCCCGTCGTCTATCGCCGGGGGAAGACCGCACACCTCGACGTCGGCGGCCGCCGCGGCGAGGCCATACGCCGCGGGGTGCGTGACCAGCTCGGGCTCACCGTCCTCGACGTCAAGCCGGTCGGGCTCGAAGGTTCTGGCGGGTCGACGCCCCTGCGCCTGCGGGTGGAGGGTGACCCGCCCGCCTACCTGTTCGGGAAGCTCTATGCCATGAGCCATGTGCGGGCCGACCGTTGGTACAAGCTCGGTCGCACGATCCTCTACGGGCGGATGGAGGACGAGGCGCCGTTCCAGTCGGTGCGCCGGCTGGTCGAGTACGAGGACTACGCCCTGCGTCTGCTGCAGGACATCGGAGTCCCCACCGCCGCCCCGGCCGGGATAGTGGAGATGACGCCGGAGCGCGAGTACCTGTTCCTCGCCGAGTTCTTCGATGGCGCGGTGGAGATCGGCGACGCCGAAGTCGACGACGACGTCATCGATGAGGGCCTGACGCTCATCCGCCAGCTCTGGGACGCGGGCCTGGCGCATCGTGACATCAAGCCGGCGAACCTGATGGTGCGTGACGGCCACGTACTGCTCATCGACGTGGCGTTCATGCAGGTGCGCGCCTCGCCGTGGCGCCAGGCCGTCGACCTCGCCAACATGATGCTGGTCCTTGCGGTGCGCACGGACGCGGAGCGGGTCTACCGGCGGGCGCTGCGGTTGTTCACGCCTGACGAGATAGCCGAGGCCTTCGCTGCCGCTCGGGGTGCGGCGAGCCCGAGCCAGCTCCGCGCCGTGATGAAGCGAGACGGCCGCGACCTGGTCGCTCAGTTCCGCGCGCTGGCGCCGCCCCGCCAACCGATCTCGTTGCAGCAATGGAGCATCAAGCGGGTGCTCCTTGCCGTCGGCCTCGTGGTCGCGGGTGCGTTGGCAGTGGCCCAGACCACATCGATGCTGACGCCGGCGCACGACCTTCCCGTGACCGGAAGCCCGACCTGCGGGACGGGCGACCTGATGATCCTGATGGCCCAGGCGGTGCCGACGGCGACGCAGGTCCCCTGCGTTGCCAACATCCCGGCTGGCTGGCGACTCGAAGGGGCGCGTGTCGGCCGCGACCGGGTGCGGTTCTGGCTGGGCTCTGATCAGGCCGGCGAGCACGCGGTCGAGGTCAGGCTGCTGTCGCCGGAGAGCTGCTCGGTCCGCGGAGCGACCGAAGTACCCAGCGACGAGGCGGGGACCCGTCGCTTCGAGCGGCCCGAGCAGTTGCCGCCGGAGCTCAGGACCACCCGCTACTACGTGTTCCCTGGCGGTTGCGCCACCTACCGGTTCGCGCTGCACGGGGAGGCGAGCGCGGCGCTCATGTTCGACGTCGACACCGCCTTGGCGTTCCAGCCTCGGGATGCGCTGGTCGACAGGGTGCGCCACGACAGCGGGCTGCGTCTGTGCGGCGCGGGCGCCGCGTGCCCGGGGGGCTCGTGAGCGCCGTCGCGTTGGTGCCTGCACATGTGGTCGTAGCGGCGTCACTCGCCAGGGTCGTGGGCCAGATCGCGCTCGCGGCGGCGCTCGCCGTCACGACGACATCGGTGTCGTTGCGACTGCTGGGCGTGCGGCGGGGCTGGACGACCGCGCTTGCAGCGGGCCTGGTCGGGTGGGGCGTTGCCGCCCTGCTCGCACTGGGGCTGTCCCACTGGGACTGGGACACCAGTGGGCTCGTGGTCCGCATGCTCGCCGTCGGCATCCCCGCCACGATGGCGGTGGCGGTCACGCTGGACCTGCTGGCCCGCCCGGGCTCCTTGGCGCGAGGCGAGCAGGCCGGCCTGGTCGTGGCGACGCGGCCCCTGCGTGCGGTCGGCCGCCGCATCGACGTCGTGCGTCGTTACTACGAGCTCGTGAAGCTCGCCCGGCGAGAGGGTTTCGGGCCGTTCCTCTCCGGCCGGCGCAAGGCCGAACGAACGACCGACCCACTCGGCGTCCGCTTGCGGCGCGTCCTGGAGGACGCCGGCGGCGTCTACGTCAAGCTCGGCCAGATCGCCGCCACTCGCATCGATCTCGTGCCCCCGGAGATCTGCGCCGAGCTGGCCCGCCTGCAGAACCGGGTCGCACCGGAGCCGGTCGAGCGGGTCAGGCCGGTGCTCGAGGCGGAGCTGGGCAAGCGCGTCGAGGACGTCTTCGACGAGTTCGACTGGGAGCCGCTGGCCGCGGCGTCGATCGGCCAGACCTATCGCGCCCGACTGCAGTCGGGCGAGGGAGTGGTCGTCAAGGTCCAGCGGCCCGGGATCGACGCGATCATGGAACGCGACCTCGCCGCGCTCGCTCTGCTGGCAGATGTCGCCCAGCGACGTACACCCGTCGGCCAGGGGATCCGGTCCGGCGTCATGCTCTCGCAGTTCGCCCGGAGTCTGCGGGCCGAGCTCGACTTCCTCCGCGAGGCGGACGCGATGGTCGAGATGACAGCGCTGCTCGAGGGCCGGGCGCGCGTGCGGATCCCGGTCGTCTACTCGGAGCTCTGCACTCGGCGGCTCCTCGTCCAGGAGCGCTTCGAGGGGTTCACCGTGGCCGATACCGCACGCCTCGGATCGTCGGGGATCGACCGATCGGCCTTGGCCGAGCAACTCCTGCGCTCAACGCTCGACCAGGTGTTGCGCGTCGGGTTCTTCCATGCCGATCCCCACCCCGGCAACGTGTTCGTCTTCGTGGACGGGTCGCTGGGACTGATCGACTTCGGCGCGGTCGGCCGCCTCGACTCCATCCAGCAGGCCGCGGTCCCCGACCTCCTCGCCGGGCTCCTCACCCGCAACGTCAGCCTGCTGCGCGATGCGATCGAGCGCGTCGCCGACGTCACCGGGGAGGTGTCGTCCGAACGCCTCGAACGAGCGTTGGCCCGGCTGATGGCCGACAACGTCAGCACGACGGGCTCGGTCGACCCCGCGGTGATGCAGGACATGGTGCCGCTGCTGGCGCGGTTCGGCATCCAGCTCCCCGGTGACCTCGTCGTGCTGTCGCGGGCACTCGTCACCCTCGAGGGCACGCTGCGCATCATCAGTCCCGAGCTGTCCCTCATGGCGGCGGCGGCCGAGCAGGTGGCGTCGACGGCCGGGCCTCCGGTCCTCGACCGGCGGGAGATCGTGCGTGACGAGCTGCTGTCGGCGCTGCCGCACCTACGTCACCTCCCCGACCGGATCGACCGCATCCTCACGCTCACCGGACGGGGCGAGCTGCGGTTGCGCAGCGTCGTCGACGAAGACCGGGCCCGCATCCTCCGGACGCTCGTCAACCGCGGACTGCTCGCCGCGATCGGCGCGGCCTTCCTCCTGGTGTCCGCGGTGCTGTTGGTATCGGCGGATGCCGGTCCCGCGGTGGCGACGGGCACGGGTCTGTTCGACATCTTCGGGTACGGCGGGCTGCTCGCCGGCACCGTGCTCCTGTTGCGTGTGGTGGCCGCCGTCGCGAGGGATGGGACGACATGAAGCCGACCTTGGAACCAGCCGTAGCCGAGGCGGTAGCGCTCGGCAGGCCGATGGCGGTCGCGCCGCCTGGCGAGCGGTACTACCGCCATCCGGGTGACGTGCTCCGGCTCGTCCTGTGGGTGGCCGCGGCGGTGGCGCTGACCCTCCTCGTCTGGGTGGCGAAGGCCACGGCTGCCGGCGTCACCGCCGACCTCGGGCGAGCCGCAGAGCGCCTGGCCCTGGCCATCCGCGAGCTGGCATTGGCGCTGCTCCAAGTGGGGGCCGTCGCGGTTCCGGTGGCCGCCGTCGTCGTGCTCCTCGCGCAACGTCGCTTCCGGCGGCTCGGCATGGTGCTACTGGCCGCCGGCGCTGGCGCCATCCTCTTCACGCTGCTGGACACCGTGCTCGACCTGCCCGGACGCGTGCCCGGCGCGGTCAGCACGGGCACCTGGGTGGCGTCGACGCGCTTCCCGTCGCTCGCCTTCCTGGCCGGTGTCACAGCCGCCGCAACGGTCGGCAAGCCTTGGCTGTCCCACCCGTGGCGACGGGCTGCCGACACCGCGCTCGCGGTCCTGGCCCTGGTGATGGGCGTCGCCGGCAGCGCCGGCGTGCCCGAGTTGCTCCTCGCCATCGCGATCGGGGCATCGGTGGGATGTGCCCTGTTGGTGGTGTTCGGAGCGCCGAACCGGCGGCCGTCAGCGGCGCAGATCGCCGACGCCCTTCGACAGTCGGGCGTCGACGTGGCAACCCTCGAGCTCCAACGCGCCGAAGGGGGTCGCGCCCAGCTCTACGTCGCCGGCTCGACGACGGGCACGCCGACGTTCCTCAAGGTCTACGGGAGAGACAGCCGCGATGCCGATGTGCTCTACCGCAGCTACCGGGTGCTGCTGTTGCGGGGGCCGAACGACGACTGGCCGTCGTTGCTGCTGAAGCAGGACGTCGAGCACGAGGCGTTCCTGTTGATGCTGGCCCGCCAGGGCGGGGTCGCCTGCCCCGCGGTCGAGTTGCTGACGTCCCTGCCCGACGGCTCGATGATCCTGGGGCTCGAGCACGTCGACGGCGAGCGACTCGATTCGGTCGCTCCCGAGACGATCGACGACGACCTCCTCGACGCCCTGTGGCACGAGGTTCGCGTGCTGCACGGCGCCCATCTGGCCCATCGGTCGCTCCGCGCCGCGAACGTGCTCGTCGCCTCGCGCCAGCCGGTGGTCATCGACCTCAGCTTCGGGCACGGGTCGGCCACGCCCCGGGCCCAAGCGATCGACCGAGCGGAGCTGCTCGCTTCGCTGGCCGTCCTCGTCGGTCCCGAGCGGGCCGCCGCGTCGGCGGCACGGACCCTGGACCCGGCCGACCTGGCTGCGGCTGCCCCCTATCTGCAGCCGCTGGCGCTGTCGGCCGCGACCCGCAAGCAGGGGTCGAAATCCCTCCTCGCGGATCTCCGCACCGCGATCAGCGCCCTCACCGGCGAGGAACCCCCTCCGCTCGAGCGTCTCGTCCGCGTGCGGGTCCGGACGCTCGTGACCATCGCCGCCCTGACCGGCGCGTTCTACATCCTCCTTCCTCAACTCGCCAACGTCGGCGACAGCTTCCAGGCGCTGCGCTCGGCGAACTGGGCGTGGCTCGCGGTCGCGGTGGTGATGTCGGTGCTCACGTACGTCGCCTCAGCCATAGGACTGGCCGGCGGCGTGCCCGAGCACGTCCCGTTCGTGCCCAACATCGAGTCCCAGATGGCCTCGTCCTTCGTCAACCGGGTCACGCCGGCCAATGTCGGCGGGATGGCTCTGAACGTCCGCTTCCTCCAGAAGAGCGGCGTCGACCCGCCAGCGGCGGTCACGGGCGTCGGGCTCAACGTCCTCGCCGGCGGCATCGCCCACCTGATCCTGCTGGTGATGTTCATCGCCTGGGCCGGGCAGTCGGGCGCCGGGACCTTCAAGATCCCGTCGAGCAGCAAGGTGCTGGCTGTGGTCGCGATCGCGCTCGCGCTCGCCGGGATCGCGGCCGCGACCCGCGCCGGCCGGCGGCTGGTACGCGTCCATGTCATCGGCTTCATGAAGCGGTCGACCACCAGCATCGCCGTGCTCGCTCGCTCGCCCGTGAAGCTGAGCGCCCTCTTCGGCGGCTCGTTCGGTGTCTCGCTCGCCTACATCGCCGCCCTCGCCGCGGCGGTGGCGGCGTTCGACGGCGGATTGAGCATCGCCCAGGTCGGCGCCGTGTACCTCGGGTCGTCGGTGATCGCATCTGCGGCGCCGACACCGGGCGGTCTCGGCGCGATGGAGGCGGCGCTGGTCGCCGGGCTCACCGGTGTCGGCATGGCCCCGGGACCCGCTGTCGCCGCCGTGCTCAGCTACCGGCTGGTTACCTACTGGCTGCCGATACTGCCCGGGTGGATCAGCTTCCACCTGCTCGAACGCCGCGGCCTCATCTGAAGCGGCCGAGCTCGGGCGTATGCGGGGCGCGCTCCCCGCTCCCGGTGTGAACGAGTCTCGCCGGGCTCCAACACGACCCCCACAGAGGCTGTTGGACTGAGCATCCAACGGTTTCGCTACTTCGGGGTGGCACTCGCGGGCGGCTACCCCCGCTGCCCGCGAGCGCCACGCTGGCTTGCTCAGCCGTCGGGTGCGAGGACGCGGAGGGTGGCGCCGGTCGAGCCGGCCGCCACGACCGCGATCCGGCCCTGGGCGATCGACGCCTCCACCGGCTGCTCGGCGCCGAAGTCGACGTCGCCGAGGAGGGGGCACAC
>Ga0075431_100007962_pt1 | contig 10567 bp, 9 predicted proteins | sample RhiMetdeltSRZDD5_FD_75297 | JGI IMG/M metagenome (GOLD analysis project Ga0075431, IMG submission 75297) | Populus rhizosphere microbial communities from Tennessee, USA - Rhizosphere MetaG P. deltoides SRZDD5 | ecosystem: Host-associated > Plants > Roots > Rhizosphere > Soil | place: USA...
CGGTCAACACCCGCCAGCGATGCTCGCCCGCGGGTGCGATGGCGTTTGAGGCTTCCGAAAGAGAGCAGGACAGGATGTTCGAGACACTCCAGGAACGGCTTTCCGGCATATTCGACAAGCTGACCGGGCGGGGGTCCTTGTCGGAAGCCGATGTCGATGCGGCGATGCGGGAGGTGCGGCGGGCGCTGATCGAGGCCGATGTCGCGCTCGAGGTGGTGCGCTCGTTCACCGAGCAGGTGCGCCAGCGGGCGATCGGCCAGGAGGTCATCCGGTCGATCAAGCCCGGGCAGATGGTGGTCAAGATCGTGCATGACGCCATGGTCGACACGCTTGGCCGCGAGGCCGTGCCGCTCGACCTCAAGGCGGCGGCGCCGGTGACCATGCTGATGGTCGGCCTGCAGGGGTCGGGCAAGACCACGACCACGGCGAAGATTGCCAAGCGCCTCAAGGAGCGCGAGCGCAAGCGGGTGCTCATGGCCTCGCTCGACACCTCGCGGCCGGCGGCCCAGGAGCAGCTGGCCATTCTCGGGGGCCAGGTCGGCGTCGACACGCTCGCTATCGTCAAGGGCGAGAAGGCGGTGGACATCACGCGGCGGGCGCTCGCCGAGGCGCGGCGCGGCGGTTTCGACGTGCTGATGCTCGACACCGCCGGGCGCCAGCATATCGATGAAGCGCTGATGCGCGAGGTGGTCGAGGTCAGGGACATCGCCAAGCCGCATGAGACGCTGCTGGTCGCCGACTCGCTGACCGGCCAGGACGCGGTCAATCTCGCTCGGAGCTTCGACGAGCGCGTCGGGGTCAGCGGCATCGTGCTGACCCGCGTCGATGGTGACGGCCGCGGCGGCGCGGCGCTGGCAATGCGGGCGGTGACCGGCAAGCCGATCAAGCTCATCGGCACCGGCGAGCGGCTGGACGGTCTCGAGGATTTCCATCCCGAGCGGATTGCCGGGCGCATTCTCGGCATGGGCGATGTCGTCAGCCTGGTCGAGAAGGCGGCGCTCGAGATCGATGCCGAGAAGGCGCGGAAGATCGCCGCCCGGATGAAGAAGGGCGCGTTCGATCTCGACGATCTCTCCGAACAGCTGAAGCAGCTGCAGAAGCTCGGCGGCATGTCGGGTGTGATGGGACTCCTGCCGGGCATGGGCAAGGTCAAGAAGCAGCTCGACAATATCGATCTCGACAAGCTGGTGCTGCGGCGTCAGCTGGCGATCATCGGCTCGATGACCCTGTTCGAGCGGCGCAATCCCAAGGTGCTCAACGCCTCGCGCAAGAAGCGGATCGCCAAGGGCTCCGGGACCGAGGTGCAGGAGATCAACCGGCTGCTCAAGATGCATTTGCAGATGGCCGACATGATGAAGAAGATGGGCAAGCAGCGCGGCGGCCTGCTCGGCAGCCTGTTCGGCGGCGGCCAGCCCGCTGTCGACATGGCCGAGCTCGAGCGGCTGCAGGGCGAGCTCAAGACCCTCGATCCGACGGCGCTGCCGCCGGAGCTTCGCAATCTGCCGCTCGAGGGCGGGCTGCCGAAGGGTCTGCCCGGGCTCGGGGCACCCGGAGGGCTGTTGCCCGGACTCGGTGGCGGGGGGTTGCCGAAGCCGCCGGGCGGCGGGCGACCAGGATTTCCCAGTTTCCCGTTCAAAAAGAAATAACGTCAACCTAGCCAAGGAGCGTCGTGCATGACCCTGAAAATCCGGCTGGCCCGCGGCGGTGCCAAGAAGCGGCCCTATTATCGTATCGTGGTCGCCGACTCGAACGCGCCGCGCGATGGTCGTTTCATCGAGAAGATCGGCTCGTGGAATCCGATCCTGCCGAAGGGGTCGCCCGACCGGGTGACGCTCGATACCGAGCGGGTCAAGCACTGGTTGTCGGTCGGGGCGCAGCCGACCGACCGGGTGGCGCGGTTCCTCGATGCCTCCGGCCTCAAGCCGCGCCAGGCGCGGAACAATCCGACCAAGGCGTTGCCGGGCAAGAAGCGGGCCGAGCGCGAGAAGGCGGAAGCCGAGGCCAGGAAGGCGCGGGAAGAGGCGGAAGCCCAGCCGCAGGCCTGAGGCGCGGAGGGTCGTCGATGAGCAACGCCAGTCGCGTGCTCCTTGGCGTGATTACGGGTGCTCATGGAGTGCGCGGCGAGGTGCGGCTCAAGAGCTTCACGGGCCGTCCGGAGGCGATAGCTTCTTATGGGGCGGTGGCGCTGGGCGACAGCGGCCGGGAGGTCGTGATCCGGGCGCTCAGGCCGGCCCGAGAGGAGTTCATCGCGGCGCTGGAAGGCGTCGGCGATCGCGGCGCCGCCGAGGCGCTCAAGGGCTCCATGCTCTATGTGGCGCGTGACCGGCTGCCGCCGCCAGGCGAGGACGAGGTCTATCTCAGCGACGTGATCGGGCTGCCGGTTTATCGCAAGGATGGCAACCTGCTCGGCGTGGTGGCGGCGATAGCGGATTACGGCGCCGGCGATCTCCTCGAGATCAGGAGCGATGACCGGCGCGGCACCATACTGATCCCGTTCGTCTCCGCCATGGTGCCCGAGGTCGATGTCGTCAACCGGCGAATCGTGGTCGATCCTCCGGAGGGGCTGATCGAGGCCCAGGAGCAGCCATGAGCTGGCGGGCAAGCGTTCTCACGCTCTATCCGGAGATGTTTCCGGGGCCGCTGGGGCATTCTCTCGCCGGGAAGGCGCAGGAGCGTGGCATATGGTTGCTCGAGGTCCTGGACATTCGGGCATCGGCGCAAGACCGGCACCGGACGGTCGACGACAGCCCGGCCGGTGGCGGGCCTGGCATGGTCATGCGGGCGGATGTGCTGGCGCGCGCGATCGACAACGCGACGGGGCCAGGGGACGAACGACCACGGCTGCTGATGAGCCCACGTGGGTCAAGGCTCGATCAGGCGATGGCTCGCCGGCTCGCCGCAGGTCCCGGGGTGGTGATCGTGTGCGGCCATTTCGAGGGGGTGGACGAGCGCATCATTGCGGCGCGCCAGCTCGAGGAGGTGTCGGTCGGCGATTATGTGCTGTCGGGTGGCGAGATCGCGGGGCTGATCGTGCTCGATGCGGCTGTCCGGTTGCTGCCGGGAGTGATGGGGACGGCGCGCTCGGCGCATGAGGAGAGCTTCGAGCATGGTCTGCTCGAGCACCCGCATTACACGCGACCGCGGCTGTTCGAGGGCCGGGAGATCCCGGATGTCCTGCTGTCGGGCGATCACGAGGCGATCGCCCGGTGGAAACGCCTGGAGGCCGAGCGGGCAACCCGCGAACGCCGGCCTGATCTGTGGAACGCGCGGCGGCCAAAGGACAGCGGTTAATTCATGCTCTGTTAAGCGCCGTGGTTGATTTTTGGCGGGATCGCCGTTACACACGCCGCAACTCTTTCAAAGGTAGCCAAAATGAACATCATCCAGGAGCTCGAACGCGAGCAGGCGGAAAAGATTGCTGCCAAGCGGCAAGTTCCGGATTTTGCGCCCGGCGACACCGTGGTGGTCGCGGTGAGGGTCAAGGAAGGCGAGCGGTCGCGCATTCAGAATTACGAGGGCGTGGTGATCGCCCGCTCGGGATCCGGGCTCAACGAGAATTTCACGGTGCGCAAGATCTCCTATGGCGAGGGTGTCGAGCGGGTGTTCCCCGTTTATTCGCCATTGGTCGACGGGATCAAGGTGGTCCGCCGCGGCAAGGTCCGGCGGGCCAAGCTGTATTATCTGCGCGGCCGCACCGGCAAATCGGCGCGCATCGCCGAGCGCATGCGCGGCGTCGGGGTCGAGAGTGCACCCGCGGCAGCGGCGCAGCCCGAGGCTGCGGAGCAGGGAGAATAAGAGCCGCGCGGCCGGTCAGACGATCTTCTGGCCGGTCTTCTTCCAATCGGCGGTGAAGAGCTCGATGCCCTTGTCGGTCAGGGGGTGCTTCACCAGCGCCTTGAGCACGGCCGGCGGCACGGTTGCAATGTCGGCCCCGGCGAGGGCGGCATATTTCACATGATTGACGGAGCGAATCGAGGCGGCGAGGATCTCCGTTTCGAAATCGTAATTGTCGTAGATCTGACGGATCTCCTCGATCACCTCCATGCCGTCCTCGCCGGCATCGTCGAGGCGGCCGATGAAGGGCGAGATGAAAGCGGCGCCCGCCTTGGCGGCCAGCAGAGCCTGATTGGCGTTGAAGCACAGCGTCACATTGACCTTGGTGCCGGCCTGCGACAGAGCGCGGCAGGCCTTGAGGCCTTCCCACGTCATCGGCACCTTCACCGCGATGTTGGGTGCGATGCCGGCAAGGTGGCGCCCTTCGGCCAGCATGCCGTCGGTGTCGAGCGCCGTCACCTCGGCGCTGACCGGGCCCTCGACCACGGCGCAGATCTCGCGAAGGATCTCCTTGAAATCCCGTCCGGCCTTGGCAACCAAGCTCGGATTGGTGGTGATGCCGTCAAGCAGGCCCATGGCGGCCAGCTCCCGGATTTCCCCAAGCTCGGCGGTATCGGCGAAAAACTTCATGACGCCTCCAACATATGGCTTGCCATAGCACAATGGCGCGACCAGTACACCGGTGTCGCACCCTGGCGACCGGCGATTCGCACCTGTCCATGAGCAACCCTGCAACGACCGTCGATGTGCTGCTGCCCTATGCGCTCGCGGGTTGCTACTCCTATTCGGTGCCGCCGCATCTTGAAGTCGCGGCGGGCGATTTCGTTCATGTTCCACTTGGAACGCGCCAGACGATCGGCGTGGTGTGGCGAGAGCAATCGAAGCCGGTTTCGGACCTCAAGCTCAAGCCGATCACCGCCCGCTGCGAGATGGCGCCGCTGCCCGAGCTGTCGCGGCGCTTCATCGAATGGATCGCCGCCTATTATCTCGAGCCGGTCGGCAACATTCTCCGATTGTGCCTCAGGGTGCCGGGCGTATTCGAGGGGCGGCGCGACACGGTGGGGTATGTCGCGAGCGACGTCGAGCCCGACAAGCTGACGCCGCAGCGGGCGCGGGTGCTGGCGGTGGCGCGCCAGGGGATGGCGCTCAGGGCGAGCGAGCTGGCGGCGGAGGCGGCGGTGGGGTCAAGCGTGGTACGCGGGCTTGCCCGCCAGGGGGCGCTCCGCGAGGTGGCGCTGTCACCGTTCCAGCCGTTCTCGACGCCGGAGCCGCTGGGCCAGCGGGTCGCGCTCAATTCCGAGCAGACGGCGGCGGCGGAAGAACTGCGCCGGTCAGTGGCGGCCCGCTCCTTCTCGGTGACGCTGATCGACGGCGTCACCGGCTCGGGGAAGACCGAGGTCTATTTCGAGGCGATGGCAGCGGCACTGTCGCAGGGCAAGCAGGTTCTGCTGCTCCTGCCGGAGATCGCGCTGACCCAGAGCTTTCTCGAAAGGGTGGAGCGGCGGTTCGTGGCGCAACCCGCCGAATGGCATTCGGGGGTGCGGCAGCGCGAGCGCGAGCGGGTGTGGCTCGGCGTCGCTTCGGGGGCGGCCAAGGTGGTGGTGGGGGCGCGCTCGGCGCTGTTCCTGCCATGGCGCAATCTCGGGCTCATCGTCGTCGACGAGGAGCATGAGCCGGCCTTCAAGCAGGAGGACGGGGTGCGCTACCATGCGCGCGACATGGCGGTGGTGCTGGGCTCGCTAGGCCGGTTTCCGGTGGTTCTCGCCTCGGCGACGCCGTCGCTCGAATCGCTGGTCAATGCCGGACGGCAGCGCTACCGCCATCTCGTGCTGCGGCACCGTCATGGTGCGCGAAAGGAAGTGCCGAGCGTCGAACTGATCGATCTCAGGGCGGCGGGCCCGGAACCGGGGCGGTGGCTGTCGCCGACCCTGGTCGGCGCCATGCAGGAGGCGATGGCGGCGGGCGAGCAAGTGCTGTTGTTCCTCAATCGTCGCGGCTATGCACCACTGACGCTGTGCCGCGCCTGCGGTCATCGGATCGAGTGTCCCAATTGCTCGGCCTGGCTGGTGGAACACCGCTTCCGGCGGCAGCTCCTGTGCCATCATTGCGGTCATCAGCAGCCGACCGCGACACGGTGCCCGTCCTGCGACGCGGAGGGGTTGCTGGTGCCCTGCGGGCCGGGGATCGAGCGGCTGGCAGAAGAGGCGGCCGAGCTGTTCCCCGATGCGGCGATGACGCTCCTCTCCTCCGACCTCAATCGCGGCAACCTGCTCAAGGATGCGCTGAGCGATGCCGCGAAGGGCCGCTACAATCTCCTGATCGGCACCCAGCTCGTGGCCAAGGGCCATCATTTCCCGAAGCTGACGCTGGTCGGGGTGGTGGATGGGGATCTCGCGCTCGAGACCATCGATCCGAGGGCCGGGGAGCGCACCTGGCAGATCCTGGCGCAAGTGGCGGGGCGAGCGGGGCGCGGCGAAAGGCCGGGGCGGGCTCTGGTGCAGACCCATCTGCCAACCCATCCGTTGATGCAGGCACTCAAGGCGGGCGACCGCGACCGCTTTCTCAGCCATGAGCGGCGGGTGCGGGAGGCGGCGCGGCTGCCACCTTTCGGCCGGCTTGCCGGGGTGATCGGCTCGGCCCGGGACGCCGCGGAGGTCGAGCGGTTCATGCGGGCGCTGGCGCGGCGGGTGCCGGTGACCCGGGAGGTGACGGTGCTCGGTCCGGCGCCGGCGCCGTTGGCGCTGGTCCAGGGCCGCCATCGCTGGCGCTTCCTGGTGCGGGCGGCGCGCGATGTCGATCTGCAGGGGTTCATCACCGACTGGCTCAGGGGTGTCGAGCCGCGGGGCTCGCTGAAGCTGGAAGTGGATGTCGATCCGTACAACTTCCTGTAGCGCAGTTGGCGATAGGCGATAGGCAGTAGGCAGTAGGCAGTAGGCAGGAGCGCTGCCCTACTGCCTAACGCCTACTGCCTCTGTTGCCTTGCCTCGCCGGCCTGTGATAGGAGGTCAGCCGTTGAGCCGCCTTGCCCCGGGCGAGGCGCGGCACCTCGTGTAATTCCACGAACAACCGAAAATTGGGAATCATCCCGGGGCAGTGCACAAGGGAGAGGGGCCAGTCGTGACGGCCAAGGAACAATCGGTCTCAGGCATGCCCGGGCGCTATGCGACGGCCTTGTTCGAGCTGGCGCAACAGGAAGAGGCGGTCGAGGATGTCGGCGAGGCGCTGCTCAGTTTCGCAAATCTGGTGGAGCAGTCGCCGGATCTGATGCGACTGGTGCGCAATCCGGTGTTCTCCGCCGACGATCAGATCCGGGCGCTCAACGCGGTGCTGGAACGGGCGGCGATCTCCGGCCTTGCGGCCAAGCTCGTCCTGCTCGCGGCGCAGAACCGCCGGCTCTATGCCATTCTCGACATGATCGGCGCCTATCAGGCGCTCAGGGCCGAGGCCAAGGGCGAGACCACGGCCGAGGTGGCCTCCGCCGAGCCCCTTTCCAACAGCCAGGTGCAGGCGCTGAAGGACGAGCTGGCGCGGCTTCTCGGACGGTCGATCAGCCTGACGGCCAAGGTCGATCCGGCGATCCTTGGCGGCCTCGTCGTCAAGGCCGGGTCGCGGATGGTCGATTCCTCGCTCAGAACCAAGCTCAACAATCTCAAGACGGCCATGAAGGGGACCGCCTGATGGATATTCGCGCCGCTGAAATTTCGGCAATTCTCAAGGCTCAGATCCAAGGTTTCGGCCAGGAGGCCGAAGTCTCCGAGATCGGCCAGGTGCTGTCGGTCGGCGACGGCATCGCCCGGGTCTACGGGCTCGACAATGTCCAGGCCGGCGAGATGGTGGAGTTTCCCGGCGGCATCCGCGGCATGGCGCTCAATCTCGAGGTCGACAATGTCGGCGTGGTGATCTTCGGCTCCGACCGCGACATCAAGGAGGGCGACACGGTCAAGCGGACCGGCGCCATCGTCGAGGTACCGGTCGGCAAGGAGCTGCTCGGCCGGGTGGTCGACCCGCTCGGCAATCCGATCGACGGCAAGGGGCCGATCGCGGCGAAGGAGAGGCGGCGGGTCGACGTCAAGGCGCCTGGTATCATCCCGCGCAAGTCGGTGCACGAGCCGATGGCGACCGGTCTCAAGGCGATCGACGCGCTGATCCCGATCGGCCGCGGCCAGCGCGAGCTGATCATCGGCGACCGGCAGACCGGCAAGACCGCGATCATCCTCGACACCATCCTCAACCAACGCTCGATCCATGTCTCCGGGCCGGAAGGGGAGAGGCTCTATTGCGTCTATGTCGCCTGCGGCCAGAAGCGCTCGACGGTGGCCCAGTTCGTACGGACGCTCGAGGAGGCGGGGGCGCTCGACTATTCGATCATCGTCGCGGCGACGGCGTCTGACCCGGCGCCGATGCAATATCTGGCGCCGTTCGCCGGCTGCACCATGGGCGAGTATTTCCGCGACAACAAGATGCATGCGCTGATCGCCTATGACGATCTGTCGAAGCAGGCGGTGGCCTATCGGCAGATGTCGCTGCTGCTGCGCCGACCACCGGGGCGCGAGGCCTATCCGGGCGATGTGTTCTATCTTCATTCGCGGCTGCTCGAGCGGGCTGCCAAGCTCAATGACGAGAACGGCAATGGCTCGCTCACCGCGCTGCCGGTGATCGAGACCCAGGCCAACGACGTGTCGGCCTATATCCCGACCAATGTCATTTCGATCACCGACGGCCAGATCTTCCTCGAGACCGGGTTGTTCTATCAGGGCATCCGGCCGGCGGTGAATGTCGGCCTGTCGGTGTCGCGGGTCGGCTCGGCGGCGCAGATCAAGGCGATGAAGCAGGTGGCCGGCAAGATCAAGGGCGAGCTGGCGCAATATCGCGAGATGGCGGCCTTCGCCCAGTTCGGCTCCGATCTCGACCAGGCGACCCAGCGGCTGCTCAATCGCGGGGCGCGGCTGACCGAGCTTCTGAAGCAGCCGCAATTCTCGCCGCTCAAGGCCGAGGAGCAGGTGGTGGTGATCTATGCCGGGGTGAACGGCTACCTCGATCCGATCCCGGTCTCCGCCGTGCGCAAGTTCGAAGACGGGCTGTTGCGCATGATGCGGGAGGACGCGCCGGACATTCTCGATGCCATTCGCAACGAGAAACAGATCTCGGACGACACCGGCGCGCGGCTCAAGGCGGCGGTCGAGGCCTACGCCAAGCGCTTCACGCCTTGAGAGAACGCGATGCCCAGCCTCAAGGATCTCCGCAATCGGATCGCATCGGTCAAGGCGACCCAGAAGATCACCAAGGCCATGCAGATGGTGGCCGCGGCGAAGCTCAGGCGCGCCCAGGAGGCAGCGCTGGCTGCGCGGCCGTTCTCGCAGCGCATGGATGCGGTGCTCGCCAACCTGGCGACGGCGATGGGCAACCTGCCCGGTGCGCCGCAGCTCCTCACCGGCACCGGGTCGAGCGGCAGCCATCTGCTGGTGGTGTGCACGGCTGAGCGAGGCTTGTGCGGCGCTTTCAACGCCTCGATCGCGCGGCTGGCACGCGAACATATCGACCGCATCCTCAGCGAGGGCAACTCGGTCAAGATCCTGTGCGTCGGCAGGAAGGGCTTCGACATTCTCAAACGCAATTACGGGCGGATGATCATCGACACCATCGAGCTGCGCGGCGTCCGGCAGTTGAGCTTCGCCAATGCCCGGGCCATCGCGGATCGGATCCTTGGGCTGTTCGACGCGGCCGAGTTCGATGTCTGCACGCTGTTCTATGCCGAGTTCAAATCGGTGATCACCCAAGTGCCGCGGGCGCTGCAGATCATCCCGGTCAAGGTGGCGGACGAGGGCAGCGCGCCGGCGGGGCCCGGTGCGGTCTATGAATATGAGCCCTCGGAGGAGGAGATCCTGGCCGATCTCCTGCCGCGCAATATCGCCGTCCAGGTGTTCCGGGCCCTGTTGGAGAACGCCGCATCCGAGCAAGGGGCGCGGATGAGCGCCATGGACAATGCCACCCGCAATGCCGGCGACATGATCAACCGCCTGACACTCAGCTACAATCGGCAGCGCCAGGCGCAGATCACCAAGGAACTCATCGAAATCATCTCGGGCGCCGAGGCGCTCTAGTCGCACGCAAAGGAAAGGTCGACACATCATGGCGAGGAAGGCAGAGGCCACCGGAAAGCCGGCGAGACGGTCGGCGGCGGCGCTCAATGCACGGGCCGAGCAGGTCCGGTCATCGACGCCGACGGCGGCTGCGGCGGAACGGCCGGCCGGGCGGGTGCGCCAGGTCATGGGCGCGGTGGTGGATGTGCAGTTCGATGGACATCTGCCGCAGATCCTCAACGCGCTCGAGATGGAGAATGCCGGCAACCGGCTGGTGCTCGAAGTGGCGCAGCATCTCGGCGAGCACACGGTGCGCACCGTCGCGATGGACTCGACGGAAGGGTTGGTGCGCGGCCAGCAGGTGCACGATACCGGCGGCCCGATCATGGTGCCGGTCGGCGACGTGACGCTCGGGCGGATCATGAATGTGATCGGCCAGCCGGTCGACGAGGCGGGGCCGATCAGCTCGCCGGACATGCGCGCCATCCATCAGCCGGCTCCGGAATTCGTCGATCAGTCGACCGAGGCGGAGATCCTGGTCACCGGCATCAAGGTGGTGGATCTGCTGGCGCCCTATGCCAAGGGCGGCAAGATCGGGCTGTTCGGCGGCGCCGGCGTCGGCAAGACGGTGCTGATCATGGAGCTGATCAACA
>Ga0075431_100007965_pt1 | contig 10567 bp, 7 predicted proteins | sample RhiMetdeltSRZDD5_FD_75297 | JGI IMG/M metagenome (GOLD analysis project Ga0075431, IMG submission 75297) | Populus rhizosphere microbial communities from Tennessee, USA - Rhizosphere MetaG P. deltoides SRZDD5 | ecosystem: Host-associated > Plants > Roots > Rhizosphere > Soil | place: USA...
CTCGAACGCGACGCGATCCCACAGAACCTTTCCGGAGTGTTTATCGAATGCGTAAATCTTCCATTGGTGACGCGAGTGATCGTCCGATGCGTCGCCGTCTCCGTACAGACCAGGTTTGAACGTCGCATTCGGCCGGCTGCTGATCGCAGTCGTTACGAAGATACGATCGCCCCAGACAATGGGACTCGAATGCGCAAGCCCGGGAACCTGCACCCGCCACAGAATGTTTTGGCCGGTTGTTCCGTTCCATCGGTCGGGCAGGTTTTGTTTCTCGGCGACTCCGGCGGCAGACGGGCCGCGAAACAAAGGCCAGCTGTCCGCGGCATTGGCTGCGTCGGGCAAGGGCGTCCGCCGTTCGTTTGCTGTCCGAACGATGTTCCGCTCCGGAATAGCCTCCGGTTCTCCCACGGGCCGCCAGGTACTTCGATCGAGAATCATTCGACGCGGAACGCAATTGTCGGAAATCAGCTCGAGGTTGAGGTGAGTGCCGTCGCTCCGAAACGTGTATCGGCCTGGACCACGACAATCGGCGGGCGCTTGAACCATCGTCAACTGGATCTCGGATCCAGCCAGCCTCCACGTGCCGACCAGATCAGGCCACCCCTGTCCTTTAATCGAAAAGTTGCCGTCCGGCTCGAACGCACCGGTGAAGAACCCAAACGTTAATGGGCCAGTGGGAATTCGCGGCGTCTGCCCGAAAAGAGCGATGACGATCGCAAGGAGAATTGCGTGTGTCGGCATCACAGTTTCTCGACGTCGCGGTGAGACACCTTCGCGCGGTACTTGAGAGACTGGACGTGTTTGGCGAGCGCATTCGCAATCATCACGGACCGATGTCGGCCACCTGTACAGCCGATCGAAATCGTGACGTACGATTTGCCTTCCTTTTCGTACTGAGGCAACAAGAAATCAACGAAGTTGAAAAGACGGCTGACGAACTCTTCGGTCGCCTCGTACGAGTTCATGTACTCGACAACCGCCGGATCGCTTCCCGTGAGCGGCTTCAGGTCAGGAACAAAATGAGGGTTCGGCAGGAAACGGACGTCGAACACGAGGTCCGAGTCGATCGGCACACCGAATTTGAACCCAAAACTGACGACGGATACCAGCAGATGTCCGATGGTGCCTTGCTCCTCGAACATCTGGACAATGTGTTTCCGCAGTTCATGGATGGTGAACTGCGAAGTATCCATGATGTGATCGGCCAACGCGCGGATCGGCATCAACAGTTCGCGTTCTCGGCCGATCGAATCCAGAACGGGTTGGTTGGGATCCAACGGATGCGGCCTGCGAGTTTCGCTGAATCTGCGGATCAACACGGCGTCGGACGCTTCGAGAAACCAAACCGACGTATCGACGCCGGGTTGCTTGCGAATCTCGGCAAGAATCGCCGGAAAATCCTGCAAGTTGGCGCCGCCTTCGCGAACATCGATCACGACGGCAGCTTTAGTGTATTCGCCTTCGGATTTGAGGATCAGATCGTAGAACTTATTCAACAGACCGAGAGGGAGATTATCGACACAGTAGAATCCGCGGTCCTCGAGGGCACGAAGGAACGTTCCCTTTCCAGATCCGCTTTGGCCCGTAATGACAATGAACTGAGAGGGAGTCATTCGGATTGCGGACGTCGATTTGCGAATTGCGTTGAAATCATGAATTAGGCGAATTCTCCTATTTCAATATCCAATTCGCAATTCGAAATTCGCAATCCGCAATTATTCTACGTCTCCGGTTCGATCCAGCCGATATTGCCGTCTTTGCGTTTGTAGACGACGTTCAGGCGATCACTTTCGGAGTTTCGAAAGACGAGAAAATCCTGTTCGGAACCTTCGATGGCGACGGCAGCATCGTCGACGCTCATCGGTTTTGCCGCCACCTCATGGGTTCTAATGATTCGTGGTAGACGCTCGCCGAGCGTCTCTTCAATCTCCACTACGGTCGACGGCCGAACCGCGCCGTTTCCGTTGCGCCGTTTACGGGCTTGCACGCGTCCTTTGGACTTGAGGATCTGTTTTTCAAGCTTGTCCAGCACGGCAGCGATGGAGGTGTACATGTCGGTCGAAACTTCAGCGCAGTGGTGGAAATCATGCCGCGTTTTGATGTTCGCTTCCGCGACATGGCGCTGGTGCTTTTCAACCGTGAGAATGAAGTGCGCCTCCATGATGTCGTCGCCGATTCCCCGGAGTCGTTCAATGCGATCAGTAGTGAATTTTCTAATGGGCTCGGTGATTTCGATGTGTCGACCCGTAATATCTACCTTCATCAGACCCTCCATAGGCGCGAACCGAAAAGAATGGTGCGCGTAGATCTTTCAGGATCTCAGGCGACGCTGGTGGGTACTCGGAATTTTAAGGTCCTCCCGGTACTTCGTAATGCTGCGGCGTGTGACCGAGATGCCCTCTTCCTTAAGCATCTGCGCAATCTTCTCGTCGGTCAGAGGATTTCGCGGATCTTCCAGCTCGATATATTTCTTCACTTTGCGTTTCACGATCAGCAGTGACGTTCCGTTACCCATCGGACCGTTCACCGCTTCGGAGAAGAAAAACCGCAGCTCGAAAACACCTTGCGGTGTGTGCGCAAACTTGTTCGCGACGGCACGGCTGACCGTAGACGGATGCACGCCGACTTCTTCCGCCACGTCCTTGATCATCATGGGCTTTAAGTTATCGATTCCCTTGTCAAGAAACTCTGTCTGTCTTCGAATTACCGCCTCGCACACTTTGACGATGATGTGCTTTCGCTGCTCGATGTTTTTCAACAACTGCACAGCGGATTTGAAGCAATCCTTGACGTAATTCTTGACGTCCTTGTTCAGCGAATCTCGCTCCAGCATGTGCCGGTAGGTCGGGCTGAGCCGCAGCTGCGGCACTTCATCTTCGTTGGTGACAACCGTGTACTGTCCACCGGCCACCTTAACGATGAAGACATCCGGCTCGATCAGGCGCGGCGCTGCGCGATTGTATTTCTGGCCCGGGCGCGGATCGAGATGCTTGATGATGTCGATCGCTTCCATCGTCTCATCGAGCGGTCTGCCCAGCGCTTTGGCAATTTCCTTGAACTGTTTGTTCTGCAGCTTGTGAAGGTGTTCGCTGACGATGGCGGTGCAAACCTCATCGTCTTCGCCCAGCACCTGAAGCTGGATCATCAGACACTCGCGAAGGTCACGTGCCGCCACGCCTGGCGGATCAAACGCCTGAACGACCTCTAGCGCTTTTTGAACTTCCTCAAGGGTGTGTTCGCCGCTTTCAGCAATTTCCTCGAGGGTAATCGCAACCTCGCGACCGTTTTCGTCGACAGCGGCAAGGTATCCGTCTTCGTTGAGGTTCCCGATGATCGAATGACAGGCGAAGCGGATCGGTTCCTCGACGGTGGCCAATCCGAGTTGCCATTCCAGGTGATCGGTCAAGGTTTGCGCTTTTGCCAGGAAATTCTCGAATGACGGTTTCTCAAAGACTTCAGTTTCCCGTGGCCGCGAAGCGCCGTCATTCAGGTACTGATCGAAGCTTTGGAAATCGATGTCGCCATAGGGATCGTCAGCCGGTTCGGGCTCGGCCGGCACGGTGTCCACGGTTTCCTCAACCGTAACCTCGCGCTCGTTGACTTCTTTGTATTTGGCATCAAGCGACATGCCGTCGACGTCTTCAGCCACGGCGGCGCCATTTTCGGGGGTCTCCTGGCGGGTTTCGGCCGTTTCTTCCGTGCTTTCAACGATCTCGGTGCCTTCCTCCAGTACAGGGTTCTGAACCAACTCTTGCTGGATCATTTCGGTCAGCTCGAGTTTGTTCAAGGTCAGCAGACTGACCATCTGCACAAGCCCGGGAGTCAGGACCTGTTTCTGCTGAACTTTAAGATTCAGTTTTGGTTCAAGGAAAGCCATTTTTTGATACTACTTCTATTAATTTAGACTGAAGTTCTCGCCAAGGTAAACCCGTTTAACTTCTGCATCGTTCCCAAGTTCCCTCGGTGTTCCGGACCGAAAAATCGATCCATTGTTGATGATATAAGCGCGGTCAGTGACCTGCAAGGTTTCTCTGACATTGTGGTCGGTTATGAGCACACCAATACTTTTCGATTTGAGATGAGCAATGATTTTCTGAATTTCAAGAACCGTGATCGGGTCGATACCCGAAAATGGCTCATCCAAAAGGATAAACTTCGGCGAGATCACAAGCGACCTGGCGATCTCCACGCGCCTACGCTCACCACCTGACAGCGTATCCGCAAGGCTCTTGCGGACGTGCATTATGCCGAACTCATCAAGCAGCGATTCGAGCCTTTCTCGTCTTTGCTGGTTCGACATTGAGAGCGTTTCCAGGATTGCCATGATATTTGCTTCTACTGTTAGCTTACGGAAAATGGACGCCTCCTGGGGCAGATAACTGATCCCATTCTTGGCGCGCAGGTACATAGGCAAATCCGTAATGTCATGATTACCCAGTAGGACGGAGCCGGTGTCCGGCCTCGTCAACCCGACAATCATGTAGAAAGTCGTGGTCTTACCTGCCCCATTTGGTCCTAGCAATCCAACGACCTCTCCCTGACCCACAACGAGATCCACCTCGCGCACGACTCTCCTGCCTTTATAGGCTTTTGAAACTTTTACGGTCTGCAGTGAAACCATGCTCAAAGGAATTGCCTGCCCGAAACAAGCGCGGGCTAAAAGCCCGCGGCTACGAGCGAAATGTAACGTGAACCCCGTAGCCGCGGGCTTTTAGCCCGCGCACGTGGCTGCTGACCCAATTAGTTCTTGACAGAGTGGTTAATCCTTCTTAGGGACCTTGTATTTCGTAACCGCCTGTTGTTGCCCACTCTCGGCAATGGCCATGCGGTTGCCCGCGACATTCAGTGTAATACGGGGAGCCGCAGTTAAGCCTTCGGGACCGGAAAACTCCGCCCTGGACCCCGTAATCAAAATTTGCTGGGTCGCGGCTTCGTAGGTTGCCTGATCGCCTCGACCGCTCGACGAGCCGCGCTTCACAACCACATTGCCTTCCGAGATTATTTTGGACACCGCGTTCTGTGACTCTTGCGCCGTGACGGTCATCTTCGCGGATTGCATCTTGATGTCCTGCTTCTGTCCGGTCACACGACCTGTGTAGATCGCCGTTCGCCCAGGTTCGTTGTAATCCAGTGCGTCTGCCCAGACGCGCAGGTTGTTCAGGGTGGAGAACACGTTACCTTTCGCGCGCGGACGCGAATTCTTGCCGGTGCCGGTCATTTCCAATTCGTCCGCCACGATGGATGCGTCGCCGCGATACAGCTTCACTTTTCCACGATATGTAATCTGATCGTCCGCGCCTTCCGCGGCGCTCGAAGTCACCAGGGTCTGCTCGCCTGCGTCGCGAAAGACAGTGCGCACATTTCCAGCGAACGAGCGCTTCTTGGTGGTGTCGTTCACCTGGATGCGATCGGCCTCAACTTGAGCTTTCGCATCGGAGAATTTTGCCGCGCCTTCCAGGGTCATCAGCGTGCCGTTATTTTCAAAGACTGCCTTGTTCGATTGCGCCTTCCGATCGGCTTCCTCAAAGCGAAAATGGCCGGTCTGATTCAATTCGACCAACTCATTTGTCCGGTTGTCGAATCTCGCATCGGTCGTATCGGCCGAGGTTTGCCGTGTTCCAGATGTCAATGTGGCCGGCGACGCCGTCTGGAAGGACACAACATCTCCGGTCTGGATCTTGAAAGCTCGACCTTTGACGACGTTCTCTCCGACCTTGAGTTCGGACACGTCCGGAGTTTCGATTTGCCCGGATCGCGTAGTGAAGATACGGTCAGAGGTCAGGAATCGGTCGGCGCCGAAGGTCATTTGCGCGCCGCCTCGCGTTTCCACCAGATCCGCCTTGCCGTGCTTGTCGAAAGCCGCATCCATCTCGGCGCCGCTCAGAACACGGTTGCCATCTGCCGCCTGCTGGCGAAGCGTGACGTTCTTACGGGCGGCAAGATTCTGAACAACGCCGGACGATGAAAGCATGACCTGAAGCCAGCCGGTGTCGAGCTTCCAATTTTCTTTGCTGCGATCCGAAGCCGCTTCAGATGAAACCTCGCCATCTACGATGACTTTGGTTGGCTTGTAGCTCTCGGCCAGCAATTCAGCGTGAGCCTGCGTGCCGCGAATCCAGCCGGTTGGCGATTTGAGGAGGACACCACCGGAAGCGTGCACCCATTTTTCTTTCTCTTGAAAAACGACGACGGCCGATTCCAAATCGACATTCCGCGTCGTATGAATCTTCACCGTACCTGTCAGTTTCAGCAAACCGTGCTCTATGGAATACTCGAGCGCGTTTGCGGATCCGTTCGCTGATCCCGGACGTTCGAAACGAACCGGAACAGTAGAAACGATCAATCGTTCCGCGTGACTGTAAGTCACCTCTTCGGTATGTGCGGTAGTTGTTTCATCCAGCTGAATGTCGACGCTTCCCGTGCAGCCGATGTAATCCGTTTTCTGATCGTAACTACAGTTGCGACTCCGCACGTAGCGCACGGGATCCGAATCGTTTTCGCCGTGAATAGTAATCACCACGTCCTCGAGCTTGTTGCGGTTATCGAGGAACCCGATGTTCGTTTTCGATTGGATCGTGAACACCGGACGGCCGTTCTTCCCGTAGCGAGAAAGGCTGAAGTTGTCGGTTCGCACGGCAATGTCTTTGGCCAGTTCCTTGGACGCGAACGTCCGTTTCGGCTGCTGCCGTCTCGACCAAAAGTTCCACGAAGGAACAGCGACGAGCGCGATGACGACGAGCGGCAACACCACGCGCAGCACTCGAATGAACTGATGAGTGTGAAGGCGTTCCAGGCGCATCAGAGGATTTCGACCGCCGGAATGAGGATTCGTTTGCTTTTCAATCGAAAGTATCCCTCTCGCATTCAATAGCATACAATACGGCCGTTCCCTTCCTGATAACGGACTCTCGAGGAGAAATGTGCTATGACGAAGCACGTAAAAATCACAATTAACGGAAAGTTGTATGAAAGCGACGTGGAGCCTCGCCTCCTGCTGACGCACTTCATTCGTGAGGTGGCAGGCCTGACAGGCACTCATATCGGCTGCGAAACCAGCATCTGCGGAGCCTGTACCGTGCTGACCAATGGACTCGCCGTGAAATCTTGCACGATGTTTGCAGTCCAGGCGGACGGAGCCGATGTCGTCACAATCGAAGGAATGGCGAAAGACGGCAATCTGCATCCGCTTCAGCAGAGTTTCTGGGAAGAACACGGACTGCAGTGCGGCTATTGCACGCCCGGGATGATCATGTGCGCCCACCAGCTTCTGGCGCGCAACGCGTCGCCGAACGAGTCGGAGATAAGAACTGCGCTGGACGGCAATCTGTGTCGTTGTACCGGCTATCAAAACATCGTCAAGGCGGTGCAGTCGGCCGCCGGGAAAGTGCGCCGCTCGCGAGTGGCTGCCGGAGATTGAGGAGGCGATATGAAATATGTTGGACAGGCCATCAAGAGAAAGGAAGATCCGCGGCTGGTCTCCGGGTCTTCGTCGTATGTGGACGACATTGCGCTCCCCGGCATGCTTCACATGGCTGTGACGCGCAGTATTCATGCGCACGCCGGAATCAAACACGTCGATATTTCAAAAGCGCTGAGACTTCCCGGCGTTCACACTGTTGTTACGGGTCACGAAATCGCCAACAAATGCGGACCGATTCCTGTCGCCGGTGAAATTCCCAAAATGAAGAAACCGGTGATGCACCTTTTGGCCACCACCAAAGTCATCTATGTCGGGCAAGCTGTCGCCGCAGTTCTGGCAACGGACAAATACATCGCACGTGATGCCGCGGACCTTATCGAGATCGATTATGAGCCGTTGCCGGCGGTGACAAATCCTGAAAAGGCGCTGCAGCCCGGCAGCCCCATTATTCACGAAGAATTCTCCGACAATCAGGCATACACATTCGGTTTTGAAACCGGCAACACCGATGAAGCCTTCCGTAACGCCGATGTCGTCGTCAAAGAGCGGTTCGTCAACCAGCGGCTCGCCCCGGTGTCAATGGAAGCACGTGGCACTGTCGCGACCACGCAGATGCCCGACAACGAACTGGTCGTGTGGTCATCGACACAGATTCCGCATCTATTGAAGACCCAGCTCGCCGTGATGGTGGGCATTCCGGAGAACCGCGCGCGCGTCATCGCTCCCGAGGTCGGGGGCGCATTCGGCAGCAAGCTCAACGTCTATGCGGAAGAAGGCCTCGTTGCGTACCTCGCGCTGAAGACCGGAAAGCCGGTGAAATGGATCGAATCGCGCCGCGAAAATATCGCCTGCACGATCCATGGCCGGGACCAGATCAACTACGTCGAACTGGCGCTCAAGAAGGACGGAACGGTTGTCGGCATGCGCGCGAAAGTCATCGCCGATATTGGTGCGTACTACCAGCTGTTGACCGCGATCATCCCGCAACTGACGGGTTTGCTGGCCCCCGGAGCCTACAAAGTTCCGGCATTCAAATTCGATCTCATCAGTGCGTTTACAAACAAGATGGCCACTGATGCATATCGAGGGGCCGGCAGGCCGGAAGCGACTTACCTGATCGAACGCATCATGGACGTGGCTGCGCAAAAACTCAACATGGACCCGGCGGAGATTCGCCGCAAGAATTTCCCACAACCTTCGGAGTTCCCATTCCAGACTTCCGGCGGCGTTGTCTATGACAGCGCCAACTACGAAAAGGCTCTCGACAAGGCGCTGCAGATCTCGGATTACGCCGGACTGCGCCGCAAACAGGCCGAGTTGCGAAAGCAGGGCAAGTACATGGGAATCGGTCTGTCATCGTATGTCGAAATCTGTGCCATGGGGCCCTCCGTCGCGATGCCGGCAGGTGGCTGGGAAAGCTCCACGGTCCGCATCGATCCGACCGGCCAAGTAACGGTCCTGACGGGTGCGTCCCCTCACGGCCAGGGCCAGGAAACTTCGTTTGCTCAGATCGTCGCGGACGAACTGGGAATCGGCATGGACGACGTGTTCGTCCAACACGGCGACACCTCGAGGCTTCCGTACGGCATAGGCACTTTCGGCAGCCGCGCAACCGCGGTCGGCGGAACGGCGATGTTCAACGCGGTGCAAGACCTGAAAAAGAAGATGGCAAAAATCGCCGGACACATTCTGCAGGTCGATCCTGAAAAGTTCGGCTTCGAAGATCACAAACTTATCGCTAAAGACGGCAGCGGGAAATCGATGAATTACGGCGATGTTGTTACGCAGGCCTACATCGCGCGACAGCTCCCGCCGGGGACCGAACCTGGCATGGAAGCCACAAGATTCTTCGAGCCGTCGAATTTCACCTTCCCTTTCGGCACCCACGTTTGCGTCATCGAAGTGGACGAAGAAACGGGTGAGCCGAAGATTACGAAATACGTGGCCGTCGACGACTGCGGCAATGTGATCAATCCCCTGCTTGTCGAAGGGCAGGTTCACGGCGGCATTGTGCAAGGCGTCGCCCAGGCGTTATACGAGGAAGTGGTTTACGACGAGAACGGACAACTGCTGACCGGCTCGCTCATGGACTACGCTCTGCCGCGCGCTCACGACCTTCCAAATCTCGAACTGGATCGCACAGTGACGCCGTCCCCGGTCAATCCGATGGGTGTCAAAGGAGTCGGTGAAGCCGGCACCATTGGGTCCACTCCAGCTGTCGTCAACGCGGTAGTGGACGCGCTTTCGCCATTCGGCGTAACCCATGTTGACATGCCGGTGCGGCCCGAAAAGCTATGGAACATCATCAAAGGGAGGAAAGCATCATGATTGCTCAAAACTTCGACTACACCGTTGCAACATCTCTCGGCGACGCAGTCGGCCTCCTGCAGAAGCACGGCGACCAGGCAAAGATCGTGGCCGGCGGCCACAGTCTGATCCCAATGATGAAGCTGCGGCTTGCCACACCCGCCATGCTGATCGACATCGGCAGGCTGCATGAGCTGTCGTACATCACAGAAGATGCCGGCGAGGTGCGCATCGGCGCGCTGACCACGCATCACGCGATCGAGTCGTCCGAGATTGTCGGCCGCCGATTTCGGGCCCTGGCTGAAGCGGCTGGATTAATCGGCGACGTTCAGGTTCGGAACAAAGGAACGATCGGAGGCAGCATCGCGCACGCCGATCCGGCGGCGGATTATCCTGCAAGTCTGCTGGCCTTCGGCGCAACGATCATCGCGATTGGGCCAAAAGGCGAACGCACAATCTCTGCGTCGGACTTTTTCGTGGACCTGATGACAACTGCATTGCAGCCGAATGAACTCGTTCGCGAAATTCGTATGCCCGCCTCATCGGGTGGCCGAGCGGGTAGTGCTTATCTCAAGATGGGTCAGAAGGCTTCGGGCTTCGCGATCTGCGGAGCAGCCGCGGTCGTCGAATTGGATGGGACTGGTGCGATCGCGAAGGTCGGAATAGGAGTCACTGGCGTCGGAGCCAAGGCGTTTCGCGCAACCACCACGGAACTGGCACTGCGTGGTCAAAAACCGTCGGCTGCGCTGCTGCGCGATGCTTGCGGCACGGCGGCGGCCGGTGTCACGGCTCTAGACGATATCCACGCATCGGGGGATTACCGGCTCGATCTGGCGAGCA
>Ga0075431_100007967_pt1 | contig 10565 bp, 10 predicted proteins | sample RhiMetdeltSRZDD5_FD_75297 | JGI IMG/M metagenome (GOLD analysis project Ga0075431, IMG submission 75297) | Populus rhizosphere microbial communities from Tennessee, USA - Rhizosphere MetaG P. deltoides SRZDD5 | ecosystem: Host-associated > Plants > Roots > Rhizosphere > Soil | place: USA...
ACGCGCCTCCGCATGAGGTGCACCTCGAGGTTCGCCACCTCTTTGTCCGGCATCAGCACGTTAACGCTGAGATCCAATAGTCCGTTGTCGTTCTCTTCGGCCTCTCGCCCTCGGATGAACGTTCCGCGCCCGACGTGTCCCGACGTCAGCCCGCGGCGCGCCGCCTCGGTGTAGGCGCGTGTCACTGTTGTGACCGTCACTCCGAGGTGGTCAGCCAGGTCGCGATGCGGCGGCAACCGCGTGCCCGCCCGAAGCGTCCCCTGCTCCACGTCGGCATCGATTGCGTCCGCTATGGCCCGATAGACGGGCCCCTTACGCCCTTCCAGATTCGGCAGCCACATTGTCATGCCGCAAATATACGCATTGTCGGCGCGGACAATCCACATGTCCTACAGGCAATTGTCCTATCTCGCCCTGCAGGGCAATTCCGTTCAATTCGCAAGAGGACACTCGGAACCGCCAGCCGGCGTCGAGTCGTCTTAGTAGGCAGGAAAGGAATTCGCGAATCGCACCGCCGAATCGGCCGATTTGGTATCCTGAACTGCCATGGCCAAACGCATTTTTCTATTCATCCTGACCAACATTGCCGTCATCGTGACGCTCAGCATCGTCGCCGCGATTCTCGGCGTCGGCAGCGGCATCGGACCCGACGGACTGAACCTCCAGGCGCTGGCGGTCTTCTGCCTGTTCTGGGGCATGGGCGGCGCGTTCATCTCGCTTCAGATGTCGCGATGGATTGCCAAGCGTGCCACCGGGGTGCAGCTGGTTGACGGCCGCACCGGTAACCATCAGGCCGACTGGTTGCACGAGACCGTCGCACGTCTCACGCGACAGGCCAACCTCCCGATGCCTGAAGTCGGCCTTTACGACTCGCCCGAGGTGAATGCCTTCGCGACCGGGCCGAGTAAGAGCCGAAGCTTGGTTGCCGTCTCGACCGGCCTGATGCGATCGATGCGTCAGGACGAGATCGAAGGCGTCCTGGCTCACGAGGTCTCGCACATCGCCAACGGCGACATGGTGACGATGACGCTGCTGCAGGGCGTGATGAACGCCTTCGTGATGTTCTTCGCGCGCGTGATCGCGTACGCGCTGACGCGGTCCGGCGACTCACGCAACAACAACGGCAGTTACTACCTGATTGTGATAGTGCTGCAGGTCGTCCTCGGCATCCTGGGCGCGCTGATCGTGAACTGGTTCTCGCGCTATCGCGAGTTCCGCGCCGACCACGGCGGCGCGACGTTGGCCGGCCGCGAGCGAATGATCGGTGCTCTCCGTCGTCTCGCCGCGAACCACGAGGTGGAAACGCAGCACCAGGCCCTTGCGACGATGAAGATCAACGGCGGCCGCAGTTGGGCAGCGCTGTTCTCGACCCACCCGCCGCTCGAGGAACGGATCGCCGCGCTCGAGAACTATCGCTGAGTGCCATACCGCACGCTCATCTCCACTGAGACCCTCGCCTCGCACATTCGCGAGGCCTGGGTCATTGTCGATTGCCGGTACGATCTGCAGAACGAGTCGTGGGGGCTCGAGCAGTACCAGGCTGCGCACATCCCTGGCGCCGCCTACGTCAGTCTCAATGAACACCTGTCGGCGCCGCGAACAGGCTCGAACGGCAGACACCCGTTGCCGTCGGTCGACACGCTTGCTGCGACGTTCGGCCGTCTCGGAATCTCACCCGACATCCAGGTAGTCGTGTACGACCAAGACAGCGGCATGTATGCCAGCCGGCTATGGTGGTCGCTGCGCTATCTCGGTCATGACACAGTCGCCCTGCTCGACGGCGGGTGGGCGAAGTGGATACGAGAGCGACGCCCGACGGCGTCCGGCGATGAACAGCGACGGCCAGTTACGTTCAACGCGAAACCACGGCGAGAGATGCAAGTCGGCGTGGACGACGTCGAACGGCACGTCGGTAACGCTGCTGTGCTGCTGGTGGATGCACGGGCTCCTGAGCGCTTCGAGGGACGCACTGAACCCATCGATCGAATGCCCGGTCATATCCCCGGAGCGGTCAATCACTTCTTCAAGACCAACCTGGCGGAGGACGGCACGATGCTCGCCCCCGACCGGCTCCGCCATGCGTTCGATGATGTGTTGCGCGGTCACACACCGTCGGAAACCGTGATGTATTGCGGTTCGGGAGTCACCGCCTGCCACAATCTGTTAGCCATGGAGCACGCCGGGCTACCTGGTGCACGCCTGTATGTGGGCTCCTGGTCCGAATGGTCAGCGGACCCGTCACGACCCAAGGAAAAAGGTCCTTCGACCAGATAAACGTCCCGGGCTGATCCTTCGTCCAAGAAAGCCGGAGGGTTACTGGTGATGTCCCACGGGCATCCTGGCCGGCCGCTCCGTTGTCGCGGCCGGAAGACCGCGGTTGGAGGCTTGTGGTGACTACTCGCAAAGCATTTGATACGGGCCAGTCGATGGCTCGAACTGTCTGGGCAACGCTCCTTGTACTTGCGACTATCACGGCTGTCAGCCTGCCGGCTCAGCGTGCACGAGATCGCGATTTCGGCCGCAGCCAGGAGGAGTGGTGCCGGGAAGCTCGCCGCTCCGATGTCTGCGAAGTCCAAGAAGACACACTCAGCAACGTTCGCTCTATCGATGTCGACGCACGCGGCAATGGCGGCGTGGCCGTTCGCGGATGGGACAGATCTGACGTCCACGTTCGTGCTCGTGTCCTCGTTTACGCCGACAGCGACGCCGAGGCCAAACAGATCGCCTCGGAGATCAAGCTCGTCACGACCGGCGGTCGAATTCGGGTGGACGGGCCATCTCGTGAACGTGGCTATTGGCGCGACCGTGGCTGGTCGGTGTCGTTCGAGCTCGAGGTCCCGCGCAGCGGTGATCTCACCATCGCGGCAACAAATGGAGGCGTCTCCGTTCGCGACGTCCGTGGACGCATGGATCTCCGCACGGTGAATGGCGGCATCGCCCTGGACGATGTCTCCGGCGACATCAGGGGTGAGACGACGAATGGCGGCGTCGACGTCCGGATGACTTCAGACAAATGGGATGGACCGGCCCTCGAAGTGAGAACGGTCAATGGCGGAATCACGCTGGCGCTTCCGCCGAACCTCTCGGCGGAGCTCGATGCCCGCGCCGTCAACGGCGGCATCAACGTCGACTTCCCCGTCACGGTGACTGGGTTGATCAGCGGCCGCCGCGAGCTGCGCGGAACCATCGGCTCGGGCGGGCCAAGGATTCGCGCGTCCGCGACCAACGGCGGGATCACGATCACGCGACGGTGAGCTCGTCAAAGACAGTCAAGGAAGCGATTCGCGATCGCATCAGGACCACACGGAAGCATTGATCGGCCGCGCCGTCGTGCTGGCGGTGTCGATGGTTCGAAGAGGATGTGGAGGACAAAGCGAGTCGTCGCTTGTGCTTGACTTGCGACCGAGATTTGTTCACACTTTGTGAATATTTATCCCTTCGGGGTCCGTGTAACGCGACCTGGTCTCCGTCATGCGCGACTACCTGACTGACTTCGAGTTGATGATCCTGCTCTCCGTCCTCAGGCTCGGAGACGAGGCGTATGGCGTCCCGATCGCAGGGGAACTCGAGAGCACCGGCGGACGAAGCGTCGTGCTCAGCGCGGTGTACGCGGCACTGGATCGACTCGAGGCGAACGGCCTCGTCTCCTCCACTCTCGGCGATCCGACGCCGGCGCGCGGCGGGCGCGCGAAGCGCTTCTTCCGCGTCACGCCTGCAGGCCTGAAGGCGGTCAAGCAAACACGCCAGGCTTTGACGCAATTATGGACAGGCGTCCCTCAGCTCGAGGGAGGACGACAATGAAGGCCTGCCAACCGCCGCGCCTGGCGCTCGCTCTCCTGGAGCGCTGCGTTCCTGACAACGAGGCATTGATCGGTGATTTGGTCGAGGCCTTCGTCAAAGAGTCCAACGCGTGGTTCTGGCGTCAGGCGCTGTTCGCCGTGCTCTCGCGAACAAGCCTTCAACTTCGGACGAAGCCGTTTCTGACTGCCGAGAAGGTCTTGATCACCACCGCCATATTGGCCCTGCTTGGCTTTTACACCGTCGTGGTGGCGACGCTGACGGTGCGGTTGATCGTCTTGAGTGACGCGTGGCTTCCGCAGACCGGCCGTTTTCAGGAACTACAGGTGTACTTTGCTGCCCCGGCCTTCGCGGCTGCGATCGTGATCGGACACGCGATCGGGCGCCTCGATCACGGTCACCGCGTGATGCGTGTACTCGGCTGCGGCCTGACCGCCACCGCCGCCGCATGTCTGAACTTCTACCTCTTCGTTCCCAACGCGCTGCTGCAACCACTGGTGCCTCACGCCGCAACGCAGATCGCCGTGGGCATGGTCTTCATCGCCGGGCTCTTTGTCGGAATTGATTCGGGGTCGCCATGCGAAACGCAGCCGTCCTCCTGATTCGCCTGGCCCTGCTGACACCAGCGGTGTTGGGCGCTCAGTCATCGACGTTCGAAGCGGCATCGATTCGGCGCAATGTGTCTACCAACATGCAGGGATCGGGCCTCGCCGGACCGCAACCCGGTGGCCGATTCATTGCGGTTGGCGTGACATTGAGGCGACTCGTTGACGGCGCCTACGATGGCGTTCAAGTCGTCGGTGGCCCCGCCTGGGTCGACAACGATCGATTCGACATCAACGCGCGCGCCAGCGACGACGTTCCCCCGTCCGAAATTGTGCGAATGGTCCGATCGCTGCTGACTGACCGATTCAAGCTCGTCCTGCATACCGAAACACGCGAGATGCCGGTCTACGTGCTTACAACCTCGCGAAGTGATCGCCGGCTTGGGCCGAAGCTGCGCGAATCAGACGCCAAGTGTGCGCAGGAGGCTCGCAATTACGTTCCCCAGCTCGCTCCCGGTCCGCCCCCATGCGGGGACTTTCGGCTTGGGGCCCGGGCGTTGACGGCGCGTGGCATGACGATGGCCCGATTCGCCGGGTTATTACGAGGGCGCGTTGATCGTCCCGTGCTCGACCGGACAGATTTTACGGCCGCTTACGACCTGGAGCTCGAGTGGTCCTCAGACCTGGGTCTGCAACAGGCGCCTCCTGGGGCCGCCGGCGCCAACGAACTCACTCCGGAAGGCCTCTCTTTGTTTACGGCACTCCAGGAACAGCTCGGTCTCAAGCTCGACGCAACACGCGGACCCGTGGACGTGCTCGTGATCGACAGCGTCGAGCCACCAACCTCGAATTAGTCCCATCCCTTCGTTAGGTGTAACATCCACAAATTCTTTGCGAAGCGGTCTCGCTCGGGAGGAAGTATGGGACAGCGACCACTTTTCTGCCTGGCACTGGTGGCGTTTCTGGCGTCGGCGTTTTCTTCTCCCACACTGGGGCAACAAGCACCCGCGGGTCGGCAGGGCGGCGCCCCCGCGCCCGGCGCGCGCCAGGGCGGTCCACCACCGGTCCAGTTGGCCGAAGGGGCGGGGCGTGAGCAGGTGCAGGCCACCTGCGCCCGTTGCCACGGCCTGAACATGATCACCAACTCGTGGGGCTACACCAAGGACGGGTGGCAGGACCGCATTGCCACCATGGTGAAGCTCCAAGCGCCCGAGTTGGAAACGATCTCGTCGTACCTGGGGACGCACTATCCAATCAAGGATGCTCCAGCGGCCGTGCTGCTCTCGGGACCCGCGACTGTGTCGATCAAGGAGTGGCTTGCTCCGACGCTCGGCTCGCGGCCGCACGACTCACACGCCGCAGCGGATGGGTCGATCTGGTGGACAGGTCAGTTTGCCAGCAAGCTCGGACGCCTCGACCCGCGAACGGGCCAGATTCGCGAGTTCGATCTGCCGGCCAACAGCCAGCCACACGGCCTTGCCGAAGATACGAAGGGGAACATCTGGTACACCGGCATTCAAAAGGGCGTGATCGGAATGCTCGATCCGCGCACGGGGAAAGTGGACGAGTATCCAATCAAAGAGCCGGGCGCGCGCGGCCCACACACGCCAATCCTGGATAAAAAGAGCGGCAATCTGTTCTTCACGCTGCAGTCGGGACACGTCGGCCGCATCAATACCGACACCGGCGACATGGTGATCAAGAAGACGCCCAGTGATAACACGTACCCGTATGGCATCCGCATTAACTCGCAGGGCGTGCCGTGGTACGTGGACTTCCGCGGCAATCGCGTCGGCAGCGTCGATCCAAAGACCATGGAGATCAAGGAGTATCCGCTTCCGAATGCCGATGCTCGTCCGCGCCGACTGACCATCACGTCAGACGATGTGGTCTGGTACACGGACTTCCCGCGCGGCATGCTGGGCCGCTTCGATCCGAAGACCGGCCAGGTCAAGGAATGGCCCTCACCGGGAGGGAAGGATTCCGAACCCTACGCGATCACCCAGATCAACAACGTGATCTGGTACAGCGAGTCCGGCGTGCGGCCAAACACGATGGTGCGATTCGATCCGAAGACGGAAAAGTTTCAAACCTTTGCGATTCCGTCCGGCGGCGGCGTGCTGCGGCATTTCGAGGCGACCGCCCAGGGCAACATCGTGACGGCCAACAGCGGCGTGAACAAGATCGGCCTCGTTGAAATCGGAACCCTTTCGGCGAATCGTACGAATTGAATGACGTGCGACGTAGACCATGCCGCGCAAGGTCTCGCGCCGTGAGTTCATCGAGTCGACGGTAGCCACGACCGCGCTTGCGGCGCGCATCGAGAACGGTGCCGCCGCGGAGCGGCCGAACGTGCTCTTCATTCTCGCCGACGATCTCGGGTACGGCGATCTGAGTTGCTACGGACGCCCCGACTATCAGACGCCAGTGCTCGACAGACTCGCGCGTCAGGGGCTGCGGTTCACGAGCGCATACGCAGCAGCCCCCGTATGCACTCCCACGCGGTGCGCATACATCACCGGCCGCTACCCTCAGCGACTCGCTGTTGGCCTCACGGAGCCGCTGACGGCGAGCTCGCCACCCGACCTCGGCTTGCCTCCGGAGCATCCCACGATTGCGTCGCTGCTGCAGGCCAACGGTTACGACACCGCTCTCGTGGGCAAGTGGCACCTGGGATGGAAGCCTGAGTTCGGTCCAAACCGCCATGGATTCGGCGAGTTCTTCGGCGTATTGAGCGGAGCGGTCGACTACTTCACGCACAGAGCCGCCGATGCGAGGGGCGGTAGCGCCGCCGAGGGCGGCGGCCGCGATTTGTGGCAAGACCTCACCCCGATCGAGCGCGTCGGGTACCTGACAGACCTGCTCACGGACAAAGCCGTCGAGATCATCACCCGCCGGCGGACGAAGCCGTTCTTCCTGAGCCTTCAGTACACGGCGCCGCACGCTCCGTGGGAAGGACCGGAAGACGAAGCCATCGGCCACACCACGCACGGCCCGGGGCCGATGGTGGCCGGCGGCTCGCTGAAGATTTTCGCGACGATGATGCAGCGGATGGACAGCGGCATCGGTCGCGTGCTCAAAGCGCTCGAACGAGCGAAGGTCGAGCGCAACACGCTCGTCATCTTCACCAGCGACAACGGCGGGGAACGGTACTCCTACAACTGGCCGTTTTCCTTTGAGAAGGGTGTTCTTCACGAAGGTGGCACGCGTGTTCCGGCAATCGTACGGTGGCCAGGCGTCGTTCCAGCGGGCCGCGTCACCGATCAGGCGGCGATCACCATGGACTGGACGGCAACGATTCTCGGTGTGACCGGCACCGCGGCCGATCCAGCGCTTCCACTCGACGGAGAGAATCTGATGCCGGTCTGCGCTGGTCAACGCGCGCCATACGACCGGACACTGTTCTGGAGAATTCGCGGCTACGACGCTGCCAGGGTCGGATCGTGGAAGTACCTGCAGAATCCCTCGGGTGAACATCTTTTCGATCTCGCCAGCGATCCCGGTGAAAAATCTGATCTCCGATCAAGTCACGCCGACCGCTTTGACGCCATAAAACGGCAATATCGAGACTGGGCGTCGAGGATGTTGCCACTCTCAGACTGATTCCGCTCGCTGACCGGGCGCCTGTCTCGTAAACAGCCTCTCCTCGTAAGAGACAGTTGTTGAGCTTCGCTTATACTCCACGGGCTATCCGCTGACCTATTGGTGAGAAAGAAGGACTGAATGAAACACGTGCTCTTTATGAGCTTGGGTTTGGTGTGTTTGGCCACAATCATCGGTTCGGCTCAGGGGTCAGGAGCGCCCCCTGGTCACGTTCAAAATGGAAAGCAACTCTTTGAGCAAGCCACCTTCGGCGGCAACGGCCGGACCTGCCAGACCTGCCATAGCCAGAGCACCGGCACGGTCTCTCCCGAGGACGCGCAGAAGCGATTCCTGAAGGACCCGAACGATCCGCTCTTCAAGCACGATGGAAGCGACGACGGCCTCGGCCACGGCGCTACGCGGATGCTTACGGACGCGACGGTGCTGATGACCATCCCGCTGGCATCGAATGTGAGCCTGGCCGATGACCCCACTGCCAGGACCGTCGTGCTGCATCGTGGAATCCCAACGACCCTCAATACGCCGGCGCTCGATACGGTGCTCATGCTCGACGGCCGGCAACCGAGCCTCGAGTCTCAGGCGACCGGCGCGATCGTCGAACACGCGCAGGGTGTCGCGCCCCCTATGGCGGATCTTCACGCGATCGCCGAGGTCCAGAAGACGAACGGGTTCTTCAGCTCACCGGCGGTGCGGCGGTTCGCATTGGAGAAGGCCCCTGCTCCAGGCCTGCCCCTGGGCACTACAGAATCGGAAAAGCGCGGGCGCCGTTTCTTCGAGGACGTTCCTCCAGATCTCAGCGCCGGCTTGAAGCCCGGTCTGTGCTCACACTGTCACAGCGGACCACTGCTGAACACAACCAACGAGTTCGCGCAGTTCTTCATTCCTTCTCCAGCTCCGATTCCTGCGGGTCAGCGGTTCCTGAGCGTCGGCGTGTCCGAGTTCAATTCCGCTCGGAACCCGGTCAGGGAGTTCGTTTTCGACAAGGGCACTCCCAAAGAAGTCCGTCTCTCGAGTCCCGATCCAGGACGTGCGCTGATCACAGGCGTCGCCAACGATTTCGACAAAGGCATCATCAACGATCCAACGCTTGAGCACACAAACGCGTTCAAGATTTTGCCGCTGCGAGGCATCAGACACTCGGCGCCGTATTTCCACGACAACTCCGCCAAGACGCTCGAGGACGTGGCACATCACTACGCAAATTTCTTCTTTGTCGCAACGGGTGGGCTGATCCAGCTGACTCCACAAGACGAGCAGGACATCGTCGCCTTCTTGAAATTGCTCGACTGACCTGAGGGACCAACCGACCGATCAAGGGCGCTTTTGCAGCCGCCCTTGATGAAATCCTCAGCTCCATCCTGAGCCATTCCTCACCCGGTGGGGCAGTACATAAGCCCCGCCGTCGCTGTCGTATTAGCATAGAAACCCGCTCGGCCGAGCTGCCGGGACATTCAGTGACCGCGACTGCGGAAACTCCCGGGACTGATGAAGGAGAATTCAAGAGTGAAGAGCGCACTGTCTGGCATCATCGGCGCCGTCGCTATTTTCGTAGCCTGTTCAATCTCAGTTGCAGCGCAGTGGCCTAAGTTTCCTGAAGCGGGCGTCCCACGTGATGCGCAGGGCAACGTGATCCTGACTGCGCCCACGCCGCGGACTGCCGACGGCAAGCCGGACTTTTCAGGTTTGTGGCAGCGCGCCAACAGCGGCCCGCCTCGCGGCAGGGGACGCGGTGGACGACAAGGCGAGGGCGGCGGCGCTCAGGGTCGCGGTGGTGCAGAGGCACAGGGCCAACAGGCCGCTCCGGCCGCCGGAGCGCCGGCAGGCGGAGGTGGTGATACGAATGCGGCGTTTGGTGGCCGCCGAGGAGGTGTGCAGCTCGAGCCTCCCACCGAAGGATTCCCGTTCGATCCAAAGGGTCCTCCCGTCGCCACGTTCTTCGAGGCCGGTGGCAACATGGAAGGCGGACTGCCCTACACCGAGTGGGCGCGAGCGATCCGGAAGCAGCGCTTCGACGTCGACAAGGCAAAGGACAATCCCGACGCGATGTGCATGCCGATGGGATTCCTTCAGTTCCACCAGCAACCGCAGCCGCGCAAGATCATGCAGACCAAGCAGCTGATCGTGATCGAATACGAAGCCAACTACGGCATTCGGCACATCTACCTGGACGGGCGGACACTTCCACCGCAGGGCGAACCCCAACCGTGGTGGTATGGGTACTCAGTCGGACGATGGGACGGAGACACTCTCGTCGTCGAAACCAACAACCTGCGCGGCGCAGAAGATGGCCCTTCCGACGGATGGCTCGACGTCAATGGCAGTCCGTACAGCCGTGAGGCAAAGTTCACGGAACGCATTCGGCGCCCAGCCTTCGGCCACTTGCAGATCGACCTGACCGTCGACGACCCGAAGGCGTACACGAAACCGTGGACCGTCCGCGTCGATCAGCGCTTGGTGCCCGATCAGGAGCTGATCGAGTTCGTCTGCAACGAGAACCAGCAATTCCGGCGTCGCATCAAGATCGACTAGGTGTGAAGGGGTCAGACCCCTTCACCGTTTTCTCCACCGGCGTCATGTTCGAGCGCTATACCGAAGAAGCGCGCCGCGCACTGTTCTTTG
>Ga0075431_100007968_pt1 | contig 10565 bp, 6 predicted proteins | sample RhiMetdeltSRZDD5_FD_75297 | JGI IMG/M metagenome (GOLD analysis project Ga0075431, IMG submission 75297) | Populus rhizosphere microbial communities from Tennessee, USA - Rhizosphere MetaG P. deltoides SRZDD5 | ecosystem: Host-associated > Plants > Roots > Rhizosphere > Soil | place: USA...
GAACGCGAGACGTTGGTGTGCCTGAAGCAGGTTCTCAAACTGGCCGCCAAATTCGATGTAATACCCCTGGGGCAGCTTGAGCGGTGCCAACGCCGCGGTTGCGCGATTGACCCAGGTTTGAATATCGCGCGTGCCGAGATTGATCTCGATACCCACACGGCGCTGTCCGCCTTCGCGCTCGATCATGTTCACTTGATCGCGAAGCTCCAGCTTCGCGAGTTTTCCCAGGGGAATCATGCCGCTCTCCCCCACGCGCACGGGCAATTGCGAGAGCTCGCGCAATTGCGCGCGATTGGTCTCCGAGAGGCGAACGACAATGTCAAAGCGCCGATTGCCGTCCACGAATTTGCCGACGGTCCGGCCAGCGAGGGCGGTTTCGACCAGTTCATTCAGCTCCGCGGCATGGACGTTATAACGGCGCATCGCTTCACGATTCGGGATAATCTCCAGCACTGGCGCGCTGCCGAGATTGTCGGTATCAAACTCGATCTCGCGTGTGCCCGGAATTTTTTCCAGAATTTCGTGCGCCTCGCGGGCAATGCGCTGCAGCTCCGTGAATTCGTCACCGTAAATCTTCACCGCGATGTCCGATCGCGCGCCCTCCATCATTTCGTTGAAGCGCATTTCGATCGGTTGCGTGAACAGATTGTTCTGGCCGGGCACTTTTCGCTCGAGCGTACGCGCGATTTGCTCCAGCAACTCGTCCTTTTCAATAACCTCGCCGTTCACGCGCCGCCATTTTTCCCTGGGCGCAAAGAACAGAAACGTGTCGGCCAGGTTCGCGCCCATGGGATCGGTTCCGATTTCCGGTGTGCCAATTCGCGAGAAGACTGACTCGATTTCGGGGAAGTCTCTCAGGATGACTTGTTCGGCCTTTTCTTCCATCGCGAGTGAATCGTCCAGGCTCACGCTTGTCGCGCGCACCATCTGAATGACAAATGACCCTTCGTCCAACTGAGGAACAAATTCTGCGCCCAGCCGCCGGAACTGGAACACTGAAAGCGCGAGGATGACGAGCGTAACCGCAACCACGACCCAGCGGCGCGCCAATGCGAAACCAAGCACCGGCCGGTAAATGCGTTTGAACCCGCGCATCACCAGTGTGTCTTCGGCTTCGTGAGAACCGGCATTGGCAGTGCGCATTTTTCGAAGAAAGTAATAGCAAAGCACTGGAGTAAGCGTGAGCGCCACCAGCAACGCTCCGCTCAACGCGAAGATCACCGTGAACGCCATCGGCTTGAACATTTTGCCTTCGATGCCGCCCAGCGCGAGAATCGGAACATAGACCAGCGTGATGATCGCTACGCCGAACACCATGGGCGCGCCCACCTGCTTGCTGGCCGCAAGAATCGTCTGGAGTCGCTCGGACTTCGTCAGCAAACGACCCAGGCTCGCCTGGCTCCGCGCCATTAGCCGCACAGCATTTTCCGCAATCACCACCGCGCCATCCACAATCAAACCAAAGTCAATCGCTCCCAGGCTCATGAGGTTTCCGGAGATGCGATTTTGCACCATGCCCGTGATGGCAAAGAGCATCGACAACGGAATCGCCAAAGCCACGATCAATGCCGCGCGCCAATTGCCCAGCAGCGCGAAAAGCACAGCGATCACCAGGATAGCGCCCTCGAAGAGATTCGTCCGCACGGTGTGAATCGTCCGATTCACCAGATCGCTGCGGTTATACAGCGTTTTGGCCACGATCCCCGGAGGCAACTTCTTCTGCAGTTCGTTCAACGCTTGATGGACGCGTTGCGCAACCAACCGGCTGTTTTCGCCGGTAAGCATAAGTGTATACGCGACGAGGGCTTCGCGTCCGTTCACGGTGCCCGCGCCGGTTCGAAACGCCGAGCCGATACCGACCTCCGCGAGGTCGCGCACGAGCAGTGGCTGAACCGCCGCGCCGAACTTCACTGGCAAATTGCGCAGTTCCTCCAGGTCCTGGATGCGGCCCAGCGTGCGAATCGTAATCAGCTCTCCTCCCTTCTGGACCGGCCCGCCACCGACATTCTGAACATTCTCGGCGATAACCGCCGCGAATTGCTCGAAGCTGACGCCGGCATCGATCAACTTGCGTGGGTCGGGTTGCACCACAATCTGTTTCTCGTAACCGCCAACGGTCTCAATGTCCGCGATGCCAGCAACGCTTCGCAGCGCTGGTTTGACGATCCAATCCTGGATCTGGCGAAGCTCAAGGAGTTGTTCGTAGCGCGCCGGAGGTTTGTTCGTCGCATCCGGCGCGTACTCCAAAGTGTAAAAGTAAATTTCGCCGAGGCCGGTCGAGATCGGCCCAAGCTCCGGTTCGGTCCCGGCCGGCAGATCATCGCGCGTGCTCTGTAACCGTTCGGACACGAGCTGACGCGCGCGAAAGATATCAGTGCCGTCGGCAAACATCAGCGTGATCTGCGACAATCCGAACTTTGAGAGCGACCGAACCTCTTGCAGTCCTTGCAGGCCCGCCATCTCGGTCTCAATCGGGAATGAGACCTGCCGCTCTATCTCCTCGGGCGAGAGTGCCGGCACTTGGGTGTTGATCTGCACCTGCGCGTTCGTGATGTCAGGCACAGCATCAATCGGCAGCCGCAGCGCGGACCAAAGGCCGATCGCGATCAGCACAAATGCCCCAACTAGCACAAACACACGTTGGCGCAGGGCGAACTCGAAAATCCGGTCGATCATGTCAATCTCAATGGCAACAGGGTTCCCCGCCGCGAATCGCCAGCAACTCAATCATCCAAAGATCCTTCACGCCGCGGGTCACAATTTGAGCACCGGCGACAAGTTCCCCCAGCGGCGTGCGCACGAAATGCTTCCCGTCCTTCACATACGTGAAATCCTCCCGCGCCCCGCGGATGATCGCGCTTTCGGGGATGGCGTTCGTATCGCTCACCGCCGCAAGTTCCACTCCTAACTCGCGCTGCATCTCTTCCGGCAAGCTCAGGCCATCATGCTCGTCATAGAGCGAAATCTCGCCCTCAGGCGGCTCATGGCCTTCATGTTTGTGCTGGCAGCCAGTGATCATGATCACCAAAAGAACAAAGGTTAAATATTTCATAATTTGCCGGTAAGAAGTTGAAGTTCCTGCCACGCGTCCAGAGCTTCCTTGCGTGTATCCAACAGCGCCTCCACAGCCTCCAGATATTGTTTCTGCAGCTCGATGTAAGTGGTCACGGGGACCGCACCGAGCCGGTAGTGCCGGTCCGCCAACTCGGCCGCCTCGCGGAAATGTTTGATCGCGTCAGCGCGCCATTTGCTCATCTCGTCTAATTTCGTTTTATAGCGCGCCGCAGCTTCCGAGACTTTACTGTCCACTTCACGCTGGGCCACCAACAGCGCCGTTTCGGCCTGCAACTGTTTGGCTTTCGCCGCGGCGATGTTCCCTGAGTTTCGGTTCCAAAGCGGCAACGGCACAGAAACACTCATGCCCAAAATGCGCTCGTTCTCCCCTGCTCTTTCCTCCGAATACGCGGGTCCGACGCTCCAGGTGGGAAACCGCTCGTTCTTCGCCAGTGACACGCGCAACCCGCTCTGGGCCAGTTCAAGCACTCGCGTGCGCAGCTCGAAATTGTTCGTTTGCGCCGCGGCACGGAGGGACTCCACGTCACCCAAAGGCTGAAATACAATTTCGGCGTCGCTCACCACCAGCGGTTCCGCCGGCGAAACACCGCGCACTTGATTCAATTCCAGCAATGCGCTTTGGCGCTCCAGCATCGCTTCGCTGGCTTTGCGCTGCATGGTGAGGTCCGTCGCCTCGATCACCCGCGTCTCCAGCAACGGCGTCACGCCCGCCGGGTCGCGCTGCACAAGCACCTCGCTCAATGACCGCAAACGCTCCGCCACTTCTCCAGCCGCGCGCGCTTTCTCCTGCCCCGCAAATACCTGATACGCAGCCAATCGCACACGCGACGCCAGCGCCATACGAAACCGTTCCAGCCCAAGCTCCGCCAGTTCCACATCGCGATTCGCAATCGCCTTCCTCAACCCCAGTCGCCCCGGCCACTCAAATGGCTGCATCACCGACACCGACCATGCCACGCCTTCCGCGCTCGCCACTCGCTTCTGGCCCAACTCCCCGTTCACTTCAGGGTTTGCCAGCGCGCCTGCCGTCTTGCGGTTCGCCTTTGCCGCCGCAATCTCAGCTTCGTAGAACTTCAATTCCGGATTTTTCCGCAGCGCTTCATCCACAAGGCCGGAAACGCTGTTCGTCTCAGCGGCCATGCCGCGCAGAGCACAAGATAATAAAGCAATTGATAATACTGTTTTCATACCGTTCGGGTACGAGACCAACCAACCAGTTTGGAAACCTCGAAAGGACTAAAGAAGAAGAGAAGAAGGCGCCCGCGGCAAAGGCGCAGCACGAGAAGAGAATTGCCAGGCCACGATTAAATCCCGCGGGACCTCCGTGGTATTGACAACAATAACACGCGGCTCCGCCTGACACTCAAAAACAACAACCTCGGTAGATGCGGCTACGAGTTGCTCGTAATCCTGAAGCTTATAAAAGCCCGATTCGATGACCGCGCACGCGTCCGCCTCGCAATCATCATCTTCGTGAGGCGCAGTCGCATCCTCGTGCGTGCAGCAAACGAGAAATTCCAGCCCCGGCAGCGTTTCAAGCCCGCAATGCATCGTCACCGGCAGCCACAGGACCGCCAAGGTCAGCGCGATAAGGGCTTTAACGCGTCTCACAACCATTACTTCTACCATCGTCACACGCGAATGCAAACTGAATGCGCGCAGCAGTTACATCTTCCCCAACAGCCACTCATGAACGTCAGGGATACGGCGCGCCGAGAGACTAAGATGTCCATCCTCAGGCAGGAATTGAGTATCGACATTCGGAATTCTGCCGGCCAGCCACTTGCCGTGCGAAACCGGAACCATTCGGTCTTGCTCGCCGTGCATGACCAGGACAGGAATTCGAATCTGACTCAATTCGAACCCCCACGGCTTGATGAACGCCATCTCATCATCCACCCAGCCAGTCCTCGTCTCCCCGATACCCTCGCGCACAGAGCGCACCACGAAATTCGCAAAGTCCGTTGTTAACACCGCGGCATCAACCGGGCATAGCAGCGAATGAAAAGCCTGCACCATGGTTTCGGCATCAGCGCGCAATAGTTCAGATGCTTCTCCCTCCACAAACTCCTCGCAAGCCTCTCGCCCTGCGAGTGCGGCCCTGAAATCAGCAACATTGGACTCCCCCATCCCCGCAAAGTAGTCCAGCCCTTCGGCCGGGTATGGCGCTGGCGAAGCCAGCGCAGCGGCCGCCACCACCAACCCTGGCAACAGCGTAGCACACGCCAACGCGTGCGGCCCACCTCCCGAGATTCCCCAAACTGACAGACGATTGAGCTCAAGTTTCTTGGCAATCGCAGCCACATCCCTCGCAGCACTGGCCACCGTTCGACCCGGATGCGGCGTTGACCCTCCATAGCCCGGTCGCTCGTAGGCGATCAGCCGAATCCCGCGCGACTCTGCGTCCCGAACCCACGCGTCATAAAGCAGTCGCGATTGCGGTGTTCCCCTGAGAACCAGGACCGGCACACCACCTGGTTGCCCCACTTCAGTGATGCGAATCTTCCGTCCATCCTCTGTCGAAACGGTCAGGTCACCAGCGTTCATATAGGAACCTTGCGCGATGTACGCCTAATGGCCCGTCTCATCAATCTCTGCACTCTGCTGTGCCATATAGCGCCTCAGTAACTCCCACCGGCGTGGTGCAATTCGTAATACCGCCGACACAAAGGCGCCATGTCATTTCGCTGCCCGTCATCCATCCGCCGCAACTGTGAAATGATGAAGGCAGAGTCCGAGTCATCGATGCGCGGCAATGTATCCGCGAGCCAACTCAACTCGAGCTCGTGAGCACCACTCGACAGGTAATCCTCAAATCCACCCTCCATCTCATAGTAGATATCCAGGTCGTTCAGAACGAAGGCGGCGCGCTCCAGTGGTGAGAGCGCCTCAAAACTCTTGAGGCCGCGGTCATAAAGCTCCAGGAGTTTGAGCCGAGTCATGTATTGACGACTAACGGTGACGGATGGTAGGGCTCGATTGGAAGGTGTCAATGCGTTTGGAGATCTGAACACACGCTTCCTCACAAAAGGCAACACGGCGGTGGCGGAGTAAACCGCCACCGCCGTGTGCCGGATCTATCGCTTATTGCGCGATGTAGAACCGGGTCGCGTCGGCAGGGGTGACGCGATACGGCGACATGGCGCCTTCAACGAGTTCGTAGGGACCTTCAACGCGCGCCGCGCTCTTCAAGGTGCCGACGTATTCGATCACGACATCGCCGCCGTCGAGCCAGATGCGCCGGATACCAGGCCGGAACGGGCTGTTCGGATCGGTCGGGTCGGTGCCGTTGTAGAATTCGTCGCGATTCGTATAGCCATCGCCATCGCTGTCGTCGCCAGGCCCTTTGCCGAGGTTACCGAAGTAACGGATTTCCCACGGATCGTACAGGCCATCGTTGTCGGTGTCGCTGCCGAGGTGCAGCAGGATGGAATCATGCACGCGAACCGATTCGGACATCGCGGCGTCGCGGAACTTGGCGTAGATCGTCGCGGTGGACGGTCCGGGGCCCGCCGGCGCGAGGGTGAACGGAATCTCCGGTGCGAGCGCCTGGTAAGCGGCGCCGGCGAACGTTGGATTCTGCGATAGCATGACTGCCGTGGCGCCGGGCGTCGCGGTGATTTGCACCTTGACGTTGAGTGACGCGGTGAACGGCCAGTTATTGTTGATCAGGATGGCGCCATCCGGCGGAGCATTCGGTTTCGGTATGTAAGAGAACACCGCGGTGGGCGCCGTCCTCGCGCCGCTATGCCCTTCAGCAACCAGGAAATAGAAGTATTGCTGGAAGTCCGAGAGCGGCCGGTCGTAATACAGGCCGGAGCGGTCTGCATTCAGGTCGATCCGCGTTTCGAGATGGAACACAAACGCGAGCGGGTCGAGCCTCCAAATTTCCATCCACCGATACGCGGCATTGACCGGGAAGTGGAGGATGGCGGTCTTTTCCTGCGGCTCATGGATCGGCACATGGAAGCGATGCGTCACCACGCCGTAATCGATGATCGCCGGCAGCAGGTCGTCCTTGTCATAGAGCGGGTCGCGCCCCTGTCCCACTTCCGAGCCGTCTGATTCGCCGCCGGAGTCCGTGTCTGGGTTGAACGGCAGCGTGCCATGCTTGAACTCCTCGAGGTTGATCAAGCCGTCACCGTCGTTATCCTGAAGCGCGTCGGTGGGATCCGTGTTCTTCAAGCCATACAACGCCTCCCAACGGTCCGGCAGGCCATCGTCGTCCTGGTCGGGATCGCACTCCTTGAACTGCGGGTTCTCCTCGAACTCATATACCTGGAAGAAGCGCGTGCCGGAGCGCTCGAACTCATCGCCGAAATGGTTCTCGCCCGTAGCAACAACGTGCACCGTGTAACTGCCCCATTGGCCGCCCGGCTTGCCCGGGAAATCAGGTTCGCCGCCACGGCTGTAAAATGGTGTGCGCGTGTAGATGTTTCCGTAGATGCCGTCGCCTTCCAGGCCGTTATCGTGCAAGCCGTCATCGTAGAGGCTCACGCGATTGACCGACCCATCCGGGTTTTCGATCAGCGCGACGATGGTCAGGCCTTCGATGCCACCTTTGGCATCCGTGAGGTTTGCAGCGATCTCGACAGGCATGCCCCGCAAATAATCGTATTCGCCGACCAGGAAGTCGCACTCGCGATTGGGCGTCGCCTGGCGGATGTGCGAGAGATAAACGTCGAAGTCCACGCCATGGACCAAGCGGCCTGAGAGCATCGCGAGCAATTGCACGCGATCCGTGGGGTCAGCAACCACCGCGTAATCGCCGGGATCAAGTCGCCCGTCATACTGGTATACTTTGTCTGTGGCGTTTTCATAAACCGTCCACCCGGGCGTTCCAGAGTTGATTTCGGTGCCAAACGGATCGAACAGGCGAAGCCCAACGACCACCGCTTCGCGATGCCAATTGAACGTGAAGATCGCGTCCTCCACAAAGCCACCCAGGTGTTCGGTCACCGGGATGGTGAAGTGGTTGACTCCGGCCTCCAGTTCGTAAGCGCGGAAATGCAAACGATCCTGCCCGCGCAATTCCTCCTGCGCGCTGCGATACACGTGCGCGAGGCGATTGGGCACTTGCAGGCTGCTCATGGTCGGCGGAGCGGTCGGCGCCGCAGCGATGGCCCGAATGCCGCCGGCGCGCGCAGCCGCCGCGCCACCCGGCGGTGGATCGATGCTGACGGCATAATAGGTGCCGCGCGTAAAGGTGGCGATGCGTTGCAGCAGTTCCTGGTCGGTGTTCGGCCCGAACGCAATACTGTCCACCTTGATATTGCGGGCAGGGCCAGAGATTGGATCGAAGGAATCCTGCACCGCGGGCGCGCCACAAGGCGGGTTCGGACGGCCCCAGAAGTCGCCTTCATTCTCGAGGCCGTCGCTCAGGAGCACGATGCCGTTCACATCGCGCATACCGAGCGGCGGCACAGCGCCCAGCAGCGCATCGCGGCCAAGCTTCAGCCCATCGCCGATCGAGGTCCAGCCGTCCTCGATCACGCCATTGATCGCGCCGATCAGCGGGGTGCGATTGTCGGTGCCGGCATCGTTCATGCGAAGCAAGGGACGATTCACCGTTGCGTCAATGTTGCATTCCGCGTTGTTGCCTGTGAACGTGACCAAACCGACGCGATCCGCATCCGCCGCGGCATCGGCATACATGCGAGCTGCGTTCTTGGCTGCCTCGATCTTCGAATCCTCCGCCGGTTCCGGGTAATGCATGCTGAAGGACCGGTCGAGCACCAGCATTTGGTTGAACAGCACGTCGCCGTAAATGACCGAGCGCAGACTGTTCAATTGGAGCGCACAGTCAGTCCCGGCGCGGCACACGCACACTTCCAGATCGTAAATGTCGCCATCGGCGGCGTTGCTGATCTCGGGCGCCTGGACGACAAGCCAATATTCGCCGCTCACGTAACTGGAATTCACAATTGCAGCGTCGTAAGTCGCTCCGGTCGCGATGCTGCGCAGGACGACGCGAAATTGCGTGGCATCCAATCCGCGGATCGAATTCGGGCCGGAACCTTCGGGCGTCAACACCGCGGGACCGGTCAAGCGCATGCGCACCTGGAAGCGGCGCGGCTCATCGCGCCGGCCAACGAACACCGGCCGGTCCATCGTCGGGAGCAACAACGCGCCGCCGATCTGCCCGAAGCCGTACGCGTAATCGAACGTCGCGTCGTCGTTCAACCCAACGACGATGAGTGCCAGTTGCGTGAATGGGTCAACGGGATTGTTCAGGAATGAGCGGTAAAAAACAGCGCCACTGCCGCGCACGATTTCCGACACGCGGCCCGCGCGGACCGCCACCACAGCCCAGCCAAGAATCTTGTTGTCGCGCGCTTTGCCCCAGTAGCCGATCGCTTCGCAGCCGCGCGTGTCGCGGTTCGCGACAAAATATTGCGCGCCCCAACGCACGACGTTGCTGTTCAGAGTGGTGTTGAAGGACGTGATGGTGCTACGTGCGACATTATTGAAAGGGGTGCCGCCGCCCGCAGGAGTCTCGTCGATATAGGAATACCGGGCGCGTTGCGCGGCAGTGAGCGCGGTAAGGGTCAGATTGTGCGTGAAATTCGCAATCGCCATGTCGATATAAACGTTCTCCAGTGTCCGGCCCGGCGCAGCGGCATCGATGGTCTCGCGCACGAAACGCACGCTGTCCGGGCTGTTGCCGCGGCAGCGTTCCCAAAAACCGCGAATGATATCCACGCCCATATTCGGCTCGGTGCGCACGGCCCCGAATTGTTCGGCGATATAATTCCAGAACAACGCCGCGTCGTAGCTGCGCATCATCAAAGTCGTGTTCGGCGTGCCGAGATACCCGTTCACATCGCCAACGAAACGCGAGTTATTCGCGTTGTTGTCCACGTCGGCGAACGAACGGTCTTCCATTGCAGACGGTGTGGCCTCGATGGTCCACGTGCCCCACGAGGGCCAATCACCGAAATTGATGTAGGCGTACTGCGTGTGGTGGAACAACTCGTGATTCACCACTGAGCGCGTAAATGGCTCGGCCAGACCCGCCATGCAGCCGGATTGCAGGCGGATCCGGTCCAGCGGCGCGTCGGCAAAACAGCCGACCGCCATCGAAATGCAAGTGTCGTTCGGGTTGGCGCTGAAGTTCGGATTGCGGAAGCCGTTGGTGTTCACGAACACGTGATGCGAATTGAACAGGGCGTCCCGCACAAAACCGGCGTTTGCCACCGGATACGCATCGGCGCTCATCGCGTTCATGTCGAAATGAACATTGTAATCGTTCCCCGGGGTGGCCAACTGCACGTCCGCGCGATTGGTCAGGTTCGCCGCGCACACTTGCGCCCTGGCGCGATTAAGAGTTCCGTTGATCACAATCGCCGCAACCACGGCGATCACACATACACATTGCTTTCCTAATGTCATAATAAGCAGAGCTCCACTCGGGCTATTGTCTTGGAAGGTGATCGCAATCCTAAGGCGGGTGGGACTCTGTCACAACTCCCGTTCCCTTGTCAAGCACT
>Ga0075431_100007972_pt1 | contig 10564 bp, 5 predicted proteins | sample RhiMetdeltSRZDD5_FD_75297 | JGI IMG/M metagenome (GOLD analysis project Ga0075431, IMG submission 75297) | Populus rhizosphere microbial communities from Tennessee, USA - Rhizosphere MetaG P. deltoides SRZDD5 | ecosystem: Host-associated > Plants > Roots > Rhizosphere > Soil | place: USA...
GCCCCCAACGAATGGATGAGCGACGAGAACTTCGTCAAAGGGGCCCGGGCCATCGCCGCGCTGTGGGACGAAATGGCTACCGCGCGCGCGTAGCCCCCCAACGTTCTGTCTTGGCCGCGGCTATTAGGGGCTTGATCTGGCGCGTAATTTAGGCTAACCTAATTCACGCATTTTCCGTTACTAATTCAGTGTTTCGGTCCGTCTATTGAGTGGTCAGCCGCTGTAACCAACGTTTCGATTCGGTCAGGTACCGGTTCATTAAATGGCTAAGGACCCTGTTCTCTCCCGTCGCACGCTTCTCAAGGCGGGAGCGCTTGGTACGGTCGCAGCCGGCGGGGCAGCCGCGCTTCGTACGATCGGCGTTGCCCAGGCGCAGCAGACGGTCGACTCGACCGGCGGCCGCGTGGTGGTGCACGGCTCGCACGACGCCATGGTCGCCGTGGGAGAGCTTACCCCGGGGCAGTTCGACCCAACGGCCTTTCTCACGCACTTCGAGTACGGAACGGTCTCGCGGCTGCCTAACGGGCAGACGCTGCGCGAGTACACGATCGTCGCCGAGGATCGAGAGATCGAGGTTGCGCCGGGCGTCTTCTATCCGGCGTGGACCTACAACGGTCAGGTGCCGGGTCCGACGATCCGCTGCACGGAAGGCGACCGCGTGCGCATCCACTTCACCAATCGCGGCAGCCACATCCACTCCATCCACTTTCACGGGGTGCACCCCGCGAACATGGACGGGGCGTTCGAGATGATCCCGCCCGGCGAAGGCTACACGTACGAATTCGACGCCGAGCCGTTCGGGCTGCACCTCTATCATTGCCACACCGTCCCCATCAAGCGGCACATCCACAAGGGACTGTATGGCGCATTCATCATCGACCCGCGACCGGGCCGCCCGCCCGCCAGGGAGATGGTGATGGTGATGAACGGCTTCGACACGAACTTCGACAACGAGAACGAGGTGTACGCCGTCAACACGGTGGCGTTTCACTACCAGAAGCACCCCATCGTCCTCGCCCTCGGCGAGCTCACCCGCGTCTACCTCATCAACATCACCGAGTTCGATCTGCTCAACTCCATGCACCTGCATGGAAACATGTTCAAGCTCTACCGCACCGGCACGAGCCTGACGAGCTCGGAGCTCACGGACGTGGCGACGATGGGGCAGGGGGAGCGCGCCATCCTCGAGTTCACCTACAAGTATCCGGGACAGTTCATGTTCCACGCGCACCAGAGCGAGTTCGCCGAGCTCGGCTGGAGCGGGATCTTCAAGGTCGAGGAGCCGGTCCGTGTCTGAGCCGGTCGAAGTCGCCGAACGGGTGACGCAGGCACCGCCGACGGGGAGCTCGGAGCGCGCCCGCGACACCCGCGATCCCGCGATCCCTCGACACCGCCTTCTCCTCGGACTCGGGCCGCTCGTTCTCCTCGCGCTCCTCGTCCTCGCCTTCCTCAAAGTCGGGCCGCTTGGCGTGTTTCGCGCCGCGTTCCCGCCTGTCGAGGAGCTGACGATCGAGCGGATCACGCTGCCGAAACCGGGAGAAATGGTCGTGCACATCGTGAACGGCGGCCCCGAGCCGGTCACGGTGGCGCAAGTGCTCGTCGATGACGCCTCGTGGCTGCATTACATCGAAGGCGATCGCACCATCGGCCGTCTCGAGCGACGCTCCATTCGCATCCCGTATCCATGGGTCGAAGGAGAACCGCACGTCGTCCGTCTCATTACGAGCACCGGCCTCACCTTCGACTCGACGATCGAGGTCGCGACGACGACGCCGACCGCCGATGCGCGGTACCTCACCACCTTCGCGCTACTCGGCGTGTACGTCGGCGTCATTCCGGTTTTTCTCGGCCTTCTCTGGTTCCCGTTCCTGCGAACGGCCAGCCGCCGCTGGCTGGACTTCTTCCTCGCGTTGACCGTCGGACTCCTGGTGTTCCTCGGCGTCGATGCCTTCGCCGAGGCGCTGGCGACGGCTGCACGCGTTGCCGGTGCCTATCAGGGACTGGGCATCGTGCTGTTAGGCGTTCTCGGAACACCTTTGGCGCTCGCCGCGATCGGTCAGCGCAGACGACGCACGGGGCAGGTGTCGTCGCCGTTTCACGTGTCGCTCCTCATTGCCATCGGCATCGGCTTGCACAATCTCGGCGAGGGGCTGGCGATCGGTGCCGCCTATTCCACCGGCGCCATCGCGCTAGGCACCTTTCTGATCATTGGCTTCCTGCTGCACAACACCACGGAGGGGCTCGGGATCCTCGCGCCCATCGCCACGGAGCAGCCGAGCATTTCGCGTTTGGCGATGCTCGGAGCCATCGCCGGGGTGCCGACGGTGATCGGCGCCTGGATCGGCGCCTTCACGTTCTCGCCGGTCTGGACGACGTTCTTCTTCGCCGTGGGTGCCGGGGCAATCGTGCAGGTGGTGTGGGAGCTCCTCAAGCTGTTCTCGCGACGGTCCGAAGGCGGCCTGACCGCGCCACTGAACGTCGGAGGCGTGATGGCGGGACTGCTCATCATGTACGTGACAGGTCTCCTCGTTCCCGCATGATATTTCGATCGATTGGGATCGCGGTGCTCTGCGGCGTTGGTGCCACCGCGCAAGCGCAGGCTCCGTCATCGGCCTCTTCCGCGGCGCCTCCAGTCCGTGACAACAGCTTCCTGGTCGAAGAGGCGTACAATCAGGAAGCGCGCGTCGTGCAGCACATCAGCGTCTTCTCGCTCGCGCGCGGGTCGAACGACTGGGAATACGCCTTCACCCAGGAATGGCCGGCCGGCGGGCAGCGCCACCAGCTCAGCCTCACCGTGCCGGTCATCAACGCGGCCGATGCGACCGGTGTGGGAGACATCGCGCTCAACTACCGCTACCAGCTGGCGTTCGATGACGCGACCGGCCACGCGCTCGCGCCGCGACTGAGCGTCATCCTCCCGACGGGCGACGCCGATCTCGGGCGAGGCACATCATCGGTGGGCGTCCAGGTGAATCTCCCGGCGAGCCTCGGCCTTCACCGCACGCTGGTGACGCATTGGAACATCGGAGGAACGTGGAGGCCGTCTGCCCGCGCGCTCTCCGGTGGCCGTGTCGCGACCCGTGATGTGACCGCCGGGGCGAGCGCCATCTGGATGCCGAAGCGCGCGGTGAACCTGATGCTCGAATTCGCGTGGGCGCGCGAGGAGGACGCCGTGGGAGCCGATACGCGCGTCGCCGGAGAGTCCGCGTGGCTCTCGCCGGGCATGCGCGTCGCGATCGACTTTCCGAGCGGCCTGCAAATCGTCCCGGGTGTCGCGTTTCCGATCGGCGTCGGTCCGAGCGACGGAGACGAGCGCCTGCTCTTCTATTTGAGCTTCGAGCACGGATTCTGAACGGCAAGGGGATCGAAGGGGGTCGACGGCGGTCCAAGGCGTTCCAGGAGGCGTGCCCCTTGGTCGCCGTTGATCGCCCTCGACCGCTTCGACCGCCTTGGTTCTAGAACCTCCACTCCCGAATCACGAACGCGCCGAGGATGTTCTTGCGCGGCGGATCAGCCTGGGCGGCCAGGGTGGGCTCGCGCACCAGGTAGCGCGGCACGTAGCTGAGCTCGAGGCGGAGCCCCTTCGGCATCCGGTGCTGGAGACGAATGCCGAAGGGGTTCTTGTTCGCCGGCTGCGCCTGGATCGCCAGGAACGTGCGGCTGCGGTTGATGTACTTGCCCGCCTCGATCTCGGTGAGGCTGAGCGAGCTGATCACGCTGTTCGACGACAGCTCCGCCGGCACGTCGGCCGGCGTCACGTTGAACTCGTCGGTTCCTAACGAGCGCGCCGCGTCCTGCTCCAGCTCGTTCGTCAGGACGTCCAGCGCCGTCCCCGCGAGCTGGCGGGTGGCGAGACTCGCGACCGCGCCGGCCAGCTCGCCGCTCCCCGACGACTGGCCGGACAGCGTCGATCCCTGTACCTGCAGCAGCGACGACGACGAGCGTCCGAACGCGAGATAGCTGAGCAGATCCGACTGCGAGATCGGAGGCTGTGCGGTGCTCTCGAGCGTGAGCTTCGGGTTGCGCAGCGTTCCGCCGATCATCACCTGAATGTCCATCGCCCCGGACCCCACGAGCGTGATCTCGTGGACGGCGGTGATCTGCAGCATCGGATTCAGCTCCGGATCGCCGATGAACGTCGCCGAACCGCGGTTGATCACGAAGCGCCGGCCGAGGAACTCGTAGGTACCGCGGTCGGCGTTGACGACCCCTTCGAGCGTCAGTGCCTGACGAGCGCGGTCGACGTGGATGGTGAGGGCGCCGTACCGATCCGGCGTGTACACCTCGACGTTCGCCTCCGGTGACCGCACCCACGTGTCGCGCGAGACGTTGAGCGACACGTCCATGCGGAGGTTCTCCAGCAGCGCGGACTGCCCCGGGAGCACTTCGCGATCCCCCATGACGGACGTGTCGACCACCGCGAACACCGCCGGATCGTCCGCATTGATCACATCCTTCCCATCCGACTTGGGGATGTAGAGAACGCCGTTGCGGATGTTCGCCGTCCCCGTCACGTACACCGACTCGAAGGGGCCTTCGATACCGATGTTCGCGTCGGCGTTGATGCGCCCCTGGTCGTTGTCGAGCACACGCGCGTTCGTGGCGACGATTCGCAGATCGAACGAGGGACGCGTGATGTCGTCGACGCCGAGCCCCCCGCGCACGCGAATCGGGCCGTTCGCGCGCCCAACCAGCGAATCGATCACCAGGGTGTCGCCGGTGAGCCTCACGAGTCCGTTGATGTCGCGCATCGTGACGCCGAGCGGTACGATGCGGAACGAGGCGAAATCGAGCGCGAGCAGCCCGGTCATGTCCGGCGAGCGCGCCGTGCCCCGCGCCGTCAGCACGCCGACGATCTTCCCGCGGACCTCGCTGATCGCGTCGGTGAACTTCGGGAGCACGTCGAGGGGCAGGGAATCCGCGCGCAGCTCGAATTCCAGTGGCCGGTCGAGCAGCCGCGGCCCGGTGACGCCGCTGAGCGCCAGGTTCACCGGAATCACGCCCTCAGCCGCCGCGACCGGCGCACCGGTTCCGCGGAGCGCCTCGGCCTGTGCGTCGAGCACCTCGTCGGCGTACGCGAATCGCGCGCGGAGGTCGGGAACCACCGTGCCGCGATATGAGGCGCCGGTGACGCCTAACGCGGCCCGGACGCGCGGGTCGCGCGTCGTCCCTTCCACGCGAGCCACCACCTGGAGCACGCCGGTGGCTTCCAGATCCGATTGCAGGAGCTCGACGACGTGCGCGACCTCGAGGCCCGACACCTCGATGTCGAGCCGGGCCGAGCCCTGGCTCGGCACCAGTCCATTGACGTAGATCCGGCCGCGCGTTCCCTGCCGCAGGTCCAGCGCGACGATCTCGACGCCGCGCGCACCCCACCGGATCGTGCTCGGCCTCGCCGACACCCACGTGGTCGTGTCGAACCGCAGGCTCAACTGATCGAGATGGACCTCATCATGATTGGCATGCAGCGCGAAGTTGCCGGCCACGCGATAGTCGTAGGATTCGTGCTGGTGGATGGCAATGTCGACCGTTCCAGTGGAGCCGCGCGATGTCAGCCGCGCCTCGACGCTGTCGAGCGCGAACCCGGCCGCCAGCACCGTGTCGAGCGAGAGCCCCGCGGCCATCGTCGCCTGCGGCGTCCCGGCCGCGAGCCAGCCATACTCCGCGCGTCCCCGGCGCACGGTGTTGCCCCCGAAGACGACGTTCTCGACGGCGGCGCGACCGCGCAGGTCGAAGCGTCGCAGATTGCCGCGTATCGTCCCGGCGGCAACGACGCTGCCGGCCAGCGAGTCACGGCGCACGCTCGGGACCGAATCCACCTTGAGCACGGGGCCCGGTGCGCCGGTGACCGTGCGCTCCACTTCGGTGGCGCGCGCGACCTGAGCCGAGTCCTCGCGTGCCTGCTTGATCGCCTTGCGAACGCGGCCCGGGCGCGGAGCGACGACGCCGGTATCCCGCGCGGGAAGCCAGCGCGCCAGCCCTGAGAGCGAATCGACGGACACGCGGTAGCTCAGCTCGCCGTTGCGCCCGGCGACCAGGCCGAACGTGCCGCTGATGTCGGCGCGAGCGAAGGAGGTATGCAGAGCGGCGGGTTGCACCGTCGCCAATCCGTCGGCGATCGCGACTCGAACACGAGCGCTGTCGAACGTCACGCTGTCGATCGCCGAGCCGCGCAGGTCGGCGGCGATCGTTGCGCGCATCGTGCGAAGGTCGGATCCGGCGCCGCGAATGGTGGCGCTGCCGGTGAGCGAGGTTCGCGGGAGCGCCGCGGCCACCGTATTGAGGTTGAAGACGCGGAGCGCCGCCCGAGCGTCGTATGCGGGCGTCCCCTCGACGTCGAGGCGCGCCGTCGCGAGCAGCTCTCCCCCCTCGGGAAGGCGCAGGTCGGCGCGAACGGCGAGGTCATTGAGCGATCCACGGATGCGAATGGGCCCGGCGGCGCTGCCGCGGAGGCCTAACGCGGGCGCGAATCGCCCGACCGTGACGAGGGAAAGCGGGCGCGCGCGAAGATCGAAGTCCATCCACGTCGCGCCGCGCATCGCGATGACCCCACGCCCGGTGAGGTGCGAGGTCGCCCCGCGATCGACGTGCCGCACATCGGCGACGGTCGTGAAACGCGTCGCCGTCGATCCGTCGAGCGTGGCGGTACCGGTGACGACGCCGGCGATCGGGAGATCCGGCACGAAGATCCGCGCGAGATCGACCTGCACCGGCGCGAGCCGCATGCGCAGGTTCTGCGCGCGGACGCCCGTGTCGTCGAAGCCGAGCATGCCGCGCGCGACCACGCGGCTGCGGCCGTTCTGCACATCGTCGAACGTGACGTCGCCATCGACGACCATGGCGCTCATCGCTCCCTCGAGCGACGCCCGCCCGCCCAGCGTACCGCGTCGCGGGATGTCGAGGCCCGGAACGAGCTGCTCGATCAGCCGCGTGTCGAAGCGGGAGAACGTGAGATGCGTGTCGTGGAAGCGGGACTCCGTCTCGGTGAGCGTCAGCCCGAAGTCACCGCCGACTCGGGACGTGCCCACGCGAATGTCGGCGTTGCGCGCGACGTAGTCGCTCGGCCCTTCATCCCGCATGACCATCTCGAAATCGAGCGTTCCACTCCCTCGCGAGGGAATCCGGGGATACAACCATCGCAGGTCGGCGAGCCCTGCCGGCTCACCGTGGAGCGCCAGACGCAGCTCTTCCGTGTCGATACCGTAGCGTCCGTCACCCGTGATCACCGACCCCGGCAGCACGATCCGCACATCGTCGAAGCGCAACGTGTCCCGGACGATGTAGAACTTCCCCTCGACATCGCGGATCTCGGCCACCGGCGGACGGAAAGGCGCGGCGATCCCGCTGAGCGCGGTCACGTGAATCGCGACGCCGCTCGAGTCGGGATCCTCCAGGCGAAGTCGCGGGAGCACCGCGTCGATGCGCTGAAAGTCCATCACCTGCTGATAGCCCTTGCGAGCGCGCACCACGTGCTGGCGCGTGCCACCCTCGAGCGCGTTGGCGATGGTGCGCTCGCGCGCCGCACCGGTCGAATCGTCGTCGGGCTTCCACGGCGTGCGAACGATGAAACGCCCATCCACGACTTCCACATCATTGAACGCCACCCAATCGCCGAAGCCGGGACCCTCGTCAGGCGCGTCCGGGGTCGTGTCCTCGGGGAAGATCGACTCGAAGTTCCAGTCCTCGTCCTCGAGCTTGTCGAAGATCACCAGCGGCCGTACCAGCCGAAGACTGTGCAGCTGGATGCGCTGCCTCGCGAAGGCGACGAGATGGTAATCGGCCATCACCGTGTCGGCGCTGACGAAGGGGCGCCCAGCCGTATCGGCGATGAGGAAATCGGTGAGCACGACCCCATCGAGCAGGTTGCCGCCGATGCCGCCGATCCGCACCTGGCCGTGCACCATCTCGCTGAGCGTGCGCACCGTGAAGCGCCGCGCCCGTTCACGACCGAAGTCCGTCATCGTCAGCACCAGGACGGCGACGATCGTGAGCACGGCGATCGCTCCGACCACGATTCCGAGTCCGACGAAGACGCGCTTCATCTCAGAACGCCTGGCCGATGGAGAGGTGGAGCGTCAGGCGATTCAGGATCTGCCTGAACGTGAAGGCGTTCGAGCTCTCGAGCGGGTCGTACGCCTTCTTCTGCTGCAGCGGGACGATCCGGCGGACGCCGTTCTCATCGATCACTTCGGTGACGATCGGCAGGTTCTCGGCCAGGCGCGGCTTGATGCCGAGGTCCACGCGGATGGGGCCGACCGGCGTCGCGTACCGGAAGCCAAACCCGGGGGTGATCGCGGCCGTGCCACGCGTGAGCGTGGAGACGTCGCCCTCGCCCACGACGGCGCCGTCGAGGAACACCGCCATGTCGAGCGAGCGCCAGAGAGGGAATCGATACTCGACGCTCCCCTCGAGCAGCGTGCTGCCTCCGACCGGCCGCGGCTCGAAGTCGCTCGACGGCAACCGGCTGGCCTCGTCGCAGTCCCCGGCGAGCAGCTCCGCCTGCGTGCACAGGGCGGGTGTCGTGTCGTTAGGTGCATTGAGCAGCTTGCCGGGATCCACGGTGAGCACGCGCGGCCCGAGCTGGTTCTCCCCGTACCCACGGACCGACTGTGCCCCGCCGGCGTAGAAGCGCTTGCGAGGATGCAGGATCGAGTTCGTGGTGGACACGTCCCCGATGAGTGCCTCCGACGCGCTGCCGAGCGCCCTCACCCATCCGCCGCGTGCACGCCAAGCGAGCACCGCGCGGCGACCGAAGGCCTTGTACCGACGGTACTCGCCCGAGACGCGATTGTAGCGATAGTCGGACATCGTGAACGCCGACGCGTGCTCGACATCGGCGCGCGCGAAGTATCCGCGCCGCGGATCCAGGGGATCATCTCCCCGGTCGGTCACAAACGACAGCGCCAGCGGCGAGAGCTTCTGAAGGGCGCGCAACGCGACGATGTCGCTCGGACTGCAGATGCCGAAGTTCTCGCAGAAGTACACGTCACTGGCTTCGACCCGCGTGAGCTCGAACCGGTAGGTGAGACTCAGTGGCGCGCGGGAGGCCTGCATGCGAGTGAAGGTCGCGCTCGCGCCGAACCCCTTCTCCACGAAGATCGCCGGCATGCTGCGCCGGTGGGTGAACGCGCTCAGACCGAGCGTGTTGCGCGGGGATTGGAACCAGGGCTGCGTGAAATCCGCGCTCGCCTGCCACGTGGGAGAGAAGTACTGGTCCGCGTCCCGGTCGGCGACCGGTCGCCGCAGCACTTCCTGGAATGGAAACTGGGCGTTGAGCTGATCGGCGAGCAGGTTGCCGACCGCGGCGCGCAGGTCGAGCCGGCGGGCGCCGCCAAACCAGTTGTATCTCGTGAGGCGCCCCTCGACCTGTCCGAACTCGAGCGTGTTGAACCCGGCGCTGGCGCGGATCTCACGCAACGGCGCCTCCTGCACGGTGATCTCGATCCGCTTGATGCTGTCCCCCTGCGGCGGGACGATGATCACCGCGCGCCGGAAGAGATTCGACTCGTACAGGTTGCGCTGGCTGGTGATGAGCTCGTGCCGCTTGTACGGCCCGCCTTCCTTGAGCGTGAGCGAGTTCCGGATGGTCCGCTCGGAGACGCGCTCGTTGCCGCTGATCGAGATGCTCCCGATCACCGTCGGCCACTTCGCGTCGACGGTGGCGCGAATGCTCGCCGTCTTGGCCACGGTGTCGATGACGATCGTGTCGACGCGCGCATCGGCGTCGCCGTAGCCCTTGTCCCAGAGGCTGCTCTCGAGAAACGCGATGCTGGAGTCGAGCGCGATGAGGTTGAGCGGAGCACCGGCGCGCACCTTCATCGCGTTCCGGATCTCGGTGTCGCTGAGCAGCTGCGCGGGACGCTCGAGCTCGATGGAGCTGACCCGTGTCGGCGGACCTTCGGTGACGCGGAACTCCACCTTCACTCCGTCCTTTTTGGGAGTGACCGACGTATCGACCTGCGCATCCCGCCATCCACGCTTCCAGTAGAACACGCGGATGCGCAGGATGTCGCGCCGAAACTCGGTGCGATCGAGGTGGTGCGTTTCCTTGAAGAGGCTCCAGTCGCTGATGAAGCAGAAGGGCGTGAGCAGCAGGCTGCGGCAGCGAGTCTCTTCGGTCTCGATGCTCTCCTCCAGATCGTCCTCGTCGACCGACTTCACGCCGACCCACTTGAGCTCCTTCACCACCGGCGCTTCGCGCTCGTCGCTCTCCTGGGCAGCGAGCACACGTCCACCCACGAGCCAGGGGAGAATCGCAATCAGACAGACGGGCGCCCAGCGAGTCATGGGGCGGAGAAGAGCAAGCGGCGCGCCTGTGAGGCGGGGCCAAGGGCCAGGGGCCAAGGGGAGGGTCAGGGGTCACCGAGCTACCGTTGACCCTTCACCCTCCCCTTGGCCCCTGGCCCTTAGCCCCTGGCCCGGTGCTAGCGGGCTATAAGCCCGCTAGCAAGGCGTCGTTCCCTGGCGTGCCGGCAATCCGCTTGATCAGCCACTCCATCGCCGCCTGTGGGGGCATTTGCTGCAGCCCGCGGCGCAGCGTGTAGACGTTGTCGAGCTGTTCGGG